>OBLU010000569.1_pt1 | contig 34779 bp, 14 predicted proteins | sample 1518681 | NCBI WGS metagenome assembly OBLU01 (sample SAMEA3539304, study PRJEB22396) | soil metagenome | biome: tundra; feature: field; material: soil | place: USA | collected 2010-05 | depth 0.15 m
GCGTGTGATCCCAAGTTGTTATGGTTTCGGCTGCCAGCCGCCGCGGTAAGGTCCGTTCTCCGGCAGGACGCTGGTGAGCATCGTGGTGAGTTCCTGGCGGGCGCGGTGCAGTACAGGCATGAGGTCAGCAGGATTGGTGCCGCCGGGGAGAGGGATGTCCGCGATCAGGTCCGTGGTGGTCAGCGGGCTGTTGAGCCAGAGGAGGAGGGCGAGCAGGTCTTCTGTCTTGGTGTCTTTGGTTGGCAGATGCCAGGGGTCGTGCTGGTAGCCAGTGTGGTCGGCGCCCAGGGCGTGGCAGAGACCCGAGCGCCGGACCAGGCAGGCGTAGCAGTAGCCGCAGTGGAACGAGTGGCCGGCGTTGCGGGTGTGGGGCGGGTGGCTGCAGCTGACTGTGGAGAACAGCGTCTGGCTAGTCAGCCCGGCTTGCAGGGCAAGGGCGCAGACTTCCCCTTTGGTCATGGCGGCTAGGGGGTTGGTGACGGTGACGTCTCCGCCTAGCGCGATGATCAGGTGATTGAGCAGGTCCAGGGTGCGGGGGTGCGCCGAGCGTGTTGAGCAGGCGGCGGGGCGGCTGGGGGACAGCGGGAGGTTGAGGGCCAGTTGCCCATTTTCTGGCAGCAGCACGCGGGGTGCGCCGTGCGCGGCTGCCATGTAGACAGCGGTGGCGAGGTACAGCAGGCCGCGTGACCTGCTCGACAGTTCCAGCGGCCGGCCGAGGACCATCTGAGAGGCGATACGCCTGTGCATCTTCCTGGAGCGGATGGCGCTGATTTCCTGAAAGACGACCTCCTGGCGTGATTTCGTCGCCGGATCGTAGAACATGACCAGCAGCGCGTCCTCGCCGGGCTGCTTGGCCAGGTCGGCGGCGAACGCGGTGGAGTCCAGGCCACCGGAGAACAGGGCGACCTCTGCGGCTTTCCAGTTGCCGATGACCCGGCCTTGCCGTGTCCAGGTGGGCGATGCGGGCTGGAATGTGACGTGCCACTGATCGGCTGTGAGGGTCTGCAGCAGCTCGCACGCTACCGCCTCGGCGCGGCCTTCCCATGCGCCGGGGTCGCGCACCGGGACGTCGATGTGGATGGTGCGGGTCCAGTTGTCGGCTGCCGTTTCCCGGAGGCTTTTCTTGTCCGCGACGTAGGCGGTGCGGGCCACTTGCAGCAGGTCCCATGCCCATGCGGGCATCCGGTCGCCTGGCTCGGCCATGGATTCGATTCGAGACCCTTTGATGCCTGCCTGAGAGAAATCAGCCTCAGAAATCGGCACCCAGCCGTCGGGAACACGGGCGCCGGGGCGGCTCACCCACCAGTACCTGAACTGCGCGGCCGGGCTCATGCGGCGGCGCTTCCAGGGATTGTCACCGGAATGCCGAGCGCCCTGTCAACAGACTCTCCGATAAGCCCCCTGGCCAGGTCGGCCAGAGATGGTCTGTTGGCCAGCCCGTCGCCTTTCTCGCACGGGTCCGGGATGAGCGCGGCGACCTGCTGACCCACCCAGTCAGCGATCTTCCCCGCCGGATCGATGGCGTGCAGCAGCGGGAAGGCGAGCCGGACCTTCCCGGCGACGATGGTGGTGACGAACCGTGCCAGGGCATCTTTGAAGAAGAGCTGGAAGACTAGGCAGAACAGATCGCCGGATATCCCGCCGCCCTCGATGGGCTTCCCCAGCCTGATCGCATCCTGCAGGGGTCCGGGCGTATCCAGGAGCGCTTGAGCGCAGGCGACCGCAGCATGACGGACGACGGCGTCACTGACCAGGCCGCCAGAGCCGGCCACCTGCCCGGTGAAACCGCGGACGAACGCGTCTTCGCGGGCTTGCGCTGAGTCTTCACCGCCGTCGAGCCATTCGGGAACTCCAGACCGCAGTGACTCTAACGTGTCAACAAGGCGGCTGCCCGCTGTCCGCAACGCCTCGCGCAGCCCGAAGGCCGCGGTATCGCCGTCCAGCTCCGCTGCCAGGGCCGCGCGATAGCGATCAGCCAGTTCCCGGGCGGTCTGGTCACTCTGCCTGGCCAGTCCCTCGGCCGCGCCGCTCCCGTCGGCGGTACCGTCCGCAGTCATGGCCGCCTTGCGTTCAAGGTTGCCCACCCAGATGCCGAGCCGCTGGTTCGCCTCGGTCCACCGCCCGCCGCGTGGCCCCGGGTATTTCCTTGACGTTCCCATCACAGCTCCGGCCCTGAAATGGCACCCCCTAATACCGTATGCCCGGAAAGGCATGCTAGCAATGAGTTACGGGCCGGCAGCCGGGTGTCAGCATGTCACCCATGTCCAAAGCCGTGAAGAAGGAACCCCGGTCAGGCCGTAGGCGTGGCATGACGGATCGTCATGGTGGTGAGACTGACCTAACCCCGCACAGCTCGCCAGTGAGGACGGCAGCGACGCTGCTGGCCTGGCACAGCAAGCTGGCGGGCGGCGAGCTTGCCGCTGCCCAACTCGGTTACCAGCCGGACATCCCTTGCCGCGATCAAGGATCTTCTGAACTCTTCGTAGTTGCTGATTAGATCAGGCGGATAACCTATCGTCACATCCTGCCGCCAACGTGCCCGGTATGTGTGCGGGTCTTGCGCCGATACCGCCTCATCAAGGAATATGCCCAGGTCGCGCGAGGTGGCGTTTGGGCTTATTTCGTATGTCCGGAAATAGCAGAAGCGGTCATGGCGTATCTGGCTAGCCTCACTGGCTGCAATCGGAACGTCCCGGCAAGGTCAGTGACCCGTCACGATGTGGATGCCACAGTGGGATCACAGGCTCGGCGAGCACGCGAACGCGGCGGTTGATAACAGACGGTCGAAGATTGATCCACTGGCCGATTGCTCGGGCATTCGGGTCGATGCGGCTGACGAGCGCCGGGGCCGGGTGGCTGAGAAGACCGTTGATCTTCCAGGTCGCGGACCTGATCGGTGATCTCGGAGATTCCGTGTACCGGGGTCTCCCATCGCCAGGCAAGGTCCTCTAGCTCGTGAAGTTCCTCTACTTCGTCAGGGAGGTCCGCGTCGGGATATCTTTGATGTCGTCAAGTGCTTCCTCTGCCCGCTGGATGAGGTCTTCGGCGAATTCCTGAAATCGCGATGTCATGTCTTCGAGGTACTCGGGAGTGGTGTTGATGATGTCGAGGGCGTCGCGCAGAAGCGACCACGAGTCCAGGTCGTCGGCGTCCTCGAGTCGGCGAAGGACGGCGAGGTCTATTTCGGTCCGTCGCGGAGTCCACGCGCTCAGTGGTTCGGATCGCAGTGCGGTGACGATTTGTAGTAGCTCGCGGTGCCGGACATTGGGCATCGCGTTAAGGAGCGCGGGAAGAACCTGGTCGCCAAGCCTGAGAGAAGCATGAAGCCCTGCCGCCGCGCAGATCGCGGCGAAGGTGTCAAGCCGTCGGCCGAAGTCGTCAAATGCGGATGCTGGAGCGAGCACTGACCATTGCTGGACCGCTGGGAGGGTTGATATTAGCGTGCGCTCTGCGGCTTGAGCGAGTTCATGGACGAGGTGCTGGTCCGCAGGCTTCTGCAGTGGCTGGTTGCGGTTGCTGTCCGCGATGGCTATGAGGCTGGTTATCCAGTGGACCTGCTCGTAGAACGTAGCCGAAGCGGCAAGTCTGTGGAGGTCATCGGGGTAATGACGGAGGTAGTCAAGGACCGCGTCGGTGACGCCTGGCTTCAAGGCGCCTACTCCTGTTCCGGGCCGGTGCCCGTGCGTGGTGCTGCTGATCGCGAGCAGGTCGCCCTCCAGCACCTGCAATGCCTCGTGGAGGTCCGCCTGGCGGGGCTTTCGGCCTTCGGTCGCGCCGAACGCGGATGCCGCCTCCGTGAGGCTGGTGAGGTAAACAGGTGCAGCTCCCATAGACGTTCTGGCTATTAGCAGGTCTCGCTGGAGCTGGGTCAGCTGATGCCGTAGGACGTGGTGCCACAGCGCGGCTGGGTTATCGAGTGCGCGATGGAGCATGTCAGGGACGTCGGGTGCCGTGGATGGCACGTCGTTGCCGGCAGGGGATTCCGCGCTTGCCGTTCGCCGTCCGCGCGGAAGCCTGAGGTCTCTGACCGCGGCGGCTATTGCAGCTTCAACAAGCCGGGGATTGTAATTCGGGTGCTGCGTGAGAGCCGTGTATCGCCGGGCGCGGTCCGCGGCGGCTGCGGCGCGCTGGCGAAGCGGAGAGAAGTAGAGCTGGTTGTAGAGGATGTGCGCCCGCTGCGATGCGGTGATGTCCTCGACATCGACGGTGACTTTGACCAGCTCCAGTAGTTCGTCCCCTAGTTTCTCGTAGCTCTGCCTGGCCTGCTGAAGGACGTATTCACGCGTTGTCAGGATAAGGATTTTGTCCTGGTCGCGTTCGACAGCGTGCATGAGGCGGACCAGGGCCGAGTCTTCACCCCTGGAAAGCTTCGCATCGAGGCTGTTCTGTCCCAGGAAGTCATCGAAGAACAGCACTTGCTTGCAGCCAGGATGGAGCTGTTCTTCCAGTTCGCGCACTTCCGATATCGCGACAACCGGCTGCCAGCCTTCTGCCATGTACAGCAGGAGCAGAATCGATGCTGTTACCGTTTTCCCGACGCCCGGAGGGCAATGGCCTTGCGTTAGGCCGATTTAGCGTGATCTACGCCACACCACCCTGTGTGATCACCCGAAGGTCTCCAGTTCAGGGGTCACGCGCTGTACCGGAGCACCTGTGCTTGATCAGGCCGTATGTCCCTAAAGCAAGGACATTGCGCCCGGAGGGCCGGCGAGGATGCAGACACCGAACTGATCAAGGATCTGCCGCGCATTCCTCAGCACGGCAGTTTCCACGAAAGTAGATTGCAGGCGCAATATTTCTTTCTTGAAGGACTCTGACCGCAAATGCTCTACCTGGTTCAGCAGCGCCTGGGCAACTACTAGGTCCGTCAACCAGAGCTTGATATTCGCGCGGGCGACGTCAAGATGGCCGCCGAGTAGATCGGCAAGGTCTTCCCTGCGAGCACGTCTCCTTCGGCGACGCGATGCCCGAACAGGGAGACTATCTCCTTCTTGTTTTTTCGTGTCAGACGGGCCGACGTGGCTAGCACATAACGGGCAGCCTCGTCAACGATCGGCCTGGCTGCTTCCGCGCGAAGCGCGGGCCGCAGATCAGCAAGGACACCGTTGGGCAGATGCTTACATTGCACAACAAGTTCATCACCAGTCACGAGATTAAGCGGAGGGCCGGCGGGGCCGAGGACACGCAGATCCACTCCGCCGTCCGGGCCCGCGGGAAAGCTCTCAACCCGCACATCCCACTCAGCAGACAGCAGGTCAGCCACTAGCCTCCGGGATTCAGACGATGGCCTGCGACCAGGGGTTTTTCATGAGAGCAGGGCTCTGACCTGCTGGTTTTGAATGGAGAGGCGGCGGCTGCCGTGCACCTGTTGGGTGCGGCAGGTCGGCGGGCACCCGCTGATGCTTGCGGGGCAGCTGTGAGTTACGGGGAGTAGATAGCGAAAAGCGCTCTGTTCTGGGAGATTACGCGGTAACGACACCAATGCAATTTCCCCGGCCAGGAGCGCTTTTCGTGTTGAAGGATACGCGGTGGGACCGTGATCTGTCAGTAACAGCCGAGGCAGACGGCCTGACCGGGCACGCCGGGGCGGTGCTGCTGCGCAAGCTCGCCGACCAGTGCGGGCTGACCGCCGCACTCGGCCCGGCGCTGGCCCGGGCCGGGAAGTTCCCGCTGATCGACAGGGGCGTGGCACTGGTGCCGGTGGCGGTCGCGATCGTGCTGGGCGCCACCAGCATGCGCGACATCGCGCTGCTGGACCACCAGGAACTGGTCTTCGGGGCTCCGCCGTCGGATACGACGGTGCGCCGCACGCTGGACCTGGCCGACGCCCGGGTCCTGGGCAAGATCGCGAAGGCCCGGGCGAAGGCCCGGGCGAAGGTCCGCGCGCACGTCTGGGGTCTGATCGCGGCGACCGCGGCGGGGTTCCCGTGGCTGACGATCGCAGGAAAGACGCTGGCCGGGTGGCTGGTCATCGACATGGACGCCACGCTGATCACCGCGCACTCGGACAAGGAAGGCGCCGCACCTACTTTCAAGAAAGGCTTCGGCTTCCATCCCTTGGGCGCCTGGCTCTCAAACACCCGGGAGTCGCTGGCCATGCTGCTGCGCCCTGGCAACGCCGGGTCCAACACCGTCAGCGACCACATCGAGGTGCTGGCCGCGGCGCTGGCCCAGATCCCGCCCCGGTGGCGGTCGAAGCTGCTGGTCCGCATCGACGGGGCCGGCGCCAGCCACGATCTCGTCAAGCACCTGCTGTCCCTGAGCACACCGCGGCGGACGGTGCTGTTCACCTGCGGCTGGATGATCACCGGAGCCGACGAGCAGGCAATCAGGACGCTCCCCGCGGACGCCTGGACCGCAGCCGTCGACCAGGACGGCACCGTGCAGAAGAACACCGCGGTCGCCGAGATCACGCACATCAGCAGCCGCGCCGCCGGCTGGCCCGCAGGCTTGCGATGGATCGTCCGCCGTACCAAGCCGTCGCGGCGGCAGATGAAGAACCTGACCGCGTTCGAGAAGGCCACCGGATGGCGGTACTCGATCATCGTCACGAACATCCCCGCTACCGGCATCAAGGACGTTCCGGGCACGCATCACCCGCAGTTCATCGACGTGCTGCACCGCGAGCACGCCGTCGTCGAGGACCGGGTGCGGACAAATAAGGCGCTGGGGCTGCGGAACCTCCCGTCGAAGACCTGGCCGGTGAACTGCGGCTGGGTCCTCGCCGCGAACATCGCCGCCGACCTGGACGCCTGGTGCCGGCTGCTCGGCCTGCACGACCAGGCGGACCTCAAGGACGCCGAGCCGGATACGTTGCGGTTCCGGCTGTGGCACCTGCCCGCCCGGCTGACCCGGCACGCCCGCAAGCGGGTGCTGAAGATCAGCCGGGCCTGGCCCTGGAAGGAGGCGTTCCTGACCTGCTGGCAGCGGCTGTGCGCACTGCCAGCACCCAGCTGACCAGCGAAAACCATCCCGTCGATCTGGAGAGGAGGACCGCCCCGGCGCGGGTCAAGCCGGTGCGGTCCCGAGCAGATCGGGGCAGCACCGGCACCCGCGAAAACGAGACACCCGACATAAAGCCCGAAACCGGGCACCATCAGCCGCGTTACCCAGACCCGACCGACCCCTGAATCATCGAGGCTAGCAGCTCGAAGTCGTAATGAGACAACCTCTCAAAGTTCTGCATCCGCTCCTCCTGCGGGTCTTATGATGTTCCTGTATTACGCTTCGTGACGAAATTAATTCAATCTCTCTTATTTTGATGCTGTTGAGAATAACTGGTATTCCTGCAGAGCAACGCAAGAGCGGTTCTGGAGCGTGCACTGGGCGAGGACTCGGTCTGTCCGGCTACCGCGCGCCTGCGGTGGTAGAGAGGCGCGCTGCCGAGGGCTGGTTGGCGCACCTGCGGGATACCCGCCTGGCGGCGGGATGCGAGTTCTCCTGATCAGTTCCGGATGGTCGCGGCTTCGACAGCGGCCGGGTACATGTTGCCTTCCTCGTCGCGGATGACGAGGAAGGCATGCGGCTTGCCGCCCGTCGCGGAACGCCCGACCCCGTACACGATCCAGCCGCGCACGACCTCGCCGTCCGCGATCTCCATCCGGTCGTACAGGGAAGGAGTGCGCCGTGCCTGTTCAGCGGATACGGCGGCCCTGATTGTCGGCAGGTTTGCCGGCTCGGCCGCGATCACGCCGGGCGTCGCGGCCTGCATCCAGTGCACGGGTGATAGGCGCACGGTCTTCCCGCTGTTGTTCTGAACCTGGACCCGTGCTGCGACGATGAAGTCCCGCAATTCCCTATCGCGCCAGTCGGTCTCGATGACCTCCACCTTCAGCGGGAGTGGCTCGCACACGATAGCGGAGCCGCTGACGCCGACGCCGAGGGTGTGGTCTGACAATCCCGGCGGGCTGGAACGAAAGACGCGAAGCGTCACCACGAACCGCCGTGCGGACAGGTCGCGGCCCGAGGCTATCGGCGGCCAGTATGAAAAGCCCACCGGCTCAGGCAGCGATGAGAACAGCCAGTGAGGACCGCTCGTATCACCCGATCGGGATGCTTGCACAGCAGCGGGATCGTAACGGGCCAGGTCAAGCGTGCGCTGCTGGCCATGCGGTATCTCAGCCGCATCTGTGGACAGGCCGGCTTTGCCGTTCGCTGCCCAGGGCACGGCCCAGCCTGATGTGGTGTCCGGCGTGCCGTCCCCGTTGCTGCGGAAGATGAAGATCACCTCCGCGGTAAACGAGGCGGCCGGGCCGTTGTTCCGCACGTCCAGCACCAGCTTGTCGCCAAACTGGCGGGGTGTCAGCGTCACATCTCCAGCTGAACCCGTCTCCGCAGGGTCCTGCTGTACCAGCGCATGCGCTTCACGCCGATGCGGCCGATCACCTGCCAGCGGCATCGGCCACTCGCGCATCGCTGCGAAGAAGCAGAACACCGCGAGCACCCCGACGGCGTACGCGCCGACCATGGTACCGTTCGTCCAGAACTTGTAATGCTGGCGTACCGTATCGAATGCGACGTTCGCGCCCACCAGCGCCAGCGCACCTGTCGCCAAAGTGGCGGACGCACCCAGCCACAAGCTCTGATGTGATCGAGTCACGCCCGGCAGCGTATCGGAGACGCGCGGTGGACCGGTCAGCCTCCACCTCAGAGAGTGCAGGACGGGAAAGAGATCGAGGCGACGGTCCACCTTTATGGCAAAGGGGTCTACCAGCCAGTTCTTGTTGATAACCCGGCAGGTGTATTTCTCCGTGACGGCGTGGGGGATATCGCAGCGCGTTGGCGCGACAGGCCCCACCCAGCCCAGCGAGACAGCCAGGACGGCCAGCTGCTCACCGATCAGGCCCGGCTCCTCTGCCGCGACCCACCACAACATGTCGTACTCGGCCGCGTGCCGGTGCGTGGTTGTGTCAACCCGATTTCAGAGTGCTACAGCCAGGTGCGCGTACTCCACCGCGAGCTGGGTCTTGCTGACCCCGCCCATCCCGTGCAGAGCCAGCGCCACCGATCCGCCCCCGGTCACCAGCGTTTCCCGGACTGCAGCCAGCAGGTTCTCCCGGCCAGCGAACCTAGAGTTACACGCCGGGACATTCCCAACTTCCCGGGTGCTGCTCCAGGCTCACGCGACTGCCCGGTGCCGATCTGGTACCGGTGGACGACAGTCATGTCCCGGCCCGCGAGATACGCATCCCGCCCCGCCCCGGCATCCTGCCGTGCCTCCGGGAACCAGTCCCCACCTCATAAGACAACACTCCCACACTCACCCAGTCGGCCCTCCGAGAACCGTGACTCGCAAAGATACCCCGGCCGTCAGTGCCCTAGCCATACGGCAGCAACGCCGCGCCGTAGAGGGACAAGTAGTGGTGAAGATCCCGCCGTGCAGGCCGAAACCGAATGCTTACGTTATCTGTCTGCGCGGCGTGCAGATGATTCGAGTATTGTGTAGCCGACTTCACTGGCGGGTGGCGTCGTGTTCAGGGACTAGCCGGGCACCTGCATACCTGGCCAGAGCCCGCTCAAGTTCGGTGGGGGTAGCGAACAGCCTTGTCTGCCATTTATTAGTTTCATTAAGTTCTATGATTGCGACACCGCCTAGGGCAGGGCGCATCAGGCGCAGGATCCGCCACCACCTCCGCGGGAGCATGGTTTCTTCTCTCAGCCAGGCTACTAGGCGATCGTGGTCTTTTCGCATGGCTGAAGACGATGATCGGATTATGGCAATTCGGTCGATATCGTCCCACGGCAGGAACGTGGGGGCGCGGCCGATCTGCAGAGTCAGCCCATTAGCGTCGATAGTAAAACCGAAGCGGTCGCGGGACATCAGAATCCCGGCCGCGATGAGGCCGAACTCGGCGGCAGCGGTGCTGATGTAAAGGGGCCACTCGAATGGTACAGCAGCCGCTGGCACGGTCATGAGGCCAAACAAATATTGGAGCAGCAGCAGAACTATGATCCCCGCGAGGGCAGTTAGCAGCGTGCGCGGACCGGTAAGGCGTCCCGCGAAGCGCACGCGGTCGGCTGTGTCCTCGACAGGTGCATACAAACCCGTCCCCGGCTCCCAGGCCGGTCCGGCGAACCTGTCGAGTGCAGCACGAAGATCCTCTCGACGGGCCGCGAATAGCTGGACTGGGCAGAGTATGGCGACACCGGCTCGGCGGAACGTCCAGGGAAGCGTGATCCAAGATCGAGGAAGCGCTGAGCTGGGCCACTGCCGGACGGCCAGGAGACGGTCTCCCGCCTTCTCTAGAAGCCATCCGGTAATTCTCGCCCGCTCCACGTCATGCCAGGCCACGCGACTGATGCGACCGCCAAGCTCAACTTCAATCCCCTCGCCGTCTAGCTTCAGATGGCCAGGATAGCGTGCCCACGCTGCAGCAATCAGTCCGGGAACGCTGAGAATCACTGCCCATACCGCCGCGCAGGTAAGCGTGCCTATCGGCATTTGGCCGTAGAGCAGTCCGCAGAAAAGGAACAGCGGAGACAGTCCGAGTGCCAGCAGCGCTGCCGCTCCGGCGGCGAGGCGTGCTCGGCGGACACGATAGTGCCGAGCGTCGCCGGTCAGGCTGATGTCGCGCGCGGGCCTCCAGGCTGCACGGGCGAATCTCCCCAGAGCCCGCTCGATATCCTCGTCACTACCAGCCAACCGGGCCGTCTTCGCAAAACGGATCCCGTTAAGCGCCTGGTCCCAGCGCGGCACTGGCGCCAGAAAACGGCCTTCCGGCGGAAGAGTCCCAGGTTGCAGCTCAAGGACTAGGACGTGACCGGAGCGCCGCGCATAGCGCCTGTCAGGCACGAGGCGGACTTCCCGTACACGATGCCACGGATACCGGCTCCGCGAGGTGCCAACGACAAGCTCGATGCCGTCATGATCGAGAATCAAGACGTAATTGACCGGATACAAATCACGAATAAAGAAGAGCACGAAGGCGGACAGCAGCCCGTAGACAACCGCGAGGATCAGCCGCAGCCCAGGATGGAGAGCATGCCATGAAGCGATCACCGCCACCAGCGGACCCCATGCGGACAGACGCCAGGACAATCGGTCAAACCAGCCATATCCACGCCGCTGCTGGAACCGTGCTCGCGCCCTCGGTGCTGCAGGCCGATTGGCGGCTGCTGCTGGATTCGTGGTGGCTGACATCTTCGCCGCTTGGGGCTCCTGGTAGGCGCGGTTGCGGACGAGCCCCAGCTGTTCGACCGTGTTGGTGGCGCTGAGCTGCGGCTCTGGCAAGCCGCGGGCGGTCATTATCTGGCTGAGCCGTTCATGCACTAGTCCGATCGGGAGGATCTCCGGACCGTCGGCAATGCCGTCGCGCAGCAGTTCCAGGAGCGCACCGGTGAACGCCGTATAGCGCGCCTCCCGCGGAGCCAGAGCATGCCAGTTGGCCGGCGCCGAGGCCATGGTGCACGCCCCGTTGATTCTCACCTTCTCCTGCAGGATTCCTTCTATGCTGCCCATCACGTGCTCAATAGCCCTGCCGCTGAAGCAGCAGTCAAGAATGAGCACACGGTTGATAGCGCGGCTATCCAGGAAGACGTCACGCACAGCATCGACGTCAAGGGCGCTGTACCGCAGGTCGTCCAGCTCCGTGCCCGTCGTTGCCAGAAACAGCGCATCGAGGCGGGGGCCGAGAAGCCCATGGCCGGCGTAGTAGACCAGTAATGTATCTTCCGCCCGCCGCCCCGCCTCGCGCAGCGCAGCCGTGACCACCCGGGGCTCACTCGGGTCGATGATGACTGTGCAATGATCACGCGGCAAGCCGCCACGCTCGGGAGCCGTGAGGACGGACGCCATGCCCGACAGATTATTGCCGACCGCGGCGAGATCAGGCAGGTCCCCCGAGTGATAGCTGCTGGCACCGATGAGGACAGCATGTGTCTGCTGCGGATCTGGGAGTCTCGTCATCTGGTTCTCTTGCTCGCGTCTTCCTTGCGCCCCTGAAGCAGCCGCGTCATCCTTCGGTATAACGTACTCTTGTAGATCCGGTTCGCGTGCTAGGGAGCCTGGCTTGGCGGAGCTGCTTATCAATGTCGATCCCGCCGACCGGATCGAAGACCTGCAATCACTACTAGCCTGGCTTCAACGAGACCAGGCCCAGCTGGGACAGGTGAAAACCCAGCACGAGTCTCCCGCGGTCGGCCACATGGGAATGCTAACTACCGTGATAGTGACCCTAGGTAGCGGCGGCGTCACGGCCCTTGCAACCAGCTTGCGCACCTGGCTCATCCAGCGTCGGTCTGACCTGTCGGTAGAAATAAGCAGACCGGACGGGCCAACCGTAAGAATCGACGCGAAACGAGTAGCTGACGCCGAAACCCTGATCCAGCACGTCCTAGGCTCGCCTCAAGACAACGATTGACCTATGAAGCTGGCAGCTCAAGAAAATGAAACGGCGCCATCTCCGCTTTAGCGGTTAAGTCGTAAACCGCCCATACCCGATTTGTTTTTTCCGTCGACGCATTGTGACTGCACGGCAATTACGTAAACACGGCCACGCTAGTTCTAGCTATGAGTGGCATGCTGGACAGAGCACAAAATACGCAAAGGCAGCTCGCTCACATCGGCAGGCGACAGGCGGCCCAGTTAGATGCCTGTCGGGTGTCAAATATGGTCTGGTCTTTTGACCTGCGGTGATGTGTGGTCGTGGGGCATGACGGTCAGCCGTGCCCCTGCGCTTGCTCTACCTGATCTTCGTCCGGCTCTGCGGCTGGCTGGGTCCTGTTCGGCCGCTCGTCAGCATCCAAGAACGCGGAGCTGCTCGTCCTGCGGCATGAAGTCACCGTGCTGCGCCGTACCAATCCCAGGCCCCGGCTCGACTGGGCCGACCGAGCCGTCATGGCAGCACTCATTCGTTACCTGCCGGGCAAGCTGCGCGCACACCGCCTGGTCACCCCGCGAACCGTCCTGCGGTGGCACCGCCGCCTGGTCACTAGGAAACGGACCTATCCGCACGGCGCAGGCCGGTCGCCGGTCAATGCAGAGATCACCGCGCTGATCGGGGCGGCTCGCTGCCGAGAACACCAGCTGGGTATACCAGCGGAGCCAGGGCGAGCTGCTCAAGCTCGGCCACCGGGTCAGCGCCTCCACCATCCGCCGGGTCCTCAAGGCAATGAAGATCCTGCCGGCACCGGAGCGGCACACCGACACGACCTGGCGGCAGTTCCTGCACACGAGGCATCGACGATACTCGCCACCGACTTCTTCCACGTGGACTGCGGTCACCCTCCAGCGCCTGTACTGCTTGTTCGTGATGAAGACCGGCACCCGTTACGTACACATCCTCGGCGTGACCGCCAACCCGGACGGGCCATGGGCCACTCAGCAGGTCCGGAACCTCCTGATGGACCTCGGCGACCGCGCCGCCGGCTTCCGGTTCCTCACCGGCGACCGCGCCGGGCAGTTCAGCGCCGCGTTCGACGCGGTCCTGGCCGATGCTGGTATCGAAGCGGTCAAGATCCCGTCGCGGAGTCCTCGCGCGAACTGTTATGGGGAACGGTTCGTTCTCACCGCCCAGCAGAGGTCACCGACCGGATGCTCGTTTTCGGCAAACGGCACCTGCGGACGATCCTGGCCCAGTACGAGGCCCATTACACCGGACGGCCCCCTCATCGCACCCGAGAACTCCGCCCGCCCCGGCCCGACGACCCCGTAGCCGACCTCTCACAGGAACGCATCCAACGCCGGCCCGTTCTCGGCGGCCTCATCAACGAGTACGAGCGAGCCGCATGGAAGACAAGGTCAGGGCCAGCGGCCGACTTCTGAAAACCCTACATGTTCGGGGAAGTATTCACCCAGCCGTAACGTGGTAGTCAGAGACGATAACAAGTTTTGGAAGCCCACAGGGGCGCCTCCAACAGCTTGACGGACAGCCACTAGATAAGAGCGTCGCAAGCCAGTTAGCTTACTACCTGGCCGGATGCCGAGGGCCCTCGCCCGGCGGAGGCGTGATAGCCGTCGTGTATGGGACTCCCGTGGCATCGGCGGCGGCCATCCGGTCGTAGGTGGCCAGGACGAGGTCCTTCGTGCGATAGGTGCCGTACTTGGCGATGTCGTTGTGCTTGAGCCCGCCGGTCTCCGTCTGGAACGTCTCCAGGATGTAGTCCACGTCGTCCCGGTCATCGATCCCGTACATCCGGAAGAAGAACGCGTCCAGTTCCGCGCGAAGCAGGGCGCGGCGATCCTCGCCCCAGCGGAACGGCGCGCCCTCATCGCCCAAGTCCCGGGCGAGGGGTGTCATGTCGTAGGCGGTGTAGACGAGTTCAAGAACTCGGGGCACCAGGAACGGCAGGTGAGGCTCAATCATCGCGGGCGTGGGGACAGGCAGCTGTTTCCAGATGAACAGACCCATGGTTACACCGCCGATCTTCTGGCGGCTAAAGAAGTCGAAGATCAACGAACTCTGCGTTGCTATTAGTGCCGCAGCAAAGCTGGACGATACGCCAGGAAACATGAGCGGGAATTTGTGCCCAACCGCTACGCGCGGCAAGAACGCTGGAATCGCTGTACGCTCGTTTGTCGCCGAGGTGACATCACACCAGCCGCACAACCATCCATGATCCCAATCGAGACCGGAAAGACGTGCGGCCACTCCGGGAACCTTGACGTCCCTTCCATTCCGACGTGTGGGGATTCCGCCTTCCTCGGCGATCCAGTGCAACGGCTGCACGTACCGAGTGGGGTTATGCAGTTCAGACTGGGTAAGGTAACTGGGCTGGTTCTGGCGATTTACCGCCGTGGCGCTCTTGACCACGTCAGCAGCGCGATGGTTGAAGAAGTCGATCATCTTTGCCTCGTACAGCGGCAGCATCCGCTCCCCGTCTCGGGTGAAGACGTTGCCATCTAGACGCCAGCCTCTAGACTCCAGTTGCTCGCGGGTGCGGAACAGGTCAGAGTCATCGGTCATGTTGAAGAGGTTCTTGAAGGTGATTCCCCACGGGTTCCCGTTCTGCTTCTTCTCGTCCCAGAGCACCGGGACACGCTGGTAGATCTCAGTTGTAAGGCTGGCATCTCGGCCGTTGCGAAAGATCGGCAGCGTTCCCGTGTTCGGATTAACAAGCGCAAGCTCCTCCGGGCTGAGCGCGAAGATCCGTCCTGCATCGTCCAACTCGGCCGTGTCCAGAAGGAAGAACGCGTACCGAGCGCTCGGCTCAGACAGTGCCCTACCTGCCAGGGAGAGCAGGCAGAACTTTTGTCGCGAATCCACAGCAGGGAAGAGCTGTCTTCGATTCTCGAAGTCGTACAGCGAGGCGACGGCACCGCGTCTGGTGAAGTCGCCGAACAGGAACTGACCGCCGGCGCCAGTCGCGATCGCGGTCGGGATGATGCAGCCAATCCGGCCAGTGGGCGCGGTGACCGCGGCGAACCGTTCGGCGAACAGCTGGTCAGTCTGCAGCGAGTTAACCCCGGGGGCGGTCAGCCCCTTCGCGCACCAAGGATAGGCGTCCGAACTGCTGGCGAAGCCGAATGTCCCCTTGACCTTTCGGCGCGCGGCGCGGTAGCGATTCCCCTCGTCCTCGTGCTCCATCTCCCACTTGACGATGCGGTCGCGCCGATTCTGTCCAGTCATCAGAGCAATTGATGGTTCGACCACGCTGAAGTACTTCTTGTCCTCGAAATCCACCTTGTCCCACGGCGGGTTGGCCAGCACGCAGGAGAAGCCGCCCGACCAGCTAGTGCCCGGATCGGCGTGCTGGTCATCGTCGCGAACCTGGAAGATGCCAGGGAACTCCAGGTGCCAGTGGAAGAAGCCGTATTCTTCCCGGAGTCGCTCGATCTCGGTGACCGTAGCCGGGGGAATCGCAGTGCTGCCGCGCTCGCGGAGGGCCTGGAATACCCGGTTAACGATGGCGGGCGGGACGTCGTGGCCGTCTTCGGTCCTCGCCCGTTTGAGCCACATGAAGGCCGCACACCAGGCGTCGGCCACCTGGCGGGCGCGCAGGTACGCCGGGGAGTCCTGCCACCTCTCGTACTCGGCGGCCTGCTCGTGGACCTCGCGCAGCGTGCCGTCGGGTAGGTGGGTGATCTCCTCCAAGGCGGCGGCCAACAGCGCGTTCGACTGGGAGAAGATGATCTCGTCGCTGAACAGCTCGAATTGCTCCGGGCCAGTGCCGGGCAGGGTGGGGGTCGAGTTGGAGAATCTGGCGACGCGCCTCTGCCCGGAGGTCAGCGACTGCTCTCCGCTGTTGGCCCGCTCCAGGGACCTGGCGAACTTCGGGTCGTCGCCCTCGATGGGCTTGAACGCGCCCGCCGGGATGCCGCCGTCGATGAGCTTGGGGGTCGCGCCGATGAGCGCGTTTCCCTGCTTGATGTGGGCGTCAAGGAAGGACAGCGGCTTGCCGGCCTCTACCCCCTCCATCCAGAGGGAGACCTTGGCCAGCTCAACGGCCATCGGGTTGAGGTCCACGCCGTAGACGCAGTTCGCGACCACGTCGCGCATGGCGTGGCGCAGTGCGTCAAGCGACGGCTCGGGGTTGTGCTCACGGACGCAGGCGACGCGCTTGGCGATCTGGCGGGCCGCAGCGACGAGGAAGTGCCCGGATCCGCAGGCTGGATCGCAGACAGTGACTGAGAGCAGGGCCTCGGCGATGGCCTCCGAGGCGTCGGTCCGGGCAGCGGTCGCGGCGATCTCGGCGCGCTTGATTGCGTCGTCGAGGACCGGGTCGAGCACGGAGTCCAGCAGGCAGTCGATGAGCGAGGTAGGGGTGTAGTAGGAGCCGGTCTTCTTGCGCTCGTTGCCGCCGGCCTTCTTCTGCTCCTCCTCGTCGGTCTCCCGGAAGAGGAACTGGCGATCTCCACCCCACTTCGGCACCAGCTCCAGCAGGGACTCGTAGATGGAGCCGAGTTCTTCTGATCCGAGGTGGAGGTAGTCCACCAGGCGGTACCGCTTGGCGGCCGTGTCGTAGAAGCGCGACAGGAACCTGACCGCAGCGAGCAGGTACTCGTTGGAGAGCTGCAGGCCATGCAGCACCTGGTCGGTGCCAGTGTCGTCGTAGATGCCGCCGAGGCCGGGCAGGCCGAGCTGCGGGCGGCCGTTCTCGTCGCCGAGGCCGCCCAGGACGAGCTGGACCGCCTGCCATAGGTCGCCGTGCGCGGTGCCGGACCCGCGCAGCGACGCCTCGCGCAGTCGGCGGGCGGAGAAGTACTTCCGGTAGCGGTCGCGTACCTTCTCATCGGTGTCCTCGGCGTGCAGGGCGTCGCGTTCCTCCGCCACGAACCAGAACAGCAGCCGGTACACGAGCCGCAGCAGGGCGCGCTTGACCAGGTCCGGGTCGATGTCGTCACGGAAGCCGACGTTGGCGGGGTGCCGACGGAAGCCCGTGCCGAGTGCAACGAGCGCGGCCTCGACCCCGTCGCGGATCAGGTCCAGGGCGCGGGCGCCGGCCTCGATGGCCTCGGTGCGCCACTTCTCCATCCGGCACGTCGATGGCGCGGCGCCGTCCTCGACCTCGTAGCGGGAGACGTGGAGCAGCCGGTAGAGCAGGACGAACTCGTCGAATAGCTCCCCGTCGAACATCGCCTCCAGATCGATCTCCAGGTAGGAGGCCCCGGTGAGGCTGGTGGAGTCGCGCAGGATGCGCAGCACCCGCCCGTTGGAGACGATTCCCCACAGGTACGCCTGGGTCCGATTGAGGCACTCCTGCAGCATCGACTGCGGCGGCAGTCCCCCGGTGGGCGGTCGCTCGTCCAGCCTCTGCCCCCACCCGACGAGGTAGATGGGCAGGTGCTGCCAGGTATGAGAAACCGGGAAGACTGTCCTCTCATCGTCGGAGCGGATGCCGTCATGCAGCGCCGGGAGACGGCCAAAGCCAAGCTCGTCGAAGAGCGGCAGCAGCCAGTTCTCGATGGCGAGGCCGGCGGGGTCGCCGCCGTCCCCGACCGAGTCCCGCAGCGCCCGCCAGGCCCCCTTGAGATAGTCCCAGCGGCGCTCGGCGGCCTCCTTGACCGAGGTGCGCGCGCCGACGATGTGATAGTCGGCGGGCTTGGCGGCTGAAACGTCCCTGCCATCGGCTATCCGGCGGAGCATGTCCATCGGAAGCAGGCTGCCGACCGGGTGAACGCTGACGAATGCCTCAGTCGTGGCGGGCATCAGCGACCAGCTTCCGCGTCGGCAGCGTCCCAGAGGTCATCGCTATCCCAGGCATCTTCTCCGCTGTAAGGGAGGTAGACGTAGCAGCCGAGGATATCGGCGTCGCCCGCGACCGTCACCCGCAGGCCGCGCACCGCCTGCTCGGCGGCGCGGCGGACCCGCCGGTGGGCCTCGCGGAGCTCGGCTGCGAACTCCTCGCCACGTCGGCTCACCTCGGGCAGCGCCGCGTCGAGGCCCGCGAGGATCTGCTTGATGTTCTGCCTGCCGAGCTCAAGCGCGGTGTTCTCATCCGGCCGAGCGCCGAGCAGTTCCATGGCCGTGGCGTCGTCGAGCCACTGCGCTTGGGCCGGGACGCCCTCGAAGCCGAGCACCCTGGCGTCCTCAGCGATTAGTGGTACGTCGCCATGCCGTCCGGGCAGCACCATCTGGTAGCGGTACCGGACGAGCAGCAGCGTGGTGCGCGTTTGCACACTGCTGGTCTGGATGACGCCACAGCGGCGGGCGGGCCGGTACTGGGCGGGTGCGTGCCGGTCCAGTGCGGCGGACAGCACGAAGTTGGCAATCGCCCCGACGACGGGGTCGGTGCGGGTCAGGGCGGCCTCACCACGCGGGATGGCGGGGGTCACGCGGAACGGCACCTTCGGGCGCTCGCCGATCAGGGCCGCAATTGAGTCCTCCAGGCCAGCGGGGAGGCCCTTGGTGGTGATGGCGAACCCGCCGCCCGGACTTGTGGTGATATCCGCGCCCAGCTCCTTCAGGGCGGTCTGGGTGAAGGCACGGACCTCCTCGTCGCGGCCGAGGGCCGCGCGGATCACCTCGACCTCGCGGGCAACCTCATCGGGGTGAATGCTGCCCTGAGCGTACCGGGAGCGGGACCGCGTCTCGCGCTCGGCCATTGAGTTCCACTGCGCCTCAAGTTCCCCGTCGGCCTTCCCGATGACCTCATCCAGACCGAACAGCGTCTGCTGGTCGCCCCGGTCGCGCATCAGCAGCCACTCGACGATGGCGCCGGTGACCTGGCTGGAGGTCTCGTCGGGTACGGGCACGGAGATGCCGGTGGACTTGCGGATCTCCCGGTGCTTCTTGATCAGCACCTCCAGCACCTTGCCGTCGATGCCGTTGTCCTTGCCGTAGACGGTGATGACGCGGACCTCATCTGACCGTTGCCCGAACCGGTCCACCCGGCCCTCGCGCTGCTCGTGACGGGTCGGGTTCCAGGCGAGGTCGTAGTGGATGATCGCGTTGAAGGAGTGCTGCAGGTTCACGCCTTCGGACAGGCAGTCGGTGGCGACCAGGACGCGGCGGCTGCCCTCCTCCTGGGTGGCCTGCGCGAGCTTGTCGATCCGGTCCAGGCGCTGCGCCGGGGACAAGGTGCCGTTGACGTACTCGACCACCGTCTTGCGGCCGAGGTTGCCGTCTAGGTGCTCGGCGACGTACTCGCTGGTCGGGATGTACCGGCAGAAGACGATCGGGTGGTAGCCATCATCGAGGAGCTTCTTGACCACCTTGATGAGTTCGGCGAGCTTGCGGTCTTCCTTGGGTCCCTCGAGGTCGGCAGCGCGGTCGGCGAGTGCTGCCAAGGTCGGATCGCCACTTGCCGGGGCGTCAGTGGCCTGTCCGGCGGGACTGGGAATGCCCTGGTTCATTCGGTCCGGTGGCGTTGGCTGGCCTTCGTCGGCGCCTGGGGATGAATCGATGCCGTCAGGGTTGTCGTCGGCCATGTCGGCTGTGACCGGGCGGCCGAGCATGTCCGCCTCCTCGGCGGTGGTCGCAGCGGCGGACTGGGACCGGGTGGCCAGCGTCTGCTTGGCGGCGCGCGGGGATGAGACCAGGGAGCGCAGCAGCGCTATGGCCGACCACCAGGCCACCCGCTGCTCCCGGCGTCCGGCCGCGCCGGCGACCCGGGCGCTGGCGTAGGCAATGGCGTCGTCGAGCAGTGTCCGGTAGCCGGGCGACAGGGTGTAGGGGGCGTCGCGGAATAGCCGGTCTCCGGGGAACTCCGTGTCCTCGTTGAGGTAGTCGCGGATGTCGGCGCGGCGGCGCTGCACGTAGTGGGCGGCAAGCTGACGGCGGCCCGCGTCGGTGCCGAGGTCGGCATCGGCGAGGGCCGGGTCGAGCAGGCCGACAAGGCCGCGGAACGACTCGTCCTTGCCGGAGTGCGGGGTGGCGGTGACTAGGATCAGGTGTCGGCTCTCGTCCTTGGCGACGCGGGACAGCAGGTCGTAGCGAAGCTGGGCGGATCCTCCCCGGTCGGCGTCGGCGGGGACGCAGGTGTGTGCCTCGTCGACAATCACCAGGTCGGGGCAGTGCTTGAGGAAGTCGTCACGATGCCTCGGCGACTTGATGAAGTCGGTGGAGATGATCACCATCTGGTGCCGCTCGAACAGCGTCTGGCCCCAGGCCAGGGCGCGCTCCAGCCTCGGCACCGTGGACGGGAGGATCAGCTCGGCGGTGATGCCGAACTTGGTCCGCAGCTCGTCCTGCCACTGCTCGGCCAGCGCGGGCGAGCACAGCACGGCAAGCCCGCTGGCCTCCCCTTGAGCCAGCAGCTCCTTGGCGATCAGGCCGGCCTCAACGGTCTTGCCGATGCCGACGTCGTCGCAGATCGCCAGCCGGACGACCGGCTGCCGCAGCGCCATCAGCAGCGGGACAAGCTGGTAGGGACGCGGCTCCACCGCGATGCTCGCCAGCGAGCGGAACGGCCCGGCACTGGAGGTGAATCCGATCCGCAGCGCGGTGCGCAGCAAGCTGGCGGCCCGGTAGTCGCCGAGGTCTTCGGGCACCGGTGGCGGGAAAGACGCCTGAGCGACGTCCTCCAGGCTAGGGAAGACGGCGGCGACCTCCTCGTCGGTCCCGGCGAGCGGGCGCAGCACCAGCATGTCGGGCTCGCTGTCGGGCAGCACGACCCACTCCCGGCCGCGAGCGGTCACCAGCGATCCTGGCGCGTAGGCGACGGTCATGTTTCTAGGCCCCGTTCTCTTCCTGCTGCCCCTGGTTGCCTTGCTGCCGGTGTCGGTGGCTGCCCTGGCCGAAGACGGTTGGGTTCTCATCCATGATCGCCCGCCAAGCGGCGTCCCAGCGGAGCCGGATCACCAGCCAGCCCTTGTTCTCCAGCCGGGACTCGGCCGCCGCATCGCGCTCCGCCACCGCCTCCGCGTCATGAGCGGGGCCGTCAATGAAGACCGCGGCCCTGACGTTGCTGCGCCGGTAGACAAAGTCGGGCTTTGCGTACGTGCCGGGCACGGTCACCTGGGCGGCGTCAGGCAGCCGGTAGCCGTTGTCCTTCAGCCATCGGATGAATTCGGCCTCCAGCGTGCTGTCGGTCTGGCCGATCAGCTTGATGGAGTGGTCGGTCCGTGACACGCCCGGTCCGGCCGGGACCGTCTCACCCTGGCTGATGGCCAGCAGCAGGCTACGGGCCGCATGCCGGTCGATCAGCTCGTGGACGAGCTGGTTGCGGTAGCTGAGCAGGCAGTTGTAGCAGCCTTTCGCACACGGATGGCCGGGCACGCCGCCCAGGTCCTCTCCGGTCTGCGGGTGGAAGTGGGCGATCCGCAGTGCCTCCAGGGCTGCCTCCCGGAGTGCCTGCTTCTCGGACTGCAGGCGGCGGAGCACGCCCGCGCCGCCTTCGGCGGACTCGGTGAGCAGGATGCGGTCGCGCGGCCCGTGGTCCGGCGGCAGCAGCTCGCTGTCCAGCTCGACGTCCTCTAGCTGGAAGGCGGCCTCGATGCCGCGTTCCAGTGCGTACATGACCGATAGGGCGGTGCCGTGGTCGACCGGGGCCGCGAGCTGGAGGACGAGGATATTCCGGCTGTCCTGCACGTACGGGATGACCCGCCTGCGTCGGCTGGCCGGGCTGTCGTCGCCTCGATCCCCGTTCTCGCCGCCGCCTTGCGGGGTGGCTTGAGCCGCGCTGAGCCAGTTGCCGGTGACTGGGTCGAGCCAGAAGCCGTCCGCCTCCCCGGCGGGTCTGCGGGTAGGCCCGAGGTTCGTGCGCCGGACCAGGGCCGAGTCGCCATAGGTGAGGCGCGTGACCGGCTTGCCGTCGGCATCCTTCGCAGTCGCGTCGAGCCGGCCCGGCCGGTCGCCGTGGTCCTGGAACCGGTAGGAGGTGACGATCCGGAACCCGGCGCGGCGGCGCTCCTCCTCATCAGAGGTGATCCGCTGCCGCTGCCGGGTGAAGACCGTATGCAGCGGCAGCAGCCCGTACTGCGACGCGGTGAACTCGACGTGGCACATCTCGCAACGGTCGTTGCCTGGCGCGACCGCGTGGTGATAACCGCACCCAGGGCAACGGTGCGCGTCCTCGGTGCGGACCTCCCCGGCCGCGTCGGGTGGCAACTGGACGCGGTGGACCTCGTAACGGGCACCCTCGTGGTAGATGAGGGCCCGCGGGCCGAACTCCCTGATTGCCAGGAACCGGGCCCGTTGCACGTAGTCGCCCTCGCCCCTCATGCCCCGGCGGCCGGGGATGTAGGCGGCGATGGGCAGCCTCGGGAACGAATAGCCGGGCAGGAACCCCTCGGAGGCGAGGTACCGGTACGGGTTGAAGTCGGCGCTGACGTTCATGTCGTTGCTGCCCTCGTTGCGAAGCAGCGCGATCTGGGTCTCGGCCTCGGCCCGGCGGCGGCCGGCGGCGATGCGCTGCGGCTCGCTCAGCTTGAAGTTCTGCTTGCGCCGGTTCTGCTCCCACTGGTCGGCGAGCGCCGCGCGGAAGAGCATGCGCCACCGGTCGAAGGCGCGGTCGAACGTCTCGGGAGTGGCCCGGATTACCTGCTCGACCCAGCTGGTATCCCACCAGGAGGTCTTCGCCCGCAGGTCGTCTTCCAGCTCAGCCAGGACCGCCTTCGCCCGCGTGGTGGCGCGGCGGATCGCATCCGCGGACTGGGCTAGCTCCGCCACGTGCTCGGTGAGCCCCAGTTGCGGGTCGGGGCGCCGTTTCCCCTCTGGCTCCGTGTCGGACATGTCGATGTTCTCCGGTATGGCCGCCCCGAGCGCGAGCCCGGCCTCGGCGATCCAGATGGCATGCACGTGGGACCGGAGCAGGTCCTCGTTCAGCAGGTCCAGGCGGGGCGGCGTAACGACCCCGGCAACCATCTTGTCGGAGTTGCGGAAGTAGTACTGGTCGTGGCTGTTGCCAGTGGCGCAGTACGTGGTGACCAGGGCAGGCTGCCCGGACCGGCCCGCACGGCCGGAGCGCTGCGCGTAGTTCGCCGGGGTGGGCGGCACATTGCGCATGGACACGGCGTTCAGGCCGGCGATGTCGACGCCGAGTTCCATGGTCGGCGAGCAGTACAGCAGCCTGAGCTCGCCCTTGCGGAACTCCTCCTCGCGGTCCGCCCGGACCTCGGGGGGGACCTGGGCGGTGTGCTCGCGTGCCGCCAGCCCTGCCAGCGTTCTCGCGACGTCCCGGTACAGCCGCACGAAGTACGGGTTGACGCGCGGCCCGTCGGCACCGCTGAAGGTGCGTGCCAGCGGGTCGTAGGCGGCGTGCGTCCCGTCCCCGGGACGCCAGACCATCACGGTCTCCCGCACCCGGTAGCCCTGATTCCCCTTGCGGCGGGGCTCCTGCGTCCGGCTGAGCAGCCCGGCCCCGTCCCCGGCGAGCACCCGCAGCAGGTCCTCGATGACGGCTTGCGCGTCGGCACTCGTCAGCGCGTGCAGGTAACCGGGGAAGGTCGTGGCCCGCTTCAGGTACCGGCCGAACTTGCCCCGTCCCGACATGGCGACCATGGTGCGCGCCGTCCCCGGCCTGCCTGGCCCGGGGAGGATGGTGGCCGCCGACGGCTCGTCGGCGGCCTCCACGGCCCACTCCCGGCGCAGCGCCGACTGGCTGGCCAGCTTGATGCGGTCGAACTCCTCCGGCGCGAAGCACTCAGCGTTGATGGCCAGCGACCGGCGCATCTCATCGAGCAGCACGCGGCAGACCTTCTCGCGCACCTCGGCGGACGCGCTGGCCAGCGCGGGGAAGGTACTCTTCCACAGGTCGTCGCGGGCAGCCACGGTGGATAGGCCGAGGTAGCCGATCTCCAGCAGGCCGGTGCTCTCCAGGTTGGGCATCGTCACCCGCCAGCCCCGGTCCAGGTCGAGGTAGACCCGCAGGTTGACGACCGCGCGCAGTGCCCGGTCGGTCCGCCTGCCCAGGTCGGGGGCCTCGCCGGGGGCCAGCGCATACTCGTCCCTGGCCAAGCCAAGGGCGCGGGTGACCTTCGGGGCGATGTCGTCGTGGTACAGGCCATCCTCGCCGTCCTCCACCGCCTTCACCGCGGCCCGGTACAGCGCACCGCGGATCATCGTCACCTCGACGAAGTCGTTGAAGTGCCCGGCCTGCAGGGCCGCGTCCTGCCGGTTGTCGACGAAGGTGAGCAGCTTGCGGGCGTTGGAGTCCAGGTCCTTGTCCGGGACGGCCCGCAGGCTGCGCACGATGGACATCGAGGTCAGCGTGGTCGCCGACGACCGGCCCTCGGCGTCGAGCGTGGCCAGCTTGGCGAAGTCACGGCCGCGGACCTGCTCGTAGGAGACCCCGCAGCGCAGGCAGAAGCGGAACGGCCCGGGGATGAACGCGGCCTCAAGGGCTCCCTGCCCCTCGTGCCCGTAGACGTCCACGGTCACCGGGATCGGCACGTACTTGCTTGCCGTGGGCCGGATGACGTCCTCTTTCGTGCGGTCGCTGACCTCTAGCCACGACTCGGGCACCCGCCGGTCGGCGATCACCGTTTCCCGGTCCCGGGGCCACGGCAGGTCGCTGGAGATGTAGAGGTACCCGTCAGCGATCTGCTGCGGGCCGTCCTCGCTCTCCTCCTCAGCCATAGAGGCGTTGCGGCGGGGCAGGTAAGCCACCACGCCGTTGCGCTGCCGGCGCCAGACCACCAGGTACTCCTGGCCGCATTCGCGGCAGAACGCCAGCGGCAGCAGGATGTTCCCGTCGGTCTCCGGATGCACGATCTGGTAGTCCCGGGTGATCCGCCGGCTGACCTCGTCCTCCAGGGTCACGTAGGCGGTATCGCCCTTGGACAGGAACTGGTGCAGCCGGAACGCGAACAGCGGCCGGCCGGACTTCGGGTCCCGGGCGCGGGACCCGGCCTGCAGGGTGCGCTGCAGCGCCTTCTCGCACTGCGCCCCGTCAGTCCCGGTCTGCTCAGCCAGCGACTGGGCGGCGGCCTGCACGGTGACCGGCTTGCGCCGGGAAAGGTTGCCCTCGTCATCGCGGTCCAGGCCGAAGGTGGTCTCGATCCAGGCAGCGAGCGGGTCGCGGACCAGGTCGCCGTAGCTGACAGGAGCGGCGGGCGCGTTAATTCGCAGCGTGGTGACCGGCCCGGCGTCCTCATCGGTGGCGCGGATCAGGGTCTCCCCGATCACGCTGGCGTCGCTCACGGCGGTGCCGAAGACCTCGGTCGCGACGCGGGCGACGGCCGTCCGGCGCTGCGCGCTGGTGCCCTCGGTGGACATGGTCGCCGAGGTCCCGACGCACTGTACGTCCCGCGCAGCGCAGGCGTTCTTCACCCGGCGGATGAGCAGCGCGACGTCCGCGCCCTGCCGGCCCCGGTAGGTGTGCAGCTCATCGAAGACGAGGAACTCCAGCCCGTGTGCCATGTGGATCAGCGTCTGCCGGTCCCGGGGCCGGGTGAGCATGAGCTCCAGCATCACGTAGTTGGTCAGCAGGATGTCCGGCGGGTCGTTGCGGATCCTGTCCCGCTCGGCCTGGCCCTCCTGCCCGGTGTACCGGGCGAAGGTCACCGGCTCGCTCCCTCTGGGGAACCCGTCGCGCAGGTACTTCTTCAGCTCGTTGTACTGGCTGTTGGCCAGGGCGTTCATCGGGTAGACGATGATGGCCCGGACCCGCTTGGCCCGGTCGCCGCCGACGCGGGCGCGCAGCACCCGGTCCACGATCGGCACGATGTAGGCCAGCGACTTGCCCGATCCGGTGCCGGTGGTCAGCACGTAGCTGCCCCCGGCACGGGCGGCCTTGATGGCATCCGACTGATGCCGGTAGAACCGGATGGGAGTTCCGTCGCAGGACGTGCCGTCCTCGGTCTTGTCCACCTGGAAGATGTCCGTGCACTCCGGGCGCAGCCAGCCGCCATTGGCGAGATCCTCGGCCGAGCCGCCGTCGGCGAAGAACGGGTTCAGTGACAGCCACGGGTCGGGCCACTGGGACTTGACGTCCAGGTCCGCCTCGATGGCCTTGGCTATCCGGTCATCGCGGATGACCGCGGACCCTTCCGTGAAGGCGCGGTAGTCGTGAATCAGCCGCTCGTGGACGGCGAAGATGTCGAACCCGCCGTCGCGGGCGGGCACCGGCTCGTCCGCGACCGTCACCGGGATGACCATCCCGCCGCTGCTACTGGAGCCAGGATCGCCGTCCGTGCGGCCCGGGTCGCCCGCCGCCAGCTCCGCGAGGGTAACCGCCGGGTTGCCGCGCACTCCCGCGACGCCCGGACCGGGTGCCGTCGCGAACGGCAGCAGCAGCCCGACCACCTCGGCCGCGTTGGCAGGGCGGTCCGCCGGGTCCTTTTCCAGCAGCCGGGCGATGATCGCGTCCAGCCCGGCCGGCACCTCGCCGCGCAGCGAGGCCACCGGCGTCGGTGCCTGCTCGATGTGCTGCGTCAGCACCTCGAACGCGGAACCGCCGTCGAACGGCGGCGCGCCGACGAGCATCTCGTACAGTACGCAGCCGAGCGCGTACAGGTCGGCGGCGGCGGTGACCGCAGCCTGCCGTGCCTGTTCCGGCGCCATGTACCTGGCGGTGCCCAGGGTCGCGTCCGTGCTGGTCAGCCGGCTGCCGCCGTCGACGTCGTCGAGGATAAGGCCGACGCCGAAGTCCAGCACCTTCACCACCCCGCTGGTGGCCAGCATGATGTTGGACGGCTTCACGTCCCGGTGCACGACGCCTGCCCGGTGCGCGGCATCCAGCCCCCTGGCGGTCTGCGCGGCGATCGCGGCTGCCCACCCGATCGGCAACTGCCCCGACTCGTCGATCAGTTCCGACAGCGTGATCCCGTCGATGTACTCCATCGCCAGGTACGGCCGGTCGCCGTCTAGGCCGCCGGCGATCGTGCGCGGCAGGTTCAGGCTCGACAGCCGCTGCATGATCCGCACCTCGCGAAGGAAGCGCGCGGCGTTCTTGTCCGCCTCGGTGAGCGACACCTGCTCGCCGGAGCGGCGCCGCCAGATCAGCTTCACCGCGACGGTCTCGCCCGCCTCGGATTCCAGGTCGCGGGCCTTGAGTACCTCTCCCATGTTTCCGTGCCTGATCGGGCTGAGGATCTCGAACCGGCCCGCGATGATGTCGGCTTGACTGAGCGCTTCCACGACACCTACCCTGCTACCGGAACGAGATCGCCTGCTGACGGTGTGGAACAGCGTATCGATCGCGGGACTCCTCTGAAGTGCCTCATTCCGGATCGTCCTCGTCGTTCGTGTCCAGGGTGCCGGCAGTCTCCTTGTCCTGGCCCGGTTCTTCCAGCACCTTGTACTCGTGCGGAAGCGCGTACTCGGTTGCCAGCTCGGCCAGGTGCAAGATAAGCGGGAACTTCAACCCGTTCCGGTAGTCATCGGGGAACCGCTGCTGCTGTACGTACATCGCCCATGCGCCGGACTGGTCCTGCCGGGTACAGCCAGCGACGGTGATCTCCAGCAGGGTCGGGTTCCATGCGGGCTTGTCCGCATTTGTCACCGGTTTGCCGGTCTTCTGGCTTATGTGCGGCGTCAGCTTGGTGTCGTCGTTTCCTGCCTTGCTCTGAGCGGCGCCCTTCGCCGTGGTGGCGTAAAACACGCGGTTGCCCTCGTCAGCGCCTGACGGCTTCCAGAGGCCCTTGGAGTGGCCCGCGTGCTCGTCGTCCTTTGGCACCCACCATTGCGGGGTCTCCTGGCGCTCGTCGTCGCGGACACGGATGAGCCGCAAGCTCCCGCCGTGCAGCGCGAGATCCTGGACCGGGCCGTCGCCAAACTGGACCTTGTCCGGGACGACCCGTCCGTCCTGCAGCCATTCCCAGCGGCTGCGCGTGTTCTGCGCATAGGTCATGACGACAGTCGGCTCGCCGCGCAGCGTGTATAGCACCTGCCGGATGAAGCGCGCCGTTTCCATCTTCTGCTGATCGGCGAACCTGAGCTCAGCCCCCCGCACCTGCCCGGTGAGGCGCCGCAGTAGGTCCGTGTACGGTATCCATCCCTGCAGGCCGGGCATGCGGCCCAGCACGCAGTCCTGGCCCGGGCGGCTCAGGATGGCGATCGGCGTGAACTGTCCGTTCCAGGTGGGGCCATCGGAGTTGCGCCGAACGATCCAGAACGCGACCTGATTGAGCCGGTCCGGGATGGCGTCAGCCGCCAGCGTGTGCCGGGGGATGAAGTTCATGCCGAACTGCCGCATCCCGTCTGCCCAGGCGGCGGCGGCGCGATGCTCCAGCGTGGACTCTTCCTCGTCGCTTTCCTGCGCGCCGGCCTGCTGGCCCTCCCCGGCCGGCCGCTCGGGCGTGATGAACTGGCTCACCCGGCCAGCGTCAGCGCAGCCAAGGCGGATCGCAAACTTGGGGTCGGTCGTCCGGCGCCTGAAGGCCTTCTTGCCATCCAGTTCCACGAAGACAACCCGCGAGTCCTCGGGGAGCCCGGCCAGGAAGTCGCGTACGTTACGCCGCCGGTCCTCAATGGCCTGCTGTGTCTGCCCGCCGCGCCGAGGGGGGGTACCAGCGCCGAGCGGTCCGCCATGCACGCCTAGTTCCCGGGCGTGGATGCGGACCTCTAGCTCCGGCGTCTGCCAGCACCACGTTCCTTCCAGGGCCAGGACTCTGTAGCCCACCAGGTCAAGGCTCTGCTCTGCAGCCTCGATCAGCGCGTCGCGAACAGGCTCGGTCTGGTAGAGCATGTGGCAGCGGAGAATGTGGTCCCCGCCGGCCGCCCGTGCGAGGTGCTCGCGGCGCAGGCGCGCGTTGGTGACGTCGATCTCCGCGTTCTTCGTGTTCCTCGCGGCGATCCTGGCGGCGACCTCCGGCGTGCCATCTTCATTGGGCACTGGCACGTGGGGCTTGAGCAGCGTCTTCGGAGTGGCCTTCACGCGCCTGTCCGTGGACAGGTCGGCGACGGGCGTGAAGTGCGGTGCCAGCGCCTGGGCCGCCCACTCGGTGAGCCGCTGCCGCTCGCTCGGCATGAACCCGGTCCCGGCTCCGTGGTATCCCATCGCCGCATGATGAGTGACAACGGCGGTCACTCCGTCCTTGCCGTTGAGCCAGGCCTCCGCGTCCTGCGCGAGGTCGCCTGGCTTCGGGAAGTCGTGGGCGATGCTCAGCCGGGACATGATGCCCGTCGGCCCGCCCACTGCCCAGGCGGCCTTCACTTCGCCTCCGTACCGCCTGACCGTGAGCGGGGCGCTGGCGAACCGGGCCGATTCCCCTGCGCCGGCCAGCCACGGCCCTTCCGTGTGCAGGTAAACGGTGGCGGCGTCACCATCCGCCGGCCAGGCCTGGCCGCGTACCCAGCGACGGATGCCGGTGGTCAGGTGAATGCGCGGCATGGGGGAGAAGGGCACGGTGCGTACCGTGATCTTGATGGTCCCGGAGAAATGCCACGGGTCAAGCGGCTGCCCCTTCTTCATCGGGATGTGAGGGGTCGGGGGCCAGGACATGAGCTCGGCGCCGTCGGCGGTCGCCACCCGCCGGAAGGTGACCTGCCGGCCGCAGTACTCATACGGCGGAAGCTTCTCGATGCGGGCCGCGAGCACCTCCGGCAGCAGACGGTAGATGTGACGTGCGGGATCGGCCGTGCCGCCGGCGGTCAGCGCCTGCTCGGTCAGGTCGACGGACATCAGCTGCCAGCGCAGGAGTTCCAGGTCCAGTGCCTCGACAGTCTGGGTAAGGACCTGGTACGCATCCGGGGACGGCTGCCGGGTGTGAAGCCAGCTCACGATCAGGCTCTGCAGCACGCTGACCGGGTACTCACTCGTGGTGTAGAGCCATGGCTTGTCGTCGCTGAGCGTTGCCTTCTCCGCGACCGACACCAGGTCGGGGGCGAGCGCGCGAATCGCGGCGTTGAGGCCTTTGATCGGGACCTGCTGGTACCGGTCCGGGTTCGACTTACCGTGCCGGCACAGGTCCAGGATGGCCTGCCGCCAGTGCTGCGGGAATGTCAGCGCATAGTAGGGCTCGGCGAACGGCCCTGCATCTGGATCCAGGATGTACGCGGCTGGCCTGATCGCGTCGTATGCCACCATGACGGTGCTTCCTTTCCAAGCGTTACCCGAGGCCGACAAGGGCCTGGTACAGGGGGTCGTAGAGGTTCTCGACGAGGGACCGCTCCGTCGGGCCGATCCCGGATTCGTCGCTGAAGTAGGGAGCCAGCACTTGCCGCATGCTCAGCAGCAGGCTCGTGTCGGGAGTGTCGGTGGCAGTGAGACCGGCCTCGCGGGGGGCGAACGCGGCGTCCACGAACACGACGCGGGCCGGGGCCCCGCCGCGCACGAGCCGGCCGATGACCTGCCACATGACGACGAGCTGGTCCCAGGTGAAGGACACCTTCTCTTCCAGGGGCAGGCTGCTCCACGCCAGCCGCCTGGTGAGGTAGCGCTGCCACTTCTCCCTGGCCTGCTGGCGGAATGCCAGGCCGGCCGCGTCGAGCGAGCCGACGGCCCGCACCTGCTGGGCGAAGCCGCCGTCGCGGACGTGGCGGACCGCCCAGTCGTTGACCGCCTGGATGGCGAGGGTGATGTCGTCGGGCCGGGGATGGGGCCGGGCGAGGAAGTACACGGTGCCGATGGCGGCCTTGCCGCCGGGCAGCACGATGTTGTGCCCGCGCTCGACCGCAAGCAGCGGGGCCACCAGGATCTCGCTGGTCGTGGCGGCGAACGACGCGACGTCGCCGCGGCGTAGCCTGCCTGCCGCCTTGTCGCCAGGCATCGCGGCCCAGGCGTCATCGAAGTCGGCGTCATCAGAGATGAGCGCGGTGATCCGGCCGTTCCACTCCGCCAGGCCACTCAGGTAGTCGGCCGCGTCCCGTGCCTCGGCATAGCTCCCGGTGAGGATGAGGATCCGGCAGCGATCGGGGTCGACCTTCGCGAGCTCCGCGAGCTCGTCGGCAAGCTTGCTCACCGCCCCGGCGAGGGACCGGTCTGGCTCGGCAAGCTGGCGGAGCATCTGCCGGAGCACGTCGGGCCTGTCGCGGACGCCGGACCCGGACAGTCGCAGCGCCTGGCCATCTGGGCCGTACAGGAACTCCTTGCGGAACGTGGTCCCCAGGATTGCCTTCACCTCGTTGTCGTGCGGACGCAGCACCGCGCCGACCGGGACGTGGACGTGGTAGCGGCTGGACGTCCCGGCCCAGCTCGTCGCGGACATCAGCAGCACGTTAGGTCCCGGCCGGCCGTCAACGGAGGGCATGCTGCCAAGGCCGAGGAGCAACTCGCGGCCCACGCCGCTGCACCGGAAGAACCGCAGCGACCCGCTCTGGCCGCCCTCGTCGAGCTGGAACTGGAAGCCGAGGACGTTGCCCATCGGCGACTCGGGGATGAACGGCTCGTAGTCCCGGGGCGGTCGGCGCGACAGGACGTTAGAGGTGAAGTCCAGGTTGAGCACCGCCTCCACGACCGGCCACATGCCGGTCACGTAGTCGAGCCGGTGGTGCAGCGCGGCGAGGATGAGGGTGAACTCGAACCGGAGCGCGTGCATGCCTATGTCGGCCTCGATGGGGGGCCGGGATGCCTCCGGGACCAGTTCCAGGAGAACCTGGCGTAGCCGCAGGCGCGTCGTCGCACCAGTATGCGCATGCAGCAGTTCCAGGGTGAGCCCTACCAGGTCACTGCCGCTCGGCCCGGTCGGGTTGCCGCCGGCCTCGCGCGGCTGCAACGGGTCGTCGCGGACAGCGTCCAGAATCGCGCTGATCCGGTCCCGCTCGGCGATGACGGCCACGACCTCCGGGGCATCGAGCCGTCCGCTTTCTTCGGCCTCGTGGATCTCGGGGAACCAGGCTCCTAGCAGCCGCTGGTGGAGGGTAAACGCGCTGAAGTAGTCGGCGACAACCCAATCACGGAGTGGCTTGCTCTTGATGAGCAGCGCGTAGAGCCGGTCGGCGGCGACCGACACCGTGTTGACGGCATTCGTCCAGTCATCGATCTCCTGCGCCGACAGCTGCAGGCGGCCCTGCCTGGCTAGCTCGGTGATCTTGTGGGCCTGGACCTCGTCGAGCCACGAGTCGGGTGATCGCCCGACCAGCGTGGCGGACGGGGCGAACATGGCGTCGAGCTGCATCTGGACCCGGTCCGCCTCATCGACGATAATCAGGTCGCTCATCCGGCAGGCCAGCTCCAGATAGCGGATCCGGACGTCAGCCTGGTGCGGCGGGACCGCGCTGTGCACCAGGCTTGCCGGGGTTGCGACCCACACCTGGGCGGTGACGAGGTCCCGAGCCCCGTGGTGGCGGGGGCAGCGGCTCCACAGCGGACAGCCCTGGCGTTGCGGACGGCGACCTCCGCCGCCTGCATCCCTGCCGGCCTCGGCGACCGCCCGATCCTCCGCGGTCCCGGCTGCCTCTCCGGGCTCCGTGCCGCCCGCCCGGAAGAGCGTCGTGCACGGGGCCTCCCCGATGCGCAGCGGCCGGTCCGCTTCCAGGCCACGCAGCGAGTCGACCGCGCAGGCGCTGCTCAGGTACCGGAAGCCGGGATGCTCGTGAGCGATCATCGCCGGTGCTCCGGCCGTCGCCAGGCGGCGGTGCAGGCGCTGGATGTTGCGCTCGCGAGTCGTCTGGCCGAGGACCGGCGCGGCGGCAATCCCGAAGCGGGAGAAGGTCTCGACGACCGCCAGGGTCTCTGCCACGTCGCCGACCACGATGGTCACCCGCCGCTTGCGCCCGGTATCCCGCGTCACATACCAGTAAGTGAGGATGTCGCGCAGCGTGCTCTTGCCCGCGCCGACCATGCCGACGAGGTGCAGCAGGCCGTTGATGCTGAGCGGGACGTTCTCCACGAAGCCGCCTTGCTGCCTGATGAGCAACTTGACCCGGCCTAGCCGGCTTGCCCAGTCGCCCTGCTGTGCGGGGGGAAGGGAGGCCTCGTTCCGATCCATCTCGATCGCTGCGCCCTGTAGGTCTTCCCACGTCACGAGGACTGCCTCGCCCTGGCCTCCGGCGCCGGCCGCCAGGTCGTGGGCTGACGGCCTGGGGCCGTCGGCAAGCGCCGGGCTGAAGGTGACCGAATAGCGGCGGTCCCGGACCGGGAACAGGTACTGTCCCGCCGTCGCCAGCGGAATGTGCCGACGGGTGAACTCCGGCGGGGATGTAAGCAGGTCCTCGAACTTCTCGAACCGCCCGGCGGCTCTTGCCGGTGACCGGGGCACGGGCACCTCGTCAAGGCCTGCTAGCAGGTAGCCACGCAACTCCGGGGGCAACGTAAGGTACCGCTCCAGGTGCGTGAGCCAGACGCGGCGGCGGCGCATTGTCCACAGGTAGTGTCGGGCCCGGCGGATCGCCAGGCGCGGCTCGTCCGTCCGGACATGGCCGGACGCCTCCGCGTACGGGTAGCCTCCGAAGAGAGTCCACGCGTCCCTGGCCGGGCGCCCCGGCATCACCCGTCCCAGCAGGTACAGGCCGAGCTCAACGGCGAGCATCGCGGCGGGCGGGAAGCCGCCGAGATCTTGCGGCCAGACGTCGGTGAGCTCCCTGCTGAGGGCCAGGTGCCAGCCGTTGCTGCTACGCATGGTCATTCCCTCCGTTCCTCGTAGCGCCGTTGCTCGTGGCCTTGTTCGCGGTGGCCCGTTTGATCCGGCGGAGCTCGCGCCGGGAGAGCCTGGTGAGGTCCTCGTCGGAGCAGACCGTGATATGGCTGTGCAGTTCCGCCGCGAGTGCGTGACGGAAGGCTCGCGCGTAGTCCTCGCGGACCCGGAACCGGTAGGCGGGCACGACGATGAACCCGCGGTCGTGCGGCGGGTCAGCTCGCAGCGCCCGTGTCCTGACGGCGAGCAGCGACGGGTTGGCCCAGTCCTTCACGTCGATGGCCCACGCGGTGCCGTCCGGGAACGGTATGCGCAGGTCGTAGGAGTCGAACTGGGGCCACATCTCGGGGCGGAGGCCGGCGCTCCGGAGCGCTGCCTCAAGGTCGGTCTCGGCGAGCCCGGGGCTGGTGATGAACACCCGCAGCGGACGGCTGAGCTGGAGCACCCCGGTCGTGGCAGGCAGCACAGCACCCAGGGTGGTGCCGCCGTCATTTCTGCAGCGGTCAAGCTCGCAGCGGTAGCCGCCATCGCGCAGGGGCACGAGGAGGCAGCCGCACCGCCCGCAGAGCTGGAAGCCCCCGCGCGTGAGGTAGGAGGCGTAGGCCGGCTCGTAGCTCCGGCGGATCACCTCGAAGACGGGGAGCAGCTCGATCTCGGCGGCGAGGGCGGCCAGTTCGGTGGCGGTCAGCACGGGCCTGGTGATGAGCAGCCTGCGGAACGCGGTGTAAGAGCGCGGAGAGCGCGCGGCCCGGCACGCGGCGATCGCGTCCTCGATGATCGAGTTCTCAAACAGCTCCGACGCGGCGTCGGCGACGGGCATCGCCCATTCCAGGCAGGCCTGTGTGGGAGTGCGCGTCCCGTCGTCCACGAGGACCTCGCCCCCGTCGATCGCGGCAGCGCTCAGGTCAGCGGGCCACTCCGCTAGCGGTGTCCGGGCGGCCCAGGCGATCATGTGCGGCACGCTTGCCGGCGGCTCGGCACCGCTGCGCATACAGTGAAGGACC
>OBLU010000570.1_pt1 | contig 34760 bp, 29 predicted proteins | sample 1518681 | NCBI WGS metagenome assembly OBLU01 (sample SAMEA3539304, study PRJEB22396) | soil metagenome | biome: tundra; feature: field; material: soil | place: USA | collected 2010-05 | depth 0.15 m
CCCATCACACGCGATAGCGTCCGTCGCACCAGCGACTTAGTTCAAGTCCTCTTCGCGGACTCGAACCCCGTTTCTGGACCGCGACCGAAGCGCTGAAGCACGGCGGGAGATGATTCAACTTCCAGCAAACTGGGTTCCGCGATTACTTCCCGATTGCCGACCGCTCGTTCAGCATCGTCCGATCTGTTCCGAGACGTCGAGGTTGCCACAAACGTCCTCACACGAAGCGAATCATCACACGAAGCGAATCATCACACGTCGCCTTCCATCACGATGAATTACTTCAGGTATATGATTTGTGGACGTGAGGCTCAGAGACGCCAATGGGAGCTCTGTTGCCTAGATTCTTCTGCCCAGCATTCCTCCGATGACGAGGTTTTCGCATGGCTCAGGTTACGAAGCTAAATGTGAATGGAAGCTCCTGCACCATTGATGCGGACGCGGACAGCAGTCTACTCAGCGTGTTGCGCGATCAACTTGATCTGACAGGAAGCAAGTACGGCTGCGGAGAAGGCCAGTGCGGTGCCTGTACGGTCCTGATCGATGGAAGTCCCCGCCGATCATGCATCACCCCGGTGGGAGTCATCGGTCAGAAACAAATCACAACGATTGAAGGCCTCGCCCAGGGGGACAGTTTACATCCTTTGCAGAAGGCCTTTCTTGAAGAGGCAGCGATGCAATGCGCCTACTGCACGTCCGGGATGATCATGACGGCTGTTTCGCTGTTGCGCGCGAATCCCAACCCATCCGCCGCCGACATCTCGCATTCCATGGAGGGCAACATATGCCGCTGTGGAACCCATCCACGTATCGTGGCGGCGATCCAAAGGGCAGCGAAGACAATCGTTCCATGAAGGAGTCCGGACAATGAGCGGCAAGCCAGATTTCCAAATTCCGCTGGAACCCGAACGCTACGAACTTACCGCGCCGCCCGCGTACCGCTTCGAAGTTGATCGGCGCGAATTCTTCAAATTCCTTGGCGCCGGCATTTTGATTGTCGGTGTTCTGAAGAACGCCCACGCACTCCAGGAATCGGGTGCAGTCAGGCGGACGGACGAATCGCTCCCAAAAGAAATCGGAGCTTGGCTGCACCTTGGAGAAAACGGCGCAGTGACGGTCTATACCGGCAAGGTGGAGGTCGGGCAAAACATACGGACATCTCTCAGCCAGTGCGTCGCCGAAGAACTGCATGTCCCGGTGAACAGAATCCAAATGGTGATGGGTGATACGCAGCTTACTCCGTTCGACATGGGGACGTTCGGCAGTCGCACCACCCCCACCATGAGTCCACAACTGAGGAAAGTTGCCGCAGCCGCTCGCGATCTGCTGATTGGTTTGGCGGCAGCCGAATGGCAGACCGATCGCAAACGCCTGATCACCGTTGACGGCAGAGTCACCGATCCAGATACCAAACGATCTCTCGAATACGCAGTCCTAGTGAAGGGACAACAGCTCACCCAAACCATCTCCACGGAAGAGCCTCTCATTCCGGCGGCTCAGTGGACAGTTCAAGGTCAATCACTGCCTAAAGTCGATGGGCGGGATTTTGTCACGGGGAAGCATCGGTATCCGTCCGACCAGAAATTGCCGGAAATGCTCCACGGCAAGATTCTACGGCCAACGTCTTTCGGAGCGACTCTTGTTTCTATTGACACGCACGAGGCTGAACAAATTCCGGGGGTAACTGTTGTCCGCGATGGCAATTTTGTCGGAGTGGTGGCTCCGAACGCAGAAATTGCCTCTCGTGCCGTCGCTGCCATTCGCGCGAAGTGGAAGGCTGAACCGCAGCCCTCGAACAAAGAGCTATTTGAGTATTTGAAGAAGAATGCGACCGCAGGCAAGGACCCGACAGGGGACGCGTCCCGCTATGAGGCAGGCTCGGTGGAAAAAGCGCAAGCTTCTGCCGATCATCGCCTGCAACAGACTTACACCGTCTCCTATATCGCCCATGCGCCGCTCGAACCCCGCGCTGCCTTGGCGCAATGGTCGGGCGACAACTTGACGGTTTGGACGGGAACGCAGCGCCCTTTCGGCGTGCGGAGTGAGCTGGCTGAGGCTTTTCGGATTCCAGAAGAACGTGTCCGGGTGCTGATGCCGGATACGGGATCGGGGTACGGGGGCAAGCACACCGGGGAAGCAGCGATTGAAGCGGCGCGACTGGCGCGGGCGGCGAAGCGGCCGGTCAAGCTGGTGTGGACCCGCGAAGAAGAATTCACCTGGGCGTATTTCCGTCCGGCAGGGGTTATCGAAGTCAGCAGCGGTCTTCGCGGCGACGGCACAATCGCAGCCTGGGAATTTCATAACTACAATTCCGGCGCGGCAGGAATCCGAACTTACTACGATATCGCGAACCAGCGGATCGAATTTCATCCCTCGCGCTCTCCCTTGCGACAGGGTTCGTACCGCGCGCTGGCGGCCACAGCGAATCACTTCGCCCGCGAATCCTTCATGGACGAACTGGCTCACCTGGTGAACATGGACCCGCTGGAGTTCCGCCTGAAGAATCTGAAGAACGAGCGGCTGCGCGCCGTCTTTGAAGCAGCTGCAAAGAAGTTCGGCTGGGGACAGGCGAAAGCCGCGAGCCATGGCTTCGGAATGGGCGGCGGATTCGAGAAGGCTGGAAACATCGCGACCTGCGCCGAGGTCGCGGTCGATCGAAAAGCGGGCGAAGTCAAGGTGGTGCGCCTGGTCACCGCTTTCGAATGTGGCGCCATCGTCAACCCCGACAACCTGCGCAATCAAATTGAGGGCTCAAACATCATGGGACTGGGCGGCGCGCTTTTCGAGGCCATCGAATTCGAAAACGGACGTGTCCTAAACGGTCGATTCTCGAGCTACCGCGTTCCGCGGTTCAGCGATGTGCCCACGATCGAGACCGTCCTCCTCGATCGCAAGGACATCCCTTCGGCTGGCGCAGGCAACTGCCCGTTGGTAGGTTTAGCTCCCGCCATCGGCAATGCCATTTTCGACGCGACGGGTGTGCGGATCCGCTCGCTGCCCATGGTTCCGAATGGGCTGAAGGCAGGCTAGCTTCCGGCTACACAAAGAAGCACCTTTCGTTCTTTGACGACTACTGCCCGCCACACCGCCCCGGATGGATGCAACTATGTCAAAAGAGAAAGTCGAAATCAAAAAGCACCTTTCGATTGTCGCGAACAGAACTAGAAGCGGCATCTCAAACCGCAGACATACCGATGCAATGTTGAGCCCTGTATTCTAGCGACATTTCGCACTGAATTCATAGGCGGTCGATCAGGTCGCTGGACGCTGCTTGCCGGTAGGAAGACACGTTATCTGGACACGCAAACCCACAGCGGTCACGATTTCAGTACCTCAGATTTCACTGCGCAGACGGCCCTGCGGTATTAGCTGGCTTGCTGTCGCGAGTTCCTAGCCCGATTATCATGGCCATGTCTTTCGGATAGACCACATCGCGTCCTCGCGCCAGGAAGTGGTAATAGATCGACATCGCCGCTCCATACGAACCGAATCCCGCCGACACTACTCGCGAATGCGCCGCCAATCCCACAATCATTCCCACAAACCGGAATCCCGACGCACCGTTCGCCGCGCTGCCTCCGGCTTCCCCCCGCTGGCCCCGCCCCGGCCCGCGTCGCGATCCGGAGCCGCCTGCGTCGCCGACAGCATCAATGCGATCCCCGTCGTCAAATACCGCGTCTGCGGCTTGGTCACCTGAGCTCCACCTTCGGCGTCCAGCTTCAGGTGCTCGTCTTTTGCCACGGCCACGCCTTCCAGATTCGTTTCGACCTTCTGCTCCAGCCCGTTCGGCGGCGCAACCTAACGGAACAGGATTCGCAACTGCCCGTTGCGTCCCAGCCGGCGCGCCGCCTGTACTTCCGCTACTGAGCTTTAATCACACTGCCCTCCGGCAAAATCAGATGATCCGAAACCACCAGCGGCTCCGTTAACAGCGCCTCCACCGGATCTCCCTTCGTGGCCGTCGAAGAACTCAGCGCCGTCACCAGCCGCGCATGCACCACGCTTCCGTTCGGCGGCGTCGATCCAATGTTCGTAAGCGCCTCCGGCTTCACCGCCTCCGTTCCAAAACCCAAAGGTTGCACTAAGTCCGCGCTGAAACTCGTCCCTGCATCGATGTACTGCGGATGCACGGGGAGCTGCGCCAGGGCGATCCGTTTCACTTTGTGCATCTTTCCTGGTTCGTGGATCTGCTTCTGCAATTCGCTCCACTGCTGGTGGATCGCCTGCCGCGTCGCACTCACTTTCTTCCCTGCCGCATCCTCCACTTTATTTTTCTTTTCCGTCTCATTCGCCGACACAAACCGCAGAACTCCATCCGGGGCCGGAGACGCCACTGTTTGCAGCGCCACATGCCGCCCATCTGCCATCACGAGCTCGTCAAACTGCACATGAACATGCCGCGCCGGAGAGAAATTCCCATCCGTCGCATCCCGCACCCGCGTCTTCCCTGGCACACTATCAATTGCCGAGACTTTTCCGTTAACCACCGTCCCCGCGGGAATCAGCAGCCTGTCGAATGCATACACCGGCTCCGTTGTTTTGCCATGAATCGCCTGCCCCACTTCCCGAACTCGCACCTCCGCATCCAGCGCTATCTTCAGAGGGGCACCTGGCGGAACTGTCAAGGGAATGGAACTGACTGGTGCTGGCAAGGGAACAGAATTAGATGTTGTGGAGTGGGTTCTGCGGGTCTGACCTTCTGCGGGTCTGACCTTAAGGGTTTGACTCCAAAGCCATGTACTGCAGATAAACATCAGAAAGACCGCCTGAGTCACTTGACGAACACATTTCACCTAGACACCTCAATTTTGGGCGGCGCGTAGATGAAATCATAGCCGCAGTTGGGAGGAGAAATGCGTCAGTTAGCTCTGGATGAACAAATTGTCATGTTCCGGAAAAGGCACGGTAATGTTGCGGGCATATCGTATTTTGGTGGCCCTCTAACCACACGAGGTCATAGCACCATCGGAAAGGGTGAGGTGAAGGATGTTGAGGAAGATCTTTCGCAACCGGCAATATGGTGTCCCTGGCCTCGTTTTTTTTGTTGGTCTGTCCGTTGCGTTCGCTCCGTTTCTAATGGCTCAGACGGCTGGAACGGGAAAATTGACGGGCAGGGTTATCGATGCGTCTGGTAACGCGATTGCGGATGCCACCGTGACGGCGACAAGTGTAGACAATGGCCAAATGCGAAGCGCGACCACGGCGACGGATGGTTCTTATAAGTTCGACGGTCTGCCCATCGGCAACTACCGGCTGAAGTTTGAGGCCGCCGGTTTGAAGACGTTGGAGATTCCTTCCGCAACAGTCAATGGGACCGAGACGGCGGTTCTAGACGAGAAACTGGAGGCCGGCGAACCAATCGCCGCGAAACCAACGGCAGCGCAACAGGATAATTTGCCGAACGCGCCGTCCAGCAGTGCGACAGCACCTTCGCTTTCGGATCTAGGCCTTTCACCGGAGCAGACCCAGGGAAACGCCCGAGAGCAAGCGTTGCTCGATAAACGGACACACATGCTTAAGATCCATCAACGGATGGGTTTGATCACGACCATTCCGCTGATTGCCACCGTTGCCACTTCCCTCAATGCCGGCGGCAAGAACACGAGCACAGCCTCCCGCGATCTGCATACGGCTCTCGGCGGGGTGACGGGAGATTTGTATTTCATGACCGCTTACTATGCGATCCGCGCGCCCAGAGTACCTGGAACCGAAACTCGCGGTCCGATCCGTTTTCATAAAGCCATGGCTTGGATACATGGCCCCGGAATGATCCTGACTCCCATCCTGGGAATTATGGCTTTCGATGAAAAGAGCAAGGGAGAAAAGGTTCACGGCATCGCCTCCGCGCATGGGCCAGTAGCCATCGTGACCGCCGGGGCCTTTGGAGCAGCTCTTCTATCGGTTTCGGTGAAATTCTAAGCACAGTTTATGAATAAGAGAATACTGATTGCGCTCTTGCTCGTGGCACTCACTGCGTTTGCTGGAGGCGACACTCAATGGGTCCTTCAACAGAGCACTCTTACGTACCACGTGTCGCACCCACTGCATCAGACTGAGGGTGTGAGCCATGCAGCGAAAGGAAAAGGCGTTTGCCACATGGGCCAATGCGAGTTCTTGATCGCAGTATCGGTTAAGTCCTTTGATTCCGGAGACAGCAACCGCGATCTTCATACGCTGCAGGTCACGCGCGGGGCAGAGTTTCCCTTAGTGACCGTACGCACTCGCCTGCCCGAATTGGCCGCCGCGTCTGCGACCGTCAACGCCGATCTGGAGATTCAGTTCGCTGGCCAGACTGCCCAGTACAAGCAGGTTCCTTTCAAACTGGAGACACAAGGCGGCGAGACTCATATCACGGGGACCATTCCGGCCACACTCTCTGATTTTAAAATCGACCCGCCATCGCTCCTGACGATGCCCGTCAAGAACGAAATTCCAGTGCGCGTGGACATGACGTGGCATCAGCAGTGAGCCGGCAAGCAAATCCTCATCCAGCTTTGCGGGGGAATGTTTCAGGCAGCTCTGTTCAGAGGATTGGGCCTGGCTCGACGGGAGCTTCAACGTTTGAGGAGTTTCCTGCATCCCACTTGGAGGTGTAAAGTTTTGGACTGGCGGGAAGCTCCTATGCGATTGCTGTTGGTAGAAGATGATGTATCCATTCAGCAGTTCCTGAAACGCGCGCTGGTGGAGGCAGGATACCAGGTGGATGCGGCCAGTACAGCGAAAGCCGGGGAAGCCATGGCCTTGGAAGGTATTCACGATGCCTTCATCATCGATCTTGGCCTTCCGGACCTGGATGGATTGGACTTGATTGCCCGCTGCCGCGCTCAAGGTAGTTCGGCACCAGTTTTGATCCTGTCTGCTCGGCGTTCTGTGGACGAGCGTGTCCGGGGACTGGAGCAGGGCGGAGACGACTACCTAACGAAACCGTTTGCCCTCCCGGAACTGCTGGCAAGACTGAGAAATCTCCTGCGCAGGTCCGCAGTTCCACAGAACGAATCCGTGCGCCTGCAGGCTGCCGACTTGCAGCTTGACCTGGTACGTCGTGAAGCACGACGAGGCGATCACTTGCTGCAATTGACACCACAGGAGTTCTCCCTGCTGGAATATCTTTGCCGGAATGAAGGTCGCGTAGTAACTCGCACCATGATTCTGGACCACGTCTGGCGGATGCGGATTGATCCCGCCACCAATGTTGTGGATGTCCATATCTATCGTCTGCGCAGTAAAGTGGACCATGACACCGCGCGGCCGCTGATCCACACAATTCGTGGGGTTGGCTATGTTCTCAAGCATGCCTAAGAATTTACGCGCTACCGCCGCTTGGCGGATTTCGATTTGGACAACTCTGGCGTTCGCGCTCGGAACCGCTGTGGCTTTCTCTATAGTTTATTTCCTTGTCGCTCAGGGCATCCGAGAGCGCAGTGACACTTGGCTTAGCGGAGAAGCTGAGGTTCTTGCTCAGGTCTCGGCCGATACTCCGAGGGATCACCTATACAAGCGGATAGTTCGGGAGGTGGCCGAGCTTGCTACTCAGGAAGTACCGGATGAGCGCAATGCCCGCGGGGAAAGGATGAATTCTGTCTTCTTCCTGGCAACAGATCCCAATAATGGTGAAGCTCCGTTGTGGGTAGGGCCAAGCTCCAAGGATGCTTTTGTCACAGCGATTCAGCGGGCGAAGCTCGTTCCGGGCGCTCCAAAGTCCATAGGAGTGGAAGGATGGCGCGAAACGTTTCGAGTCGTGGTCAAGGCGTTAAACGGAAGAACTGTGTATCTAGGCCTCTCAGATCGTGGCGCTAAGCATCTGCTGCACACATTGGCCCGTCGTTTTCTCATGGTCTGGGGCGGCATGTTCCTGCTCGGCTTCGTAATCTCGTATTGGAGCGCCCGTCGTACTCTTCTCCGTGTTGAACGCATTACGGAAACCGTCGCTCGAATTGGCACCGAAGACTTAGAGGAACGATTGCCTGAACCTGTGAATTCGGATGAAATCTCGCGATTGGCGAAGACGTTTAATCACATGCTGGACCGGCTTCAGTCTTCGGTGAATCAGCTTCGCACCGTTACCGGTGGTATCGCGCACGACCTCAAGAGCCCGGTAACCTTGATTCGTGGGACGCTCGAATCCGCCTTATGTAATGAAGGAAATGAGAAGTGGCGTGACTCGGTTGGGGAAGCGATCGAAGACCTGGATCGGCTCTTGCAGTTGCTGAACACCACGCTCGATCTTGCAGAGGCGGAGGCCGGTGCGCTTCACATGGATTGTGGCCCAGTCGATTTCTCCGATGTCGTGAGACAACTAGTTGATATCTACCAGCCGGCCATGGCTGAGCGCCATCACGAAGTGACGATTGACCTCGAAAAGCATGTGGTTGTGGATGCTGACTCGGCTCTGCTGAATCGTGGGGTGAGCAATTTGCTTGAAAACGAATTGACTCACTTACCAGTGGGATGCCGAGTGAGTATTCGGCTACATTCGTATCAAGGATCAGCAGAACTGGTAATTGAAGACAACGGTCCAGGATTCCCGCCTGATATTGGCAGCCGCGTTTTCGAGCGATTCGTAAAGGGAAAGCATTCTCCTGGGCACGGTCTCGGACTTGCGTTTGTGGATGCAGTTGTCCAGGCACACGGCGGTACGGCTAGGATCTCTGAGAGCGCGGGAGGCGGCGCTCTTATAACTTTGTCGCTACCCGTCCACGTGCTCGAAACGGTATCGACATGATACCGGATGAAGAATGAACGAATTGGCGATCAAAAGAAATTAGGCGTGTTTCGTGTCACAACGCTTCCCTTGGCGTGTTTCTTGACTGAGCAGAGCGTAGCTTCAGGAAGATCTTAGCATCTTTGCACAAACGCCTAAGCTGCAATAAATCTGAGAACTCCAGCGATCATGAAGAGTGTGCCACCAGCGTTTCTGAGTGGTAGCTCTGCAATGGAGCTGCGACCCCAGATCCGGCCACAGTGCGTATCCTGTCTGACTCGGCGACATGCTGTAGCGCTCGCATCCTTGCCTCACGGACATCCTGCCGCGAGCAGCCCAGGAGAACGGAGCAATCCTGATCTGAGTACCTTTCAAGGACGGACATCACGAAGACAAAACGCTCGAAGTCTCCGAGCCCGAGAATGCTCGCAATCGCGGTATCGGCCTGTGGCGTTCGTCCAAACTTGCAATTGACTGGATCACTGGGCACTGTCGCGGCGGTATCGTGGTCCCGACCGGGCGCCAATATACGAACTGCATTCAGGATTATCGTCCGCCGAGCCCAGGAGCGCGCCCAGTCTCGAAACACGTGGTTTCCTTTTACGCAATCTTCCAAGCCGGAGACAAAACACTCCTCAGCCTTTGTCTGATCGGCCGTTAGCAAGAACGAGAGCAAATGTATACTATCCATATTTTCCCCGAACACTCTGCAGAAGTCAGTGCTCGTTGCGTACGCCCGTGCTTCCTCAGTGGAGATTGGACTCGTTCGTGGCATGTTCAGCTTTGTCCTCTCTGCTTTGCATTGGTGGGTGCGTTGGGAGGGCCACTTCCCGTGGCCAAAGTTGTCGGTCTCAGGTCTCATTAGTGCCCAAATAATTTGTTGCGCACGTCGGGCCAGAACTCTTTTGCGACATTGAAGAACGTATCCAGGGCTATTTGTTGTCCCCACTTATTCGCAGTATTTCCAAATGATCGATCCGCGGCTGGATAGTACATGTTGGAAATACCAGCGGCGACGGCATTTCCGGCCAGTTCTGATGTGTTGAAGTGGTTGCGACCGTCATCGCCGCGAGTGATAAGTTCCCGGCTGATAGCGTATCCAGTTCGCTTCCAAAATCCGCCCTTGCCTTTCACGAAATAACGGGGGTCCTGATGGAGAGCGACTGGGAATAGGCCTTCGCTCATAATGTTGCCAATTGCTTGATCTGCGAATGCACCTCCGAAGTACTTGCCAAACCCCTGTACTCCTGTACCGAACGAACTGTACTGCTTCTGCGCCATGGCTACCCCAGCAAAGACGCCAGCCACTAGAAACGCCGAGGGATCGAAAGAGTCATCGAATGCAACTTTCATCTTCGCGCCCGGCGTCAGCGGTTTGATTTCTGCCGAGTTTTCAGCCGATCGATAGTTGGGGATTATCCAGAAGATGTGATTCTTGCTCAGCTGATTTTGTTGACCATCCTGTTCAAGGCTTGATGGACTAGATTGAATCTGACTTGAGCTTGGCGCATCCGGCAGCGTTGACGTTTCCTGACCGATCGCCGCAACAGGTCCAACAAGAAGATTAAGAAAGAGCAGCACACGACAGATCACCGTGATCAATGAAAGCGGCAGTAGGCTGCGCATTCTAGAATTGATGCAACTTGGCCGAGGCTGTAAGAGAACATGAACAACTTGTCATTTTGCCGCCACGGTGAATTCACGCAAGGGCCGGACGTGGGGTGCGTTCCTCGGGACAGGAACGGAGGTTTGTGATGGAGAACCGAACGACAGTGTTTTACGTGGACGACAATCCCAAATCCAGCCGATTGCTAACCAGTATTCTTGAGGAATGCGGGTTCCGAGTGATCGCGAAAAACGACCCGATCGAGGCGCTCGCGCTTTGCCAGCGAACCCACTTTGATCTGGCACTGCTGGACTACGAAATGCCATTGATGTCTGGTTCGCGGTTGGCCCAGGAGATCAAGTTTCTGGTGCCGGATGTTCCCGTGGTCCTGATCTCGGGGCGCTCGACTCTGCCGGCTGCGGAGCTGGCGTTTGTGGATGCTCACTTCGGGTTTGGGACCGTCCTGGACGATCTTCTCTGGACGATGCGGATCCTCGTGAGGCCGAAGGTCGTGACGATGGAGGACCATTGCCCGGATCAGCGCGCGATGACACAGTGGGCGGACTCAACATGAAGCACTGCCGGCGCCTCGGCGCCGAGTTTCTAGCGGGTGCCCCTCGATAAGAGTGAAGGCGCTGTCAAGGTCAAAGTTGTCCTAGGCAGTGAAGGAGCACCGCTCGCTTTGCCAGAGAGGTTGAGGACCGGGGGCTTGGTTCGGTATTTCCCTATCGCTCTCGCGACGTAGGCATAGAGACTGGTTGGCGAGCACGCAACTTGGGTGCAAGGTACAGTTCGACTCTCATCGAAAGGTGAGTCAGATCGCATAACCCAAGATCGCTCAAATCCACCCCCCGCAACCACGCGCGCCACTGCCAGAAGGCAGTGGTGTTCGCCTCTTTTCTTAAACGTTAATCGATCCTGCAGATCCTAGGCCTCCTGATCGAAACATCTGTTCACTATTACTCGCCAAGCGGCCTTCGGATCCCCACCCAAACGCGTAAAAAACACTATGGCGGCAAAAAGATGGCAATCACCCAGATCCGCCATGTGCGCATAGAACTCACAGCGTAAACGATTGCCCAGTTTGGTATCATCGTCTTTTCAGGCGCAGTTCACCGACTCATGGATATCCGGGAGATCGCAAAGCGCGCACGAGTTTCCACTGCAACTGTCTCTCGCGCCATCAATCGGATTCCGACCGTCAACCCCCAACTCGCCAAGCGGGTCTGGAACGTGATTGACGAGATTGGTTATTTTCCGAACACTCAGGCTCGGGCTCTGGTTTCGGGACGAAGCCGGATTTTTGGGCTCATCATTTCGGAAATCACCAACCCATTCTTTCCCGAGATCGTACAAGTGTTCGAACGGATTGCTGTTCAGCACGACTACGAGATTATGCTGGCATCGACGGGGAACGACCCCAAACACATGGAGACTGCCGTACGTCGGATGATCGAACGCCGCGTCGAGGGTGTTGCCATCATGACCTTCGGCATGGAAGAAGTCCTGCTCGAGGACTTGAAATTGCGCAAAGTCCCGCTGGTATTCGTCGACGTTGGGCCGGCGCGCCCCAGGGTCAGCAATATTCGCATCGACTACCTCCACGGGATCCGTCAGGCGGTTCAGCATCTGGCCGCGCTTCGGCACCACAAGATCGCCTTCATTTCCGGCCCGCTGTATTTGAAGTCGGCCGAAGCTCGCAGGCAGGCGTTTCTCCGCTCGATGGAAGAAATCGGGATGGAGGTGAACCCGGCCTTGATCGTGGAAGGCACTCATACCATCGAAGGTGGCATCGCTGCATTCGGCGAGTTGCTAGCTGGGCCGATCAGGCCTACGGCGGTACTTTGCTCCAACGATATGACGGCCTTGGGCGTGATGAGAAAGGCCTATGAAGAAGGAATCCAGATTCCAGCGGATCTGTCAGTGATTGGCTTTGACGACATTCGTCTAGCACAATTCGTCTTGCCCGCTCTCGCGACTGTACAGATGTCCCAGGCTGATCTCGCCCGTTTGGCTTTCAACGCGCTTCTCGCGGAAGTACAGCGGGAGACGCCCTCGCCCACGGGAACCGAGTACGTCCTAAGAACACACCTCGTGCTTCGCGAGTCGACGCGCCTGGTTTCCGACCAGTCTAAAACCCCTGTGGGGAAAAAGCGGGTCCGACCCTAGAAAGCGTGCTTCTACTCGCGGCTGGAAGGTGTCCTGCGCTTTTCCGTCCCCAGCCCATCTCTGCTAAGCCAGCGACAGCGTCAGCCTGGTGACAGAAGCCGGTCGAAGTGTGTAGTTGAGAGTTCGTCCTTTGACTTCCAGCGTCTCGTTCTGCGGATGGACCATGTCCGTTTGTTTGAAGGAATTGTGGGCGTGGATATCCGAATGAGAGAGCACGGTAGCTGCGCCCGATCGCACGCTGGCACCGCGAACGGCAATCTCTGCTTCCCGCGGTTCCTGCACGCTGGGGTTCACAACCGTGAGCACCAGATCCTTGTCACGCAGCGAAGCCGAGCCCTTCATCCCCCAGAAGGAGGACTGCTTGCCGTCGCGGTCGTAGTTGATTCTTGGCGCCGAGAAGATGGTCCGTAATGCCTGCCTGCCTTGGTGGGCGGAATACATGTCAAACACATGCCCAACCGGCGTGATGCAGAACTGGTCCTCGTGCGCCAAGTAGAGACTGTTCAGACAGTTGGTTAACTGAGCGCAGTTTGCCATGGCTATTTTCGCGGAGTGCCCGTGAAAAATGTCAAGGGTCATTGCACTGAAGATCGCATCCCGCAAAGTCGGGGTCTGTTCCAGAATGTTTCCCGGAGTCGCTTCGCTCCCCGGCCGATACCAAGGTCCCCACTCGTCGATTACCAGCTTTACTTGATGTTGCGGGTCGATCTCCCCCATCACCTGCCAGTGACCATCGATCAGAGACTCCATCACTTCGCCTTCGCGCAGAAGTTCATACCAATCGACGACATCAAATTTCAGCACGTCTCCTTTGCCTTCGATCCAGTCTCTGGTGCGGCCACGACTGAGATTCCACGCGTAATAATGCAGCGCCAGTTCAAAGACCGACCGCAACTGGTCTCGCCCTTTGCGGACCATCTCCTCAAGAAAACCCCGTGTCCAATCCCAGCTCTGGTCATTGGGTCCCGACGCAACGAACGCCAAATCCTCCCCGAAACGCGGCACCCACGTGGTGAAGCGCCGGAATTCCACGGCATACTCCTGAGCAGTAAAATTTCCCCCGCACCCCCACGATTCATTTCCCACTCCCCAGTACCGCACGTGGAATGGTTCGGCATACCCTGCTGCAGCGCGCGTATCCGCCAGCGTGGTGCTGCCGGCGGGCGCATTGCAATATTCCACCCATCGGTAAAATTCCTCGGCGGGGAGACTGCGTACATTGGCGGCGAGGTATGGTTGGCTGCCAATCAGTGTGCAGAAATGCACAAATTCATTGGTTCCAAATTGATTCGGTTCGTACTTGTGGCTGGCGGGAGAAGAGGCCGATTCAATATCTGCCCAGAAGTTGCTTCGCCGCGGGCGCTTGTCGGCTGGACGAATGCCATCGCGCCAATCGTAGCTGTCCGCGAAGCAGCCTCCCGGATAGCGAACCACGGGGGCCTTGATCCTGCGCATCTGCTCTATCAGATCTTTCCGAATGCCGTCGACGTTGGGCACTTTGGAGTTCGGCCCGACCCAGATCCCATCATAGATAACGCCACCAAGATGTTCCGCGAAATGCCCATAAATATTTGGCGAAATTGTTCCTAACGGCTCGTCCAGTAGAACCTCGATTCGCGAATCGATCCCAGAACTGGTCGCCGCTGAAAAAGGTGTAGCTCGGGTGAAAAGAAATGCTCCCGCGCCGATCGCGCTGTTGCGGATGAATGCTCTGCGTCCGATCATGCTCGCTCCAACAATGCTTCTCTAGGATTGCCCGATCATGCCGACCACTGAATGGCCGTGTAGGAGCGCGCAGGCAACTCGAGTTTCATGCGTCCACCACTGGTCGAGGGTTTGTCCGCTGACTGAGGAGCGACGCGCTGCGGGGCTTCGAAACTGTTGAAGGCTTTCAGATCGCCACCCGTGAGCACGGTGGAACTCAGCACCCCGCCGGGCGAGCGGTCCTGCCAATTGATCTCGATAGTGTGCGCCTTGTTCAGATCGCGATTCAGGATGAACAGCGACAACTTGCCGTCCTCCGGGCTCAGAGTTCCGGCCACATCGATGTAAGGAACCTGGCCCATTTCCGAAACCTCGTAGGTTGGCGATTCCACCAGCACGTTGAGTACGTTGCCGCGCGCCCATTGCAGCGCCCAGCTATAGGGGTAGAAGATCGTCTGACGAAACAAGCCGTTCGCATTTGTAACAAGAGGAGCAATGACGTTTACGAGCTGCGCCAGACACGCTATTTTGATCCGGTCTGCGTTGCGCATGAGCGTGTTGACGATGCCACCGACCAGCAATGCATCTTCCAGGTTATAAACCTCTTCGAGCAGATGAGGAGCTTCTTTTTCATGTCCGTTCAGCGCATCGCCGTTGCGTGCGCGATACCACACGTTCCACTCGTCAAACGACAGCCATAGTTTTTTCGCCGACCGTTTGTGTCCGCGCACCAAATCGCAAACGGCGAGCGTTTCCGCAATCTGCTGCTCCATGCTCAAGTTCATGGCCAAAAACTTGGCGCTGTCTTTGCCCGTTTCTTCCTGAGTATTTCCGATATAGCGATGCAAAGACAGCGCATCGACGTACTCATAACACTGCTCCAGGACCTCGCGGTCCCATTCCAGGTATGTCGGCATGCCGGGACCACTCGACCCGCAGGCGATCAGCTTGAGGGATGGATCCACGGCGCGCATCTGGCGGGCGGCGTCCTGCGCTTTCATGCCGTATTCGGTTGCCGTCATGTGGCCGATTTGCCACGGACCGTCCATTTCATTGCCCAGGCACCAGTGCTCCACCTTGTGCGGCTGTTCCACGCCGTGGGTGCGCCGAAGTTCGCTCCATTTCGTTCCTTTCTCGACATTGCAGTACTCGACCAGTGCGGCCGCCTTCTCCGCCGAGCCGGTCCCCAGGTTCAGACCCATCAAAGGCCGCGATCCGACGATCTTGGACCACGCCATGAATTCGTTGGTTCCGAACTGGTTGGTATCGATCGAGTTCCACGCCCTGTCAAGGACACGCGGACGATCTTTCTTCGGTCCGACCCCGTCGAGCCAGTTGTAGCCCGAAACGAAATTGCCTCCGGGGTAGCGGATGATCGGAACCCCGAGCCGGCGCACTTCCTCCATCACATCTTTGCGGAAGCCGGTGGCGTCCGACAAGCTCGAACCCGGGTCGTAAATGCCCTGGTAGATGGCGCGCCCCAGATGTTCCAGAAATGATCCGAACAGGTTCCGGTCGAGGGGAGCAATCGTGCGACGGGAATCGACGTATATACGAGCAACATCGCCAGAGTTCGCAGGAGGCTGAGCGAAGGCGAAGGGGCTCAGGAAAGAATTCGCGGAGCATGCAATTCCCGCAGTGGCGGCTTGCTTTAAGAAGTGTCGTCTTTTATCGGAAAACATGTTTGCAATCTCCTGAGCGGCCCTCTTTGAAACGTGAATCGAGATCCGCGCCTGGTGGACAAGTCCGGAGCTTCAGCGGCTCCTATCCGTGATGGCCGAAGGTGGTAATCGCTTTTCGTAATCTCCGCTTCACACTTCCACTTTGTGATAGAGACGGTATGCTTCATCACCCAGCGCTGCAAAGGGGCGAAGAGTCAAGGAGTGGGCATCGCTGCCAACCACCCAGTCTTGCGAAGACTGAGAGGCAGCCGTCGCCGCGAGCAATTGGGATCGAGTAATCTTGGCCGGAAGATCGCCGACAGCAAAGAATGCAACCGGCCCGCGCACGAGTGCTACGGTGTTGGCGTTTTGCGCATCTACCGCCTCCAGCCGAAGCGGCATTCCGATTTCAAACTCGACTCGGTCGCCCGCTTTCCAGCTTCGACTTAGCGCCAGAAACTTGCCGGGCACGACCTCACCTTCCACTCGCTTGCCGTTGATTGACACACGGGTTTTCGCATCCGCCCAGGCGGGGATTCTCAGATAAACCGTGAAGTTCTCCGGACGCGCCATGTCGAACTGAAGTTCGGTTGTGTTGGACGTGGGATAGCTGGTTTGTTGAGTGAGCGTGCATTGAGTTTTGTTCTGTGACCAACTGACCCGGGAAGGAATGAACAAGTTGACGTAGATACCATCTCCGCTCGGATAGTAAGCACTGATGAGGTAATCGGCGGTCAACTGCGGGAAGGTGCCGGAGCAGCACGGCCACTTGTCTTTGTAGTAGACCTTTCTGCCCTTATCGCTGTTGTAATCGGAGTAGTAGAAAGAGGTACCGTCCGCAAGAATGGGCTTGGCGCCTGCGATCGTGCTGTACAGCACTCGTTCCATGCTGTCTCCATAGCGGGAATCGCGCGTAACCCGCAACAAGTATCGGGTGATCTTGAATTGGCCGTACGCTCCACAGGGCGTTTCAAAACTGGAGCGTGTGCTATCCAGGCTGGCCGCCAACAGTCCTTTGCCAGGTTCTACGAATCCCTCGTTCGGCCCCCATCCTCCCGTCGCGTAACTCTGCTCATGCACCATGCGGAGCCCGTTAGCGGCGGCACGAAGGTATTTTTCATCCCCCAAAACTAAATAGGCCTGCATGGCGGAACTTAGTGTGTTCACATGGCTGTAGGCGTGTTTACCGGGCAGGGCATCGTGGTTCTCCGCCAGCGCATCGTAATACTCATGGTAGATGAAGCGCTTGGCCAGATCGCGATAGCGTTTGTCCCCACTCCGCCGGTACGCTAGAAAGAAATTTTCCGGCAGTGTGTAGGTTTCGTCCCAAGTGAACGCGATGGTCTTGTGCGGACGAGCTTCCTGCTCTACGCGGCTCAAAGCCTTTTCCGGCAAATGCGGGAGGACGGCATCGGTGCTGCGTTTGAGCACATCCAAAGCAATCGGATCAGCAGCGAATTCATGCGCGTCAATCAGCCCGCAGCAAGTCTTATCGAACGTGTAACCCGGCAGCCGGTAGTCAACGTAAAACTTTCCTGTCGGTTCTACCGTCTCGGCGTACCCGCGAACTAGCCGATGCACCTTCGCCTGTGTGGGTTTCGAGCCAGTAACCGCATAGGCTCTCGCCAGTCCGGAGACATATTGGCCGAAGGTATGACCTGGAATGAAGCCGTGAAAATTGTTTTCGGGGTTGAAATCATCACTGTTGTCGTACCAGCCGCCGAGGTCCGGACCGGGAGCGGGCATGCCTTGCCGCTGCCGAAAGGGCTTGAGCAGGCCATCTTCATCCAAGTTCAAGAAAAGTTTGTGGTTGTTTTCAAACTGCTGGCGGAACAGGCCCTCGAGCAGTTGCACCTGCGAATACTCAAAGACCGAAAGAGGAGGCACGACCGCTACCTCAACACCGGGAAATGCCCATGAAGGTAGGGAACGTGCCGCCAGCGCCGCGCCCGTGGTGATTGCCGCGGTCTTTAGAAATTGCCGTCTGGACGTGTTTTTCATCGCAAATCCTCCACGCTGATTTTCGAAATGATTACATAAGCCTGCGGGCGCCGGCGAAGCCTTACTCGGGGCTCACCAATTTCATGGCAAACGTTTGCTCTGACTCGCTCTCTATATCACTAGTGGCATCCGCCGGTCAAATTGTTATGATCGATTTCGTAAATAGGATATTCTGTTTTGGTCCTGCAGATTCTCCCCGTCCGCAACTAGCGGCAACAGCAATGTCATTTTTCAACAAGCTCGTTGTCTTCGCCCCGGTGCTGATGTGTTCGCTTCTCGCGTTCTCCCAAGTCCGAGAAGTCCAAATCGAGCCCATCACGGCGGCGCTGCGGGCCAAGGATTTTGAGAAGGCAGTTCAGCTGAGCGACGCGTCTCTGAAGGAGTTCCCGAACAATGCGCAGCTGTGGGTCTTGCAAGGCATAGCGTTTGCCGGCAAGGGCGACAACAAAAATGCACTGGCGGCGTTTCAGCGGGCTTTGAAGATTTCTCCTGACTACATTGCTGCGCTGGCGGGTGCAGTTCAGATCCTGTATGCGGAAGGAGACCTGAAGGCAATACCGCTGTTGACTCGCTTGGTGCAGTTGCGGCCAGGAGATCCCACGAGCCACGCCATGCTGGCGGTTTTCGAATACCGCGAAGGAAAGTGCGAGGTGGCGGTTGCTGATTTTGAAAAAGCAGGGACATTGCTGGATTCCCAGCCCGACGGGCAGCGCTCCTACGGCGCCTGCCTGATGGAGTTAAAGCAGACGGACAAGGCAATCCCCGTCTTTCAGAAGCTGGTGACTTCTGACCCAGATGATCCTCGTGCGCGCCGCCGCTTGGCGGCGGTTTTTCTCGCGGCGGGGCAGTCGCAGGATGCGCTCGCCACGTTGCAGCCTCTGCTCGAGACAAGCAACCCGGACGTGAGCACGCTGCAGATGGGAGCCGCTGCTTACGAGGCCAATAAAGACACGCCAAACGCTGTCAAGAAACTCCACGAGGCGATCGTCAAAGACCCACGCAACGTTGAGCTCTATGTGGATTTTGCCAACATCGCGCTGACCCACCAATCGTTCCAGACCGGGATCGACATGATCGACGCGGGCCTCAGTTTACAGCCTAGGGCAGCGGAACTTTACCTCGCGCGTGGAGTCCTCTACGTGCAACTCGCCGACTATGAGAAGGCGCAGGCTGACTTTGAAAAGGCGGAGCAACTGGACCCGCTCCAGTCCATGAGTGCGGCGGCCCAGGGAATGGTCGCGGAGGAGAAGAACCAGAACGATCCCGACCATGCCCTGGCGATCGTGCGGTCAAGGCTGGCGAAGAAACCTGGCGATGCCTTTCTCTGGTACCTTCAGGCCGCGATTCTTTCGCAGAAGGCGCCCGCGCCAGGGAGTCCTGAGTTCCAACAAGCTGTACGATCGGGCAGGAAGGCGGTTGCGCTTCAACCTTCTCTTTCCGCCGCGCACGATGTTTTGGCGAAACTTTATTTACAGACCGGGCAGACAGGACTGGCCACCAAGGAGTGCCGGCTGGCATTACAGGACAATCCGAAAGATCAGACCGCTCTGTATCACCTCGTCCTCGCGCTGCGAAAGACGGACGACAAAACGGAGATCCCCGACTTGCTGAAACGGCTGGCGAAAGCGCGGCAGGACGCGACCCAAGAAGAAGCAGAGCATAATCGCTACAAACTGGTGGTCGAATCAGGCGCCCAGTCTAACTAGCTGGCGCGGCCGAGGGCCGTTTTCTTCTCTCGGATGCGAGTACACCTTTACTCGCTGCGTCATCGCCGCCATAATGGAAGCGTCCGTGACACACCTTGGGTTATGACGATCACACGCCGTTCGTTTGTTCTGTTTTCTCTCTGTGCTTCCGCCCAACAAATGCTGGGGCAAGGAATAGCTTCGCGCGACGTGAAGGCCCAAGCCAAGCCCGCCCTTTCCGGGCGCCCATTCCATGCCCACTTCAATGACATCGCAGAGGCGGCAGGCTTGCGGGCGCCCGTCATTTATGGGGGCGTGGAGGCCAAGAAATATATTCTGGAAGCAAATGGCTGTGGTTGCGCTTTCCTCGATTACGACAATGACGGTTGGATGGACATTTTCTTGCTCTCCGGGACGCGACTGGAAGGTGCCCCTCCCGAAGCCACCAATCGGCTCTACAAGAACAATCGCGATGGGACCTTTACGGACGTTACCGACAAAGCGGGGCTGCGAGCGGTGGGTTGGGCGAACGGCGTGTGTGTGGGCGACTACGACAACGACGGATTCGACGACCTCTTCTGCACCTACTTCGGGCAAAACCGCCTCTACCACAACAACGGCGATGGAACGTTTACTGATGTGACCAAGCAAGCCGGACTGTGGGAGGATTCCCCAGCTCGCTGGGGAGCGGGATGCGCCTTCGTGGACTACAACCGCGACGGTCATCTCGATCTTTTCGTCTCTAACTACATTCGCTTCTCGTTCGAACATGCCCCGGTCCCGGGTGAAAGTTCGACATGCAACTGGAAGGGAATCCCTGTCAATTGCGGACCGCGCGGCCTCCCAACAGGCAGGCACTCTTTGTATCGCAACCACGGCGATGGCACGTTTACGGACGTGACCAAACAGGCGGGCATCGCTGGCGCAACCGAGAGCTACGGGATGACGGTGGTCACTGCCGACTTCGACGAAGACGGATGGCCGGACATCTTCGTAGCCTGCGATTCCACGCCCAGCCTGCTCTTCATGAACAATCATGACGGGACTTTCCGCGAGGAAGGGGTCATGCGCGGGGTGGCGCTGAGTGACGATGGTATGGAACAGGCGGGAATGGGCGTCGGTATTGGTGACTATGACCTTGACGGGCACCTCGATCTGTTCAAGACCCATTTCATCGGGGACACCAGCGGCTTCTACCGCAACGACGGGAAGGGGAACTTCGACGAAGTTACGCGTTTGACGAAGGTCGGCGTCGAAACGCGATTTACCAGTTGGGGCGCGGGGATCGTCGACCTGGATAATGACGGTTACCCGGACGTGCTCTTCGTAACGGGCAGCGTTTATCCAGAAGTAGAACGCAAGCTGCCACTGTATCCTTACAAGACCCCGCGAGTTTTATTTCGCAATCTGGGCAACGGTACCTTCGAAGAACTGGAGTCGCAAGCCGGCGATGGAATCACTACACCTCACAGCAGCCGCGGCTGTGCCTTCGGAGATTTTGACAATGACGGCGACATGGATGTCCTCATTGTCAACATGAACGAACCACCCACGCTGCTGCGCAATGATTTGGATCCCAAGCAGCACTGGATCAAAGTGAAGCTGGAAGGGGTCAAGTCCAACCGAAGCGCGATCGGTTCCCGTGTGCTCGTTCGCTATGGAGGTAAGACACAAGCCCAGGCGGTCGTCAGCCAGTCCAGCTACTATTCCTGCAATGATTCACGCCTGCACTTTGGCCTGGGCAAAATCACTTCGGTCGATATTGATGTCTACTGGCCCAACGGACTGCACGAGACGTACAAAGGCATCGCCGCCGATCAACTGGTGACTCTGCGCGAAGGCGTGGGACGCATCGCCAACAAGGGCTGGGCTAAAAGCTAAAAGAGCAGAAGCGCCTGGCCCGGTAATCTTCTTCGCCACTGCCCGCAAAATCACTTCCTGTACTTTCATCGCCCGCTCCACTGCGGCCTTCATGGGCCAACGACAACACCAGAAAAAACTTGACAAGAATAATTGTTTTGGATTATAAGGTTGCACGAGTTGAGAAAACGTTTACTTTGTTGCGCGTCATCATAGGGACGTTTCGTAGCACGGAGGGAAGCATGTCACGAAGAACTACGTCGTTCTTTGTTGTGAGTTTCCTTGGGGCTGCTTTGCAGCACGGCCAGCTTCGCGCAGTTTACCGCCAGCATTCAGGGCATGGTGGAAGACCCCAGCGGCGCGGGCCTTCCGCATGCCACCGTTGATTTGGTCAATGCCGCAACGGGAGTCACCGCCACCACCACGGCCGATGCCTCCGGAAATTATCGCTTCTTAAGTCTGGCTCCTGGTGCCTATAAGGTCGCGGCACAGGCCACTGGTTTTACCAAGTCCCAGGTCGACATTACCTTATTGACCGGGCAGAACCTCAATGTGCCAGTCACGCTCAAGGTCGGTTCGATTTCCGAGACGATTACCGTCACCACCGAGGCACCGGTCGTTGACACTGCGGATAGCCGCACTCATCTAACGCTCGAGAATCAGGAGGTGGCGCAGTTGCCTGTAGCCGGCCGCAACCTGGTCACGCTGGTGACACTAGCGCCCGGGGTCTCCGGGCTGGGCACAACCGGAGGCGGACAGCCGGGCGGGGTTGGAAGTCCTGGATCGGGGGTGGACAACTACTCCACGGAGACGCAGGTCGATGCCAACGCCAACGGTCGGGGCGAGATGGCAAACATGTATGTTGTCGATGGGAGGGAACCTCGAAAAGCGCTTTTGTCAATGGAGTTTTCTCTACGGGACAATTCACCGCTCCTACTTTCGGTTCGGAGGGCAATGAAAAGGCGAGCCAGTTCCGCCAACCTAACTTTGCCGAGACCGACGTCAACGTCTACAAGGACACGCGTATTACGGAAAGAGTCCATTTTGAACTGCGGTTTGAATTCTTCAATCTCTTCAACCGGGCAAACCTGTCCAACGTCGATACCAATTTGCCGGATGGAAATTTCGGCAAAGCGCAGGGATCACAACTGCCCAGATGGTGGCAACTGGGAGGCAAGATTTCGTTCTAAGCCACGGCAAACAGACCACAACGGCGGGCCCGCTTCGCTCGAAGCGGGCCGGCCTTCTCTCTTCGAGCAGGGAGTTCAATGCCCCGGCGTGGTTCCGACAGAACCCTAAGGGATCTGCCTGGCGGGGCAAGCAAAGGATCTGGATGATCCTTTCACAACCCGGCTTCGTTTACTATGTCCTTCGCCGCGGCATGAGATAAAGGCAGTGGTTGGGAGAGAGACGGCCCGACAATGACAGCAATACGCCCCATCCGCAAGACTTGCATCATTCTCGCTCCGATCCTCTTCCTTTCCTGTACGCATGCTCAAATTGCGGGGGACCGAATCGGTCCAATCGCCTCGGCATTGCGGAGTCAGGAATTTAGTAAGGCACTGGATCTCCTTCAGACTGCTCTCAAAGAGTCTCCCGGAAACGCGCAGCTTTGGACGATGCAGGGTGTAGCGTATTCGGGGGAGGGGCGCAAGAAGGAAGCGGTTGCTTCGTTTCGCAATGCGCTGAAGATCGCTCCCGACTATGTCCTCGCCTTGCAGGGCGCGACCCAGATCGAATACGAGGCCGGCAGCCCCGCGGCTATTCCGCTTCTGAAACATTTGCTGCGCTTGCGCCCTGGTGATCCAACCAGTCATGGCATGCTCGCAGTGCTCGAGTACCAACAGGGGGACTGTGGTGCTGCGGCCATGCACGTTGAAAAGGCCGGCGAATTGATTAACTCGCAGGTCGATGGGCTGCATGCCTACGCTGTCTGCCTGGTGAAGCTCAAACAATTCGATCGGGCGGCAAAGGTGTTCCAGCGCTCGGTAGCTCTTGAGCCAGACGATAAGCGTGAACGCCAGTTGCTAGCCGCCATCCAACTCATGGCTCACCAGCCTCAAGCCGCTGTTGCTACGCTGCGCCCGTTGCTTGGATCCGATAGTCCAGATGTCGCGACGCTCGAACTGGCTTCCACGGCCTACGATGACGCCAACGACACGGAGCGAGCGGTTGACGTGCTTCGGCAGGCCATTCTTCTTGATCCTGGCAATGTCAATCTCTACCTGGATTATGCCAACATCTCCTCTGTGCACCAATCGTTTCAGGTAGGGATCAACATGGTGAACGACGGCATAAGTCAACAGCCGAAAGCGGCGCCGCTCTATTTTGCACGGGGTGTCCTTTACGTCCAGCTGGCGCAGTACGACCAAGCGCAGGCCGACTTTGAGAAAGCATACGAATTGGACCCCAGCCAGTCTCTTAGCGTAGCGACCCAAGGACTGGGGGCGGTGGAAGCGAACGACCTTGATCGTGCGCTGACGACGGTTCAGACGAAGCTGGAACGGAAACCAAACGATCCCACCCTGCTCTATCTTGAGGCGGATTTCCTTGTCAAGAAAGACGCGGAACCGGGCACGCCAGAATTTCAGCTAGCGATGCGCTCAGCCAAGAAAGCCGTCTCGTTGCGGCCCACTCTTGGTCCTGCTCACGCGGTGCTGGCGAAACTTTACCTGCAGGCGGGACAATACACAGAAGCCGTTGAACAATGCAGGAAGGCCTTGGACATCGCAATGTCGTACCGTCGCGGTGGTCCAGGTAGAGGGTGAAATCAACCTACGCGACTCAATCCGATCGCTCTTTGAGGCAGAAAATGATTGATCTTTCCAGTCTGGAAGTATGGTTTGTCACAGGGTCCCAGCATCTTTATGGGCTAGAGACGCTAAACAAGGTGGAGGAGCACTCCACTGGCCTCGCGCGAGCGTTCGCGGCATCGTCGCAGGTACCTGTAAAGATCGTTCCCAAACCGGTGATGACGAGTAGCGATTCGATTCACCAGTTGTGCCTGGACGCTAACAGCTCAAAGAACTGCATTGGTCTTATTACATGGATGCATACCTTTTCGCCATCGCGCATGTGGATCGCCGGCCTCCGGTCGCTGGACAAGCCATTGCTGCACCTGCACACGCAATTCAACGAGGAGTTGCCTTGGTCAACCATCGATATGGACTTCATGAATCTGAACCAGTCGGCTCATGGCGACCGCGAGTTTGGATTCATTGGAGCCAGGATGCGGCTCAAGCGCAAGATCGTCGTTGGCTTCTGGCAGGATACGGTCGTCCATGCGGAGTTGGGCGCCTGGATACGTGCTGCCTGTGCCTGGCACGATGCCCAGCATCTAAGGATCGCCCGCTTCGGCGACAACATGCGGAACGTAGCCGTCACCGAAGGAAACAAGGTCAGTGCAGAGATCAAGCTGGGCTATTCCGTGAATGGCTACGGGGTGGGGGATCTGGTAAAGCGCGTCCAGCAAGTGACTGACGCAGAGATCGAACAGCTTACAGCGGAATACGACGAGACCTATGCAGTCGCGGAGTCGCTGCGTCCCGGCGGAAGCCGGCGCCAGTCGATGTACGACGCGGCCAGAATTGAGTTAGGACTGCGTGATTTTCTTGAAGAAACCGGCTCCCTCGCTTTCACCGATTCCTTTGAGGACTTGCCTGGTCTTGAGCAACTCCCGGGCATCGCGGTGCAACGACTCATGGCCCAGGGGTATGGTTTCGGCCCCGAGGGGGATTGGAAAACGTCTGCTCTTGTACGGGCCGTGAAAGTCATGAGCCAGGGCCTCGAGGGTGGTGCGTCGTTCATGGAGGACTACACCTACCACCTGACCAATGGCGGCCAGGTGCTGGGTGCACACATGCTGGAAGTCTGTCCGTCGATCGCAGAAGGCACGCCTTCAGCCGAAGTTCACCCGCTTTCCATCGGCGGAAAAGAAGATCCTGTCAGGTTGGTATTTACCGCGGCTCCGGGAAATGCCGTGAATGCTTCGGTAGTGGACATGGGCAACCGCTTCCGGTTGATCGTCAACCGGGTGAACCTGGTGCGCCCCGAACATCCACTTCCCAAGCTTCCCGTTGCTCGTGCAGTATGGATACCCGAGCCGAACCTGAAAGTCTCCGCGACCACTTGGATCTTGGCGGGGGGAGCGCACCACACCGCGCTAAGCCGCGCTCTTACCCCCGAACATTTGGAGAATTTCGCCGGGATGGCGGGCATGGAGTTCTTGCTAATCGATCGCGACACGAAGGTTAGAGATTTTGCGAAAGAGTTGCGGTGGAATGATTTGTACTACCATCTTGCGCATGGCCTTTGAGGTCGCTCATGGAACTTCGTCAACTCGGAAACAGTGACCTGCTGATCAGTCCAATCGGCATCGGGGCGTGGGCCATTGGTGGAGGCGGTTGGGCAGGGAGCATGGGGCCGCAGAACGATAGTGATTCCATTCCTGCCATTCACGCGGCCTTAGACGACGGCATGAATTGGATTGATACTGCCGCACTGTATGGTCTCGGCCATTCTGAAGGGATGGTCGCTCGTGCTCTCGCAGGTCGCTCACCGCGTCCCTATGTGTTCACCAAGTGTGAGCGGGTCTGGGATGAAAAAGGCAGGATTGGCGCATCGCTGAAAGCAAACTCCATTCGCCGCGAATGCGAAGCCAGTTTGCGGCGCTTGAAGTCTGACGTGATTGATCTTTATCAGATCCACTGGCCGGAGCCTGATGAAGACATTGAAGAAGGATGGACCGAACTTGCCCGCTTGAAAGAAGAAGGGAAGATCCGCTACATTGGCGTCTCGAATTTCAGCGTTTCCCAAATGAAGCGGGCGCAGGCCATTGCGCCAATCACATCCCTCCAGCCACCGTACTCGATCGTGACTCGTGAGATTGAGCAGGAAATCTTGCCCTATGCCCACCACAACAAGATTGGCGTAGTTGTCTATTCCCCGATGTCCGCAGGCCTACTCACCGGCGCCATGACCCGGGAGCGAGTTGCCAGTTTCTCGCCTGAAGATTGGCGGCGGAATCTGCCTAACTTTCAAGAGCCGTTGCTCTCCCGCAATCTCGGACTTGTGGAATTCCTGCGCGAGATCGCCCAGCGACATGGCCGATCGCCCGGGGAAGTTGCCATTGCCTGGACCCTTGGCAATCCGGCGGTTACCGGGGCGATTGTAGGGTTTCGCGACGCGAAACAGGTCGAGGGAATTGTCGGTGCAATGAGCTTCCGCCTGTCGCCGGGTGAGTTGGACGAAATTGAAAACCGGCTGCGCGCTCAGGCGGCAGCTTGACGAATTGACAACCAGAAAGAGGTAGTCTAGCTTCCAAAGCGAGTAATCGATTACTCGGATTACCCTATCCGCGAAACGGCGAGGCGATGATGCTGCTCCAGGGTCTTCGTGAACAGGTTTTGGAGGCTAACCTCGAGTTGTTGCGACGAGGCTTGGTGCTGTACACGTTCGGCAATGCCAGTGGAATATCGCGCCCCGATGGGCTGGTCGTGATCAAGCCCAGCGGTGTTCCCTACGAGAAGATGACACCGGAGCTCCTAGTCATCACCGATCTCGAGGGCAAAAGTGTTGAAGGCGATTTGAGGCCGTCATCGGACTTGGCCACTCATTTGGTCCTCTACAAAGCTTTTCCGGCAGTTGGCGGTATTGCCCATACGCACTCGGAGTATGCGACTGCATGGGCCCAGGCACGGCGGCCGATCCCGTGCTTCGGCACTACTCATGCCGACTATTTCCATGGGCCAGTGCCGGTCACGGCGGCGATGTCGGACGACGAGATTGCAGGTGAGTACGAAGAGAACACGGGGCATGTGATTGTGCGGGCCCTGCAAGAGTTCGATGCTGCCCGGACACCGGGAATCCTGGTCGCTAATCATGGTCCGTTTACGTGGGGACCCGATCCCGGGATGGCGGCGCATCACGCGGCCATTTTGGAATCACTAGCGCGCATGGCATATTTAACGGTCACACTGAACAGCGGCGCGCCGTCGATCGGAAGCAGCCTTCACGACAAGCATTACCTGCGCAAACACGGCAAGAACGCATATTACGGACAAGGCTAAGGATAAGGACAAGCAATGACACCACTGCTAGCGACCGTTGTGCCAACTCGACTGGTACATCTTTCTCCTATCGATATTGTCATCGTGGTTTTTTATTTTGCTCTGGTTCTCGCCATCGGTTGGTACTTGAAAGGGCGGGCCAACACCGGCGAAGACTTCTTCATGGCGGGGCGGGAGATGACGGCGTGGGTGGCCGGTCTCAGTTTTCTCTCGGCCAATCTGGGCGCGCTCGAATTAATGGGCTGGGCGGGTTCGGCCTACCAATACGGCATTCTGGCGACGCACTGGTATTGGATCGGCGCCATCCCGGCGATGCTGTTCCTGGCGCTGGTCATGATGCCGTTCTACTACATTTCCAAGACCCACTCGGTGCCCGGATATTTGAAACTGCGTTTCGGCGAACCGAGCCGCGCCCTGTCCGCGGTATCGTTCGCCTTCATGACCGTGCTGATGAGCGGCGTCAACATGTTTGCGATGGCCAAGGTCATGCAGATTGTGCTGGGATGGGACATTAATTTCAGCATCTGGGTCTCGTCCCTGACGGTGGCCATTTATGTAACGCTGGGCGGCCTCCGCTCGGCAATCTTTAATGAAGTGCTGCAGTTCTTCCTCATCTGGGCGGGGGCTCTGCTGATTCCGATCCTTGGATTGTACGAAGCTGGCGGGTGGACCAACCTCAAGCTGCAGATTGCGCAGAGAGCCTCGGAACAGTACGTCCATCTCTGGTCGGGTTTGGGCTCCTTCACCACCAATCCCATGGGAATCCATTGGACCGGCATTGTGTTTGGACTGGGCGCGATTATCTCGATGGGCTACTGGACCACAGACTTCCTGGTCGTACAGCGCATTCTGGCCGCGAAAGATATTCGCAGCGCGGAAATTGCGCCCATTATCGGCGCCGCATTCAAGATGATGGTTCCCTTCATCGTGATCCTGCCCGGACTGATCGGCTTGGCCGTGCTGCCGGTGAAGCTGGTTCCGGAATCGGTGGCCAAGTTAACTGGGGGCCACAGCTATAACGACGTTCTCCCGCTCATGCTTGCCCGTTACTGCGGGCCGGGACTGCTGGGCCTGGGAGTTACGGCGCTGATCGCGGGCTTCATGTCGGGCATGGCGGGGAATGTGAGCGCATTCACCACCGTCTGGACGTATGACATCTACCGGCCGTTTATCAACAGCAAGGGCAGCGACCATCATTACGTGAACATGGGGCGTTGGACCACGGTCATCGGCGTGCTGATCAGCATCGGTACTGCGTATCTGGTGATGCAGTTCGCCAGCATCATGGATTACGTGCAGGCGTTATTCAGCTTCTTCATTGCTCCGCTTTTCGGCACGGTCGTGCTCGGCATGCTCTGGAGGCGGGCGACCGGCCCTGGCGGATTCTGGGGATTGCTGTGCGGGACGCTTTCTTCGATCAGTATGTGGACTTGGGTAAAACTCGATCCTTCCGCGCTGCGTTATGTGGCGCTCTCGCCCTACGCCAAAGGCCTTGCCCAGGATATGTATCAGGCACTCTGGTCCTTTGTAGTTTGCGTCATCGTGACCGTAGTGGTGAGTCTGGCGACGAAACCGATGCCTGACAGCCAATTGACTGGGTTGGTATACGGGTTGACGGAAATTCCCGCCGTAAGGGACGTCCCGCTGTACCAGAAGCCTCTTTTCTGGGCGGCGGTGGTGACGGTCGTTTTCTTCGTACTGAACATTATTTTCTGGTAAACGATTTTCTGGTAAACGGAGGCACGCAGCATGATTTCCATCTGGTTTTTCATCGGTATTTCAATGGCCGTGAATGGCGCGCTGATTCTCGCTGCGGGAATTTACCAGCTGGTAAATCCTCCCGTGAATCCTGGCGTGGTCCTCTTCCACTTGCACGCCAATGTGTGGTGGGGAGCGGCATTGCTGGTGTTCGGTCTTATTTATTGCGTTCGTTTTGCTCCAACACGAAAGTCTTGAGAACTGGATTTCATGAAAATGGGCGTGTCATGGCGAACGAAAAAATGACGATGGGTCTCACCGTCAATCTTTTGACAGTCGCAACCAACGGAGCTAGCCGATGGCCATCGTAGCCGGAGTTGATTTTGGCACTCTCAGCGTGCGCGTTTCGCTGGTGGACAGCGAGCGGGGACTGCTGGAGTCGGCGGTGGCCGAGTATCCGCTGCACCGCAAGCGCGAGGATCCGGAGTACGCCACGCAATCGCATGAAGATCATCTGCGTGCGTTGGCGGCGGCGACCCGTGAGGCACTGAGCAAGGCCGGCCTTTCTGGGGACAGGGTCGAAGCCATCGCATTGGACACGACCGGTTCGTCGGTGATCCCGGTCGGAAAAAATCTGGAGCCGCTGGGCGAATATTATCTTTGGTGCGATCACCGCGCGAAGGGCGAGGCTGCGGAGATCACCGAGGTTGCGCACCGGGAAGGTCTGGAGGCGATCCAATGGTGCGGTGGCGTGTACTCGTCGGAGTGGGGCTTTTCAAAACTCCTGCACTGGTTGCGGCACAATCCCGAAAAGCGCTCAGAGTTTGTTTCTGCTTTCGAGCACTGTGACATGATCGCCGCCACGCTTTGCGGCATCACCGATCCCAAGCGAGTGAAGCGCAGCGTGTGTGCCATGGGCCATAAGTGGCTCTGGAATCCGAAGCTGGGCGGCCTGCCACCGGAGGAATTTCTGGTCAAGGTGGACCCGTTGTTGTCTGGCGTCCGGGAAAAACTCGGCGGCGAATATGCCACCTCCGACCAAATCGCCGGCCGGCTTTCGGCACACTGGGCTGCGGAACTCGGGCTCAAGCCAGGCATCCCCATCCCCGTGGGTGCGTTCGATGCGCACTGGGATGCGATTGGCGCCGGTTGCCGCACCGATGACGTGGTCAATGTCGTCGGCACTTCCACCTGCATTATTGGGATCGCTCCCGCGGTAAACCTGGTTCCCGGCGTGTGTGGTGTGGTGCAGGGCAGTGTGCATCCCCATCGCACCGGAATCGAAGCCGGGCTTTCCGCCGTGGGCGACATTTTCAACGCCATCGCTACCCGTGCCGGTACCGATGTGAAGACACTGAGTCAGGGACTTGAGAAGTACCGCGCCGGACAGACGGGCTTGCTCCGCCTCACCTGGGATAACGGAGACCGCACGGTGCTGGTAAATCCAAACCTGCGCGGCATCACTCTGGGTTGGAATCTGCAGAACACCGCGCAAGACGAGTTGTTCGCCGCCATTGAGGGCACGGCGTTGCACACGCGAGTGATTCTGGACCGCATGGAAAAATACGGTGTTCACATCCGGCGCATCATCAACGCCGGAGGTATTCCGCAGAAGAATGACGTTCTCAATCAGGTGTATGCGAACGTGCTCGGGCGGCCAGTGCTGGTTCCGAGCAAGAGTGTGACCAGCCTCGGCTCTGCAATTTTTGCGTTCCTGGCGGCGGGAACGTTCAAGACAATCGAAGAAGCGCAGGATAAGATATGTCCTCCTGACCGGGCATATGAGCCCGAAAAATCGGAACAGCTCGTTTACGATGAACTGTATGCGCTGTTCAGTAAGCTGTATTTTGCATTTGGATCGCCTGGGACAGGTGAGTTTGGTGGCGTACTACCGAAGCTGATTCAACTAGCGAGATTTGGAGAAGAGCGCAAGCCGGTCGAACCCGGCAACCGCCGGGACGGGGTCGGCTTGCGTTCTGCCGGAGACTAACCTTCTGCACATCCTGCACACCGATGAGGGGATCGATGAATATCCTGAGAATGATGATGCCGAGCGCGTTGGCGCTCATCTTATTTGCCACAACGGCGGAGGCAAAGACCAACGTGACCACACAGGCGTTTGGGAAAATGCCGGACGGAACTACGGTGGAGATCTATACCCTGAGCGATGGTCCGTTCGAAGCCAGGATCATGACCTACGGCGGGATCGTAGCTTCGCTGAAGGTTCCCGATAAGAAGGGCAAGGCCGCTGATGTTGTGCTTGGATTCGACGACCTCGATGGATATGTCGCGAACAACAACAATAAGGGAACGGCATTTTTCGGCGCGCTGATTGGCCGCTATGCGAATCGCATCGCCCATGCCACGTTCACTCTCGATGGGAAGAAGTACGAGGTTCCCAAGAACGATGGGGACAATTCGCTGCATAGTGGCACGCATGGGTTCAACAACGTCGTGTGGAAGGGGAAAGCGATCCCGAACGGAGTTGAATTGACCTACGTGAGCAAAGATGGAGAGGCGGGCTATCCCGGCAATCTGACCGCAGTTGTTCACTACACGCTGGTGGGCGGCGACTTGCGCATCGAATATTCCGCGACCACCGACAAAGATACCGTTTTGAATCTCACGAATCATTCCTACTTCAACCTGGCTGGGAATGGCGACATTCTCGGCCATCAATTGACGCTGCATGCCTCCCGTTTCACGCCGGTCGATGCGACTTTGATTCCTACAGGCGAGCTCAAGACAGTGGACTCCACGCCATTCGATTTCCGCAAGGCCACTGCGATCGGATCCCGCATCGATGCGGCCGACGAGCAGATCTTTCGTGGTCGCGGCTACGACCACAACTGGGTGCTGGATGCAACCGGTGGAAAACTGGCGGAGGCTGCGGAAGTATACGAGCCGAGTTCTGGGCGTTTGATGCACGTGTTGACCGATCAACCGGGAATCCAGTTCTACAGCGGCAACTTCCTCGACGGGAGCGTCAAAGGAAAAGGGGGCACGCCGTATCAGCGTCGTGGAGCGCTGTGCCTGGAGACCCAACACTTCCCTGATTCTCCGAATCGCCCGTCGTTCCCTTCGACTGAGCTGAAACCAGGCCAGAAGTTTCATAGCGTGACGGTGTACCGCTTCGCTTCGCGCTAGGGATTACGTCGGTTGAGCCGCGGAGGGGGCAGACCTTAGAGGCGATCGAGTCAGGATGACGTGGCGTCGCGATGAACAGCCCTCCGGGTCGTGGCCGTGACCAGCCATGTTGACCACGGGCCCTGGTCTGGATGCCCTATTTCGTTGCCTTGACTTCGCCGGACATTTCCAATTCCACATTTACCACGGGCTTCACTTTCAAGAGGAAATTGCTCGGGTCTTTGATCCCCCACTTCACATACGGCACTTCGAATTTGCTGGTTCCCCTCCAGCGATCTCCCGTCAACTCGGCGTGAACCAGCGCGGTGAGGTCATGGTCCGCGCCATGAATGGAAAAAACACCGTTTAGCTTTACGTCCGATGCCCCAGATTGCCCTACTTTGCCCTCCACTTGCGTAGGGCGGAAGAACACGTCGGGATATTTTGCCGTCTCCAAAATTTCTTTGTGCATGCGCCGGTCGCGTGAGCTGTTCCCACTTTCGCCGCTCGGTGCGAAGACTGCAATCTCGCCGCCAGCCTTCCCGGTTTCAGGATCGAAATGTAGGGTTCCGCTCTTCAGGGCGAACGTGCCGTGTACCGTGTGCAACATGCTGTCGACTGTCCAATGCACTTTTGATTGTGCCGGGTCGAGCGTCAGGACAATTTCGGAGGCGGGTGCTTGAGTAAATTGCGGCTGAGGCAGAGGCGCGGCGGCCGGGAGAAACAGGGCTAAGCCGAGGACTGCCAATGCTCCAACGGTTACAGATCTCACCCCAAAAGCCCGCATGTTTCTCCTTTTTCTTTCCTTAGATGTTGATTGCACGGCGGACCATTCCCAACGCTTCCGTCCAGAATGTTGGCGACGTCTGCGCCATTTCAACCACGTCACGAATGGCCTCTACGAATTCATCCAGTTGCTCCGAAGTCACCATCAGGGGCGGCGCGGCTTTCAGGACCATGAAGTTGTTTCCGCAGATTTGCGTGAGAATGCCCTTTTCACGGAACATCCGCATGACCACAATCTGCCCGAACATGGCGGGATGGATTCGGTAAAACGCCTCATACAAGACGCGAAATGCCAGTTTCTTCGGCGGAACAAATTCGATTCCGCTCAGTAGACCCATACCGCGCACTTCGTTCACCATGTCGAAGCCCGCCAGCTCGCGGCGCAGCTTCGCGCGAAACGATTCGCCAAGACGTAGCGCGCGCGAGCCCAGTTCTTCGCGTTGCAGAACATCCAGCGTGGCCAGCCCCGCTCTCATCGACAGACTGTTTTCGCTGAACGTGGAGGTGTGGACGATGGCTCGCCTCAGGGAGGAATAAACCGCGTGGTAAATCTTGTTCGTCATCAGGACCGCGCTCACGGGCATCAAGCCGCCGCTGAGAGCCTTGGCTAGGACCACCATATCGGGTTGTACATCAAACTGGTGCGCTGCCAAAAAAGTTCCGGTACGATACATTCCTGTCTGTACTTCATCCAGGACGAAAAGCGTGCCAGTCCGCCAGCACGCCTCTTGCGCTTTTTGCAGATAGGCGCGCGCGGGCACATGAATCCCACCTTCCGCCTGAAGCGGTTCCACGACAAACGCGGCATGCCGTTTGCTCGCAACGGCGCTCTCTAGTGCCGCAATATCGCCGTACGGCACTCCCTGGGTATCCGGCAACAGCGGACCGAACCCCTCTCGCCAAAAGGCATCGTTCATCAGCGACAGCGCGCCGGTTGTCAGTCCATGAAAACTGCTCTTCGCATAAACGATGCCGGCGCGGCCGGTGGTGGCTCGCGCAAACTTGATCGCCGCCTCAACACCCTCGCTGCCACTGCTGCCAAAGTAAACTTTCTGCAATTCCCCGCCAGCCAACTCGCACAAGCGCCGCGCCAGCTCACCGGCGACCTCCGGCACATGGCTTTGCAGCATCGCCGGACCACAGCGATCCATTTCGTCCTTCAACGCCTGAATGATGTACGGATGGTTGTGCCCGGTGTTGTGAACGCAGTATCCCGACAAAAAGTCCAGGACGCGACGGCCGTCTTTCGTGAACAACTCACAGCCGAGACAGCGCTCGTACTCGACGTTCATGCCCAGCAAGTTGAGCAGCGTGACCCACTGCGGATTAACGTACTCTTGGTAGTTGGAGGTGGCCGTCGACACACCGGGGGGAACAATCGTTGCACTGTTGGCTGTCATACCGGTGCAAGTGGGATGCACCCCTCTTCCTCTTGGGATGCCCTCTCGCGATGTAAACAGGTCGAATCCTCCCTCTCACGAAAGTCGTTTTCTGACGAGCTACGCCTTTTCGGGTGCTGGCGGAGGTGACTCAAAGAAATTTAAGATAGGAGACATCGTGAAATAGAAAGGCGAGATTCGATGACTCCCCTAGCCTCGGTCAACTCCGTGCCGCATCATATTTCCATCCAGCCCCTCACGCCCGAAGAGCTGCGCAAAATCGACGCCTACTGGCGTGCGGCCAACTATCTTTCCG
>OBLU010000571.1_pt1 | contig 34743 bp, 33 predicted proteins | sample 1518681 | NCBI WGS metagenome assembly OBLU01 (sample SAMEA3539304, study PRJEB22396) | soil metagenome | biome: tundra; feature: field; material: soil | place: USA | collected 2010-05 | depth 0.15 m
GACTTAGGATCTGGCGGAGAAATCCGTGGGGGTTCAAGTCCCCCCTTTCGCACCATCCTCATCCCGGCCCCCGGCAGTACCGAAAGACCTATGACCCAGCCCAAGCAATCCTCCGAACCCACCGTCACGACGAAACAGACAGAGGAATATCGCGACAATTACGCCAACAGCGTCCAGGTCCGCATGAGCGTCTGGGACTTCTTCCTTGTCTTCGGAACCATGCGCCAGGATTCGGTCGAAGAGATGAAGATCGATAACTTCCAGGGCATCTATCTCAGCCCGCAACAGGCCAAGGCCCTGCTGAATGTCCTCGGCCATAACCTCGCTCAGTACGAGCAGACCTTCGGCACCCTCGCGCTGGAGCCGCAGTTCGGGCCGCCCGGCGGTCCCGTCCACTAGAGCGTGTTCCCCGCCCCCCGCCACCGAAGTCCTCAGCGCGATGCGCGGACAGCCACTCCCCTGTGGATGCTCTACCCCGTCTTCTTCGCGGCCGTCTACTTCTCCCACCTCACGCTCCTGCGCCTGCCCTACTTCTGGGATGAGGCCGGCTACTACATCCCTGCCGCGTGGGATTTCTTCCGAACCGGCACTCTCATTCCCGTCACAACCGCCACCAACGCTCACCCGCCACTGCCCTCGATCCTGCTCGCCGGATGGTGGCACCTGTCGGGATTCGTGCCGAGCGGGACCCGGACCTTCGTCTGCATGGTCGCCGCCGCAGCGCTGCTCGCTGTCTTCCGCCTCGCGCGCAATCTGCTGGGCACACCGGCCGCCGTCGCCACCACGCTGCTCACCGCACTCTACCCGATCTGGTACGCGCAGAGCACGCTCGCCCACGCCGACATCTTCGCCGCCGCTTTCACTCTCTGGGCTCTCTCCTTCTACCTCCAACCGAGTGGCCCAGAGCCTCCCCTGAGTTCGCCGATGGGTCTCGCCCCCGAGACCCACGTTCCCACTCACTCTCAATTCTGCGCCGCTCTGCTCTTTGCCCTTGCCGCGCTCTCCAAAGAGACGGCGATCATCACACCCGCCGCCCTCGCTCTGTGGGAGGCGATCCTCTACTTCCGCGACCGCAACCTCCGCTTCCACGCGACCTGGATCGCGGCCCTCCTCGCGCCGATTCTCCCGCTCACCGCCTGGTACGCGTATCACTATCACCGCACTGGCTTCATCTTCGGCAACCCGGAGTTTCTCCGTTACAACGCCACCGCGAATCTCGATGCGCACCGCATCGCTCTCGGCCTCTACCACCGCTTCCTCCACCTCACGATGCACATGAACATGTTCGTGCCCGTGACCTGCGCCGCGGCCGTGCTCCTGCTTCCAGCTCTCGCCGACCGTGCCCGCCTTTCCCGTCCCATCCTCCGCGCCATCGCGGTCGTTCTCGCCGCCAACTGGATTGCCTTCTCCGTTCTCGGCGGAGCGCTGCTGACCCGCTACCTGCTGCCGATGTATCCGCTCATCCTGCTGGTCTGCGTCGCCGAGTGGCAGCGCCGGCTGCCGCGCTGGGAAGGGCTGGCCGCGCTCAGCGTTGCCGCCTTTCTCGCCGGCATCTGGATCAATCCGCCCTACGCCTTCGCGCCGGAGGACAATCTCACCTACCGCGACATGATCGTCCTGCATCAGCGTGCGATCGGCTTGATCGCCCAGCGATGGCCACAAGCGACCGTCCTGACTGCCTGGCCCGCCTCCACAGAACTCGAGCGGCCGGAACTTGGCTACACCAAGGTTCCGGTCAAGGCGTTCGCCATCCAGAACTTCTCGATGGAGGAGATCGAAAAGGCCGCCGCCGACCCCGGCGACTACGATACCGCCCTGCTGTTCTCCACCAAGTGGTCTCCGCCGCCCGGCCGAACCAACATTGCGAAGGGCAACGCTCCTGCCGACGCACGCTACTTCGACTTCCATGAGGACCTGCCTCCCTCCGAGGCCGCCGCGCTGCTGCATGGCGAGCTCGTCTGGCAGGCCGCATCAACCCGCGGCGAATGGGTCGCAGTGCTGCGGTTTCCGCGGATCGTAAACGCCGGCCTCACCCGCCGGTAGCTCTCCACTGTTCCCACTCCCCCGGAGTCACCCCCCCCCGGTATATTCCTTATCTTTAGCAAACTAAATGGCTTACAACTTGGTATATACCGACTGATATATATTCAGATCCTGTCCGAGCCACCCGCTCCGGCACGACGCTTCTGTTTCTTCCCTCTCCTTTGCCGTGGCTGTCAGGCGTTTTCTGCGCTGGCGGGCCTGGGCCAACCTTCCTGAAAGGGGCCGTCTGCGCCGGGGTTCAACTCGGGGCTCAACCGCGATGCTTCTCTCTGCTCTGGGGTTTCGTCCGGCTTGAGCGTGAACGCCGCGGAGAGCGTGTTCGCATCCCGGGCGATGGCCTTGATGACGTCCTCCTTGTGGAAGCCTTTGTAGTGTCCGTTTTCAATCAGGAGTTCGACGACCCGCATCGCCTGCTGGTCGGCCTCGATCGCGCCGTAGTTCATGGATTCCCCTCCGCCGGACTTACAGGTGCGAGAGCGCCTCGCGCGCGAACCGGACTTCCTCGGCCAGGACCTGGAGCACGCGGAACGACAGGGTCGGCTGCGTGCTCATCAGGTGGACGAAGTCTTCGCTCGACAGCATGCTCACTTCCGCGCCTTCCAACGCTTCCGCAGTCAGCGAGTACGGTTTCGACCCGACCACAGCGGGCACGCCCAGCAGCGAACCGGCGCCGGCGTGAACGCTCAGAATGGCGTCCCCATCGGACTTGCTGGTCAACCGGGCGTTACCTTTGCGCAGGATAAACACGCCGGCCGGCGGATCACCCTGATGGAAGAGAACGCCGTCCGCACCAACGGTGATTCGCTTGGACTGTTTCTCCAGTTCCTGAATCAATTCGGGATCGGCAACAAACGCAGACGAGGTTTGGGTCACTTTGAGTCTCCACGAGTCAGGCCCGGAGAACGACCAATAAATCGGACTCTTCTCGGACTGCGACATACTCCAAGTGTCGCATCGGCGGGAGTGCCAAGGCTGTGATCGGGGACACTTCAGCTTGTGATTAATGTCACATCACCCTCCCCCGGCCGCGCATTCAGCACATCCGCCCCCCGCCTTCTATAATCGTCCCATCGTGGTGAGAACTCCCCGCAACCCAATCCGCCGGCTCCTTTTCCTCGCACTTCTCTTCGCGGCATGGGTTTCCGTTCCCCGGATTCGGGCCCAGGCGTCAGTTCCTCCTCCGCCCGCAGCAGCGCAGCCAGACACCCCCGATTCCCCAGCAGACATCCGCCAGCCCGGCGGCCACCTGGTGCTGGTGCTGCCGTTCGACAACCGCACCGGGCAGTCCAACCTGGGCTGGATCGGCGATTCCTTCCCCTACACTTTGGGCCAGCGGCTGAACTCGGTCGGTTTCCTGACCATCGGCCGCGACGACCGCCAGTACGCGCTCGAGCATCTTGGCCTCCCGTCCGACTTCCGCCCCAGCCGCGCCACTACTCTCCGCATTGCGCAGACGCTGGACGCGGACTTCGTCGTCGTCGGCAGCTACAACGTGGAGAACGGCCGCATCCAGGTGCAGGCGCAGGTGCTGGAGGTGAACCAGCTCCGCATGTCTCCGCCGCTCGAAGATTCCAGTCCCCTGCCGCGGCTGTTCGACGTGGAGAACGCCATTGCGTGGAAGGTGGCGCAGCGCATGGACCCGCACTTCACCGTGGCCGAGCAGACCTTCCTCGCCGCGGCTGGCGGCGTGCGGCTCAGCTCGTTTGAGGACTACATTCGCGGCACGTCCGCACCCACGTCCGACGAGCGGCTGAAGCGCCTGCAAGCTGCCGTGACCGAAACGCCCGACTACACCGCGGCCCTGCTGGCGCTGGGCAAAGAGCAGTACGCCGCGAGCGAGTATGAAGCAGCAGCCGCCACGCTGGCCAAGGTTCCCTCCACCGATCGCGTGGCGCTCGAAGCCGGCTTCTATCGCGGGCTGGCGCGCTTCAACATCGCCAAATATGCCGAGGCGCAGGCGTCATTCGCCTTCGTCGCCACCCGCCTGCCGCTGCCCGAGGTAGTCAACGACCAGGGCGTCGCCCTGAGCCGCCAGGGCAAGGACGCCGCGCCGCTCTTCCAGCAGGTGATCGCCGCCGATCCCAACGACGCAGATTATCACTTCAACCTCGCCGTCGCCTTGCTGGGCCGCAGCGACATCGCCGGCGCCACGCGCGAGGTGCAGGCCGCGCTGAAGCTCCACTCGAACGACCCCGAGGCCACGGAGTTGCTGACGCGCCTGCAGGCCACACACGGCTCAACCGCAAACCTGAAGACGATCATGGGCGCGGAGGGCTTCGATCCGACGACGCGCATCCGGCGCACGTGGTCGGAGGCGTCGTTCCGGCAGGTGGCGTTCCAGCTCGACCAGATGCGCGTGATCCAGATGGCCTCGCTGCCGCCCGCCGAACGCGCAGTGCGGTACACGCAGCTCGGCGTGGCATACCTGGCGCAGGGGCTGATTCCCGAGGCCGAGCAGCAGTTCCACTCCGCGCTGGCGGCCGATCCAAACAACGCCGCGGCGCACGCCGGTCTGGCGCAGGTGCGCGAACGCAGCGGCTCGGCCGACGACGCGCGCGCGGAGGCGCAGACCTCGCTGAAGCTGCAGCCGAACATCGACGCCTACCTGGTGCTGGCGCGCATGGAGTTGCAGGCGAACGATCTGGGCGCATCGGCCGCAGACGTCACCAACGCGCTCAAACTGGAGCCGGCGAACTCCGCAGCGCTCGGCCTGAAAACCGCCCTCGAAGCCCGCGGCCAGAACGTGCCATAACTCCAAACACCGCGTCATCCTGAGCGAAGTTTGACGCGCTCGCGTCAAACGCAGCCGAAGGACCCCGATGAGTGTAGCCCTGCATCCGCTCTCGTACCTTTCTACCGATACCTTGCTCGAACAAACTCTCCGCCACCGCCCATTCTGCCGTAGAGTTAAACACGCGGCTTGTAACCGCTGGAGTTCGCCCCGTGTTTCGTCGTCTCATCCTCGGTCTCGTCTGCATGCTGCTTCTGCTGCTTCCTTCCTCTGTGTTGGCGCAATCCGCCCCGCTGGTCGTGAAGCTCACTATCCACGACACCATCCAGCCCATCACCGCCGAGTATCTCAAGCGCGGCCTGGACGACGCGGCCAGCCGTCACGCCGCCGCGGTGCTCGTCTCCATGGGCACGCCCGGCGGGCTGCTCGATTCGACGCGCGAGATGGTCGCCGACATCGAAGCCTCGCCCGTCCCCGTCATCCTCTTCATCGAGCCCTCGGGCAGCCGCGCAGGCTCCGCCGGATTCTTCCTGCTCGAATCCGCCGACATCGCCGCCATGGCGCCCGGAACCAACGCCGGCGCGGCCCACCCGATCCTCGAAGGCCAGACCATGGACCCGGTGCTCAAGGAAAAGATCGAGAACGACGCAGCGGCATTTCTCCGCTCCTACACCCAGGTCCGCGGGCGCGACTCCGCCGCAGCCGAGGACGCCGTCCGCAACTCGAAATCGTACAGCGAGTCCGAGGCCCTGAAGCTGCACCTGATCGACCTGGTCGCGACCGACGACAACGCGCTCATCGGCGCGCTCGACGGCCGCACCATCAAGCGCTTCCACGGCGAGAGCCAGACGCTGCATCTCGCCCACGCGAACATCGTCCCCATGCCGCCCTCCACGCGCGAGCGCCTGCTGACGCGCCTCACCAGTCCCGACCTCGACGTGCTGCTGCTGATGTGCGGCGGCCTGCTGATCTACCTCGAATTCAATGTGCCCGGCACCATCGTTCCCGGCGCGCTCGGCACGCTGATGGTGCTGCTCGCCATCTTCGGCCTCAACCTGCTGCCGGTGCAGCACACCGCGATCCTGCTGCTCGTGGCGGCCATCGCACTGATGGTGCTGGAAGCGAAGTTCACCAGCCACGGTGCGCTGGGGTTCGCCGGCGTGCTGTGCCTGGTCTTCGGACTGGCCACGCTGGTCAACGGCCCAACGCCCGACATGCGCGTGCACTTCGGCGTCGCTGCCGGTGCGGGAGTCGGCTTCGGCGCCATCACCTTCGGCCTGGCGTGGATCGCCTTCAAAGCCCGCCGCGCCAAACGCCTCGTCGGCCCCGAAGCCATGCTCGGCCACATCGCCATAGCAATGACGCCCCTCGCGCCCACCGGCCAGGTTGAAGTCCGCGGCGAAATCTGGCTAGCCAAACTCCCGCCCAACACCCCACCCGTTCCCGCCGGAGCAGAAGTGAAGGTGCAGGCGATCGACGGGCTAACACTGACTGTCACCCGCTAGCTGCGGGATCAGTGAATGCCGAGATACTGCTGAAGCCAGCCTGTTATCAACGATTGGGCTATTTTCCCGCTTGTGGCGGCTCCTGCCAAAACCAATTTCGGTGCCACCCTAACAATCCACTCGGTCAGATTCGATCCGACGTGCTTCCCATCCTTCTTTACGGCAACACTCAATTCCTGCACGTCAGGTTTGGACAGTCCGCTCTTGAGGAGTAGGTCTTCCAGAGCAATCACGGTTGCCCTGGGCAATGATTGTTTCATTCCCGGTGTTGGCTATGTGGACTTGGGATGCGCCCGATGCAAAGTAGGCTGGGCCATTGAAAATGTTATGCGTGATGCTTTGGCTGATTTTCTCAGCATCTTTGTTGGTCATGCTCGCACCGTCTGTTCGATCTCCGAGTTCGCCCTGTATTTCGAGCGCCATGTTGAGCGTTCGGTTACGAATGGTGTCAATCATGCCTGAAATGGCACTACTCGGAACAGTCTGCCATGCACTCACTAAAGCATACCCATCCACTAGTTTGTCTTGATAGTACAAACATAGATCCCCGGGCCATGAGTACGTCATCGAACCTTCGCCAGATTGAATCGCCGTTTCGTAACAACTGATCGCCTGCCGCAATTCGACTCTCCGGGCGAAATCACGGTGAGACTCTTCGAGGACGGCTGGCGGAATAGGCCAGTTCCGCATCGATGCGCCGAAAGGACCGCTGAAGTTGGCGTAGGTTCCGATGTGCATAACCCGGTAATCCGGCAATGGCTGTTGTGGAGCATACCCGTTCAATTCCTGATTTGCCCAACTCTTCAGCCGCGCATTACTCAATTCGTAGGCGAGCAACAGACATTTCCTCAGAAGGATCGGAAGACTCTGCTTGGTATCGATCGCGATGCCGATTATCTCGTCCAGAAGGTTCATGCCGTCCAATCCGTTATCCGCTCCACTAAGTCATAGTCGTGCGACCGAGCAGTATCCGCCTGACCAAACGCTCGCCGCTTCCAGCGCGCACCACCCTATTCCGCGTGCGTCAGATACTCCTTCAATGCCTGCTGCACCACCGCATTCAACTTCATTTCGTGCTCCTCCGCATAGCGTGCCGCCCGCTGGTGCAGGTCCTGCGGTATCCGCACGTTGAAGCTCCCTTTGAACGGCGCATCCGGCGTCTTGCCCTCGGCCGCGCAGAAGGCGAGATATTCATCGACCGCCGCCTTGAAGTTTGTTTCGAGACTCTTAACATCGGAACCCTCGAAGCTCACCATGTCGCGGATACCGAGGATGCGCCCATGGAGGACCCGATCTTCCGCGCTGTATAGGACGGAGCCGTCATAACCTTTGTATTGCAGTGTCTGCCCCATTACAGATATCCCTCCTTGGTCAAAAATGCGACCGCGTCACGGACTTGATAAGCCTTCAGCACCTTCGAAGGATGAGGCTCATGGATGAAATGTGCTGAACCCGTCTCGCGATGGATAAACTTCCGGCCCGATCCGCCGGTGGTCCTCAATTCGAATCCCAGATGCTGCATCACCGATTTGAACTCGTCCCACCCAAAATCCGCAGGCTTGGAGGACAAGCGCTTAAGCAGTTTCTCGATCTTCGCCATGTTGCTCCGCTAGGCTCTCTCTGTAACTGATTTTAGTTGCACCCCGCGTAGGGCGCAAGCCCGAATTGCAGAAGCAGGATCGCTGTTCGAAGAGTTCCGTACCCACTTCTCCACAGAAATCCTTGACACCCACGATAGAATTAACTTAAGGGGCAAAAGTCCTCCAGCGTCGTGTCCAAACTCACCGGACCGGACCTGGAGCCAGCCAAAGCTCAGGGTGATTGGGTGAACAACACAGACAGAAAAGGCTGCCGCCAGGGCGCCATGCACACGCCAGGAATTCGCGCGTCCATACCTCCCAGCCGGATCCAATCACCCACACTTGCCAGTAACCCCTTTAGAAACAAATATTTGACTATAACCACCCTGAAATCAAATATTTACGGAGGTCAACTTTATTATCTCGCTGAAAACGAGCGTCTTACCTATACCACCCCCCCCGGGGGGGGTACCCCGAAAATCGCGCCAGCAATGGCTAATCGAGAATCCGCGCCACCACATCGTAGTCGTACGACTCGGTGATCTCGGCGCGGTAGAACGTCCCAGGAACCAGCGTCTCATGAGGGCCAAAGTCGTTGATTAACACCTTGCCATCGATCTCCGGCGCGTGCAGCGCGGTGCGGCCCTGCCACAGCAGTTCCGTCTCGTCGCTCTCGCCCTCGACCAGCACATCGACTTCCCTGCCCACCCAAGCAGCCTTCGACTTCGCGCTGATCTTCTGCTGCAGCTTCATCAGCCGACGCCGCCGAGTCTCGATCGTCCGCTTCGGAACCTTCAGCGCCGCGTCGAGTTCGAACGCCGCCGCGCCCTCCTCGTCCGAGTACGAGAAGACGCCGAGCCAGTCGATCTTCGCCGCCGTGATGAACGCCTCAAGCTGCTTGAAGTCCTCGTCCGTCTCGCCGGGGAATCCGACGATGAAACTCGTCCGCAGCACAATGCCCGGAACCGTCGCGCGCGCCTTCTCGATGAGCCGCAGGAAAACGTCGGGCGTGCCGCCGCGCTTCATGCGCTTCAACACGCTGGGCGACGCATGCTGCAGCGGCACGTCGAGATACTTCGCAATATTGTCGTGCCGCGCAATCGTCTCCAGCAGCCGAGTCGTCACCTTGTTCGGGTACGCGTACAGGAAGCGCAGCCACTTGAGCCCAGGCAGCACAGCGAGCGAATCGAGCAGCGTACTCAGCCCGTCCTTCAGGCCGAGGTCCTCGCCGTAGCAGGTCGTGTCCTGGCCGATCAGCGTGATCTCGCGAACGCCCTGCGCGATCAGGTTCTCCGCCTCGGCGACGATCGACTCCAGCCGCCGCGAGCGAAACTTGCCGCGCAGTTGCGGGATGATGCAGAAGCTGCACGGATGATCGCATCCCTCCGCAATCTTGATGTACGCGGACGACTTCGGCGTAGTCAGAATGCGCGGCGTGAATTCGCTGTAGAGATACTCCGGCAGCGCAGCGGTGGCGCCGTCCCAGTGCTCGCGCGAGAATCGTCCCTGCTGCTCGCGCAGATCGCCCTCAGGCCGGAACGTCGGCGCAAGCTGCGGCGAGACTTCAGTCGAGTTGAGCGGCAGGCTGTGCTGATGCACGGCGCTCGGCGCGCGGCTCACGAGGATATTGAACGGCGAATCGTGTTGCGGAGCCTGCGTTTGCGGCGAGAGTCCAGCCGCCTCGAGGATCGCCTCCAACTCGCCCGTGCCGACCACCGCATCGACCTCGGGAATGTTCTTGCGGATCTCGTCGCGGTAGCGCTCCACCAGGCAGCCGGCGACGATCAGACGCCGGGCTTTCCCGCCGTTCGCGACCTTGTGCTGCACCATCTCAAGAATCGTGTTCACCGACTCCTGCTTGGCCGAGTCGATGAAGCTGCAGGTGTTGACGACCAGGATTTCGGCGTCCTCGGCACGCGCGGTGAGTTCGCCGCCTGCCCGGTCGAGCAGACCCATCATCACTTCGGAGTCGACCAGGTTCTTCGGGCAGCCCAGGGAGACGAAGCCGATGGTCGGCCGCGCACGCTGGGTTAACGGAGTTTCACCGGAGACATCGAGGACGGAAGAAGCCACACTCCCATTCTACCAGCCGAACGGCCGTTTACCGGTCAGCGGAGGAGGTTCTGGCAGCGGTCAGGTTGGCCACTTCTCCGCGTGGCCCATTTCCTCCGCTTGAGAAAAGAAGGACTGGAGTAGAGAAGCTGAGTACAACGCGCTCTTACCATCCTCGAAAGTGATGACCACGCCGTCTCTCAATCTCTCCGCGTCTATGATGCGAGGCTTAAGATTGGTTTCCATCGGCAGATGGTAAAGCTGTCGGGCGGCCGGTGTCGGTTTACTGGTCAACTCTGTCTGGTAGTTGACAATCAAGACTACGCGGAGATTCAGTCTTGATGTGGTCCGCGCGATCCGGCCATGGACTTGATCTTCGCGAGCAGGCCCTCGACCGCGAACCTGGCCTGGGTCAGCATCGCGCCGATCTTCTGCGCTGGACCGCGGATGCCGTTGCCGATCGCCTCGGCCACTTCGGCCGTCGTGGTCAACGCCGCGGTCACCATGCCGTCGACGCGCGCCACCTGCCGCTGCGTGCGCAGGTTAACGTCGGTGAGCGTGGCGTCGAACTGCGCCACGACCGCGCGCGCTGACTTGCTGGTCTCCGCCAGCGTGTCGCTTGCGGTCACCAGGTTATCGGTGATGTGCTTCACCTTCGGCGCGGAGTCGTTAAGCAGCGCCTGGCTGGTCTTGCTGATCTCCGTCGCCGAGTCGATGAGCGGGAGCACCTTGCCCTTCAGTTCCTCGACCGTCGCGTTCATCCCCTTGATCGCCTTCGAGGCGGTGATCGCAATCACGATCATCGCTATGGCCATGACGGCCATCGCCACCGCGACCAGCCCGATGAAGATCATAATCAGGCGATTGGTGCTGGCCAGATCCGATTGCAGCACCCACATGGCGAAACCTATCTGTGCCATCCAAAACCTTTCTGCTTCTTCGTTCACTTCCCCGGCGCACAGATTCTACCCCGGGCGTTACGCAGGCGACGCCCGCTCGGGACACCGCCTCATCGTACCCAAATGCTGCTTCGGTTTAGACCGGTGTCTCGACCGTGGTGTTGACGTAGGCGTCCTTGGCGGCGTCGACTGCGGCTCCGACCTTGACCTGCTGTTCGTTGGCCAGACCCTTACCTTTTTCCACGTACTGGCTCCATTGGGTGCGGCCCTTCTCGTAGTACTCGCGGCCCTTGTCGACGGACTCCTTGGCCTGGCGCTTGCCTTCCTCGACTAGCTCGGCGGCCTTCTGCTTGCCCTGCTCGACGTACTGCTTGCCGGTTTCGACGTACTCATTCGCCTTCTGCTTGCCCTGCTCGACGAGCTCGGCGGCCTTTTCCTTCGCTTCGCGCGCACTATTGGCGATGTCTTCGCGCGTCTCTTTGCCTGCCTTTGGCGCGTACAACACCCCGATCAGAGTGCCGATCCCAAGTCCAGCCAGGAACCATCCCAGCCCGCTCGTTCCGCCTTCATTCTGTGCCATCTTCTTCTCCTGTCCAACCGTCTGGTTTGGCGAATGCGATTCGCCGTTCGCTACTGCGAATTCTCCGCAATGGAATCATCGCGGCCGCAATGCCGTCTGGTATCTACAACCGCACGATGACCCTGCGTCCTCGACTCCCTCCGGACAGGTACCGCGCTTGTTGCTTAAGATGCGCAAAACAGAGGCAACGCGGCCCGGTTCTTTCGGGAAGCTAAACAATAACACCTTCCGGATCATTTTTACTGGGAATGCGTCAAATAGAAATGGCAGCCAAGGGATGGTTCGGTAACCGGTTCCGTCTGCAAATTGCATTCAATCCCCAGGGCTGACCCGAGTAGAATTGAGGCACTGAAAGCAACAGCTTGAAAGGGACCCATGAACGCTGACAAGACCTTTTCCGCCGCGCGAATCACCATCGCTTCGTTGGCGCTCGCGCTGGTTGTCGCAGGGTGCAAAGGCGCCGCCCCCGCCACCGACGACGCCACCCTCAACACGCAGGTACAGGCCCGCTTGTTTGCCGACCAGAACCTCAGCGGCCAGACGATCCAGGCTTCGGTTGCCAACGGCATTGTCACCCTCAGCGGCTCGGTCACCAGCGATACGGCGCGCACCATCGCCGGCGGCGACGCGGCCCAGGTCGCCGGGATCAAGACGGTGGTCAATAACATCGTCGTACAGCCGGGTGCACCTGCAGCAGTAGCGGAAGCTCCCGCGCCGATGCCGATGCCGGCTCCTGCACCAGCTCACCCGGAGAAGAAGGCCAAGCCGTCCGCCTGGACCCCGCAGCCGGCGCCCATCGTGCGCGACAACCCTGCGCCGCCGCCGATGCCGCAGCCGCCCCCCGCCCCGGTCCAGCAGGCTCAGGCTCCGCCGCCACCACCGCCGCCGCCACCCATGCCGGTGGAGCACAAAATCACCCTGGCTGTCGGCACCGCGATTCCGGTCCGCATTACCCAGACGCTGGACAGCGCCACTACGCAGACCGGCGACAAGTTCACCGGCGCGGTCGCCTCCGATATCATCCAGGACGGCATGGTGATCCTCCCCCAGGGCACCCCGGTCACCGGCCACGTCGACGCGGTGCAGGATGCGGCACACTTCAAGGGCAGCTCCCTGCTCACCATCTCGCTTGCCTCGATCAACCACAAGAGCGAACACATTGAGGTGGCCACCGACGCCTACACCAAGCAGGGCGAAGGCCGCGGCAAGAACACCGCGGAGAAGGTGGGCGGCGGCGCAGCCGTGGGCGCGATCCTGGGCGGCATCCTGGGCGGCGGCAAGGGAGCGGCGATTGGAGCCGCGGCCGGCGGCGGCGTAGGCGCAGGCGCGAACACTGTGACCCGCGGCCAGCAGGTCCAGATTCCTTCGGAGACCGTGGTGCGCTTCAAGCTCTCCGACCCCATCATCGTGCACGTAACCACCGGCGGCAGCTCGCAGGGAAACTCCGGCCCGACCCTCGAGCACCACAGCGACCAGTAACTCACTGGCTGGCAATTTTTATCAGGTCATCCGCGAGCGCCAACCCCACGTATGCGCTCGCGGTGTTTAAATTAACAAACGCGCTAGCAACTTTGCCGCCCCGTTGATGTAAGCTACGGGCACAGGCTCACGGTCCCATCATCCCTTTCACGTCTCGGCGCACGCCGTGGCCGGGCAACTCCTTCACTCCCATTCAGCACCTAACCGCGTGATCCCCCGCACGTAGAGGTCGCTATTGACGAAGGCACAGGACACTCCGGCGGGCTTCCTCACCATCACCCTGCATGCTCATCTGCCGTGGGTGGTCAACCACGGCACCTGGCCGCACGGCATCGAATGGCTGCACGAGGCCACCGCTGAAACCTACCTGCCCCTGCTACGCGTGCTGCGCAACCTGGAGCGCGACGGGGTGCCCGCGAACTTCAACATCAACCTGTCGCCCATCCTGCTGGAGCAGCTCGCCCACCCGCTCTTCCTCGCCGAATTTCCCAAATACCTGACCCGCAAGATCATCGCCGCGCGCGAGGACGAGGCTTTCTTCATCCAGTCCGGCGACGTGCACCTGACCGAGACCGCGCGCTTCTGGGGCCGCTTCTTCACCACCGCGCTCGAAGACTTCAACGCGCTCGGCGGCAACATCATTCGGGGCTTCCGCCACTTCAACGACGCCGGCCTGATCGAGATCATCACTTGCACCGCGACCCACGGATACATGCCGCTGCTGGGCACCGACGAGAGCGTCCGCGCGCAAGTCCGCACTGCTGTCTCCACTCACGTCCGCCATCTGGGCAAAGCTCCCAGGGGCATCTGGGCACCGGAGTGCGGTTATCGCCCCGCGGGCTTCTGGAACTACCCGGTGCCACACGCCGGCGCGACCGATCCGCCGCCAGGCTTCGTCCGCGTCGGCGTCGAGCAGGCGCTCTCCGAATCCGGCCTCGACTACTTCATCGTCGACACCCACCTGATCGAGGACTCCCACCGCTTCCCCTCGCCCTACGGCGTACCCGAGAGCCGCCTGCCACGCGAGCCCCACCTGGCCGAAGTGACCCACGGTCCGCAACGCAGCCTGTACCAGCCCTACTACGTCGATGGGCCGTACGATAAGCGCTACGCCACTACTGTTTTTCCGCGCGACCCCAGCACCGGCCTGCAGGTGTGGTCCGGAGACAACGGCTACCCCGGCGACGCCAACTATCTCGACTTCCACAAGAAGCGCTACCCCGGAGGCCATCGCTACTGGCAGGTCACCGGGCCCAATGTCGACATGGGCGACAAGCTGATCTACTGGCCGCAGCAGGCTGCCGAACGGGTGAAGGACCACGCCAGCCACTTTGTCCAACTCATCTACGAGACGCTGGAGGAGAGCTTCAACAACTCCATTCCGCCGGTGTTGTGCGCGCCGTTCGACGCGGAGCTCTTCGGCCACTGGTGGTTCGAAGGCCCGCTCTGGCTGGAGACCGTCTGCCGCATGCTGCACGAACAGAACACGCAGGATCCGGCCAACACCATCGCCACCATCACGTGCAGTGAGTACCTCGAGCGCTATCCGCGCGCCGGCTTCATCGCCATGCGAGAGGGCTCGTGGGGCGCGGAGGGCAACCACGAGGTGTGGATGAACGCTGCCACCTCCTGGACCTACGCGCATATCTATCCCGCGGAGCTGTATGTCCGCGAGGTGTGCACGGCAGGCAAATGGCGCGGATGCGCGCTGGGTACGCGCATCGTGCAGCAACTGTGCCGCGAGTTGCTGTTGCTCGAGTCCTCCGACTGGCAGTTCCTGATCACCACCGGCGCAGCCCGCGACTACGCCGAGTCGCGCTTCCTCACCCACAACGACCAGTTCCTGGAATTGAAGGCCATCTGGCAGGCCTTCGAGCACGACGGAAAACTCAACCAGCACATGACCAGCCGCCTGGCTGAGATGGAACGCCGCGACAACATTTTTCCGGACATCGATCCCTGCCTATGGGTCGAGGGCGCCTACGAGTCGCGCGAAGAGCCCGCAGCGCCCATGGCAGCGAAACCTGCTGCCCCGGCGGTGCCTATGCCTCGATCCGCCGCAGCCGCGAGCCCGTAGCTGGCTAGTTCGGCGACGGCTTCTCCACATGATCGATCACAAGCACATCCACTTGCGTCTTCTCGGCAGTGAGATTCAGTCCAAGCTGTCGCTGAATCGCGGTGAACAGATCCGGAGCATCCGGCACATCCGCTGGCGGCAGTTTCGGAGGCTGGCCGTTGAACTGCGTCTGGTCGGGGGTAAACGTAACGTTGTTGTCGAATCGGCCCTCGATGCCCGTCTGGTCGACAACCGGCTTATCCAGGACCAACATCTGCAGAAAGCTGCTGAAGTCCCCCATCGTCCCATTGATCAGATGGAGCGTCAGGCCGCCCGTACCCGGCGACGCAAAGAAGCCGGGAAGTTGCCCCTTGATTTGGGTCGGCGTCAATTTCTGTCCTGTCTTCCCAGCCGTCAGAACATATGCCGACATCTCTCGCTTCTCGTGGTGAAGCGTAAGTTTGAATCGGTCCGCCAGCAGCTTCCGAACCATGTTCCGCATCTGTTCGAGATTCGGTGTTCCCGGCTGGTCCGGGTTGGCATCGATATCGTATCGATCAGTCTCAGTCCAGGCAGGAGTTCCCACAAGCTGCTTCAGTTGCAGACTGTAGGCAAACGTAATCAGATCCTGCAGGTTGCCGTTGCGAACCACCATGCTGCGGCCTCTGAGCGTGAGACCTTGCAAACTCGTCCCGCCTGAAGGATTCGGCTTGATCGTTGCCACCTCGAAGGATGGGTCCGCATCCGCGGCCATCGGCTTGGGCGGTTCGGGAGCGGTCTTGATATCCCATGCAGTCTCCGGCGTGGCGAGCGTCAGAACCAGCGGAAACGGAGTGTTACCCTGCGTCCACGTTCCGGTCATCGTCTTGCCGTCTTCGCTCAGCTTCCCGGCAAAGCTGCCGCCGATCATGTCGACCGTGATCTTGATATCGGAGCCCTGATGCGTCACCGAGTTGACCGGGATCGCCTGCTGGGTCTGGTCGATGCTGTACAACTTCGCGCTCCAGCCGTCCTTATCGCCCTTGTATACGTTGAAGACGACCCGCAGATCTTTGCCAACCTTCAACGTTCCCTGCCAGTTGCCCGACAGATCCTGCGCCCGCGCGACCGTTCCAAACATCCCGGCGACGATAGCAAAACACACCATCAATTTCTTCATACAACATCCCCTTGAAAGAACCCGGACCGATTCTCCGGTCATTACCGTGAACGATTCGCGCCACGCTGTTCTCGTGCGCAACTGACGCGACAATCCTAGCTCTGTTTCCCGTGATTTCAAGAAAATACGCACATAAGATTTTTGGGGCGTTGCACGGTTCACTTCACGTCCCCGGCAAAGAAAAACGCCCCGCGTGCCAACCTGGCCATGCGGGGCGTGCAAACTTCAGGGGTGTACATCACCTCCCCCCTTAGCTACATAAACGGCATTTAGGCAGCCGTCTTTGCCTCAACCTGCCTGGGCTGCGGAGTTGCCGGGCCGGATCCGATCTCTACCTTCACCTGCTTCGGCTTCGCGGCCTCTTTCTTCGCCAGCGAGATGGTCAGCAGGCCGTGCTCGTAGTTCGCCTTCACCGCCGAGGAGTCTACCGTCTGCGGCAGGGTGAAGCTGCGGGTAAAGCTGCCATAGCGCCGCTCAATCCGATGGAAGTTCTCTTCCTTCTCGTCCTTTTCGAACTTGCGCTCGCCTTTCACCGTCAACGTCTGGTTCTCAACCCGGACATCCAAATCTTCCTGCTTGATGCCCGGAACCTCCAGCTTCAATACCAGGTGGTTCGCGTCCTCATACACGTCCACCGGCGGAATGAAGCTGCCCATCGCCAGCGACTCCTTCTCACCTTCCGGCCAGGTAAAGTCGCTGAAAATCGAGTTCAGCCGGTTCTGCAATACAGCCATGTCCGCCATTGGCGAACGGAACGGAACAAATCGAGTCAATGTCATCTCAATTCTCCTCACACAAATCGGAATTTGAATTACCGCGGAACAGCGGTCAGGCGCTGCTCTGCATCTCTATAGACACAACGGTAGCACATCACGAGCAGATTATGTGATGATTATCCACTCATATTTGTGGATATTTTGTAGCCCTCGCCCTGTCCCAGACGCAAGACCGCCGTCGCAATTCCTGGACAGGATCTCCAGAACGATTCGCGACGGCGGCCACTTACTTCCTTATTATCTGTCGTTTGTGCGCTATCGATCCCTACTTCCCGGCTCCCGCAGAACCATCCCTGGTTTCCCCGATAAATGCCGCCACATCCGCGTGGAACTGCTTCAGCACACCCTCGTTCACGTACACCATGTGCCCGCTCTGGTAGTAGTGATAGCTTATGTTCGCCTGCAGCTTGTCCGGAATCGGCAGGTGGTGCATCTCATACATGCCCTGAAAGAACGGCGTCGCCAGGTCGTAATATCCGCCCGCCAGCATCACCTTCATCCCCGGGTTCGACTTCATCGCGAACGCCAGGTCCGGCATCACGTTCGTAGCCCCCCCGAACCCCTGGTCGGCCGGAGGTCCATTCGGGACCTGGTGCTTGAAATCCCACTTGAACCCAGCCTCGTCATACGCGCCGGGAATATAGGTCTGTTGCTCCCCGTACTTCAGGTCCTTGCGTAGGTAGGTATTGATCGCCGCCGTATATGCCGCCGAGATCGCATTGCTCTGTGGGTCGTACTCCGCCTCTTCGCTCAGCGGATCCAGGTCCGGCCCCTTGTACCGCGAATCCAGCCGCCCGGTCGTGGTGTCCTCGTCGACTTGCAGGTCCTTCTCGAACATGCCGCCCGAAATCCGCAAATTCGCTTTCAGCAGCAGCGCCACCGGCAATCCCGTATACGAATGCAGCTTCTCTGCGACCGCCTGTTTGCGCGCCGCCCCCAGGTCGCTCCCCATGAGCAGCGCAGTCATGTAATCGCCCAGCGCGTACTGCTCCACCTCGGCCAGGAACGGCTCCAGCGCCGCCGGCTGGCTCGGCAGCTTCTTGTGGTAGTACGCTGTCGCCGCATAGGTCGGCAGAGCCAGAGCAGCCGCCTGGTCGGAACCAGGGTTCATCTTCAGGCCATCGGAAACGTTGTCGAAGCTCAGAATCTGCGACAGCAGAATGACCCCGTTCAGGTCCACATTCTGCAGCATCGCGCTCAGCACCGCCGACCGCGGCGTGCCGTAGCTCTCTCCCAGCAGATACTTCGGTGAGTTCCAGCGATCGTACTTCGTCAGAAATCGCCGGATGAACCGGTCGAACGCATGCGCATCCGGGTCGACTCCCCAGAACGCCTTCTCCTTCTCCTTGCCGAAGATGCGGCTGAACCCCGTTCCCGGCGCATCGATAAACACCAGGTCGCTCACGTCCAGCAGGCTCGAATCGTTGTTCACGATCTTGTATGGCGCGCCTTCCTGGTGCTCTGTATCCGGCGTCGCTACTCGCTTCGGCCCGAACGCGCCCATATGCAGCCACATCGTCGCCGATCCCGGCCCGCCGTTATACAGAAACGTCACCGGCCGCTGCTCCGCCACGGCGTCCTTCTTGAAGTACGCCACATAGAACATCCGCGCCGTCGCCTGCGCCTCCTCCGGCTTGTCCTTATCCAGCGGCTTCTCGCCCGAGTCAGGCAGCAGTTTGCCCTCAAAGTCCAGCGTCGCATCCTGCGCGTCGGTCGATCCCACCGTCAGCGTCCCCGCAACCGCCTTGTACGCGATCGCCTGCCCGCTCACCGTCACCGTACCCTCGGTCGTCGAGTCCTTTGGCGGAACAGGCGTCGGCGTCTCCGGAGTTCCCGTCACCACCACCTTCTCATTCGGTTTAGCGGGCTCATCCTTCTTCGCGGCCACCTTCTCTTGCGAAAGCCCCATCGACGCAACACACGCCAGCGCCAGACCAGCCGCAGCCCACCTCATCCAACCGCACTTCTTCCCCATCCGGCTCACCCTCCATTGCATTTGCGTGAATCGAGTATATCGACTCAGACCACTTCCCTCCGCGGAGGAGGGACGAATCACGGAACGACGGCCGGGCACCTGCAACTTGCAACCTGCAACCTGCAACTAAATGGACTCCCGCAGCCCCAACCCGATACCATAGGGTCTCAAGGAGATTCATGCCCTCACCCGAAAGCTATCAGCTCCTGCTCGCCGCGGCAGCAGCCTGCGAAGACAAAAAAGCCGAAGACATCCGCATTCTCGCGCTGGACCCCGCCGAGAGCGGCCTCACGGATTACTTCCTCATCTGCAACGGAACCAACGACCGCCAGAACATCGCCATCACCGACGAGATCGAGCTGCGCCTCAAGCGCGACTTCGGCACCTACCCGAACTCCGTCGAAGGCCGCCGCCAGGGCGAATGGATCCTGATGGACTACGTCGACTTCATCGTCCACGTGTTCTCCGCGGAGAAGCGCGCCTTTTACGGCCTCGAGCGCCTGCGCAAATCCGCCACCACCATCTCCGTCGCCGACCTCAACGCCGAACTCAAGGCCGCTGTCGCCGCCACCCGCGCGAAAGCGCCGAAGAAGCCAGCCGCAGCCAAATCCCCAGCAAAAAAGGCCGCGAAAAAATCCGCGCGTGCAAAAAAGAACCCTGCGGCAAAGAAGGCGGTTACGCCCAGAAAACCAGCTGACAAAACAGCCACCAGCAGGTCAAAGACGAAGAAGTAACTCGACTCGCAAAAAGTAAGGGCGCTCCCCATGGGAGCGCCCTTTTCATATACTCTGCTCCGCTAGAACTGGAACTTGGCCCACAGTCTGAAGGCCTGGCTCGTAGATTCACGCGCTGCAGACTTGTCGAGGAATGCCGGCGTACCAACATCGAGCAGATTTGTGTCCAGCACGCTAACGTTGTTGTGGTTCCCGACATTCTGGCACTCCACCCGCATGACGAACATCCCGCTTTCAAGATGAGTGAACTTGGCAGGAATGTCCTTCTCCAGTGCCATATTCCAGAAGGACTGTCCTGGATTCTGATAGGTGTCGCGGCCGACCTCCTGGGTCGTATATTGCACGCCATAAGGGATCAGATAGCGTACCTGACTCGGCTGAACCACGTTGAGGATATTGACCGTAGAACTGCTGTTGTTCGCAGCAAGATCATAGTAGACCCCCGGCGTTCCGCCCAGGTAAATGCCGTCGATGCCGATCTTATTGATCGAAACTTTCGGGTTGCCCACCAGAGGACGATCGTTGACGGGATTCAGATCGTTGTTCGTGTCCAGCCCAATGATCTGCGCATCGGTAAACGGTCCGGAAGCGAATTGCGTCGTTCCCGAGAGGGTGAAGTGACGAGTAAATGCCTCCAGAAGGACGTCCGCCAGCTCATTATTGGAGTGGAACCCTGCCGGAGAGTACACGTACTCAAACGATGCGACATGCCGGCGGTCCCACGCCGATTCTCCGTAGTCCTGGGCGAGCCGTTGCAAGTTCGCCTGATACGAGGTGTTGGGGTTGCTGAACAAAGCAAACACCTCCGACGCGTTATCCAACGCTTTCTGGAAGGTATACGCTGCGCGGAATTGCAGCCCATGAGTGAAGCTGCGCGATACCTCCACCTGCCCTGCGTTGTAATTCGAGGACGCCCCGTTATCGCGGACGTTGATCGCGCTCCTCGACGTATTCAAGCGCGCACCGTTGTAATAGGGGTTTAGCTGGTGATTGGCAAACAGCTTCTCGCTACGCGATCCAACATAGTTCAGCGTCACTTTGATCTGCGAAGGAATCGACCGTTCTATGCCGAAGTTGTATTGGTACGTAAGCGGATTGACCAGGTTACTGGCCACACTTTGCACAGAGGAATTCGCGCTGAAAACTGGCGTGATGGTTGGCAGCAATGCCGCTGGATTCGAAATCGGAGCCGAGGATGTGCTAATCAGCTGTGTCGTCGGCGCATTCGGCGAGGACTGTGCCGAGTTGATGAGAATGTTTGTGAAGTCCAGATCGTAGAAGATCCCAATCCCACCATGGAACACCGTCTTGCCGTCGGCAAAGATTCCTTCACGCGGGTTGTAGGCGAAGCCGATCCGTGGGGCAACATTGTTCTTATCCCCCGCCACCCGAACAACCGTGTTGATTGGAGCATATGGATTGCTCTCGCTCACAGCCGGGTAGGTCAACGCATTGTCTGGGTCCGTATCGTAGTCGTACCGGATACCAAGATTGGCGGTGAACTCGGACGTCAATTTGATGTCATCCTGGCCGAAGAAAGCAATCTTCCATAGATGTGGATCGACCCGCGTGTTGCCAAACTGCTTGATAACCGAGCCACCGGTCCCCAGGTTGTTGCTGACGAAGTTATCCAGCGCTGACGTCGCTCCACTCGACGTGAACGTCAAATAACCAAGGTGGTCGGGCAAAGCAACTAGGTCCGTCTCATGATCGCGTCCGATGTCCGCGCCCATACGCAGAGATTGGCGTCCCACCGTCCAGCCGACCGTGTCCTGAAACTGATAAAGCTCCTGATTGCGCCCCTGCGGAATATTCTGCGAGACTCCGAGGACAGGAAGATTGGTTCCGGTAAGAGAAACGTTATAGTTCTGTGCCAGCGGATTCGCCAACGTCTGTGGAGTCGGCGCAAACTGTGTGTTCAACCGAACTTCCGATACACGAAACTCGTTGATCAGATTGGATGTGAATACGTGCGTCCACGTGCCCTGGCCGAGTTCGGTCGGCCCTCCCACCTGTCCGTCAAAACCCGGCAGACCGGACGAGTTCAAGCCCAGATCGGGAGTAAAGTTCGAGCGGTCATGCAGGTACCGAAACGTAAACGTGTCGCTTGAACGTGGAATGAAATCCACTCGATACATCCACTGTGTATCCGGCTGCTGTTGCGGCACCGGAGGCCGTTGAAAGAGTCCCACGGTTACGGTGCAGGCTGTTCCGCCCGGGCAGTTGGCTGCACTCACCTTGATTGAGGCGCCCGTCCCTACCTTTTGGTATGCGCTCAGGTAGGACCCGCTGTTAAGCAACCCCTGAAGTAAAGCTACTTGCGTCTGAGCCGTCGCCGACACGCCCCCAATCGATGTCAGTTGGGCATACCCGGCCGCGTCGGGAAGATAAATCGATCCCGAAGAGGATGTTCCGTAAAACCGGGAAAACTGAGTACCGCCAAACCCGAAGAGCTTGTTCTTCCATATCGGACCGCCAGCAGTGAATCCAAACTGATGCTGATCGAAACGGGCCTTCGGATTCACTCCAGCCGGAAATGGCTTGCCTTCGCGCGTCACGCCATCCAGCGCGTCCAAACCAGATCCCGAATACAGCTCAAACGCTGTTCCATGAAACTTGTTGGTTCCGCTCTTGGTTACCAGGTTGATCACCGCACCGCCCGACCGCCCGTACTCCGCCGACGCAGAGTTCAGAAGCACCGACGTCGTCTGATACATGTCCGGAACTTGCGGGTCGAACGACTGCCCGCCGATTCCCACATCATTGATGTCCTGTCCATCCAGCATGTAGTTGTTGCTGCGCGGCCGCGCACCGTTCACAATCAACTGCTCGAAGTTGCCGCCGCTGCCTTGAAGGTTCAGTGACGGATTCACCAGTTGTACACCGGGCAGAGTTGCCACCAACTCAAATGGGTTCAACGAGAAAATCGGCACGTCGGTCAACACTTTGAGGTCGATCGTCCCCGACAATTGACCATTGTCGGTGTTGATTGCGTTAGAATTCGCCTCGACGATCACTGTGTTCTCGACCCCGCCCAAAGTCAGCACAGGATCATAAGAGGTCACCACCGAAGGCTGAACGCGAATGTCCTTCACATCCGCCGACACAAAGCCGGTCATTTCCACCTTAATCTCATACAACCCCGGGTTGATCGCCTCCACCCTGTAAGCGCCCTGCGAGGTCGTTACCAGCGATCTCGTCTCACTGGTGTCCTCGCTCGTCACCGTGACCTTGGCGCTCGCAACCACCGCACCGCTCGGATCTCGCACTGTTCCCGCTAGAATTCCCTTGCTCGTTTGGCCCAACGCAGCAACTCGTGCCGCCACAAGCAACACCAAGAGCAACGCAATGGTCGTGAACCTTTTCATCTAAATCTCCTTACGAAAAGTACTGGACACTTAAGTAACTACCGCCAATGCAGAATCCGCGAAATCACACTTTAGTCCTACAATCCAACGCCCAAAGGTAGTTCCGTGGTTACCGAGTAATATGATTCTAAGCAATCCAGCATCCAAAACAACCCACCTGCAACTAGCTCGACAATACCCAACAAATCCCAGATTTTCAAGCACTTCTACCCATATTTTCCACATACGAGAAACCTACTCCTATGATCCGGCGCGCGGCAATCCCAATAATCATAGTTACCAATGCCCCGCCGATTAACTCACTTGATACCCTCGAATCGTGAAGATCATTCTCGCTACTGTCTCTCCGTCCCGCTCCCGCCCCAAATCCGATCCCGCAGCCGCCCTCGCCGCCGACTATCTCGCCCGCGCTGCGCGCTATCTCCCCTGCGAGTCCCAGGCCCACGCGTCCGAGTCCGACCTCCTCACCTGGCTCGACCGCCAATCCGCACGCACGGCTCCCGTCCTCATCCTGCTCGACAGCCGCGGCAAGCAGCTTTCCTCCGACGACATCGCTGCCCACCTCGGCCGCCTTCGCGACTCCGGCACACAATCCCTCGTCCTCGCCATCGGTCCCGCCGACGGCTGGTCAGCAGCCGCACGCGCACGCGCCGGCCTCATCTTGTCTTTCGGCAATATCACCCTGCCGCATGAACTGGCCCGCGCCGTTCTCGCCGAACAAATCTACCGCGCCCTCACCATCCTCGCCGGTCACCCCTACCACTCCGGCCACTGAGCCAGTTGGAGGTTGCAGGTTGTCAGTTGCAGGTTGTCAGTTGCAGGTTGTTCGTTGTTCGCTGTCGGCTGTCGGCTGTCGGCTGTCGGCTGTCGGCTGTCGGCTGTCGATAGACGACTGCCGCTTGTTCTGTTGGTTGTCATTCCGCAGCGGAGCGGAGGAATCTGCTTCTGCCGCCTACCTCCAACCTGTAACCGACAACCTGCAACTACACTAATTCCATGTCCGAAACCGAATCCCCCGCCCCCGACTCCTCCCGCCGCGGCCTCATCTTGATCAACACCGGCCCGGGCAAGGGCAAGACCACCGCCGCCCTCGGCACTGCCTTCCGAGCCGCCGGCAACGGCATGCGCGTCCTCTTCCTCCAGTTCCTCAAGGGCTCCTGGCACTACGGCGAGCTCGACGCCGCCGAAGCTCTCAACAAAGCCCTGTCGCCCGCGCTCGGCACCGCCGTAACGCCGGATCCCAATCCACCCGCCGCGCCTCCCATCCAGAACTTCGTCATCAAGCAGCTCGGCCGCGGCTTCGTCAAAGTCGGCGGTGCCGAGACCGACCCTGAAGACATCCGCCTCGTCGAAGCCGCCTGGGCCGAATCCGCCGCCGCCATCCTCTCCGGTGAATGGGACCTCGTCGTCCTCGACGAGATCAACTACGCCATCGGATACAAGATGCTCGACCCCGAAGCCGTCGCCGACGTCCTCCGCCGCAAACCCGAGATGACCCACGTTATCCTTACCGGCCGCAATGCCCACCCCATCCTCGTCGAACTCGCCGACACCGTCACCGAAATGCGCGAAGTCAAACACGCCTACCAGAAAGGCATCCTCGCCCAACGCGGCATCGAGTTCTAGGTCGCGCCACAGAGACGGGTGCTCCAGGTCTCGTGTCTGAGACCTGGGCAGCCCTAACGCAGCCAACCTCGAAGCCGTCCGTAAAACTGGCCACCCTGGATTTTCGCCACCCACGAGCGACGATCCGCTCATCTAAGAGATTGAATCGAGCTTGCCTCTATGCCGCAGGATCACATCCAGGAACACGTCGATCTCATCGCCAAGCACGAGCAGGACTTCCTCGCCCGTCGTACCCGCACGGAGCGTATCGGCGATTCCATCGCGTCCTTCACAGGGAGCCTGCCGTTTGTCCTCCTCCATCTCGTACTCTTGGCGGCCTGGGTAGCGATAAACACTCTGTCCATCGGCAGAATCCGGCACTTTGACCCGATCCCTTTTTCGCTGCTAGGAACCATCCTGGCCTTCGAAGCCATTCTCCTCGCCAGCTTCATTCTCATGCGTCAAACCCGCATGAGCCGTCGAGCCGACGAGCGCGACCACCTGATGCTGCAGATCCTCCTGCTCTCCGAAAAGGAAACGACGGCGGTCCTCACCATCAATCGCGAGATCGCCGCCAGGATGGGCCTGCAGAGAATGGCTGGTGACAAAGAAATTGAGCAACTAAGCCGGCACACTTCAATCGACGATGTCGCTCAGACGATCAAGGAAAGCCTTCCGTCGGAGTGACCTCCAGGCCATTTGACCGCCCGTAGAACCACGTGCGCACACTTCGCCGCCTCCCGTGCGACACTATCTCCGTAGCGTTTCACAGCAATGCCCGACCTCACCTCCCTGCTCCACCGCACCTTCGGCCACTCGTCCTTCCGCGCCAACCAGGAAGCCGTCTGCCGCGCCACCACCGACGGTCGCGACGTCCTCCTCGTCATGCCCACCGGAGCCGGCAAGTCCCTCTGCTATCAACTCCCCGCCATCGCCCGCAAAGGCACTGCGCTGGTCGTCTCTCCACTCATCGCCCTCATGGACGACCAGGCTGCCAAGCTTTCCGCGCACGGCCTCCGCGTCGGCCGCATCCACTCCGGCCTCTCGCGCGACGACACGCGCCAGGCTTGCCGCGATTACCTCGACGGCGCCCTCAACTTCCTGTTCATTGCGCCCGAACGCCTCCGCGTCCCCGGCTTCCCCGAGATGCTCGCCCGGCGCAAGCCCGCACTCATCGCCATCGACGAAGCTCACTGCATCAGCGCCTGGGGCCACGACTTCCGCCCCGACTACCGCACCCTCGGCGAACATCTCCCCGCCCTGCGCCCCGCCCCCATCATCGCCCTCACCGCCACCGCGACGCCCACGGTGCAACAAGACATCGTCGCTCAACTCCACCTCCAGAATCCCGCGCTCTTCATCCACGGATTTCGCCGCTCGAATCTCGCGATTGAAGTCGTCGAGATGTCCAAGCCACGCCGCCACGAGTTCACCACGCAACTCCTCCGCGACCCCGCCGCCCGCCCGGCAATCGTCTACGCCCCCTCGCGCAAGTCCGCCGAAGAACTCGCCGTCGAACTCCACCGCCACTTCCCCGCCGCCGCCTACCACGCCGGCCTCGAACCCAGCGTCCGCGAGCGCGTCCAGCGAGCCTTCCAATCCGGCAAACTCGAAGTCGTCGTCGCCACCATCGCCTTCGGGATGGGCATCGACAAAGCCGACGTCCGCACCGTGGTCCACACCGCGCTGCCCGCCTCCGTCGAGGCCTTCTACCAGGAGATCGGGCGCGCCGGACGCGATGGTCTGCCCTCGCGCACGGTTCTGCTCCACAGCTACGCCGACCGCAAGATGCATGAGTTCTTCCTCGACCGCGACTATCCGCCCGCCACCGACCTCGCACGCGTCGCGCAAGTCCTCACCGACGAATACCTCATGCCCGAGCCGCTCGCCCAGCGCCTCAAGATGGACTTCGACACCTTCTCGAAAGCAATCGAGAAACTCATCGCGCAGGGCGCCGCAAGCATCGACCTCGCCGGAAACGTCCGCGCGACCGCGCGCGCTTCCAAGCCGGAATCCTGGCGCGCCGGCTACGACGCCCAGATCGCCTTCCGCCGCTCCCAGATCGACCGCATGTCCGCCTTCGCCGAGACACAGCAGTGCCGCATGACCGCCGTCATCCGCCACTTCGGCGATACCGCCGACGCGCACCGCCCCTGCGGCAAATGCGACTTCTGCTCGCCCTCCACCACCAGCGCCCAGACCTTCGCCGAGCCCACGCCCGAGCAAGCCCGCGACCTCCGCGCTATCCTCTCCGCCCTCGCCCATGCCCCGTCCCGCGCCACCGGAAAGCTCCACACCGACCTCGCACTCGGCATCGATCGCCGCGCCTTCGACGTCCACCTCGACGCCCTCACCCGCGCCGGCCTCATCACCCTCACCACCGACACGTTCACCAGCAAAGAAGACGGCCGCATCATCCCCTACAAGAAAGTCTCGCTGACTCACGAAGGCCGCAGCGATGACGCCAACGAACTAGCCGGCGTAGTCCTCCCCGCCGCCTCCGACGACGCGCCATCCCGCACCTCGAAGAGCCGCGCATCGAAATCCACCAGGCGCAAGTCATCGCCAGAGCCCACCGTCTCCTTCTCGCCCGCACAGCAGCAGTTGGAAGACTCGCTCCGCGCCTGGCGCAAGTCCGAAGCCGCCAAAACCGGCAAGCCCGCCTTCATCGTCCTCGGCGACGCAGTCCTCCGCAACATCGCCGCCGCCTGCCCGCAATCGCTCCCGCAGTTACTCGCCGTCTCCGGCATCGGTCCCAACAAAGCCGACCAATTCGGCGCACAGATCATCGCCCTCTGCCGCAGCGGTGCCGTCCCAGAGAGAACAACCCCGAACCCGACCAGGCAATCGCACCCAGAGTGCACCACAAAAGCTGCGTCATCGCAACTGGAGCGCACCACAAAGGACGCCTCATCTCGACCGGAGCGCACCACCAATGCTGCGTCATCTCGACCGGAGGCGGCGCTCTTTGCCGCCGTAGTGGAGAGACCCCCGCATTTTGTCCGTCGCGCCAACGACGCCGACCGCGAACCGACACCCACCTTCCATCGCACCCGCCCCGTCACCTCCGATCCCACCGCCGATCTCACCCCGGAGCAGCAACTCCTCGACACCCAGCTCCGCGCCTGGCGCAAGGCCGAGTCCGAGCGCATCGGCCTGCCCCAATTCTTCGTGCTCGGCTCCTCCGCGCTGCGCAGCATCGTGTTGCAACGCCCGCGCACCCTCGCGCAACTTCAGACCATCGCCGGCATCGGTCCGGACAAGGCCCAGAAGTTCGGCGCCAGCATCCTCGAACTCTGCGGCGCGTAATATTTTCCGCCGCCACTCTTGAATACCAACCCGTTCCGGTTACAATCTCACCAGCACCCCTGCATCCCACTGAATCCAGACACGCGCGCTCGACCTGCGCAAAGCTGCTAAACTAGGGCTTGGCAGCCATTTAAGCGGCTACGGTTCCAGGCCAGAAATCCCGCCCGCAAAGGACAACCGACATGGCACATCCATCGCAGAACGGCAGTCTTAACGGCAGCTTCAGCTCCTCCAGCCTCCGCCTCAAGCTCGGTCTCGCCGAGATGCTTAAGGGCGGCGTCATTATGGACGTCATGAACGTCGAGCAGGCGCGTATCGCCGAAGAGGCCGGTGCCATCTCCGTCATGGCGCTGGAGCGCGTCCCCGCTATGATCCGGGCCGAGGGCGGCGTAGCCCGCATGGCAAATCCCAAGCTCATCAAGCAGATCATGGCCGCCGTCACCATCCCGGTCATGGCCAAGACCCGCATCGGCCACTTCGCCGAGGCCCAGGTATTGCAACACATCGGCGTCGACTTCATCGACGAGTCCGAGGTCCTCACCCCCGCCGACGAAGTTCACCACATCGACAAGCACGCCTTCACCACACCCTTCGTCTGCGGCGCGCGCAATCTCGGCGAAGCCCTGCGCCGCATCGCCGAAGGCGCAGCCATGATCCGGACGAAAGGTGAGCCGGGAACGGGCGACGTCGTCCACGCCGTCCAGCACATGCGCCAGATCGTCCGCGAGATCAAGGCCCTCACCGTCCTCGGCGACGAGGAACTTTACAACGCCGCCAAGGTCCACGGCGCGCCCTACGAACTCATCCGCATGGTCGCGAAGTCCGGCAAGCTCCCCGTGCCCAACTTCTCCGCCGGCGGCATCGCCACACCCGCGGACGCAGCCCTCATGATGCAACTCGGCGCCGAGACCATCTTCGTCGGCTCCGGCATCTTCATGAAGGAGCGCGCTACCCCGCTCGACGTCGAGAATAACCCCATCGAGCGCGAAGAGGCAGTCTCCCGCGCCCGCGCCATCGTCATCGCCACCACGCACTTCAACGACCCCAAAATCGTCGCCGAAGCCTGCGAATCGGTCACCGGCACCATGAAGGGCCTGGCCGCCGCAGCCATCGAAGAGCAGGACCTGATGCAAACCCGCGGCTGGTAGCGTCGTCCCAAACGACAAAAGGTCCGGCGGTCCTCCCGTCGGGCCTTTTCTATTCTCGATATCGGTTACGCCCACTTCCGCCTCTCCCGCTTGCACGTCCGATTGACATCCCTACCCAACCTTTTGTAGCTTTGCGCTCAGTCAGCCTTCGCGACAGATCGCAGTTTCGCGGCCTGCGATTTGCGCCCGCAAGACTTACGACCCAAACTACGCGACACCAGGCACGCCCACTTCTCCCAGCCGGTCCTGCTTTCCAACTCAACGGGAGAACCTCGCATGCTTTTGCCGCCACAGAATCTCAAGGCCACTTACTCCGCCGGCATCATCAACATCTCGTGGAACACGGCCGCCACATCCGACACGCCGACCGCCGTCGAGATCACTCTCGCCAACAAGACCACCACGGTCCAGCAGGCTGCTCCCACGATCGCTACCTCCTACGCCGTTCCCGCCGCCACGGTCAGCAAGTTCGCCGGCACCACGGTCTCCATCACCGTCGCCTACAGCGTCGGCACGGCGCAGCACACCAACGCCATCACCAGCGTCGCGGTTCCCGGCACGCCGCCGCCTCCGCCACCCACTGTCGGCGCGCCCACCAATCTCTCCGTCGTCTACGATCCCGCCACGCACTCCGTCGAATTCCACTGGGCCAACCACGGCCTCAACTCCGGCAACTACGACAAAGTCCTCGTCCAGTGGGGAGTGGTCACCAACCCAAACCCCGTTCAACTGCCCGACCTTCCCGGCACCACCACGCAGGCCGGCCCCCTCGGCCCCATCTATCCCAACACCAACTACGTCTTCAAAGTCGAAGGAGGCACCTACGCCGGCCTCACCGGCTTCACCTACACCGGATGGACGATTCTCGACTGGCGTTCCCCCGACGGCCCTCCGCCCTTCGTCGGCTGGCTCAAATTCTGGTTCCAGATTCATCCCGAGACCGCCTTGCAACCCACCCAACCCGGCGCCCGCGCATCCTTCCCGGGCCGTCACGTCACGGCGCTCTGGGGAATCGGCTCGCGCACCAATCATCTCGATCTCTTCCTCGCAGGCGGCATTCCCACGCTCGGCGAAACCTGGTGGGATTACTGGGAGCCGCAGCCCGGCTGGGTTCCGTGGCTGCAGGCCAGCAACGCCGTCTGGGCGCTCAACGTCAGCGTCGCCCTCGGGTCCGAAATCACCGCCGTCTGGCGCCCCAACGACACCCACCTGGACCTCTTCGCCATCGCCGACGACGGCACCGTGTGGAGCACGTGGTGGGAGCCCGACGCCGGCTGGCAAAAGTGGTTCTCCATCTTCCCCAACATCAAGATGGCTCCGGGCGCCTCAATCACCGCCGTCTGGCGGCCCAACGCAACCCATCTCGACCTGTTCGTCTGCGGCACCGCCGGCGCCATGGGCATGGCCTGGTCCACCTGGTGGGAGCCCAACCACGGATGGCAGCCCTGGTTCTCCGTCTCCAACGCAGCCTGGGCGCTCAACGTCTACCTCAAGCCCGGAGCCAAGGTCACCGCACTCTGGCGCGACAGCAACCATCTTGATGTCTTCGGCACAGCGAACGATGGCTCCATCTGGAGCACCTGGTATGAGTCCGGCCCCGGCTGGCAGAAGTGGTTCGCTGTCCCTAATCCAACCGCCTTTGCAGCGCCCGGATCGCCCGTGACCGCGCTTTGGACCCCTACCCTCCACCTGCCTCGAACTCTTCGCCACCGGCGCCGACGGACGCGTCATCACCACCCACTGGACATCCAGCGGCTGGGCTAACTGGGTCTCGCTCGATCCATCCACCAAACTCACCCCGGCAGCCGCAGTCACCGTCATCCCGAATCTCGAACTCAGCCAGATCGAGGTCTTCGGCACCGACACCAATGGCAACGTCTCCACCACTGCGCGCGCTATCGCCAATCCCACCGCTGTGTGGCAGGGATGGTCCTCCATTCGTCCTGGCCCGAAGCTAGCCCCTGGAGCCACCGTCGCCGCCGTCTGGCGTCCCACCGGCTCCAACGCGAATCCCACGCACCTCGACCTCTTCGTCCGCGGCGCCGACACTTCCGTCTGGTCCATCTGGTGGGAGGCCGGCTACTTCAGTTGAAATCGAACGGGCACTCAGCGACGCGCCTTCAATCCAAGTAGAATTGAAGCACCATGCAGATTCGCGCCTTCGCCCGCCTCGCCCTTCTCGCCGTCCTCGCTCTTACCGTTCCCGTTGCCGCCCACGCCGACGAGGCCAGCCATCGTGCCAAGGCGAAGGAATTGATGACCCTCCTCAAAACCGAGCACATGGTCGTGCAGATCTCCGACAGCATCCGCAAGCAGGTCGCCGACGCCGCGGCGCAGGTCGTCGGACCCGACCCCTCACCGGAGAAGAAGGCGAAGCTCGACGACTTCGAGAAGCAGGCGTCCCAGGCAGTCGACGAACAGTTAAATTGGAAGGCGATGGAAGGCCCCTTCACCGACATCTACGTGAAGAGCTTCACCGAAGAAGAGATGGATGCGATCATCGCCTTCTACAAGTCCCCCGCGGGAGTCACCCTGCTCGACAAGATGCCGGCCGTCAACGACGAAGTCGCCCGCTTCGGCCAATCGAAGATGGTCGTGCTGCAGCCGCAGTTGAAGCAACTCTATGCCGACTTCCAGAAGAGCGCGACCGCACCGCCCACACTCGGCCCCCTCGCGCCCACCGCTCCCACACCGGCGCCCGCTTCGCCAGCCAGCCCGCCGAAATAGCCGCGGTGCTACCATCCGCGGCAAACAATTAAAACCGCGAACCTGAAGTCGGGGTTATCCTGATCGCACTCTCTTCACCCAGGGTGCACTCCATGAAGCGTCTCACCCTTCTTCTCTGCCTCGCTCTCTGCCTTCCTCTTACCGCCCACGCCGACGACGCTACCAAGCGCGCCAAGGTGCAGGAGATGCTCAACCTGCTCCACATCGATCGCACCATGGATCAGCTCATGGACCTGTTCGAGAAGGAAGCGGCCGCCGCTACCAACGCCAAACTCAACAGCCAGGGCGCAAGCGCGGACCGGAAAACCCGCATGGACGCCTTCCAGAAGCAACTCTTCGACTTCATCGAGTCCCAGATCGGATGGAAGTCCATGCAGGCCGAGTACATCGACCTATACGCGAACACCTTCACCGAAGACGAGATTGACGGCATGCTCGCGTTCTATAAGAGTCCAGCCGGCGTCGCCATGATCAACAAGACTCCGGAACTTATGACGAAGTCCTCCACCATGGTCCAGAAGAAAATGCTCGCCATCGAGCCGCAGATTCAGAAGATGGTCCAGGACTTCGCCAGCAACCCCGGAAAGCACTCCAGCCCCGCCCTCAATTCCAACTGACGCACCTCCCGGCGATCCACACCAACCCGCAGCCGCGCTCGCGGTAGACTGTTAACAACACCCTGCATGACAACCGAGACCTCACCTGAGCAGCCACTCACCATAGGCGTCCTTGCCCTTCAGGGAGCCTACGACGCGCACGTGCAAACCCTCATCGCCCTCGGCGCCAAGCCCCGGCTCGTCCGCACTCCACTCGAACTTGCCGAGCTCGACGGCCTCATCATGCCCGGCGGCGAGTCCACTACCATGCTCAAGTTCCTCGACCGCAACGGCTTCTTCGACGTCCTCCAGACCTACGTCAAATCCACGCCCACCTTCGGCACCTGCGCCGGCGCCATCCTGCTCGCTAAACACGTCGAAAGCCCCGAGCAGCGCTCGCTCGCCGCACTCGACATCACCGTCGAGCGCAACGCCTACGGCCGCCAGATCGACTCCACCATCCTCACCGCGCCCACCACGCTCCCCGGCGGCCCGCTGGAGATGGTCTTCATCCGCGCCCCGCGCATCCGCCTCACCGGCCCCGGCGTCGAAACCCTCGCCACCCGCGACGGCTTCCCCACCCTCGTCCGCTCCGGCCATCTCCTCGCCGCTACCTTCCACCCCGAGCTCTCGCACGACCCGCGCGTCCATCAACTTTTTCTCGACATGGTCCGCCAGCACCAGGGCACCCCGAAGTAACACCGCAACGGACTCCGATGTACCGTTGCCCCGCGAAGAATTCCGGCACCAACTCCGCACGCCCTCTTAGACTGACTCCAGTCCCCCACGGAGTCCAGCCATGGAAGAAAATCGCGACCCACTCGATCGACGGCAACCCAAGCTCCAACCTCGCCGCTACGTCTATCGCTCTGCCGAGCCCGATACCACCCTCTCCCACCCGCTCCGCCGCAGCACTGACATGCCCCGCCAGTTCCAGAGAATCCCGGGCCAGCCCTGCCTCCGCACGCAAGTCTTAAAATTCCGCGTCTACATGAAACTCAACTAGCACGGCAGCATTGTCCCACTCCACGCCCCATCCGGCCGCCACAGCCTTTGCTTCTAGGTAAGCCAAGGCTTTAGCCTTGGATCTCACGTCCCGCCATAGAAAAAGGGGCTTTAGCCCCTGGGGTATGCTCGAGTCCAACCCGGCATCAAGTTTTCTCATCCACAACAAAACTCTTCACCACCACACCCGAAGTCTCAAAATGAGTCACCCGATGGTCCGACCCATGACCCATCTGGATCGCCTTCTTCAGCATCCGGATCAGCCCGCGCGACTCCTCCTCAAACCATCGGCTCGTCGCCCGCTCCCAGTCCACCACCAGGTTGTAGCTCACGTCGCACTTCGGACAGCCAAGCTGCGTCTCCAACGTCCGATGGAACGCCGCATCCGGCAGCTTGCCCACGGGGTCCGTCCCGCTCCGAATCGCCGCGATCGTCAACCCCACTCCCATCCCCTTACGCCGTGCGCCGCTTCGGCGTAAGAAACCCGAACAGCAGATGCAGCACCATCAGCGCCAGCGCGCCCAGAAACGCTGCCCCGAATGTCTCCACCCGGAAGCCTGGCACAAACGCGCTTGCAAATTTCAGCATCACCGCATTGATCACCAGGAAGAATATCCCGAACGTCAGGATTCCCAGCGGCAGGGTAATAATCTTCAGCGCCAGCCCGAACGTCGCATTCAGCAGACCGATCACGATCACCGCAATCATCGCCGAGGCGAAGTCGCTGATCACAAATCCCTTCACGAAGTGCGCCACAAGATATAGCGCCACCGCATTCAGTATCCAGTGCAAAAGTAATCGCAGCATATCTGTCCTCGTCTCTGGTTTCGTATCACGCTCCCAACAGCATATCCGATGCTTTCCCCAAGGGTCGTCATTCCGACGCAGCCAGAATCTCCATGTTGGAATCCCACCGCGCGGCCCCGCTCCAGCCTTTACTTATCCCCTCGCCCCAAAACTGCGTCATCTCGACCGAAGCGCGCAGCGCGTAGTGGAGAGACCCCCGCATTTCGCTTTTGCCGCCGCCCCATCGCCTCCAGCCCCGTTATAATTCCTCTCCAGCACCCGGAGAGAATTTCTCGATGCGCCGCCGCACCCTGCTCCCCATCCTCGCCCTCACACCCTTCCTCTTCGCCGCCACCACTGGCACGCCGATGCTCCGCGTCCTGCAGCGCTTCACCGCGTTCGGCGTCCCTCCACTCGGCCCGGACGAGCATCCCGTCGAGCGCAACTGGCCCGATCCCACTACCGCGCCCTCGCTCCCCGGCCACGGCCTCGACGAGCATCCCATGCTCTACGCCGGCGAGGGCTACAACAAGCTCCTCGTCGTCAATAACGGCGAGGTCATCTGGAGCTACTCTACCGGCCCCGGCGGCGAGATCGACGACGTCTGGATGCTCTCCAACGGAAACATCC
>OBLU010000572.1_pt1 | contig 34732 bp, 26 predicted proteins | sample 1518681 | NCBI WGS metagenome assembly OBLU01 (sample SAMEA3539304, study PRJEB22396) | soil metagenome | biome: tundra; feature: field; material: soil | place: USA | collected 2010-05 | depth 0.15 m
TTAGATCATTCATTATTTCGCAATATTAAAGCCTGAAGCTGATTTATAATATTCTTAGAAGGTATTTCCGAATCCCCAAAAAAAACCCGAAGAAAAATCCTCCGGGTTTTCCACTCATATCAAATAGGTTTATATTATTAATTTACAAATTTGGTATCCGCCTGGTCGTATTTATTCTGGTATGTTTTTACCTGGTCATTTTGATTCAGGCTTTGATAAATCTTCTGCTGAAGGTTTACGATTGATTTATACCTTGACCTATCTGATTTTTTAAATCCTGCTCCTTCGAGCTGGGTTAAGGCCTTATCTGCATAAGGTATGGCCTTATTAAAGTCATCTTTTGAAGCAGCTATCAGATCTGCCTTAAGTTTCACTTCATCCGGCTTTGTACTCTTTATTTTCAGGGCAGAGTCCCTGGTATCGATACCATGGTTATAAAAATACTGAGAATACAGCCAGTTAGTAACCACGTCATTTGAATTGATCTTGTAAGCAAGCTCCAGTTGATTTCCCAAAACTTTCTGCAAGGAATCTTTATTCTGAACTACAACACCTTCGTCTCCATTGTACAAATATCCAAAGATTTCATTAGCGTAATTAAAATGATATATAATACTATCCGGACGCTTGGTAACCAACCCATTATATTTATTAAATAAGACATTATAATCCTTTTGCTCCCGGTAATAATCGATTAAAACAAGGTCGAAATAATTGTCATTTGGGAAAAGTTCCATTCCGAGTTTGGCATATTTCATCATATTCGGAACATCCTTTTTGTCTTTATAATGTAAGGTAAGCCACTGATAAGGGAGAATAAAAGTAGAATTTGCAGCGCCTCCGTCCTTGGTGCCGTTTATTTGCGCATCGGCAAGTTCTGAAAAGTAAGTCAGCGCTTCATCATTCCTGCCGGCATTAAGTGCAGCCTTCCCCGTATTCAGTACAAGCATTGTATCTACTTTAGCAATACGGGCCCATCCTCTTGAGGCAATAAACTGTCCGACATTATTTGCTTTTATGAAATCATTCATAGCTTCTTCAAAGCCTGCTTTATTCCCTGTGAGAGCAGCATTATTAAAGGCACCTGCAGCCGCTTCATAATAGCCAGTATATAAATTAAATATTGGGGAATATTTGTCTGTCATGGCAACTACGGCCATCTTCATATCAGTTGTGTCTGCCATTGCTTTCTTAAAAATGTCTAACACCTGCTGGCGGGCGTCCCCCTTTATTAAATCTCTGATTTGAGCGCTGGAATCTGAAGCTATTGCTTCATATATTTTGCTTTGATAATAATACCCCTGGTGATCGTCCGGATTTTTTGCCACATAAGCATCAATCTCTGTTTTGGCTTTTTCAAGCTGTTTGCCTTCCAAAAAAGTTTTGGCCTTTTTGATGTCCTGGGCATGGATCATCATTGTAAGGCAGATAAATAATGAGGAGAAAACTACTTTTTTCATTGTTGTTTATTTATTGATTTTCACATTAATTTTAAGATTCATTTGAAATTTCGTCTTGACTCATTTCGGGTTGATCATCATTATTATTATTTTCCCCGGAATCAGCATTCCTCTCTATATCTTCTTCATCATTGTCGCCAAGTTTCGTGATTGCTGCAATTTCATCTCCGTCATCCAATTTGATAAGTTTGACGCCCTGAGTAGCTCTCCCGGCCTCCCTGATACTTGCGATTGAAGTACGGATAGTCACGCCGGATTTGCAGGTAATCATGAGGTCCTCTTTCTCATTTACATTCAGCAGGCCGATCAAGGTACCTGTCTTATCGGTTATATTAATTGTCTTAACTCCTTTACCACCGCGGTTTGTAATCCTATATTCGCCTATGGCAGTTCTTTTGCCAAAACCTTTGCTGCTTACTACCAGCACGCTTACCTCAGGATCATTGCTATTTACGCAAATCATTCCTACCACTTCGTCATCATCAGAATCGACAGAAATACCTGAAACGCCGATAGCTCCTCTTCCGGTCGGCCTCACTTTTTCTTCGGGGAATCTGATTGCTCTTCCACTCTTTACAGCCATCATTATATCCCTGCTCCCATCAGTCAGGCATGCCTCTAATAATTGATCCCCTTCATTTACTGTTATTGCATTGACTCCGTTTTGGCGGGGTCTTGAAAAATCTGCAACCCGTGTCTTTTTAATTATGCCTTTCCTTGTACAAAGTACAAGATAATTATTGTTTACGTACTCTTCATCCTGCAAATTTTTTATATCAATAATAGCGCGTACCTTTTCTTCCGCAGGAATTTGGATAAGGTTCTGCAGCGCTCTTCCTTTGCTTTGCTTATCACCTTCAGGAATCTCATAAACCTTCAGCCAGAAGCATTTACCGTTTTCAGTAAAAAATAATAAAGTATGATGCGTTGAAGCAACAAAAAGGTGAACAATGTAATCCTCTTCTCTTGTGCTGCTTCCCCGGGCTCCTCTTCCTCCTCTGCGCTGCTGTCGGTATTCAGTTGCAGAAGTTCTTTTGATATATCCCAGGTTTGAAATAGTTACCACTACGTCCTCTTCCTCAATCAGATCCTCCATACTAATTTCATCAGCAAGGTATGTAATCTCAGTTTTGCGTGCATCACCAAATTTCTGTTTAATCTCTTCCAGTTCCTCTTTGATTAACCCGAATCGGAGGCTTTCATTCGCAAGGATTTCATTCAATCTGCTTATCAAGGCCATTATCTCCTCATGTTCTTTTTTAATCTTCTCACGTTCCATTCCGGTAAGACGTTGCAGCCTTAATTCAAGGACAGCTTTTGACTGAATTTCACTCATTTGGAAATTGGCTATCAATCCTTCTTTTGCAACATCTGGCGTAGAAGAATTTCTGATGAGCATAATCACTTCATCAAGATGATCCAGGGCAATCAGGTACCCTTCCAGTATATGGGCTCTTTCTTCGGCCTTCTTTAATTCAAACTTGGTTCTCCTAATTACTACCTCATGTCTGAAATCAACAAATTCCTTTATGAGTTCCTTTATATTTAAGACCTTAGGCCTTCCCTTTACCAGCGCAACATTATTGATTCCAAAGGAAGTCTGTAGTTCACTATGCTTATAGAGATGATTAATGATAACCTGCGCGATAGCATCCTTTTTCAATTCAACAACAATGCGGGTTCCCTCTTTGTTATTGCTTTCATTATTTACATCGGATACACCCTCGATAATTTTATCATTAATAAGGTGGCCTATCTTTTCAGTGAGTGTATCCCTGTTTACCTGGTAAGGCACTTCAGTAATTACAATTTTTTCCCGCCCATTTTTAGTTGTTTCAATAATAACTTTTCCCCGCAAAACAACTCTTCCCCTTCCGGTTAATAACCCGGCTTTTACTCCCTCATATCCATGAATTATCCCACCCGTAGGAAAATCAGGGGCTTTTACAATTTTTATAAGTTCTTCAGCGGCGATTTCTTTATTATTAATGAATGCAACACATCCATCTATTATTTCGGTCAAATTATGGGGCAGCATATTGGTGGCCATTCCTACGGCTATACCGCTTGATCCATTTAATAATAGCTGAGGAATTCGGGTTGGCAGCACCGTTGGTTCTTTGGTGCTATCATCATAATTAAGCTGAAAATCTATGGTATCTTTTTCAATATCATCCAGCATGGTTTCCGCAATTCTCTCAAGACGAACCTCTGTATAACGCATAGCTGCTGGGCTGTCTCCATCCTGGCTTCCAAAATTACCCTGCCCATCTACAAGGGTATATCGCATGCTCCAATCCTGTGCCATGCGAACCATGGTATCATAAATAGAAGCGTCGCCATGTGGATGGTATTTACCCATCACATCACCGACAATACGGGCAGATTTCTTGTAGGGCCTGTTATAAAAATTTCCCATTTCGTACATGCCATAGAGAATACGCCTGTGCACAGGTTTTAAACCGTCCCGGGCATCCGGTAATGCACGGCCAACAATTACGCTCATCGAATAATCGATATAAGCGGATTTCATTTGTTCTTCTATATTAACGGGAATTATGCGGCCCCTTTCGTGGCCATTTTCAGGCTGTTGGTCTTCTGTGATATCCATAATGGTTGACTATCGGCAAATATACTTTTTAATCAGGGGTTTTCCATGAAAAATGCGTCAAATTACTCCTTTTTTTACAATATTTTTTTGCCTTACCTGGAAAATGAAAAGCGGAGGATTTTCGATTTCTAAATGATAATTTATCCGTTCCTTTGGAAAGGAAAATCTACACCGTGCCTTGGTTTTTCAAAATACCGGAATATTGAATTTATTTAAGAAAAATTGAACGATCTCTTTAAAATAATGAAGGGAACAAATATTAAGGAAAATGAAGAATATCCTCATTATGGGAGCGGGAAAATCTGCTACATTCCTGATAGAATATTTATGCAGGGTTTGTGAAAATCATGGATGGAGGCTTATCATTGGTGATGCAGATCTTCACCTTGCAGAATCTAAAATAAATCATTGTAAAAATGCAGAGGCAGTCTCAATTGATGCAGCCAATCAAGCAAAAAGGACTGATCTGATCAGGGAATCAGATCTGGTAATATCAATGTTACCTCCACATTTGCATTTTTTCGTAGCTCAGGATTGCCTGCACTTTTCAAAGCACCTTCTTACTGCCTCCTACATTGATGAGAAAATAAAGAATCTCGCCAGCGAAATTGAAAAGAAGGGATTATTGTTTTTATGTGAAACAGGTCTTGACCCGGGAATTGATCACATGAGCGCTATGAAAATTATTGATTATATAAAAGAAATTGGGGGGAAAATAAATTCATTCAAATCACATTGCGGAGGATTAATTTCCCCGGAAAGTGATGATAATCCATGGCATTATAAAATTACCTGGAACTCTGCAAACATAGTAATGGCCGGATCTTCGGGCTCTTTATATAAAGACAAAGGTGCTATCGTTGAAATTCCGTACAGGCATGTTTTTGAAAAATGTAAAATGGTTTCCGTGCCCGGCCTTTTTCCCCTTGCATGGTATCCGAATCGTGATTCACTTAGCTACATTTCCACCTATGGGCTGGAATACACTGACACATTCATACGCACCACGCTCCGTGACCCCGCTTTCTGCAGGGTCTGGAATGTCCTTGTGAACATGGGCTTCACAGATCAGAACGATTATGAAGAAATCAAAGACTGTAAGACCTACAATGAATGGTTTCTGGTGAAAAATAATGAAATGACATCTCCCCTGCCTATAATCGAAAATGAAACAGAGTTCGAACACCTAGTAGATTACCTCGGTATGCGAAGCAATAGTCTAATAAGAACAGAGATAAACAATTCCGCCTCCCTTTTGCAAAAGATCCTGGAAAAAAAACTAAGTATGAAGCCCCACGACAAAGACATGATTGTAATGCTTCATGAAATAGGCTATGAAGTAAATGGCAGAAAAAAAGAAATAAGAAGTTCACTGATAGTAAAAGGTGAAGATGAAAAGAGAACTGCAATGGCAAAAACTGTGGGATTGCCGCTTGGGATAGCTGCAAAACTGATTTTACTGGGTAAAATTAAATTAACAGGACTGCATATACCTGTTATACCTGAAATTTATAAACCTGTTTTGGCAGAACTCGAAACACATCAAATAAAATTTATCGAGGAATCAAATTAACCGGATGAAGAATGCAAGTTTTATTACAGATATTTTGAAAAAAATTCCTGTTCGTTGCTGAAATCAAGAAAAGGAAATTGATCCGAAATCTTTTTTATGTTTTCAATTTGTGCTGAAGCAAATTTTTTATAGGCATTGCTTTCTCTTTGAAAAGGTTTATGGTTTAGGGCATTCTGGATTTTTTTTATTTCTTCCAATATTTTCCTGCCTTTTTCATCAATAAAAGCATTACAAAATTCTTCAAATACATAATTCACAGCTGCTTCAGTTGGATGAACCAAATCATTTTTAAAAAAGCGATAATCCCTCAGTACATCTATGATTAATTCGTATGCAGGAAAATAAAATGCATCTTGCAAGTTTTCTGTCAAAGAATGGATGGCGTCTATGAGCCTTGCTTTACTGTGATTATTTTCAATAATTCCATCTCTCACATGCCTCACAGGGCTAACAGTAAATATGATTTTTAATTTCGGGTTGAAGGTTCGTAGCTTCGAAATTGCGGCGGTGAGTAGTGATATAATTTCTTGTGTCGGAATTAATTTTTTAACAAAAAAAACAGAAGGCGCCTTATGGCAATTGGAAACGGGCATACCTGTTTCTTTCAGATTGTAATTAAATGCAGTACCCGGAGTAATAATAATCCATGACGCTTCTTTTAGAAAATGATGGGCTTGAATTTGTGAAGCATTCATGGCATTTATTACAGATTGCCTGTTAGTTCCTGAGAAGGAAGAATGATGATGCCAACAGTGCCAGATTTCATTAATTTGAAAAACATCTTCCTCAGTATATTTTTTATTTTCGATGCAGGAATCAAGCGTATAAACAATGCTTAATGGATCATAAATAATTCCATGAGGATTTTGCAGTATGTCAAATTTCAGCTTCTTCATTTTTTCCCCAATCTCTTCGCTAAAGCAGGAACCGATAAAAGCAATCTTTTCACCATAAGAAATTTTAGACGGCGATTCTGTAATAGTGAATGGTAAAATGAATTCCATAGTATGTGATATTATATTTCGGGAGCCTGTTTCTAAGCAAATATTTCAGTGGCCATGCTTGAGCATTTTTCCATCGCAGAAGTATCGATTTCTTCACAATAGCCAAGTTCTTTAAAAAAAGCAAGAAGCAATTCTGTATCCATATTTCCTACTAATTCATCATTAGCCATGGGACATCCGCCGATTCCTTTCAAAGAACCGTCAAAACGCATACAGCCCTGCTGCAAAGCAGCCTCAATTTTTTCTTTCCAGTTTTTCCTTGTGGAATGAAGATGAACACCTGTTTCAATTTGCGGAAACAGTTTGATGACCTTACCGGTTATTGAAGCAACCTGGGACGGATGAGCAATCCCAACTGTATCAGCCAAAGAAATAATCGTTATACCCTCTCCCACTAATTTATCAACCCATTTTAAAACAATTTCTTCATCATAGGGATCTTTATAAGGATTGCCAAATGCCATGGAAATATAAACTACTGGCACCTTATTATGTTTATCACAAATGTTTTTAATTTTTTTTACTGTTTCTAATGATTGCTCAATAGTGCTATTGGTATTTCTCAGTTGAAAAGTTGGTGATACAGAAAATGGAAATCCGAGGTAGGTGATGGCTTCAAATTCAGTAGCTTCCACAGCACCACGCTCATTGGCAACAATAGACAATAATTTGCTTTTAGTATTTACCACAGACAATTGGGTAATGACTTCCTTTGTATCCGCCATTTGAGGAATAGCTTTTTGGGAAACAAAACTTCCAAAATCAATCGTATCGAAACCCACTTTTAATAACTGATTGATATAGGCAACTTTCTTTTCGGTTGAGATGAAGATTTTCCATCCCTGCATCGCATCCCGGGGACATTCAATAATTTTTATTTTTTTTTCTTCTGGCATAAAGGGATTCAAAAAATTTTAAAATTCTAAATAACCAACCTTTGCCTCATTGCCTCATACAATATCATTCCTGCAGCAACAGAAACATTTAAGGATTCAAAGTCTTTATACATGGGAATTTTAAATCGTTCATCACATACTTTTAATATAGTCGGATGTATTCCTTTGTCCTCACTTCCCATAATTATCGCACAAGGTTCTTTGAAGTTTATGCCAAAAATATCTTTACCAGCCTTCATATCGCTGGCAAAAACTTTTATTCCATTCAAATGCATTTCTTCTATGGCAGCTAATAGACTCTTTACCCTGCTGACTGAAATATTTTCGAGAGCGCCGGCAGAGGTAGTTATTGCATCTTCATTCAAGGCCCCTACTCCCTTTTCCGGAATTACCATAGCGTGTACGCCACAACAGAAAGCTGTCCTGGCAATGGCTCCAATATTCCGAATATCAGTAATACCATCCAGCAACAGAAATAAGGCCATTTCGCCATTTTCAACAACATGGGAAATAATATCCTGTAAATTCTGGTATCTGATTTTTGATTTAACCGCAATACATCCCTTATGATTTTCAATATTGAAATTTCGCAATTTTTCAAAAGGCACCTTATTGATCGGTGTGCCAAACTCCTCTGCAACAATTCTTAATTCTTCCGCCTCGGCCGAGTTTATTGTATTCTGCAGGTATATTCTTTCAAGCTGCTGGCCAGATTTCAAAGCTTCAATTACAGCACTGATGCCTGGAATCAGCAGGTTTTTTTTTGGACGATGTTGCTGGATAAACGGTTTGTTCTGATGGCTCACTTTTCAAATTTACCTGATTAAGGATCTGCAAACAAAAAACCCTCAAAATTGAGGGTTGAATTGAATATTTTATCCATTTTATTTAAGCCCAAATGCTTTTTTTACTTTGTCTACATAATCTAATTTTTCCCACGTAAATAATTCCACTTTTACTTTTTTCGGGGAACCGTTAGGTAAATTAAAGATTTTCTCTTTGAATTCATTTTTGCGACCCATATGCCCGTATGAAGCAGTTTCCGCATAAATCGGATTTCGGAGCTTTAGTCGTTTTTCTATGAAGTAAGGCCGCATATCAAAAATGGATCCTAATTTCCTGGCTATTTCCCCATCCCTGATTTTTAATTTAGAAGTGCCAAATGTGTCTACATAAATGCTGGTGGGCAGAGCAACACCGATGGCATAGGAAACCTGAACAAGCACTTCATCACACACTCCTGCCGCTACTAGGTTCTTGGCAATATGCCTGGTTGCATAGGCAGCGCTTCTATCTACTTTACTTGGATCTTTCCCGCTGAAAGCCCCTCCGCCATGAGCGCCTTTTCCTCCGTATGTATCTACAATTATTTTCCTTCCTGTGAGTCCGGTATCACCGTGAGGTCCACCTATAACAAATTTACCAGTCGGATTAATATGATATTTTATCTTATCATTAAAAAAATGCTCATACTGCGGATATTTTTTCTTCATCCTCGGAATCAAAATTTTTTTGATATCCCCGGATATCTTTTGAAGCATTTTTTCTTCTGCATCAAAATCATCATGTTGTGTTGAAATTACAATTGCATCGATTCTTTGAGGTTTTCCGTTATCTCCGTATTCCAGGGTAACCTGGCTCTTAGCGTCCGGCCTAAGGTATTTCATTTCTTTATTTTCCCTTCTCAGCGCCGCGAGTTCTATTAAAATATTATGTGCGATATCGAGTGCCAGTGGCATGTAATTTTCCGTTTCATTTGTGGCATATCCAAACATCATTCCCTGGTCCCCTGCTCCTTGTTCCTCCTTTACTTTCCGGTCTACACCCTGGTTAATGTCAGCAGATTGTTCATGAATTGCTGAAAATATTCCACATGAATTTGCCTCAAACATGTATTCGCTTTTCGTATATCCTATCCTCCGGATCACTTCTCTTGCAATTTCCTGCACATCCAAATAAGCTTTCGATTTCACTTCCCCAGCAAGCACCACCTGGCCGGTGGTAACCAATGTTTCGCAGGCAACTTTGCTTTGAGGATCAAATGCTAAAAAGTTATCAATTAATGCATCGCTGATCTGGTCAGCAACTTTATCAGGGTGTCCTTCACTCACTGATTCTGACGTAAATAAATAGGGCATGTTTTAATTTTTGAAGAGCCGCAAAATTAAATATTACATTTGATTGAACAAAATGCAAATTTTGAACGACGCGGCAAATCCACTTGATTATTGAAAAATTACCCAGTTTTTCAGGAAGATGAGGTAATAATTTCAGGATAAAATAATAAGAATTTTATTTTTCAGCGAGGTCTGAATACAACTGCATATATTCTGATAAATCGGAATCTGAATTATATTTCAGAACTTTTTTGCCTCTCACTTTGTTAAATTCATCGACGAGTTTCTTATCGACCTTATCTGCCCCAAAGGAAATGGCATCCGCAAAGGTCGCTCCGCCTTTGAACATCGCTACATTATTGGCTTCCTTGAAAGGCTCAAGGTCTTTCTCCTTAATATTTGGGCTGATAGCAGCAAGTTTCATGAAGTCATGGCCTATTTTTTCTTTAAAAGTATTCTGGCCAATCGTATAAATAATTTTGCAATTGCTAAAAACAGGCTCTTTTTTATAGGCTGTTTTTATATACATGGGGATAAGCCCTGTCATCCAACCACTGCAGTGAATGATATCGGGAGGCCAGCCGAATTTTTTAACTGTTTCCAGGGCCCCTTTGCAAAATAGTACTGTTCTCAAGGCATTATCGCTGAACCATTTTTCCTGGCCATCATGAAATAATGTTTTTCTCTTGAAGAGGTCTTCATTGTCAAGAAAATAAATTTGTAACCTGGCATTGGGAAGGGAAGCAACTTTAATTACCAGCGGATAATCATCTCCGTCAATGGAAATATTAATTCCTGATAGCCTGACAACTTCATGAAGTCTGTGCCTGCGTTCATTGATCATGCCAAACCTTGGCATAATGCAACGCACCTCCATTCCGCTGTCATTGGATTTTACTGCAAGCCGGTTTACAATTTCAGCAAATTCTGTCATTTCAAGGTAGGGCGACATTTCGTTCGCTATAAATAAAATTCTTTTCTTTGTTGACATTTCCGAAAGGTTAAATTAGCTTTAACAGTTATTTTAGCAGGCCGCGAAGTTACATTTTTTTTGTCAAATTGCGGTAAACCAAATGATTCACTATATTCTGATGAACTAATGGTAGTATTTAAGTACTCAAAATACCTGCGCAAATATCTCGAACATATAAGGAGCGAGGGCCTTTCAACTGGTTTTGTTCCAACAATGGGCGCTTTGCATGCAGGCCACTTATCGCTCATCTCTCAAAGCAGGAAAAATGCAGATATCACCGTTTGCAGCATATTTGTAAATCCGGTACAGTTTAATAATAAAGATGATTTTCAGAAATATCCCTCCAGCATTGAAAACGATATTTTATTGCTTGAAGAAAGCGGATGCGATATTTTATTTATGCCTGATGAGCAGGAAATTTATCCTGACGAGGCGTCCAAAATCAAGCATTTTGAAATAGGACCAATTGAAAATATACTGGAAGGAAAGTTCCGCCCGGGGCATTTCCGGGGAGTATGTAATGTGGTTGAAAAATTATTGAAAATAACAGAACCATCCCACTTGTTTCTTGGGCAAAAAGATTACCAGCAATGCCTTATTGTCAGCAAATTAATCAAGCTACTCAATCTGAATATAAAGGTCAGCATTTGCCCGATAATAAGAGAGGCAGACGGCCTCGCCATGAGCAGCCGTAACCTCAGGCTAAATGAAAATGAAAGAAAAACGGCGGCGAAACTTCATGAATCATTGAATAATATAAAAACCAGATTGCCGCTTGAAAATTTTCTTCGATTGAAGCAATCGGCAATTTCTGATCTGGAAAAGAAAGGCTTCAGGATAGATTATCTTGAAATGGCAAATGCGGATGATCTTGAATTACTTGAAAACATCAATGGAAATTATAACGCAATTTTACTAATCGCAGCATTTCTCAACGACGTTCGGTTGATTGATAACCTAATGGTAAAGGATTAATGTAAATTCTGTTTGGTATCTTGTAGAACATTTATGAGAAAGAAAATTGTTGCAGTAATTAAATACCTCATTTTTCTTGGAATTGGAATTTTTTTTATGTGGTGGCAATTCAGTAAGATGACCCTCGCTCAAAATGTACAATTCCGTGAGTCCCTGCGCCATGCGAATTATATCGTCATCATTCCAATTGTGATTCTCGCTATTTTAAGTCATTTGAGCAGGGCAGTCAGGTGGAAAATTATGATAGAGCCATTGGGGTATAAACCATCTACATCCAATACGTTTTATGCGACGATGTGTGGTTATTTTGCTAATACTTTTGTGCCAAGAGCAGGTGAAATTTTGAGGTGTACCTTATTGGGCCGTTATGAAAAAATACCCATTAATAAGCTAATTGGAACAATCCTGGTCGAGCGAATTTTCGACCTTTTTTGTTATGTATTACTGGTAATTTTTACCATAATCATTCAGTTCGGCAAAGTGAGCGAATTTGTGGAAGCCAAAGTTTTGCAGATATCTAATAAAAATGCAGGGCTTCCCTGGATCAAAATTCTTTCTATAGCAGCATTGTTCATCCTGATCCTTTTTCTAATGGCAAAAGGGATTCTAAAAAAATATGCCAGGCACAGGTATATTATCAGGCTTCGGGGATTGCATATGGGGCTTAAGGAAGGCATAACATCGATACTTCGCCTGAAAAAAAGAAGGTCTTTTCTATTGCAGTCGGCATTCATTTGGTTTCTATACCTTTCCCAAATTTATATAGGTTTTTATGCGCTCTCTGCTACTGCGGGACTTGGATTGGGTGCAGCATTTAGTGTGCTTTCCCTTGCTACTTTAGCTATCATTGTTGCCCCCGGAGGTATTGGTGCATTTCCGGTTGCTGTTCAGCAGGTATTACTTATTTATTCCATAGATAATATATCTTTTGGATGGCTTATGTGGGGGACGACCACAGCAATTATTATTATCGTCGGGTTAATTAGTTTTGGATTATTGATTTATAGTAATAAAAAATAAAATGAAAGAAAGCAATAAAATAAGTGAGAGAATTTATTCGACAGAAAGGCTTGAATCAAATATTAAATGGTGGAGACTGATCAATAAAACTATTGGCTTTACCAATGGAGTTTTTGATGTTATTCATGAAGGCCATATTAAAGTTTTATCTCAGGCTGCTTCATTTACCGATATTTTAATTGTGGGAATTAACAGTGACGAATCAGTGAAAAGATTAAAGGGCAATGAGCGACCGGTAAATAACCAACAATCCCGTGCGCTGATTCTTGCTTCAATGATAATGGTGGATGCGGTGGTTATTTTTGAAGAAGACACGCCTCTTGAATTAATTAAAAAAATTCAACCTGATGTGTTGGTAAAAGGTGGAGATTATACGTCCGAAACAATTGTTGGCTCGAAAGAAGTGATTGCTGCTGGAGGATCAGTGGAAATTATCCCTCTCGAGCCCGGGTTCTCTACCACAGGGATAATCGAAAAATTAAAAAAAATATAGCTATTCAAATTTCATATGGAAAAAAGAAAAATAATTGTGAGAGATATAAGCTGGCTCACATTTAATGGAAGAGTGCTGCAGGAGGCGGAAGACGAAACTGTACCACTGAGGGAAAGAATTCGTTTTCTCGGGATCTTTTCAAGTAACCTCGATGAATTTTTCAGAGTACGGGTGGCAACACTAAGACGGATGGTAGAGTTTGGAAAAAAAGTAAAAAATATGCACCTTGAGGCTTCTCCTGAAAAAATATTGAAGGAGATTAATATCATAGTCACCAATCAACAAAACCAGTTTAACCGTGCCTGGTCAAATATTCTTAAAGAATTAAAAAATCAACAAATATACCTGGTTACCGAAAAGGCATTAAACCGCGAGCAAAAGGCATTCGTAATCTCCTATTTTAATGAAAGCGTAAGAAGTAATATTGTGCCGCTGATGATTGAAAACATTCAGAATTTTCCTACGCTGAATGACAAATCAATTTACCTGGCCTGCAAACTTTCCACCAAAGATGACAGTATTCCCCAAAGGTATGCTTTGGTTTCAGTGCCTTCCAGATTACCAAGGTTTATCATTCTACCTTCTGGTAATGAAAACAAATATATAATCCTGCTTGAAGACATAATCAGGTTTTGCTTACCCAATATTTTTGCCTATTTCGGCTACGATACCTTTTCCTCCAATATCATTAAGGTTACCAGGGATGCAGAAATGGACATTGATAATGATGTATCTACCTCTTTCATTCAAAAAATAGAAAAAGGCCTGAAGAACCGGAAAAAAGGTAAACCGGTGCGGTTTATTTTTGATAAGGATATAGACAGTTCTTTACTTAATTACCTTATAAAAAGGTTAGGCTTATCAAAAATCGATAATATTCAATCTGGTGAGCGGATACATAATTTTAAAGATTTTATTAATTTTCCCGACTCGGTTTTCTCAAGAAAAAACCCAAGAAAAAAACCTTTCATTCATCCGCTCCTGCAAAATGCCAGCAGTGTTACCAACGTAATTCTGGAAAAAGATGTCTTACTGGATTTTCCTTACCATTCTTTTGAATCAATTATTGACCTGCTTAGGGAAGCAGCAATTTCGCCAGAGGTAGTCAGTATTAAATTAACCTGTTACCGCCTTGCTCCCGGCTCAAACATAATTAATGCACTTACCAATGCAGTGAGGAATGGAAAGGTAGTTACTGTGATCCTTGAACTAAGAGCAAGATTTGATGAAGAAGCCAACCTGGAATGGAAGGAGCGGCTTGAAGAAGCCGGCGCCAAAGTTTATATTGGAGCTCCAAACTTGAAAGTGCATGCCAAACTTTGTCTTATAAAAAAGAGGGTTAACAACCATACCATACATTTTGGGTTTGTTAGTACCGGCAACCTCAATGAAAAAACGGCGCGGCTTTATGGTGATCATTGCCTGCTGACAAGTGACAGGCATATTATGGCGGATGTAAATAGAATGTTCGCTTATCTGGAAAACCCAAAAAATGTTCAGCCTCTTAAAGAATGCAAAAGGCTTTTGGTTAGTCCTGTTTCTATGCGAAAACAACTTCATACGTTAGTAGCCAAAGAAATTTTAAATGCACGTAATGGGAAAAAGGCTGCTATAACCTTGAAATTAAATTCCCTGAGCGATGAAGAATTAATCCTGAAGCTTTATGCAGCGGCCAGGCATGGCGTAAAAATTCAAATGATCATCAGGGGAATTTGTTGCATGCTTACAGAAAATAAAAAGTTTATAAAAAAGATTAAAGCAATCAGTATCATAGATGAATACCTGGAGCATGCACGTGTAATGGTCTTTTACAATGATGGAAAGGAAAAGGTTTTTATATCTTCGGCAGACTGGATGGTAAGGAATATTGATCATCGTGTAGAAGCAGCCTGCCCGGTTTATGATAAGGAAATACAACAGGAATTAAAAGATATTCTCGACATACAACTGGCTGACAATGTAAAAGCTAGAATTCTGGGAAATAATCTTTCCAATGAATATGTAGAAAATCATCATGCAAAAAAAATACGCTCTCAAATAGAAACCTATAATTACCTTCTAAAGAAAAAATATACACCTTGTGAAACTGGCAGCAATTGATATTGGAAGTAATGCAGCAAGATTGCTAATCTCTGAAGTAATCATTGATGAAAAAAATAAACTTTCCTTTAATAAACTTTCTCTTTTAAGAGTACCACTGAGGCTTGGTTTTGATGTTTTTGAAACAGGCAAAATTTCAGAGCATAAAACAGAGCTTCTATTGTACACAATGAAGTCATTTATAAATCTCATGCATGCATACGAAGTTAAATTTCTGAAAGCCTGCGCAACTTCAGCCATGCGGGATGCCATAAATAGCAAAGAAATAATTGCTCTTGTACAAAAAGAAACAGGAATAGAAATTGAAATCATTTCAGGCAGTGAAGAAGCATCTTTTATTTATGAAAATCATATTGCAGAAAATTTAGATAAGGATCATTCCTATTTATATATTGATGTAGGTGGAGGAAGCACAGAATTGACATTTATTAGCAACAACAATCTCATTTTTAAAGATTCTTTCGATATTGGAACCATCAGGCTATTAAAAAAAATGGTAACAGAAGAAAAATGGGATGAAATGAAAGATGATATTAAATCCAAAACAAAAGGTCATAAAGAGGTTACTGCCATTGGGTCAGGAGGAAATATCAATAAAATATATTCTCTTAGCAAAAGAAAGGATACCAAACCATTATCAATAGATTTATTGCGTGATTTTTATAAGGAGCTCAGCAATGTTTCCATGGAAGATAGAATAAAGGTTTATAAACTCCGGGAAGACAGGGCAGATGTAATTGTACCGGCTTTGCAAATATACATAAACGTTATGCGCTGGGCAGGAGCATCACAGATATACGTTCCCAGGATCGGACTCGCGGATGGACTTGTTCAGCACCTGTGGGAGGAAATAAAGGATAAGGTCTGAAATAAGAGTTTCGATGGTCCATGTAAATGGTCTTCTGTTTACCATTTCAAGTTACAATAATCATAATTTTATTTTCAATCAAATAATATTTCTACATTTACTGTGCGAATGCTCCAAAGGATTTGTTTTATTCTAATGCAGAGCCAATTCCCTCCTGTCGCAATTCTTTAAAAAATAAGGTATGTCATTGAAGAAAGAAGTAAAGAAAATAACAACCAATACTTTGCAAAAGATGAAGGAGGCGGGTGAAAAGATCGCCATGATCACAGCTTATGATTTTTCTTTTGCAAAAATTTTTGACGAAGCCGGTATAGATATTATACTGGTCGGCGATAGTGCCAGTAATGTAATGGCCGGTCATGAGACTACTTTGCCAATTACACTTGATCAAATGATATATCATGCTTCATCGGTTGTTCGGGGAACCAAACGTTGCCTGATTGTTGTTGACTTGCCTTTTGGAAGCTACCAGGGCAATAGCAAAGAAGCATTGAATTCCACGATCCGGGTTATGAAGGAAACCGGGGCGCATGCAATTAAGCTTGAAGGAGGAGAAGAAATTCTGGAATCGGTAAAAAGAATTATTAGCGCCGGTGTACCGGTGATGGGACACCTGGGCTTAACGCCTCAATCCATTTATAAATTCGGAACGTATACTGTAAGGGCAAGAGAGGAAGAAGAGGCTGATAAATTGAGAAGGGATGCGCTTATTTTACAGGAGGCCGGTTGCTTTGGAATTGTATTGGAAAAAATTCCGGCATCTCTTGCAAAGCAGGTTTCTGCAAATTTGTCCATTCCAACAATAGGTATTGGCGCCGGCCCTGATTGCGACGGGCAGGTTTTGGTAATGCACGATATGCTCGGTATAAATACCGAATTCAAACCTCGATTCTTAAGAGCCTATTTGAATTTACATGAGCAAATTACGCAGGCGGTCAATCATTATATTGAAGATGTGAAATCAAAAGACTTTCCCAATGCGAGCGAGCAATATTGATTTGATTACTTAAAAGATCTTTTGGAGTTGGATTAAGCCTGATAATTTCCATTCCAATCCTGTTAAAATTATCATTAGAAGATTATTTTCCATATCCTGGGAAAATAGCTTCTTTCTATTAAGAAACTCCATTTCTAACAATATTCTATTATGAAAAAATGGTTAGGACGATAAATTAATCGTAACAATAATTGTCTGGAAGCCTGCATAAACATTTATAATTTTACATAAAACGATAATCATGAATTTTTTATCTTCTTTAAAGATCCATCCTCTTAATAAGGGAGTTTCAACCGGCACTAAATGGATTAATTCAACCGGTGAAATAATAAACTCCTTCTCCCCTGTTGATGGGGAAAAAATCGGAGCTGTTGGCGCTACTGATCCAAAAAGTTATGACAGTATGATTCAGACTGCTCAAAAAGCATTTATGGAATGGCGATTATGGCCTGCGCCAAAAAGAGGGGATATTGTGAGACAAATAGCTGATCAATTAAGAAAAAATAAAGAAGAGCTGGGAAAATTAGTTAGTTATGAAATGGGCAAAAGCCTGCAGGAAGGAATGGGTGAGGTTCAGGAGATGATTGACATCTGTGATTTTGCGCTTGGCCTTTCCCGTCAATTATATGGATTGACCATGCATAGTGAAAGGCCGGGTCATAGAATGTATGAGCAGTACCATCCGCTGGGTATCGTAGGGATTATTTCTGCATTTAATTTTCCGGTAGCTGTATGGAGTTGGAATGCTATGCTGGCAATGATTTGCGGGGATGTATGTGTGTGGAAACCTTCTGAAAAAACACCCTTGTGCGGGGTTGCCTGTCAACATATCATCTCAAAAGTTTTTAAAGAAAATAAAGTACCTGAAGGCGTTTGCAACCTGATGACCGGTGGAAGGGAGCAGGGTCAATGGATGAGTGAAGATGCAAGAATTGCGCTGATTTCAGCAACCGGGTCTACCAGGATGGGCAAAGCAATCAGTGTAGCCATGGGAAAACGTCTTGGGAAAAGTCTGCTTGAACTCGGTGGAAACAATGCAATTATTATAACCAAAAATGCTGACTTAAATCTTGCCCTGATCGGTTCTCTATTTGGAACTGCCGGTACCGCTGGCCAGCGATGCACTACTACGAGGCGGCTTATAATTCAGGAAGAGGTCTATGATACATTCAGGAAGAAATTAGTGGCGGCATATAAACAACTTAAAATTGGTGACCCGCTGAAGCCCGGAAATCTTGTGGGCCCATTGATTGATAAGGATGCAGTAAAGAATTATCTCGCGGCCATTGAGGATTGTAAGAAACAGGGAGGAAAGTTCATTGTTTCAGGCGGAACATTATCAGGAAAAGGATATGAAAGCGGTTGCTATGTGAAGCCTTGTATAGCTGAAGTTACCAATGAAATGGATATTGTGCAGCATGAAACATTTGCACCTATACTCTATCTAATAAAATATAAAACCCTTGAGGAAGCTATTGCAATCCAAAATAATGTGCCACAAGGTTTATCAAGTGCAATATTTACCCTTGATTTACGCGAAGCAGAATATTTTCTCTCACATGCCGGCAGCGATTGCGGAATTGCCAATGTAAATATTGGAACTTCCGGAGCGGAAATTGGGGGAGCCTTTGGTGGCGAAAAAGAAACAGGCGGCGGCAGGGAAAGTGGCAGCGATGCCTGGAAAGTTTATATGCGGAGACAAACGAATACTATCAACTATACAGATAAGTTGCCCCTTGCCCAGGGAATAAAATTCACGATATAAATTTTTATCGCTCCAATATTTTGCCCTTAAAATAATCAACTGATTAACATAAATATTTTATAATAATTATGAAAGGTAAATAGTGAATGAACTAAATAATAAATATTTGCGTTTCCCTAAGTTGTAAATTTTAAATACTTTATATGATTCCAGGATTGAAATCTTTTTTTCCGGCCATTTTATTTGCGGCTTTTCTTCCATTTTTTGGTTTTTCCCAGGGCAGCTCTGAGAAAAAGGTTGCACCAAATAATTGGTATGAGTTGGATAGAAGCGAGACAGGTTATTACGGAATAAGCCTGAACAAAGCTTATCAGTTCCTAAAGGACAGGAAAAGTAAGACTGTCATAGTAGCTGTAATAGACAGTGGCGTGGATACAACACAGGAGGATCTCAAACCCATACTCTGGCACAATCCCAAAGAAATACCGGGCAATGGTGTAGATGATGATCATAACGGCTATGTTGATGACGTTTATGGTTGGAATTTTATCGGTGGAAAAGATGGCGGAAATCTTCACCAGGATTCCTATGAAGGTGCAAGGGTATATTGGAAACTGCATGCAAAATATGGAGATAATATTCCCGATTCCAGCCTAATGACTTCAGAACAAAAAAAAGAAATTGATGAGTACCTGAGAGCCAAGAATAATGTTGTGGGAACTGTGGACCCCAAAGAACTTATGTTTATGAAACGAATTTTGCCTATGCTGGAAAGAGGTGATTCCATCATCGGGAAGGATCTTGGAAAATCAGAATTTACAGGAAACGATTTGAAATCCTATACATCAAGTGATAACGATGCAAAAACAGCAGCTAATATATACCTGAATATCTGTAAACTTAATAATAGTAATTATGATATTTCAAATACGGATATTATAGATGATCTAAGGGGCGAAATACGAAAAGGGGATGCCAGCAACACTCCTCCGGAAAATTTTCGTGCTGAAATCGTTAAAGACGATGAAAATGATATCAATGACCGTTACTACGGAAATAATGATGTTATGGCAGGAACGCCAACTCATGGTACGCATGTTTCCGGAATCATTGCTGCTGTAAGAAATAATGGTATCGGAATGGATGGTATTGCTGATAATGTTAAAATAATGATGGTTCGGGCAGTGCCTAATGGAGATGAGCATGATAAAGATATTGCCAACGCAATAAGATATGCTTCTGATAACGGGGCACAGATTATTAGCATGAGTTTTGGCAAATCCTTTTCCCCGGAAAAAAGTTGGGTTGATGACGCCGTAAAATATGCAGAGAGTAAGGATGTTCTTTTAGTTCATGCGGCAGGAAATGATCATAAGGACATAGACACTGCTGCTAATTTTCCAAATCCTGTATTTGCTGATGGATCCGGCAGAGCAAAGAATTTTATCACTGTAGGAGCCAGCGGAGATTCTACTAACGGAGGATTTACAGCAAGTTTTAGCAATTATGGAAAAAAGGAGGTTGATGTTTTCGCCCCGGGAGTGGATATATATTCTACTTTGCCCGGCGGAAATAGATATGGGAAAAATTCCGGAACGAGCATGGCCTGTCCAGTTGTGGCTGGTGTTGCCGCTTTGATACTTGAATATTTTCCTGATTTAAGTGCTGAACAAATAAAATATGTAATAGAAAAATCTTCCACACCAATAAAAGAGAAGGTGATACTACCGGGAACACAAGAGACGTTCGATGGAGATGGTTCCCCCGAAATGGTAAGCCTTTCTGACATTTCGTTATCTGGTGGAGAAGTGAATGCTTTTGCTGCCGTAAAACTCGCAGCTACTTTAAAAGGCGAAAGATCTCAGCAGTCGGAATTGCTGCCAAAGTCAAAAGCAAAGAGGTACAAAAAAGATTAAAAAAAATTAGTAATAGTTCTAAAACCCCGGAAGTTTCAATTCTTCCGGGTTTTTTGCTTTGTAAAATTATAAATTTGTAAAGTATATTGATCATGATATGAAAAAACTACTGCCACAAAATTACCCTGATTTTTTTCAGAAATACATTAACCAGGTAAATGAAGAGGATTTGAAACCTGCTTTTAAGAATCAAAAGCCAGCAGCTGAATTATTTTTTAAATCTATCAGCAATGAGTTTTCCAACAGAAGATATGCTGAAGGTAAATGGACTGTAAAAGAAGTACTTCAGCATATCATTGATGCAGAAAGAGTTTTTGCATACCGTGCGCTTTGTATTGCCAGAAAAGAAGCAAATGTTCTCCCTCCTTTTGATGAAAATAATTATGCAGAAAATTCAAATGCTTCTGGTAGAAACTGGCAGCACCTCATTGATGAATTTGTTATTGTTCGCAGATCAACAGAATATCTTTTTGAAAGCTTTACTGATGAAGCGCTCAATTCAGTTGGAAAGGTGAGTAATTACACAATTGGCGTTTCTGCACTTGGTTTTGTCGCAATGGGCCATGTTAATCATCATATCAGAATAATCAAGGAAAGGTATATTGGAGGTTAGAACGACGGTTTTTATTCACCCATGTAAGTATTAGTTTCTTCAATAACAATAATGTGAAAATATTTTCCGCTCCACAAATAAAAAATTGGGACGCCTTCACTATCCGCAATGAGCCGGTTTCATCAATTGATTTAATGGAACGTGCTGCTGCTGCATGTGCTGAATGGATTCTGCATCATATCAAAACCTCATCTTCGTTTAAAGTATTCTGCGCAAAAGGCAACAATGGTGGTGATGGGCTTGCAATTGCACGGATGTTGATTTGGCATAAGTTACCGGCAGCCATTTATGTTGTAGAGGCGGGATCGCAGGGCACAGATGATTTCAATATTAACCTTGCACGCCTGAAGGAAATTACTTCCGATATACATTTCCTAGAATCTGTTGAAGCTTTTCCGCTTATTAAACAAGACGAGTTTATTATAGATGCACTTTTTGGAACCGGGTTAAATAAAAGGACAGCTGGTCTTTTCCAACAGCTGATTGTTCACTTAAATGAATCGAAAGCGAAAATAATTTCCGTGGATATGCCCAGTGGATTGTTCACGGATAAGAGTTCTAAAGGAAATACGGTTGTCCGTGCAAGTTATACCTTGTCTTTCCAGTCTAAAAAGCTTGCCTTTTTAATGGCGGAAAATGAATCTTATGTTGGATCAATGGTGATTTTGGATATCGGGTTATCTAAACAATTTTATAATAATGAACGATCAGTATTGGAATTAATTGAAAAAAGCGATATCGACCAGATTTATGTTCCCAGGAAAATATTCGCAAACAAAGGAAATTACGGTCACGCCTGCATGATTGCAGGAAGTTATGGAATGATGGGTGCAGCGGCATTGAGCGCCAAAGCATGCCTGAGAAGTGGTGCCGGCAAGCTCACCTGTTACACTTGTAATGAAGGTTATGAAATTATGCAGGTATCTCTTCCGGAAGCAATGTGCAAAATATTTGGAAGAACTTTTATTAAGGACATTGAAAGCATTAAGAATTTTGATGCTATCGGTATCGGTCCAGGAATTGGGAAACATCTTTCACACAAACAATTACTTCAAAAAATTTTTAAGAATTCAAAAAATCCGGTCGTTGTAGATGCAGATGCACTTAACGTATTGAGTTCCTACCCGGGAATGTATAAATCCATTCCGTATAACAGTATCATTACACCCCATCCAAAAGAATTTGAAAGATTATTTGGAAAATCTGATAATGATTTTGAAAGAGTGAATCTGGCAATTGAAAAGGCCAAAGAATTGAATATTTATATCGTATTAAAAGGTCATTACACTTTGACTGCGACACCGGAAGGAAAAGGATATTTCAATTCGACGGGCAATTCCGGAATGGCTACAGCCGGTTCCGGTGACGCGCTCACCGGGATTCTGACCGGGTTACTGGCTCAAAAATACAGTCCGTTACATTCATGCCTGCTGGGAGTATACCTTCATGGCCTTGCAGGCGATATTGCGTCAGCCAAAATTTCGCAGGAAGCTATGATAGCCAGCGACATCATTGATAATTTGGGAGAAGGCTTTATGCAAATAGCGAAAGGTTATGAAAAAGAATAATTCAGGATGTATGCTTCCGATCATGATTTGCTTGATTTTATAATATTTTGAATCCTATTATCAGGCGGAGTTGGCAGACTTGCCGGCCAATTAGTAAATTTATCCATTTTACCCTATTTTTGCCACCCAAAATTTAAGTAATAACTAACATATGGATAATTTGATTTACGTTATTCCTGCGATGGGAATTGTCGGCTTGATTTACACTTTTGTAAAATTTGCCTGGGTAAATAAACAAGATGCCGGAAATGAGAAAATGAAAGAAATCAGCACTTATATTGCTGATGGCGCGATGGCCTTTCTAAAAACCGAGTATAAGATTCTTTCCTACTTTGTTATAATTGCTGCATTATTGTTAGGTATTATGGGTTATACCAGTGCTAACAGCAGCTGGAGTATTGCGATTTCCTTTATTTCAGGAGCTGTATTAAGCGCTCTTGCCGGTTTCAATGGTATGAGGGTAGCTACAAAGGCGAATGTAAGAACCGCTCAGGCTGCACGCACAAGCCTCGCAAAAGCCCTGAAAGTATCTTTTACAGGAGGAAGTGTGATGGGGCTCGGTGTCGCCGGATTGGCTGTATTAGGGTTAGGGGGATTATTTATTATTCTAAAATCAATTTTTGCTCCTCACGCAAGCGTTGATAGCCTTGAGATGGAAAAAACAATTGAAATACTTACCGGCTTCAGCCTTGGAGCGGAAAGTATCGCATTGTTTGCCCGTGTAGGTGGCGGAATATATACAAAAGCAGCAGATGTGGGCGCTGATCTTGTTGGGAAAGTAGAAGCAGGTATTCCTGAAGATGATCCGCGTAACCCGGCAACTATTGCTGATAATGTAGGTGATAATGTTGGTGATGTCGCAGGAATGGGGGCAGATCTTTTTGGCTCTTATGTCGCTACAGTACTTGCTACAATGGTATTAGGCAGGGAAACTTTTTCTTCAGATAATTTTGGCGGATTAGCTCCTATATTACTTCCGATGCTGATTGCTTCAATGGGCATTTTGTTTTCTATAATTGGTACTTTCTTTGTAAAAATTTCTGAAGGCTCCGGGCTTGATACTTCTGTTGTTCAAAAAGCGCTGAACCTTGGAAATTGGGGATCGATTATTTTAACTGCTATAGCTGTTTACCCTTTGGTGATGTGGCTCATGCCGGATACAGACATGGTTCTAAGAAACTATCATTTTACAAAATATGGGGTTTATGGAGCTATTTTCGTAGGCCTCGTTGTCGGCACCCTAATGAGCATGATTACGGAGTTCTATACAGCAATGGGTAAACGCCCGGTACTAAGTATAGTAAGGCAATCTTTGACAGGACACGCCACCAATATCATCGGAGGTCTTGCAGTAGGCATGGAAAGTACCTTATTTCCAATTTTAGTTCTGGCTTCCGGTATTTATATGTCTTATTGGTGTGCAGGTTTATATGGAGTGGCAATAGCTGCAGCAGGTATGATGGCGACTACTGCCATGCAGCTGGCCATTGATGCTTTTGGCCCCATTGCAGACAATGCAGGCGGTATTGCCGAAATGTGCGAATTGCCTAAAGAAGTTCGACAAAAAACCGATATCCTGGATGCAGTTGGAAATACTACAGCGGCTACGGGAAAAGGATTTGCCATAGCTTCTGCAGCATTAACGGCGCTCGCATTATTCGCAGCCTTTGTAGGAATTGCAAATATTGATGGGATAGATATTTATCATGCCAACGTGCTGGCTGGTTTATTTGTTGGCGGCATGATTCCGTTCATATTTTCATCTTTGGCAATTCGTGCAGTAGGGGAAGCTGCCATGGCAATGGTGGAAGAAGTGCGCAGGCAATTTCGGACTATACCGGGTATCATGGAAGGCACAGGTAAACCGGAATATCAAAAATGTGTGGCAATCTCAACAGATGCTTCGATAAAAAAAATGTTGCTTCCCGGTTCTATTGCTATGATTTCCCCCTTAATTATTGGTTTTATTTTTGGCCCCGAAGTATTAGGAGGTTTCCTGGCTGGCGCAACTGTTAGTGGTGTTTTGATGGGCATCTTCCAGAATAATGCTGGCGGTGCATGGGATAATGCTAAAAAATCATTTGAAAAAGGAGTGGTTATTCATAATGAAACATATTATAAAGGTTCAGAACCTCATAAGGCTTCTATAACCGGCGACACGGTTGGCGATCCTTTCAAAGACACAAGCGGCCCGAGTATGAATATCTTAATAAAACTCATGAGTATTATTTCGCTTGTGATAGCTCCGACCCTTGCCAAAATTCATGCTAAGGATATAAAGGAAAAAAGGGAACTAAAAATGGAAAACCTGAAATTATTAGATCAAAAAGAAACCGGATTCCAGTCAGAAAAAAAGCAAAAAACTTTCGTCATTTCAAGCCTTGATATAAGGAAAAATATTGAAGTAAATTCACCATCAAAAGGGACCTTCGAATATTATACATTTGATTTTTTACGCAATTCTCTTGTTAACTCCGGAATTCCTTCTGTCGCCGATTTTTCAATGATGTGAAAATTGTGATGTTTTGGAACTATCGGTGGATTTTTGTCAATAATATATTTGGGAATTTGGTGAGGTAAATTATCAATCAGGCCGGCTGCAGGATATACCTGCAGGGAAGTTCCAACCAATACAAAAATATCCGCCTGCGACATAATATTTACTGCATGTCCAATCAGGGGTACGGGTTCGTTAAACCATACCACATGAGGCCTAAGCTGGCTTTGATCGGCGGCTAAATCCCCTAATTTGATATCACCTCTTATTTCATAAAAAGTGTTTTCGTCCACTTCTCCCCGCATCTTAAAAATTTCTCCATGCAAATGCAAGACATTCTTTGAACCAGCTCTTTCATGCAGGTCGTCAATATTTTGGGTGATTACGGTAACGTGATAGTTTTGCTGGAGATCTGAAATTCCTTTATGTGCTGCATTAGGCGAAGCGGCAGCTACTTCCTTTCTTCTCATATTATAAAAATCCAGTACCATGCCTGGATTTTTCCTCCATCCTGCCGGCGTAGCTACATCATAGACATTATATCCCATCCAAAGACCATCGTCATCCCTGAAGGTTTTTAATCCGCTTTCAGCACTGATACCCGCTCCGCTAAGTACTACCAAATGTTTCATTGAGCAAACTTACAATTTCCGGTTAGCCTACAGCCACAGCATTCTTTGAATTTTCAAACTGGTGTTCAAGTCCCCTGAAATCAACGGGTACTAAACGGCTAACACCTGCTTCCTGCATGGTTACTCCATAAATAACATCCACCGAAGCCATGGTCATTTTGTTATGGGTTATAATGATAAACTGGGATTCCTTGCTAAACTTCCTGATCATTTGGGTGAACTTGCCAATATTTGCATCGTCCAAAGGTGCATCCACTTCGTCGAGAATGCAAAACGGAGCTGGTTTTATAAGATAAATTGCAAAGAGCAAAGCAGTTGCTGTTAATGTCTTTTCACCTCCGCTCAACTGATTGATGCTGGTAGGTCGTTTACCTTTCGGCTTAGCTATAATATCTATTGCGGTTTCAGCAAGATTTTCAGGGTTTTCTAAAATCATATCTGCAGTATCGTCTTCAGTAAACAATGCTTTGAATACATTCTGGAAATTTCCCCTCACTTTATTAAATGTCTCCAGGAAAAGCCGGTTTGCAGTAATTTCCACCTCCCTGATGGTTTCCATAAGTGAATCTTTGGCGTTTACCAGGTCATTCTTTTGTTCAACGATAAACTCATAGCGTTTATTCATTTCTGTGAATGCCTCGATGGCCGTTGGATTAATTTCCCCCATATTCTCCAGCCTTTTTTTCATGCGGTCACACTTTTCCTGCAATTCTTCCTGCGGGATTTGGGTGGTTCTTTCTTCATCCAGAATTACTTCAAGATCTACTTTAAATTCTATATGTAATCTCTCCTTCATTCCGGCAAGTTGCAACTTCAGCTCATTAAGCTTGTCCTTAATATCGTTTAGTAAATGATCAGTCTGTTCTTTTGCCTTTTGCTTGTTTCGCAACCCGCTTTCCTTATCATTCAGTTCATTTCTTAGGTTATAATATGCCTGGTCTGCCTCGTTCAATTTCTTTTCTTCTGCATCCTTGTTTCGCATCAAAGAGATCATTGCTTCTTCAATTTGCATAAGTCCTTCATTGGTAACGGCAATATTTTCCAATGCTTCTTTTAATTGAAGGTGGCTGGATTTTAGCTGGTCAGACAAACCTGTGAATTGCTTCGTTTTGAATGAAAGTTCCTGGTGCAGGGAATTGAGCTTACTTTCCTGGCTGGCAAGATGAAGATTGTTTTCATTAAACAAAGCGCTTATCTCATTGTATGTATTTTCAGAATTTACGAATTCATCACTTGCTATTTTTATTTTGCCATCCAGTTGCTCAACGTCGCCCGTTAAAGACTGAAGAAGTAGTCGGGTTTCATCTATTTCAGTATGATTGCGCTGTAATTGCTCATTGAGTTCTTCTATTCGATTTGCAGCTGTATCATGTTGAAAAAGTATATTTTCAATTTTATTCTTTATGGAATAAGAAGTATTAATTAACTCGCTGATCTGCTGTTGTGTCTGTTGCATTGCATTTTCTTTCAGTTGTTCGTTAAAGGCAATCACTTCATTGGATTTCTTGCCTATGATGGCTTTCAGTGAATTTACCTTTTCCAGCTGAAGGGCTATTTCTGCGGAAAGTTTTTCAAGATTCTTTGCCCGTCCGATTTTCTTCCCCTCAAACAATCCAACACTTCCGCCTGTAAGAGAATATTTTCCTTTTACATACTTGCCATGTTTTTCAAGCAAAACGTAACCATTACTATCTCCTAACGCATCTTCATTTTCGGCTATAAGAACATTGGCCAAAAGATAATTAACCAACGGCTTGTATTTTTCATCTACCTCCACAACTGATAGTGCAGAAATAGACCCGGAAGGTAAATTAGCTTCGATTGTATTTTCAATTTCCCGCAACTTATCCAGTAAGAAAAAATTTGCCTTCCCCTTCTTATTTTCATCCAATAGATGGACAGCTGTAAGCCCTTCCCGTAGATCCTCCACTACGTAGTAATTTAGATATGGCTCAAGCACATTTTCCAAAGCTGTGCGAAATTCTTCTTTTACATATATGACATCGGAAAGAATAGGTGCCTTATAATTCCAATCTTTATTGTTGTGAAGGAATTTTACACTTTCCGGGTATCCCTCCATCGTATCAATAAGACTTTTCAACAAGTCATACTCGTTTTGCCTGGCATCCAGAATACGGTTTTCTCCGGCAAGCTCACTTCTGAGTTTTTCAAGAGCAGACAGGGTTTCAAGAATCTGTTCTTTGGTAAAGGCATTTTGTTGCTTCAATTGCTGAAACGAAGTATTTTTTTCCTCGAGTTCCTCATCTTTTTGTTGCTTCTCAATTTCAAGTTTTTCCAGCATCCCCTTTCGCTGGTTTTGTTCTTCTTCAATTTGGGTTATGTTGCGCTGAAGATTATGTATCGTAGTATCTGCAACCGCCACTTTTTTTTCTGCAGCGAAATGATTACGCTGCATGGAAATTTGCTCAACCCGGAAAGCATCCACTATTTTCCTTGCTTCATCAAATGCTTTTCTTTTTTCCTCTGCGTTCTGTTTTAATAAATCAAGTTTTTGTTTTTGTTGAATGAATATGGCTTCTTCATCGCCAATTTGTTGTTTGGTAAAACCAATCCCTTGTTCGATTCCCTTAAGTTGATCTTCCGCTTTAACCAAAAAATCCCTCAGGCTGATTTCCCTTTCATTTAGGTATTCAAGGCGTTGCAGGCTAAGATTCTTCTCATTTTCCCGTTCCCTTACTGCGGTATTCAAATCATTAAAAGTTTGCTGTTGTTGCTGAAGCGCTTTTTCTTTTTCTATGAACCCTGCTTTTTCTTTTTCGATCTCTGCCTCCTGAGTAGCTATTTCAGCTTCCAACTGGACTCTTTTATCGGTTTCTGTTTTTTGTTGTTCACTTAAATTTTTATAGGTGATATTAAAACCTTCCAGGGTAGCTTTGGCCAGTTCAATACTTAGTTGCCGGTACTCCTTTTTTATTTCAAAATATTTTTCAGCTTTTTTCGCCTGGCTTTCAAGAGTTTTGAGCTGGTTATTGATTTCAAATAGCAAATCTTCGATCCTGGCCAGGTCCTGCTCCGTAGCATCAAGTTTTAATTTCGCTTCCCTCTTCCTTGTTTTATAAATAGAAATCCCTGCTGCCTGTTCCAACATCCTGCGGCGGCTGTTTTCCTTATCCTTAATGATATCATCAACCATTCCCAATTCGATAATAGCATAGCTTTCGGTGCTAACGCCTGTATCCATAAATAGGTTATGAATATCCTTTAACCTGCAACTCACATCATTAAGGCGGTATTCACTTTCCCCGTTCTTATAATACTTGCGGGTAATGGTAACTGTATTAAATTCAATTGGTAATAAATTTCGGGTATTTTCAAAAGTCAGGCTGACTTCTGCAAGGCCACTGGCGCTCCTGCTTTTGGAACCATTAAACACAAGACTTTCCAGGTTTTCGCTTCTTAACTGGCTAATTTTTTGTTCGCCGATAACCCAGCGTATGCTGTCCACGATATTGCTTTTCCCACAACCATTGGGTCCAATAACACCGGTGATTCCTTCATCAAAATTTATGGTAGTTTTGTCGGCAAAACTTTTGAAACCCTTAATTTCAAGGCTCTTTAATCTCACTATTTCTAATTTTTTGTATAGGGCGGTCTGAACGCGAATTTTTACAGGCAGGCAAATATATCGGTTCTGCTATTAAGAATTTGTTGTTGATATGTTTTGTTTTTCTTAATTATACACACATTTTTCACAAAATATAATTAATGATTTGAAAATATTGGATATTCTCTTAATTTTTTAAAGACTGGATTTTATTTACTTTTGCAAAAATTTTTTTATGAATACATTTTTAGTTCCGGTCGATTTTTCTGACACGTCCAAAAAAGCTGCAGAATATGCAGTCGCATTAACTAAAAAAATTACAAATTCAAAAATCATATTATATAATGTTTATAGCAGGCTTAGTCTTGCTACCCTGACAGAAAAGGAAGAAGGTTCAAGAAAGAAAATTACGGAAGCTGAATTGGATAATTTAAAAAATAAGCTAAGCCCTTCTGATAATCAGTCAATTACTGTCGATTCCGAGGAAGGATATTTTATCGAGAATATTGAGAAGTTTGTCTTGAGTAATCACGTTGATATGATAGTGATGGGAATTACGGGAAGTTCCAGAATTGCACAGGTCCTAATGGGTACTAATACCCTAAATGTAATAAGACACGTTACCTGCCCTGTATTGATTGTACCGCCTGATGCGAAATTTACCGGAATCAAAAATATAGTCTTCACTTCTGACTTTAAGGACGTAGCCCGGACTACTCCATTTGATTCCCTGAAAAAGATAATGGACATTTTTAAACCAAAATTGAATATTTTAAATGTGGATAGTGAGCATTATATTGAGTTAACTGATGAATACAAGATAGAGCGCAAATCGATGGAGGAAGAATTGGGAGTTTATGAACCTGAATTTTCATTTTTAAGAGCTTATGATTTTCTTGAAGGCATCAACAGGTTTGTGGACTTAAAGAAAATAGATGCGATTATTACTGCACCCCGGAAGCATAGTTTTTTGAGCCAGCTTTTTAAAACAAGCCACACGAAGAAACTGGCTTATCACAGCCACGTACCCACTATTGCAATTTCTTCCTGATTGGCCGGGAAGAGACAATTGGTTGCCATAGAATTTTTTAATCCGGGAAAACTAGATTAATTTAAAGGAATACTGTTATAACTATTTGGGCATAGTTGCCCTTGCAGATGCCTGAGTGATCAATTTTTCTCAATTATTGTTAACCTGCTATTCCATAAATTCTATAAAATTTTCAGGCACATTTTCTTATTCAATTAATTGGAAACTGCACCTGGTCAAAATCGAATTATGAAAAATATTAAGCTCATAGAAGTTCCCAGTGAGATAGGTGCCGGCACTCGTGGCGCCAGCCTCGGCATTGATGCTATAAAAATTGCTGCACTTGATTTTATGAGCAATTTTTTCGTCCATTTCCCTTCAGAAAAGATAGAAACTGAAAATCAATTGTTATTTGAACCAATTCATTCTCCTTATGCCAAACGGATCAATGGTGTAATTACCATGTATGAAAGAGTTTCAAAAGCCGTGAAGGATGCCATCAATAATAATTTCTTCCCGGTTGTAATCAGCGGAGACCACAGTACTTCAGGGGGCACGATTGCAGGAATAAAGTTAGCAAAACCTAAGAGTCGCCTTGGCATCATATGGATTGACGCTCATGCTGACCTTCATACTCCCTACACTACCCCATCGGGAAATTTGCATGGGATGCCACTTTCTGCCTCCATCGATGAAGATAATGAAGAAAGTAAAGTGCATGAGCCGGACGAAAAAGCAAAAAAACAGTGGGACCAATTAAAGCATTTTGGCAAAATTCATCCAAAGGTATTGCCCGAAGATATCGTATTAATCTCTTTACGGGATTATGAAAAGGAAGAGAAATTCCTGATAGAAAAATATGGCATGAAAGTAATTACTACAGCTGAACTCAGGCGCAAAGGTCCTGAGAATGTAGTAAGAGCTGTGATTCGTTATTTAACTGAATGCACGGATATTTATATAAGCTTCGATGTTGATTGCCTGGATTCTTCCATATCCAAAGGAACAGGCACTCCCGTTAGTAATGGATTAAAAGAAAGAGAGGCCGAAGACCTGATGAGTAAATTTATGCAAAACAGGAAAATATGCTGTTTTGAAATTGCAGAAGTAAATCCTACACTTGACAGGGAAAACCTAATGGCAGAAATTGCTTTCAATATTTTACAGCGTAGTGTAAATATTTTGATGATGAATTAATACCCTGCCTTAATCAATGGGGCTTTTAATAATTCCTATTCCGGGCCTGGTATTATCACAAAATACTCACCCTTTCCACCTGTGTAAGATTGGTTTCCAAATCTCTTATCCGCAAATAATAAATGCCGGCAGGAGGTTTAACAGGCCATTGAATACTTATTGTGGCATTTCCATCAATATTGTAATTTTTTCCGAAAATTGCTCTGCCAACTTCATTATACAATTCTATAGAATAGTCTCCTCCAACACTGTTCAAAAATTGTAATTGTACTCCTGTAATGGATGGATTGGGAAATAAGCGATAGGATACCTGGTCGTTGCCTTTTACCTGGATACTATTTATAGCTGAATAAATGAAACCTCCGGTATTATCAATTTGTTTAATCCTGAAAAAAACGTACCCGTTATAACCCTGCGCAGGAGTATATAATAATTGATAACTGGCATTATTTCCGCTAAGAGTTGATTTCCCTTCTCCTATATTTTGAAATACTTTCCCGTCTGTACTCGCTTCCACTTCATAGCTATTTGAGCTTTGAAGGTCATTTATCTGCCATTGAACTAATATACTATTTCCCTGGAAAGAGGTGGTGAAATTAGTTAAATGGGTTCCAAGTGCGCTAAAAGGGCACCAGTAATATACTAAATTCAGCCCGAGCCTGGTGTAGGCCTGAAGTTTAATAATAGCATTATCGCTTCCGGTTAAAATGGTAAAAGTGCTGGTAGTAAGGTAATTGAAGTTAACCGTGCCTGTTCCATAAAACCCCGGACTTCCACCCGAATATTTTGTATATACATTTTGATTAAATACTGTGTCGGGACCTACACTAACCTGGTCACCGGTCCCACTGGAATCATATGGACCAAGGGTATAAGGACCATAATCCTTGGGCGGTGACAACACGGAACTGAAGAAACCATCTGGGCCCGTAAATTGAGAACGTCTATATGTCTCGAAATTATAGTCTTCAGTAGTATCAAGGTTATTTTCAAGGTTGTAATTTACAACTGTTGTGACAGTGTCGCTTAATCGCAAACAAGTTAATACGCCAACGGCTGGATCAAATTGAGGAAAGGAAATGGTGGTATTCGTGGTAATTATAGAATCAAAGTATTGGCTATAAGATATCGAATCGGGTGTTGATCCGTCTGAGCAAGTGCACTGAGCTTCGATTTTCTGGAGACCAATAAAAAGCAAAGAAAATACCAACAGGATGTAAAATTTTATCATAGGTTATGGTTTGAATGACGAAGGGATTAGCTGTTAATAAAATTAACACTTATCCGACCAGCTTCAAACGAAAAAGCCCTTGAAAATCTGCATAGTAAAATCCACATAAAAATAAATTATTCGATATACATTATTAATAATCTATTTATTATGGGAGCTGTCTATACTAATTATTTAGTTTAGAATTTCACCCAATTCGGGTTTGAAGAATGTTCCTGATAGAAAATATGAATTGAAAAATTGAAGCGGAATAAAAAGATTATAATCCGATAGGTCCATCTTTTTTCTGGCGGTTTTTGGTCAGGGATGGGTCCATTTCAATGGCCTTATCGCATAGCTTTTGACCTTTTTCCTTTTCACCTTTCCTTTGAAAAGCCATTCCAGCCATGAATAGTGAGGAGGCATCATTGGTGTTCAGTTCAAGTAGCTTTTGGTAATAGGTCAACGCATCATCATATCGTTTTGTCTCATACATAGCATAAGCTATATTATTGATCAATTCCCTGTTATTTGGTTTTTTATCCAAAACACTATTGAGCGTCTTCATTCCATTCCCGGCATCTCCTGTGTAGACCTGGGCAAAGCCTAAGTTTTCATTATAGTCGTTAGTTTTATTATACCCTTTTTCTCCAGCCATATTGATATATTTTAACGCATTGCTGTAATCTTCCTGGCTATAATAAATAAGTCCTAATTCATATATCCACACATTCTTATCCGGCTCTAAAGCTATGGCATGCTGGTATTGTGGAATGGCCTTCTTTTCATTTTCTAATTCAAGATAAGTGCGCCCCAGTGTATAGGCTGCATCTGCATCTTTATCATCTTTATTAATAGCTTTTAATAATAAACTTTCTGCCCTGCCATAATCCTCCAGGTTGTAATAACTCATTCCCATAATGTGAAATGCCTCCGGACAATCGTTGCATTTTTGAGACATGTCAATAGCTTTTTGAAACTGGCGGTTATCAAAATATAATCCTGCCAACTTTTTTATCAAATCACCATTCGACGGTTGTAATTCATATGCTCTGGCAAAATTTCCAAGTGAAGCATCCACCCTTCTCATCTCCATGTTTACATTGCCATTTTCAATGTAGGCCTCTGCAAGATTGGGATCGAATGAAGTGGCTTTATCAAAACTTTTCCCCGCAACTGCAAAGAGTCGGGCGCTTTTTTCTTCCAATCCTTTTTTATAATAATATTGGGCACTGTCTTTATCTTGAGAAAAAAGACAGCAGGAAAAAAGCAGGGAGAAAATGGCTAATATGAAATTTTTCATAATCGATTCTTTGTTAATTTTTCAGCAATATTATTTATTCTATACCACTTAACGAAAGTAATAAAGGCTTTATTTCGTAGAAGGTTGCCTTTCTCATTTTTTCTTCATAATTTTTGTTTATTAGTCGCAAAAAAAGATATACAATTAATAAAAAATTCAGGTATTCTGGCAACATAATTATTAAATTATTTCCTTCTTTATTTTACCCATATTGACTTTTCAGTTACCGGCATAATGACTAACATATGTAAAAATTTTTTCAGAAAAGGCAAAACTATTCTTCAATTACATGTTGCTTTAACTTAAAATTAGGATTATTAAAAAAAACAGGTTTACTCTTTTAGCCTATCTTGAAATACGATAAGTGCCATATCAAAGCTATCAGGTTTATGAAAAAAATTGTTTTTCT
>OBLU010000578.1_pt1 | contig 34406 bp, 24 predicted proteins | sample 1518681 | NCBI WGS metagenome assembly OBLU01 (sample SAMEA3539304, study PRJEB22396) | soil metagenome | biome: tundra; feature: field; material: soil | place: USA | collected 2010-05 | depth 0.15 m
ACTCCCCGTCCACCACTTCGCCGTCGCTGCGGACCAGACACGGAATCTTGAAGCCAAACTCGCGAATGGATGCGCACATGCGATCGACAGCGGCGTCGTTCCTGCGCGGGTTGCGGACATAAAAGACGAGCCGATCAATAGGCCAAAGTTGGATTTGGAGTTTCTGCGCTGTCCTAGCTCTTGAAAGCATACGTCACCTTCCGTTTGGAATAGATTTCTCGCATCGTCGTACCGTCTTACGGGCGGCACCTGGCTTCGTCGTCGGGCGAGTTTTCAGGGCCGTGCGCTGCCACCGCGCTGCCACGTCGGCCATATGTGGGGCGGTTGGCGCGGTCCGTGCGGTACCAGTTGAACGTAGAATGAAACACTTAGACCGAACTGAACTCAACTGAACTGCCGCTATACACGTTCGATTCCCGTTAGCGCTACCACAAACAAAAGACTTACGCGTTTCAAGGTGCCACCAGGTGCCACGCGCAATGCGCCAGAGAGTTTTCGGGCAGGTCATTCCAGCATTTCCTCCCTGAATTTCGATCGGCCCGATGGGCCATCACAGCACGTCGCCCGCTTCTCAAATATCCAGCCCTTTCGGATAATGGTGAATGTGCCAGACCACCTTTCGAAGGCTTTGAACGATGCGGTGATCCGCCGCCTGGCCGGTGCGGTGTCCTACCAGCGAGGCCTGGACTACTTTTCTCACGGACACGTCGAATCCATCGAAGACCGCAGCGGGAGCGTCCATGCCGTCGTCCGGGGGAACCAGGATTATACGGTCACGCTGGCGGTCGACGATGGAGTGCCAGACTACGCCTGCGATTGTCCCGCGGGCAGTGACGGCGCTTTCTGCAAACACTGCGTCGCGGCGGCGCTTGCCTGGTTGGACCGGGCGGCGGGACCGGCGAAGCCGGTGGGCCGCCGCAAGGCCAGGGAGGTCACACTGGCCGACGCCGGGAAGATCCTCCAGGCCGAGGACAAGGACACGCTGGTGCGTATGGTGCTCGATTGGGCCAAGGACGACGGCCACCTTCGCCAGCGGCTCATTCTTTACGCTGCCCGGCGCTCCGGGCCCGACACCGGCGCTGCCGCAGTCCGGCGGGCGTTTGAGAAGGCTGTTCGGGTTCACGATTTCATGAACTACCGCGAGGCTGCGGGCTGGGCGCGCGGCGTAGATGATGCGATTGATTCGGTGGAGCAGTTGCTGAACGACGGGCAGGCTGCCGCCGTCATCGAATTATGCGAGTCGGCTCTCCAGTCCCTATTGGGCGCTATCCAGGCCGTGGATGATTCCGATGGTCACTTCGGTTCGTTGCGGGACCGCCTGCAGGATATCCATTTCCGGGCGTGCCAGGAGGCCCGGCCCGATCCGGCGGAATTAGCCAGGCGGCTCTTTCAGTGGGAATTGCACAGTGACTTCGATGTCTTCTACGGTGCGGCGGTGCAATACGCGAAGATCCTCGGGGACAAGGGCATGAAGGTCTACCGGGAACTGGCCGAGGCCGAATGGGTGGGTGTGCCGGTGCGAACGTCGCCTGAGCGGGGCACGTGGGGCGATCACTTCCGCATCACGCACATCATGGAATCGCTGGCACAGGCCTCTGGCGATATCGAACAACTGGTCGCGGTAATGAGCCGGGATTTGTCGCACGCATACAGCTTCTTGAAAATCGCCGAGGTCTATCAGGAAGCCAGCCAGCACGACAACGCGCTGCTGTGGGCGGAGAAAGGGCTGAAGGCATTTCCGGAAAACACCGACGGCAGACTGCGCGAATTCGCGGCGGAAGAATATCACCGGCGGCGACGCCACGACGATGCGATGAAACTGATGTGGGCCGAGTTCTCGGAGCGGCCATTTCTGGAGCGCTACAAGACACTGGAACGGCACGCGAAGGAAGCGGGCGTCTGGCCGGAGTGGCGGGAGCGCGCGCTGGCCGAGATCCGGCTGCGAATTACGAAGGCCACGGAAAAAGCGCGCGGCCAGGCTCAGCCTCGCGGTATGCTGGCCGGCGATGACTGTTCCGCGCTGGTGGAGATTTTTCTGTATGAAGGCAAGGCGGACGAAGCTTGGCGGGAAGCCGGCGCGGGAGGATGCTCGAACAGTCTGTGGCTACAGCTCGCGGCTGCCCGTGAGAAAGAACATCCCGAAGATGCCGCACCCATCTATTGGAAGCAGGCCGAGGCCGGCATCGCCCGTACCAGCAACGGCCGATACGATGAGTCCGTAACCCTGCTGGTAAAGGCTGCGGCTGTAATGAAGCGGATGGACCGCAGCGCCGAGTTCGCGCGCAACGTGGAAGTCCTCCGCGTGAAGTACAAGAACAAACGGAACTTCATGAAGCTGGTGGAGCAAGAGCGGAAATCGCTGTATATCTAATGGGGACAACGTGACGCCATAGGAGCCTCAGGTAACTGGCCCAGTTGCGCCGACGCCGCCGACCGGACAATTGCGACTCGGAATTATTGCACAATGGAGACATGGTCACGCTGAACAATTTGCGGGCGGAACGGAGGGAGGAGATTCTCCGGCTTGCCGGGCAGCGCGGCGCACATGACCTGCGCGTGTTCGGCTCCGTGGCCCGCGGTGAAGCCAAGGAAGACAGCGACCTCGATCTGCTGGTCGCCTGGGAGCCTGGCCGGAGTCTGATGGATCATGCCGGGCTGGTCGAGGATCTCCAGGAGCTACTGGGAATGAAGGTCCATGTCGGCACTGAGAAATCCCTCCACTGGTACGTGCGTGATCGGATTCTTCGCGAGGCGACGCCGCTGTGAAGGATGATCGGCTCTACCTGCACCACATGCTGGAACGCTGTCGCCGCATCACCCGCTTCATCGGACCCGGCAGAGAAACGTTTATGGCTTCAGAGGAATTACAGGACGCCGTCATCCGGAATGTCGAGGTGATCGGCGAGGCCGCCAAGCGGGTTTCGGCCGTGGCGCGGGGCCGTCTGAACCAACTGGATTGGAAGGCGATATGCGGAATGCGCGACGTCCTGATCCACGACTACATCGGTGTCGATCTGGACGAAGTTTGGAACGTAGCCTCGTCCCGAATACCCGAGCTCCAGGCGGTGTTGGAGCAGTTCCTGGGCGGCGAAAGTCCGGGATCCGAGCCGATTCCATGAGAGATCCACATGCCGCCTCGACGCATATACGCGCTGAAACTAGTTATCATCACAGGGGCCAGAAGCTCGTAGAATCAAACGCTTAGCACTGGTCGTCACCTTCCGATACCCCACCAACCGCTTTCGATTCCCGTTAGCGCTACCACAAACAAAAGACTTACGCGCACTGAGGTGCCACGCGGTGCCACGCGCGGCGCGCCAGAGCCGACAGGTAGGTAGTTCAGCGGTTCTCCCGCCTTGTCGCCGTACAACGGGTTGATCACGATCTTACGGAGGGCCAGGATTTCCGAAAGGATCACCTCGGCCTCCGGTCTTGGAGCGGGACCAGCCACCGCGTCGAGCAATGCCTGGCGGCACCACTCGCTCAACGTCTGTCCTCGCCGGGCCGCCGACTTCTCACATTGCGCATACCCCGCCTCGCTGAGCTTGGTCCCCAGCGACCGGCCACGCAACTGCTTCGGCGAACCCTTTTGTTGGGTCGCGTCCATAAAGGCTCGCGCCGTTCTCTTTCAGGTCCGGCCCCGCGCGGGACCGTCCTGCTTCCACCGGCAACCGCTCTGCCGAGGGCCGCCGGGTAAAATCCTGCTTTCCTTGCTCGCCAACAGGTGGGCTTAATTGGGATGCTACTACGGTTTCGAAAAGCGCGCAAACGAAGTGGCCATCCCACAGAATCAACACGTTCGCATACGCTAACGGCGCGACAGCGAGAACGGCTGTTTTTTACTGCAACCAGTTGGAAGCAAAGACGTTCGCATATGCTAACGCGCCGTTCGCGTACGCCAACCCTGGCAGGGGTGACGTGTCACCCTGCTGCCGGCGCGTTAGCGCCGTTTAGCGGCGCCCACGCACGGGGACACAGGCTTTCCCTTTCGCAAGTATTTCCGCGCGCGCGTCCAGGATTAACGGCCAAAATGGAAACGCTTGAACATTCGTAATGACCGGTAGATCCGGCCGCCAGTTACCTCCCGGAAACTGAGTCGGCTTGCCCGTACCGAGCTCTCGGCTGCTCCTACTCTCTTGAATTGCCTTTCCGTTCTCTATCCGGAAGATCTGGTCCTCTGTTATGCGTCCAGGAAGCACGTTGATCGTTCTTTTGAGTTTCTGCAATCTTCCGTTCTGGTCGAGGGTGTACTCGTCGTAAACAGCCCAGTCCCCACTCTCATCCGTTTCTGTCACATGGATCACGGAAACACGGTCTTTGAGGTATGCTACTCCTCCGACAATCATTGCGGATAGGGACTGCACCGCAGACTTCCATTCGGATTGGTCGCTGTAACCACACCACTGCCGGCGTTGATCATCTTCGAGAAAGAAAATCTCTTTCCCGGACTTGCGTTGGGCAAAGCCTACGTTCGACATCACCAGCGTAGCCAGCAAAACAGCGCCGAGCTGTATTCTCATTTGTCTCCCCGATTCGAACATAGCCAGGCAAGCCGCTATGGGAGGAACGGGTGTTCACGTTCGCACGCTGCAAGTTGCTCTGGACTGGGCTTCGTACCGGGCGGCCCCAATTGGAAGTGAACAGGGTCTGGATGGCTAAAGGTTCCACCCCACGTTAATCCTTGGGCAGTGATCGCTGCCTTTATGGCCGGAAAATTTCGGTCATTGCTATTGATGTCCACTGCCAATCCGATCTGATGTAGTCCCATCGGTACAGCCCCATAAGTTGCATTTTGGTATCTGTCCAACTGTTCGGCTTGGGTTCTGAATCCATCCGTAATCATAGGTGTTATACTCCGGACATTCAAGGTCCGAAACGCTGCGCTTAGAGCTTTTGCCATGTCTGGAGCGAACACGGCATGTATCGGTGTTGGACTGTCTGGCTGAATGGTGTAATTGCCTGACGGCGCCACCAGTGGGCACTGATCGCAAAGCGCCTGAACCTTGGTGAACAGACCACCAGCGTGGACCGTCGTTTCCGATGAGAGAACCTCGAAATCCGCGGTCTCCAACGAGAGGGACACTAGGTCGTATTGATTACCGCTGGGGTCCGCCCGGACCACTGGCTCGTTACCCACATACGTGTACTTGTGTTGCGAAATCGGCTCGCCTGGGTCTCCTTCATCGGTATCCATCGTCCAGAATCGCCCCGTAGACTGGCTCAGGTACCTCGCACGCAAATAATAGAAGCCGAGATTGGGGTCATTCTGCTCGCCCGAGTACAGATACACATTCGGTGTGCTGCCGGCCTGGCTGATGATGTTGCCGAAAGCGTCGTAGTCGTAGCGATCTGTGACCGCGCCCGTCGTGTCCGTCAGGATGCGGACGTTGCCGTGCCCGTCATACCCGTAGAAGCTGGTGCCCGAGCTCTGGCTCTGGCTGATGCGGTTGAGGCCATAGGTATAGACTCGTTGGACTGTGCCGCCGGAGAGTTCCTCCAGCACCTGGGCGTAACCGGTGAGATTGCGATCATCGACGAGGTACCGCGTCGTTGCGCCACCCACGGTCTTGGCGACTCGGTTTCCGTCGCCGTCATAGACGATGGCAACGCCATTGCCATTCTGCGCGATCAGATGGTTCTCAAAATCATAGCCGTAACTGTTTGCTCCAGATCCTGTGGTGTTGCCGTTAGCATCGTACACATCCGTCGCCAGGCGGTCGTTTGCGTCGTAGGTGGAGGTGGCCGGCGGGACTGGAGCCACGGTCGAGGTTCGGGTCAGGCGATTGCCCACTGCGTCGTAGGTGTATCCAATGGCGCCGTTGACCGTGCCGCCGGCAATCGTCTCTCCGGTGAGCCGGTAGAGCGCATCGTACGTGTATGTGACTTGCCGACCGCCCAGTTCCGCCACGGCGGTCCGGTTGCCAGCGAGCCCTAGCGTGTAGGCGTAGGTGGCCAGCGCGGCGCTTTTGCTGAGCGCGAGGTTGGTGAGCCGGTTGAGAGGATCGTAGGTGTACAGCGATTGGACCCCGTTCGGATACAGATAGCTTTGCAGGTTACCAGCGTTGTCATACGTATAGCTGGTGGTCCCGGAAGCCAGGCGGTTATCGGTGACGGCCGCCAGGCGGTTCAGAGCGTCATACGCGTAGTTGACGGACGTACCGCCGGAGTTTGCGGACAGGATTGAAAGGAGGTCTCCGGCCGCGTCATAGGTGTATGTGAGGGTCCCCTCCGGCGTCGCCTTCTGAAGCAGCCGGTCACGCAGGTCGTACCCGTAAGTCGTAGTGCCGCTTGCATCGATCATGGATAGCCGTTGGCCAGTGGCGCTGTAGGTGAAGCGCACCGTTGGCGCCGCGAAGCTGGCGTCGGGCACCTTGGTGGTCAGACGGTTCACCAGATCATAAGCATAAGTCGTGGTTTTGCCATTGAAGTCCTGGTGGCTGCTTTGGTTGCTCGCCAGATCATAGGCGAAGCTTTCCGTCATGCCGAGCGGCAGAGTGCGGCCGGTGCGGCGCCCCAGCTTGTCATAGACGAAGCTGGTGGTGTGGGCGTTGGCGTCGGTCTGCGAAACGCGATCGCCGATCTCGTCGTACGCATACCTCGTGAGCTGTCCGGCCGCATCCGTCACCTGGGTCAGGCGCCCGAGCGGATCGTAGGTGAACTGCGTCGTCTTTCCCGCCTGGTCGGTTTTGCTGATCGTGCGGCCCAGGGCGTCGTAGGCAGTCGAATCAGTGGTGGCATCCGGATAAGTGACGTGGGTCCGCCGGTTGCTGTTGTCGTAATGGTACTGGATGGTATGGCCGTTAGCATCCGTCATCGAGACCTGGTTGCCCGCGCCATCGTACGTGAACGACGTCGTGTGGGTGAGCCCGTCGATGACAGCGGTGCGGCGGCCCGCATTATCGTATTGATACTGGGTGACGTTCCCTCTGGCATCCGTCACGGCTGTGACCTCGCTCGCCGCATCGTACGTTGTTTTGGCGGTCGCGCCGTCCGCGTAGGTGGATTTCACGAGGCGCTTGAGAGGGTCATAAGCGAAAGTCGTGACTCGTCCGGCCCGGTCGGTGCTCGTGATGCGGTCGCCTTCCGCGTCGTAGGTGATGGATTCCGCCGCCCCGTCGGGATAGGTGGTTTGGGTCAGACGGCCCATCAGGTCGTACTGATAGCTGGTTTGGCGGCCGAGTTGATCGGTCGTGACGCTCTGCTTGCCGATGGGGTTGTACTGGATCTGCGTGGTGGAGCCGTCCGGATAGGTGGTCTTGATGACGCGATTCAGAGCATCGTACTGGTAGCTGGTGACAAGGTTTTCAAGGCCACTCGACCCGGTGCGTGTTTTGGTCTGGCTCAGTCTGTTGCCGTTGGCGTCGTACGTATAAGTCGTGATGTGGCCGAGGGCATCCGTTTGCTGCGTCAGATCCCCCGCGCTGTCGTATTGAGAACTCGTCACCCCGCCCAGCGGGTCGGTCATGGAGATCTGCAGGCCCGCCGCATTGTAGGTATAGGTCGTGATATCGCCCAAGGGATCCTTGGTGGAGGTCAGGTTCCCGTTCGCATCATATGTATTCGTGGTAACCCGCCCGAGCGCATCGGTGATCGTCAGAACCTGGTTGCGGCTGTTGTAGGTGTACGTCGTCGTGTGGCTGAGAGGATCGGTCTCGGTGAGCCGGTTGTTGTTGGCGTCGTACGTATAGGTGCGGGTCTCATGCAGCGGGTTCGTTTCGGTCAGGAGGTTGTTGTTCGCATCGTACGTGCGCAGGGTGTTGCCGCCCAGGGCATCCGTGACCTGGATGATGTTGCCGTTGGCGTCGTAGTAATCGACCGTAACGTTGCCGAGCCGGTCGGTCACGATTTCCTGCTGCGCGCTCAGGTTGTTCGTGTAGTTGATCACGTTGCCGTAGGCATCGATGTGCTGGATCAGGCGGCCGTCACTGTCGTAGACGTTCCGGATCGGTTGGACGCCACGAGGATCGACGATCGTGAGCAGGCCGTGATTGCCGTCGTAGGTGAAAGTCGTGACGTTCCCGGCGGCGTCTCTGACGCTATCCAGATCGCCGCTGAAGGGGTCATAGATGTAGGTGATGGTGTTGCCGTTCGGATCGGTAACTTGCGTAATGCGGCCAAACTGGTCCCGCTGGAAGGTCACGCTCTTGCCGCTGGAATGGATGATGCCGGCGGCCGTTACGGTCAGCTTGTTCCCATTCGGGTCCGTCATGCTCTGGAGGCCCGAGTGTTGACTAATGAGAAGCACGCGGCCGTCCGGCATGGTCAGTTGGTAGAGGTCCGGATTGAAGATGCTGACATCGTCCAGGTCTAGAAGCGTAACCGTGCCGGGGAAGCTGCCATACACATAGGGTTGGTTGTTCCCCACAATCGCCAGTGACGCGTTCGGCGGAGTCGTAGAGATCGGCGTGAAGCTGACGGTGGTCTGGCTCAAGGGATCAAGCCGCTGACAGGCAGGATTCAGCGTAGGCTGAAATTGGAAAACGGTTCCGTCGGCGAAAGTGATCATCACCACTTTGGCGGTGCTGGGTTGAATGCAGTAGTTCGGGATGAGGCCGCCGCTGTTCGTTCCGGACCAATTGTCGCCCAAGGGACCGTTGGCCGCCAGCGTGACCGTCGTCAGGTCAAGGCGCCAGCCGACGCCGAAATCCCCAATCGTCTTGTTCCGGCTGTCGTAAGTGCGAACCACCTGAATCGGCAATCCAGCAACAGGCACCGTCAGGTCGTTGAAGGAGACGGTGAAATTGCCAATCTTCTGATTTCCCGTCACCACCACGCTGATCGGGCCAAAAATCGAGGTTTGCCCGACTGTGTCCGTCGCTCGCAACTGGATCAGCGCGAACCCGTTTAACTGAAGCGTCGGATCAAACGTGCCGAGGAATCCGTTCGTCACAGCGGTCGTGCCCGTGGCCAGAGGGCGGAAAATGGACTCGTTCTGCATGTGGAATTCGAGCGTCCACGAGGCCAGCGAAGGACTGGCGACGCTTCCCACCACGTTGGTCAGGGAAGTGATCGAGGTTCCGTCTGTGGGGCTGGTAATCGACACCGTGGGCGGCGGAAGCGGCGTGCCAGTGACCGTCACTGTCACGTTCTGCGTGGTAGTGAGTTGAGTATCGGTCGCGCCGATTTGCAGAACGTAGGTTCCAGCTTGATCGAATCCGACAGAAATCGAGCCGGTTGTGTTGACGGGGCCAGGGTTGCCCGGCGCAGGACAGGAGACGCAAGTGAGCGTCTGGTCTAGGTAGCCAACGGTACCCGGACCGCTGATCGTCTGCCACGATACCGTGAGAGCGCCGCCCAGCGGGAGGCCATCGTCGCTGACCGAGTAGGTGATCGTGACCCGGCTGGGCAATGTGTCTGTCCATGTGGACGCTATCGTTATTACGGGAGCCTGGTTCACGGCCGGCAGCACGGCAAAGGCACTCGCGAGGCTCGCGATTTCGGTTCCCGTAGTGACCGTGACGGTGCGACCGCCGGTCGCAGCACCAAGCGCAAGCGAGATGTTCGCCGTGAGGCTGGTCGAGCTGGCAACCGTCACGCTGTTCACGGTGACGCCGGCGCCAAAACTTACGGTCGACGTGCCTTGGACGAAGTGGGTGAGCTGTCCAGTAATTGCAACATTCACGTTCTGCTGGCCCTGCATCGCACCCGTGGGAGAGACCGAGACAATCGTCGGGGCGCCCGCCGCGCTCACCACGAACCCGCCGGGCGCCGAAACCACCTCGGTTCCGGTCGTGATGGTAACAGTCCGGTTCCCCGTTGCAGCGGTGCCGGAAACCGAAACCGAGAGTGTAAGATGCGTGGAATCGGTTACCGTGACGCTGTTGACGGTGACACCGGCGCCGACTGTCGCCGTCGTCGTTCCCTGGACGAAATGGGTGAACTGCGCGGTCACCGCCAGTGACAGGTTCTGAATGCCCTGCGGTCCGCCGCCGGGGTTGATCTCTGTGATCCCGGAGACGCCGGCAACGACCGTAAATCCGTTGATGAAGCTCGCCACCTCCGTGCCCGTTGTGACTGTAACGGTTCTGGGCCCGATCATTGCCGCGACGCCGATGTTGACAGTGGCCGTTGCCGTGGTAGCGTTTGTGACGGCAAGCGATGTCACGGTGATTCCCACACCAAAGGTCACAACGCTCGTTCCCTGAACGAAATGGGTGTTGAGACCCGTGATCTGAACCTGCAGATTCGTAGCACCTTGCGACGAACCGCCCGGGTTAAGCGTATAGATGATCGGTCCGCTGGCGGTGATAGTGAAACCGTTGGTGAACGAGGCAACCTCGGAGCCGGTGGTCACTGTCACGGTTCGCGTGCCGGGTACAGCTGCGGGATCAATGTTGACAATCGCTGTGGCGCTGGTGGCACTCGCGACGGTCAGAGAAATGACCGTAACGCCCGCACCGAAGGTGGCAACGCTCGTCCCCTGAACAAAATGGGTTGCGAGACCGGTAATGACTACCGAAAGATTCTGTTGGCCCTGCGAGCCGCCGCCGGGATTCAGTGAGTAGAGAATCGGTGTCGCGGCTTGCACAGTGAATACGTTGGCAGCCGACACTACCTCGGTTCCAGTGGTGACAGTGAGCGTCCGTGTGCCGACCGCGGCCGCCGGGTCGATGGCCAATTGCACGCTCAGGCTCGTCGCGCTCGATACAGTGACGCTCGTAACGATGATTCCGGCGCCGAGGCTTACCTGCGTCGTCCCTTGGGCCCAATGCGTGAACTGGCCCGTAATCGTTGAGGTGACGTTCTGCCCCTGCCTGCCGCCAGCCGGGACCATCGAAGTCAGGATCGGCGTGCCGGGCAACACCGTAAATCCATTCGCCAGAGTGGCGACCTCCGAGCCGGTCGTGACCGTGACAGTGACCGGGCCCGGGGCAGCCGTTGACGAGATCTGAAGCTGCGCGGTTAGACAGGTTGGACAAGTCACGTTGATATTGCTTACGGTGATGCCCGGTCCGAAGCTGACCTGCGTCGCACCCTGGACGAAATGGGTGTTCAGTCCGACGATTCCAACCGGCCCCCCTTGCCCTTGTTGGCCGGAATTCGGCGATACCGTGGTGATCGTCGGTCCAGTCGTTGGGACGACCACAAGAAAAGCATCGACTAGCACCGCTGATTCGGAACCGGTTTGCGCGGTCACCGTCTGCTGCCCCGGCGGAGCGAGGCTGCTAATGGTCACCTGGGCCGTCGCGCTGGTTGGGCTAGTTACCGTAACCGTTCCGAAATCTCCCGGTATGCCGCCGCCCACCGAAATGCCTGACCCGAAGTTGACCGTCGTGACCCCCTGAACAAAATGCGTCCCCTGTCCCGTGATTGCGACCGTAACCGACTGGCCGGGTAGTCCCGAGTTTGGGCTGACCGACGAAATAACCGGCATGACAGTAATCTGGAACGTCTGGGTGTCGGATAGGCCACCCAAATCACGCACTCGCACTGTGACGCTGTTTTGACCCACTTGAGACGCAGTGGGAGTCCACTGAAGCAGACCAGTCACCGAATCAATGCTCATCCCCAATGGGGCAGCATCCAGGGAAAACGCCAAGACGTCTCCGCTATCGGGATCGGTGGCTTTCAACTGATAGGCAAAGGTTTGCCCAACCGCGCCTATTGGCAAAGGCGCACTAAGCACCCATGCGTCATTCAGAAAATAGGTATTTCCAAATACGCCCAGGTCAGACCGACCCATCGCAACGATCATCTGGTCAAGAGTGCTGGAGTATCCGACGGAGGTATAGAATCGCGGAAGGGGCGGTCCTCCAACCGCTGCGATCTGGGTCCATTGAGAAGGACTTCCGAGCCCGTTGGCATTGCTCAGGAGCCAGAGATCGTTGAAAGCAGCGGCGCCTGATGCGATGCTTTCATTCGATCCCCCGAATGCAAGCGCTTGGTTGGCCGTAGTATTGAAGACTAGCGACCCACTGAATCTGCCAGTAGGCGGCGTACCGCCTGGCGCAAGAGGAATCCACTGGGGCGGTCCACCTAGACCATTGGCGTTGGTCAGCACCCAGACGTCGTTCAAGTTACCATAGGGCGGCGCGCTGACGCCGGCTCGGCTAAAACCTCCAAACACGATCAATCGGTTTGTCGCCTGGTCATAAACGGCAGCGGCCCCCTCCCTGGACAAGGGGGGGGTACCAGCCGGCGTGAGTTGCGTCCAGGAAGGACTTCCGATCCCGTCAGCGTCCGCCAGCACCCATACGTCATTTAGGTCGCCGCCTCCAAACCCGCCGAAAATAATCATCCGATTGGTGCCAGGATCATAGACCGTCGCATGACTCTGTCGGTACGAAGGAAGGTCTGGCAGCCGTATCCAAGACGAGGGTCCACCCAGCCCATTCGCGTTGGTCAATACCCACGTATCACTCAGGTGCAGTGCTCCCCCGGGGTTGGTGCCGCCTTGGATAATCAGTCGGTTGCTCGACTTGGCGTAGATCACCGACTGTTCTTGCCGGGGGACGGGGCCTGCTACAGCAGGCGTGGTCTGATTCCAGCTCGGAGGGCCACCGCGACCGCTCGCATTCGCAAGAACCCAGACATCGGCGACGATTGCGCTTGGGTCGGTTGCGAATGAGACCTCGCCGCCGAAAAACATCATCCGATCGTTGGTCTCATCGTAGGCTTGGCTATTGCTGTCCTGGGTTCCGCGGGCGGCGGGAATGGTTCCGCCGGGTGAAAGTTGCGTCCAGTTCCGAGTCGTCGATGGGCTCGATATGATCTGTGGCGGATGGTTTATGAGGGCAACCGTGAAACCGTTAGTCAAAGTAGCGATTTCAGTGCCGGTAGTAATCGTTACATTGCGCGTGCCTACTGCCGCCCCGGGATCGATGTTTAACACCGCTGTAGCGCTCGTGGCAGAATTGACGGTGAGCGAGGTCACGGAAATGGCAGCCCCGAAACTGGCGCTGGTCGTCCCCGGCACGAAGTGCGTGAACTGGCCGGTGATCGTCACCGAGAGGTTCGTCTGACCCTGCTGGCCGGTGTTCGGATTGACCAACGTGATCACCGGCGTCCCTGCCGCAACGGTGAAAGCATTCGCCAGACTCACTGTCTCCGTGCCGGTCACCACCTGAATCCCCTGCGCTCCCAGCGTCGCATTGGCCGCGATCGACACCGGCAGGGTCAGGCTGGTCAGAGTGGCCGCCGTCGGTGTGCCCACAGTGATCCCGCTCCCGCTGAACGTCACGACCGAACTGGCACTGAAGTGCGTGAACTGCCCGGTGATCGTCACTGAAAGGTTCGTCTGGCCCTGTTGGCCAGCGTTCGGATTGACCGTCAGCAACACCGGAGTGCCCGCCGTCACGGTGAACCCGTTGGTGAGCGTGACCACCTCAGCGTTGGTCGTTAAAGTAACGTTGCGCGGTCCCACCGCGGCTGCGGGGTCAATGTTCAGTACGGCTGTAGCACCGGTAGGAGAAGTGACGGTCAGCGAGGCCAGCGTGATGCCGGCACCGAAACTGGCTGTGGTACTCCCTTGAAGGAAATGCGTGAATTGGCCTGTAATCGTCGCGGACAGGTTCTGCTGGCCCTGTTGCCCGGCATTCGGCGATACGGATTTGATGGTTGGAACTCCGAAACTAGCACTATTCACGACCGCGTATACGCCATGCGGTCCCTGGAATTGCACGATCGAAGCATTCGGATTCGTGCCGAGATTGTAAATGTCTTGCCCATTGCCTGATCCCAGCGTCTTGCCGGTTAGCCCGTTGAAGATAGGATGCGTGCTCGTGACATTGACCGAGTTCAGCCCGTTGTAGGTTGTGGTGTCGAAAGCGAGCCCAAAAGCCTGGAGGAACGGATTCAAGAACGCTGCTTCCACGGCCGGGCTTTCGCCAACGCCGCCGTAGACATAAACGTTGCCGCCCCCATTCACGTACTGGGTTAGTACGGGCGAACTGATCGACGCCTTCGTCGGGTAAGTTTCACCAACAAAGACCGCGATGTACGTTTGTAGATCCGCTAACGTCAAGCCTGCAACCGTCGCCGGATTGCTGACGTAGGTAACTGTAAATCCTGCGTTTGCAAGCGCCGCTTTGACACTGGGCGCATAATCCCGGGTCTCGTCGCCAGGAGACGATTCCACCGCGAAGATGTTACCAGAGTTCGCGCCAGTCAACCAGTTCGCAAGGTTTACGGCGAATTGAATTTCGTTCGGCCCGGCAACAGAACTGCTGAGGGTATTGACGTCATGGCCAACGACGATCCGCCCGGAACCGGAAGTGCCCAGGTTCACCGTAAAGCCGTTGGTCAAGGTGGCCACCTCGGCATTGGTGGTCAGCGTGACGCTGCGTGGCCCGGCCACTGCGGCTGGATCGATATTCAGCAATACCGTGGCGCTGGTTGCCGAGTTAATCGTCAGCCCAGCAATCGTGATTCCAGCGCCGAAGCTAGCCGTCGTTGTCCCCTGTAGCCAGTGCGTGAACTGCCCGGTGATCGCCACTGAGAGGTTCGTCTGACCCTGTTGGCCCGTGTTCGGATTGACCAACGTGATCACTGGCGTCCCTGACCCGACGGTGAACGCATTCGCCAGGCTCACCGTCTCCGTGCCCGTCACCACCTGAATCCCCTGTGCTCCCAACGGCGCGGTGGCCGCGATCGACACCGGCAAGGTCAGGCTGGTCAGCGTGGCCGCCGTCGGTGTGCCCACAGTGATGCCCGTCCCGTTGAACGTCACAACCGAGGCGGCACTGAAGTGCGTGAACTGCCCGGTGATCGTCACTGAGAGGTTCGTTTGACCCTGCGGGCCGGTATTCGGATTGACCAACGTGATCACCGGCGCCCCTACCGCGACGGTGAACGCATTCGCCAGGCTCACCGTCTCCGTGCCCGTCACCAACTGAATCCCCTGTGCTCCCAGCGGCGCATTGGCCGCGATCGACACAGGCAGGGTCAGGCTGGTCAGAGTGGCTGCCGTCGGTGTGCCCACAGTGATCCCGGTCCCGCTGAACGTCACAACCGAACTGGCACTGAAGTGCGTGAACTGCCCGGTGATCGTCACTGAGAGGTTCGTTTGACCCTGCGGGCCGGTATTCGGATTGACCAACGTGATCACCGGCGTTCCCGACCCGACGGTGAAGGCACTCGCCAGACTCACCGTCTCCGTGCCCGTCACCACCTGAATCCCCTGCGCTCCCAGCGGCGCGCCGGCTGCGATTGACACAGGCAGGGTCAGGCTGGTCAGAGTGGCTGCCGTCGGCGTGCCCGCCGTGATGCCCGTCCCGCTGAACGTCACAACCGAGGCGGCACTGAAGTGCGTGAACTGGCCGGTGATCGTCACGGAGAGGTTTGTTTGACCCTGCTGGCCGTTGTTGGGATTCACCAACGTGATCACCGGCGTTCCCGACCCGACGGTGAAGGCACTCGCCAGACTCACCGTCTCCGTGCCCGTCACCACCTGAATCCCCTGCGCTCCCAGCGGCGCGCCGGCTGCGATTGACACAGGCAGGGTCAGGCTGGTCAGAGTGGCTGCCGTCGGCGTGCCCGCCGTGATGCCCGTCCCGCTGAACGTCACAACCGAGGCGGCACTGAAGTGCGTGAACTGGCCGGTGATCGTCACGGAGAGGTTTGTTTGACCCTGCTGGCCGTTGTTGGGATTCACCAACGTGATCACCGGCGTTCCCGACCCGACGGTGAAGGCACTCGCCAGACTCACCGTCTCCGTGCCCGTCACCACCTGAATCCCCTGCGCTCCCAGCGGCGCGCCGGCTGCGATTGACACAGGCAGGGTCAGGCTGGTCAGAGTGGCTGCCGTCGGCGTGCCCGCCGTGATGCCCGTCCCGCTGAACGTCACAACCGAGGCGGCACTGAAGTGCGTGAACTGGCCGGTGATCGTCACGGAGAGGTTTGTTTGACCCTGCTGGCCGTTGTTGGGATTCACCAACGTGATCACCGGCGTTCCCGACCCGACGGTGAAGGCATTCGCCAGACTCACTGTCTCCGTGCCGGTCACCACCTGAATCCCCTGCGCTCCCAGCGTCGCATTGGCCGCGATCGACACCGGCAGGGTCAGGCTGGTCAGAGTGGCTGCCGTCGGGGTGCCTGCTGTGATCCCGGTCCCGCCGAACGTCACGACCGAGGCGGCACTGAAGTGCGTGAACTGGCCCGTGATTGTGACCGAGAGGCTCGTCTGACCCTGTTGGCCCGTGTTCGGATTGACCGTCATCAACACCGGGATTCCTGCGGTTACGCTGAAACCGTTATTCAGGGTCACCACCTCGGGGCCTGTCATCACCGTCACGTTTCGTGCGCCCACTGCCGCCGCGGGGTCGATGTTCACCACCGCCGTGGCGCTGGTGGACGAGTTGATCGTCAGCGACGCCACCGTGATCCCAGCTCCGAAGCTGGCCGTGGTGGTTCCTTGCGCGAAATGCGTGTATTGGCCCGTGATGGCGACTGAGAGATTCTGCTGCCCCTGCTGGCCTGCGGCCGGAAGCACCCGGACAATACTAGGCACGACGATCTGAATGGTTCCCGTGGCTGACTTCAGCCTTTGGACAAGAGTACTAAAGGCGGCCGATACCTGGAGCTGCATTTGGCCGATAGATGTCGCACTCGCGGTGAACGCGAGCGTGTAGATGCCGTCGCCTGCGACGGCGTCTCCATTGAGCCCGTCGTCGTGCATCACCCCCAGGATGACCGGGCTAGCGCCATCCACTCGCAAGAGGTTGACTCCGCCACGGATCAAAGCGGGGTCGCCCGGCCCTAACGTGATCTGGCTTGTGCTGATCACTTGGTAAACTCCACCCGATAGCACGGCAGTACTTACGGGCGTGCCGATCACGGGAGTCGCTTGGGCGCTAAAAGGGACACTCGCCATCGAGAACAATAACGTTCCAAAAACGCGAAAGATTATTCCTGGGCGCGCGGAGCCCTCCCCGAGCGAACCACGCGCGCCGGCTGGGCGTTGCACCGGAGTCTTCACTGCGCAGCCTTGATGGTGAGAGTCACGGGATTCGAGAGCAGTCGCTTCACCAGGCCGTGAAAGGCGCCGGACACCTGGAATCGCACTTGGCCCGCACTGCGCTCATTAAGCGTGACTTGGATCGTGTAGGTGTGATCTCCAGCCACCCCATCGCCATTCTTGCCGTCATCATGGAACTGACCCACAACGACTGGCAGTCCCGATGCGTCCACGCGAATCAGGTTGACCGAGCCCGCAATCAAAGCGGGATGGTCGATTCGAGCGGACAGAGTGACCAGAGTAGGCGTGTTCGTCAGGACGGCGGTGCGGTCCGCCGAGAAGCGCGCGATCCTTGGGGCTGCCCGAGAAGCCTGTTGGCGCGACCGAAATTGTTGGGGAGAGGCGGAAAGCCAGAGGCCCAAGGGCGCTAGTACCACAATCAGCGCCAGCCTTTTCCGAGACCCAAGACCGTCGAGAGCCTTTGTCCGCAGGGCCAATGCCGCCAGCGCCAACCCTAATAACATAAGGAGGGGAGTCGAAAGCGCGGGCACGGTAACAGGCGTGATGGGGGTGATGGTCGCGTCGTCAAGTGTGAATGATGAGCCCGCCGGGGCGCCGGTAATATTCACCCTTGAGATGCCATTGGCCGAGGTCACTTGGAGCAACTCGTTTGGAGTGCTGCTGGTATTGCCAGAAACCGCCTCATTGCTCGAAAAGCGCGAGGTCGCGACTGCCACCTGGTTGTTGGCGCTATTGAAGGCGCGCATGGTGAGCAGTTCGGCATACGTGAAGTACCCGCTGAAGCTCTGCGTTGGCGAGGTGAAGCTGATGGTCATCGGGCCGTTGTTGTCCGAGGCGACATTGCTTCCGGAGTGCGGCGGGAACTCGAACTCGTTCAGCGTAATGCCCGCAGTCAGGATGATGGCATCCCCAAACGCCATGCCAGAGTATTGGCTCGTGAGGATCGTGCTGTCTGGGAAACCCTCAAAGGTGAGGGTGACGGTTCCGGCGGCAAGTGGAGTGGACCATACTCCGGCGAGCAGGAGCAAAGAAAAGATCCGCACGACGTAGGGCTCCTCAAATGTGCCGAAAAAATACGAAGGTTAAGTATACCGCGAATCATTCCGCTTTAAAGAAAAGAAATAAAAGAAAGATAAGATCAGCAGTTTCCCTGGGATCTTGGGGCGTCGCTGCCAACCCGTTTGCATTCAGCATGTTCCGGTCCTGAATTCACTGAACATCTCCAGTCCGCTTCTCGGGTGCGTTCCGCTGCTGGAACTCTTCCCACTTCTTCGCGGCCTCGTCGTCCTGACCGTGGATCATGTGCGCGTAAATTTCCTGGGTGGTCCGGATCGAGCTGTGGCCCAGGCGCGCGCTCACCACAGGCAGTGGCACGCCGTTGGCCAGGAGATGCGACGTGTGTGTATGGCGCAGGGAATGTAGGCTGGCGCCGGCCGGCATCTTCAGGCGCCGGAACAGCAGCGACACGGTCGCGGAAATTGAATCGGGCTTCAGCGCCGACCCGTCCTCGTGGGCGAAGATCAGGTCGCCGGCCCGGTAGTCGGCGCCGAACTGCCGGCGGAACTCATTCTGCCGGCGGCGGTGTGCCTTGAGCACTGCCAGCGTACTCTCCGGCAGCCCCACGTCCCTTGGCTCGTCGCTCTTGGTGCCCTTAAATTGCAGCACGGTTCGCGTCTGCGTCAACGACCGCGCAATGATGGCTCGCCCATCGACGATGTCCGACCACCGCAACGCCAGCACCTCGCCGCGCCGGCAGCCCGTGGCGGCCGAAACTTCGAGAAACGCCCGCATGCACCAGGGGCTGGTCGCGCTCTCCAGCACCAGCGCCTGCTGTGCGGGCGTGAGTGCGACGCCGCGATGTTTCTTCACGCGGGGCGGCTCGCTGTTCGTTACCGGGTTGATGCTGGCCAGTCCCCACCGGATCGCGCGCGAGAACGCACTGGAGACAATCCCCGCGATGTTCCGGACCGTCTTCGCGCTCATCGGTCGCGGTGCCTTGGTCTTTCGCACGCGGCCGCCAGACTTGAGCAGGCGCCCCCACTCGCGGTTCAGATGGAGCGGAGTGATCTCAGACAGCGGCATCGCGAGCAACTCCGGCGCCAGATATTTCGCCTGGTCGTGGTAGCGCTCGACCGTTTTGGGCGCCAGCTTCTCGTCGACGTGCTGGCGGAAAAACTCCTGCAGGAGCGCCGCGAGTGTGGTGGGGACCGTCCCGGTAACGCCGGCGCCGGCCTTCGCCATCTCGGCTTTCTTCTGCTCCTCGGTCCGGCGCGCGGATTCCGCGTCTTGGGCTTCCTTCTTCGTGGCAAAGCCCGACTCTTTTGCACGGCGGCGAACCTGCCGGCCTGAGCCCGGAAGGTCAAACGAGTAGTACCAGACGATCCCGGATCCGTTTTTGAACTTGTAGACGGGCATCAGTTCACACCGTTACCTCTGTTTGCGTTTCAAGTCCAGGGCCGCCGCGCGTGCCACAAGTGCGCTCCCATTCCTCATAGGCGTGCCGTGTGACGATCCACCTCCGGCCGAGGCGGATGCCGGGCAGGAGCCCCTGCTCCAGCATCGCGTAGACGGCTAGGCGGCCGATGTCTAGGCGACGGGCGATCTCCGGGATGGAAATGCGGGCGTTCATAGCGACCCTTGGATACTCATGGTTCAGATTTCCTCCCGGCACACCGGGCACTCGTCGACCGGCGTGACGTCGCCGCGCTGGTCCGACTCGTACGTGTGGACGAGCCAGCGCTCCGGCCCTCGCCATCCGCAGGCACTGCAGTGCGCCGGCCGCGGCGACTCCCAGCGCCCCCAGACCCAGGCCCAAGCGATGTGCGCGCGCCAGCGGGCGGTGCAACTCGACAAGTCGCCACAGCCTGTGATGTGGCGGAGCAGTTGGTTGATGGTGCGGCTGGTGCCCCACGCCAGCGTCCAGGCGAGCGCGAGCAGGTATCGCGGTCGGTTCACCTATCGGCCTCCGGGGAGGCAAGCGCCTCCGGCGTCGGCACCTCGTTCTCTGGCGAGTAGGAGACGGTGCTGTGCTGCGCTTCGCGCAGGGCGTTCCGGAGGCGCCGCTCGTAAAGTTCCGGCCACCGCCCGTCGGGGTCCAGTGCGTCGGCTACCTTGAACCTGTTCAGGTACTCGGCGAGGACCGCCTTGGCGTGCACGTCGTCCGAATATCCGGTCTGAGTTTCCAGGAACCCGCGGCCGGCGATGCCACAGGCGCCCTCGGCGAGCGCGGCCTTGAAGTCGGCATCCTTCACCGCCGCCTTGAGTTCTGGTGTCATCTCGGGTACGCCGAGCATGGCGAAGATGCGCGTCTGGACACGGTCCTCGAGCGCGCGCGCCTCGGCGGTCTTCATGGGCCGCGGTACGTCGGCCACTACAACCTCGGCCGCGTCGTGCAGAAGCGCGTGGACTTCCAGCCCTGGATGCACGTAGCCGTCCTGCGCCAGGTCCGCGACCAGCATCATGTGCATGCCGATTGGCCAGAGCACCTCGCCGCCACCAGAGAACCGGAACAGGCGCATGCTTTGCACCGCGATGTCCCGGATTGTCGGGGCGCCGAAGTCCTGGGTGATGTGGACGCCGGTAAAGGTCAGCAAGGCACTGGCTCCTCTTCGGCGGGCGCAAGGATCACACGCAGCAGCTCCGTAGCCCGCCGGATGCGGTCCTTCTGGAGCGCTTCCAGGCGCTCGTTGTTGGTGTCGACGGCTTTCCGGTGATCGATCCGCCGCACCAGGAACTCCGCGTGCGCAACTGCCGCCTCGTCCCGCGTGCAGCCGTGCCGCTTAAAGAACCGGAACTCGTCGGCCGTGCGCGGTGCATCTTTCGGCTTGACAAAGATGCGTTGCAGGACGGCCTTCCCGCGCTGGATCACTTGCGCCACGGCAGTGGTCGTGGTTATGTGCCCCTCGGCCTTTCGCGGCGCGCGGCCCATCCGTTCGATGCACTCGCGTCGCAGTTGCTTTGCTCGTCGTCCGCTCATCTTCAGTTGCTCCTTAGCTCCATGTATGCCCATCCGTTCGAAATCCCGATCAGTCGGTAGCCGTTCGAGTACAGCCCTGCCAGTCTGCGCTCGGTGCTCGTGGCGCCGTCGCGCTCCGGGTCCAGGCGGGACCGATCGGTATGGCGGCATGTCGGTCTCTGGTGCCGGCAGGAGGTGCGCGCGCTTCACTGACTCGGCTTCGCCGTAACAGGTCTCGCAGACCGTCAATCGGTTGCCGGTCTTCTCAATCTGGCGCGCGGTCCCTGGCGTCAGCTCGGCGGTGCACTGGGCGCATTCCATTTACTTGTGAGGCTCCGGCTTATGGTGATCGAGGTCGCACTCCGCCCGCTGGACCAGCGCGTTCATCACCCGCCGATCACCGTCCTTTATAGGTACGTCCTCGCAGCTCTGGCAACCGACGCAGAGCCTCGCGCCAGGTACCGCCTCCAGCCGTTTGCGTGGGATTTCGTTTCCGCACGCCTCGCAGGCGTGGGGTTCCGGCGCAATGCTGGCTTGGGCTCCGTTGGTTGCGTGATTCATTCCGTCACCTCGGCTGGTCCGCCCGGCGTACCGACAATGTCGGCGCCGATGGCGCGTATGTCGACATCGACGTAGTCACTTGTCCGTGTGCGATTCACAATCCGCCAGTGCAGTGTGCTGGCCGTGATTCCCAGGCGTCGAGCCGCTTCCGTCAGAGAGATGCGCTCTCCGCCAAGCATCACCATGCGCGCGTCTTTCCGGACACGGAAACCGCCGCGGCGAGAAGGCTTACCCTTCTGCAGGGTGTTTTCGGCCGGCGCTTGAGCCATCGACCTCAACTGCAATCCGGCGATCACTTCCCGTAGCGCTTCGATGCAGCCCATCTCTCCCCTGTGCCGCTCGCCAGATCGGACACCGCATCGTTGACACACCAGGCCATCTAGTTTTTCGTAGTCGAGCGTTGACACATCGCCTCCCGGTCGCCAAACAGCCGCAAGATGCGGTCGTTGGTCTCATCCAGTACATGCCTGCAGTCAGCGTTGATCTTGCGTAATTCGTCCGCGCGGTGTGCACCTATTTCGTCGGTGCTTGCCGCCAGTAGCTCATCGACCTAATCTTGGCAATTACGCCTCAGCACGTAAAGCAAGCACTGGCAATTGTCGGCGCGGCCGTTCCCGTGCGAACGTTGGGCGACTACGCTGGGGTACGTGAAGCGATAGATGATCCTTTCGGGGGAACTGCTGAGCGCTATCGACGAACCGTCGAGCAGATACAGCGGCTTCTCACGGTAGCCCTATCTCGTCTTGGGGGTGCGAAGTGAGCGAGCCTCATCGATTAAGTTTGGAGACAGTATCGGCCAACTTACCAGGGAAGCTCTACCGAGTGGCGCGCCCAGGTCGCTCTCTCGGACCGGATGCGCCAGTAAGCGATGCCGTGGTCCGTGAGTGGGTCAAAGGAATCGCGCGACGCCTGACGGGCGATGGATCTCTTCTCGTTGGAGAAACCATCGACTATGTCTGTCTTTTGGGGCGCAAAGACAGAGGGCGCCGTGAGATTGCGGACTTCTACAATGCTCGAGGCCCTAAGGACGGAGACGACCTGATCACGAGTTCGAAGCCTAGTTGGGAAAGCTATCTCAATGAGCTTGGGGATGGGAGCGTCAGGTTCGTGGTGCACCACTTCCCCACTGTTGATGGCGTGGGGCTCGAGCCAGCCCAACTTCGTCAGATTCAGCAGCTGATCTCAAATCTTCTAGCGCAGGGCAGGACGATTCTGGTCGGATGTTCCTCGGCAATCGGACGGACCGGTGCTGTGCTTCGAGGATTTACTTGTCCACTGTGACGTACAGCGTGCACTACCTCCTGAATCATGGCGCATCCGGAAACTATTCTCGCACCCGGAACCTCGCCGGTTTCTCGCCGCGGGTCAGAAGTTCTTTTATACCGGCCAATTCCCAAAATTATGCCATCCGTTGGGCCCGTGCCGCCGGAATACAATGTGGCCGGCTGAGCGGCCAGCCGGGCGCGTCACTGCGATCCGCGGCGACAAGATGGGCCGGGAGGCCCGTCCGACGGGCCTCTTACGAATTCGCACCGGCGCATGGCCGTGCCGTCAGCGGACATTGACGTCACACCTGGTCCCTCGATGCAGGGTCCGACCCGCCACAAAGTTCCTGCCGACGGTGACGCTTGTCGTCGTGCTTTCGACCAATCTCCCCGAAACCGCCGTATCAGGAGCCGGGGATGGCATGCGGCTGTCGACGATGGTTAGCGCATTTCTGGAGTAAAACCAGCCAGTTTCCATCGGTGGCAATACGCTTTGGAAGCGATACATGCGGCCGGTTGAGGAAACGCTAAGCGCGGATCAGCTAAGATTATCGACGACTTAGCACCCGAGGTTCGCGATCTGATAAAGCGTGGGATCCGGGAGTTCGACAAGACGGACGTTTAACCCATCCGGTTTGGACACATTTCGACGGTTTGTGACATTAGCGGAAGTCGCCGGACTTCAGGCCACTGGCCGGCGGCCGAAATGGCGCCGGCCCTACCATCTCAGTCCGCTTTCACTGTGCCCTTCGGTATTGGCACGCTAAGATCGACTTTCAAATCGTCCAGCATCGGCTGAGGGAGAGGGACAAATGCGTCTATTGGATCAGATCCTTCGCTGTCAGTCGTTGCCCAATGGGTTTCCTCCTCGCGGTCGGCTGTTGGGTCACCACCCGTTAAAATCTCAAATATCTGGGCGCGCGTCCGCAATACATCGAACATTCTCTCGTCGTATGTCGCCGCGAGGTAAGGGAGTGCGACATCCAAACCGGGCATTTCCTGTTCGTGTTTCTTGCCGCCGACGCCCAAAGCCAGTTTGCGCTCTCTTTCTGCCTTACTGCCGATTCGATCTGTTCTCCCTGTGCGTTGTTCAATGGTTGCGGGATTCCATCCAAGGTCGTAGTGAATGACGTGGCTGCATTCGCGGTGTAGATCGATTCCCTCTTGGCCGACTGAGGTACAAACCAAGATCTCTGGGAGAAGCGGGGTGTTGAATCCCGAAAATATCGAGGTGCGCGACTTGGTCTCGCCCTTCACGAGCGCGACTGCTTCGGCCTTGGGGTTCATCGCATATTCGAGGTAACTCTCTCGTTCTCGTTCGCTCATTCGGGCTACTTCTTCCAGGAATGCGATTAGACGTTGGGCAAGAGTCTCGGCTCCGCTGGCCGCACCTAAAGGCCGATGTAAGCCCACGAACAGGCTCGATGCCCATGTTTCGTCTTGATCTTTGAAAACGGATACTGGCATGCGCAGGAGCATATCGTCACGAAGAAGCGCACGGACCAATGCGTCCACTGAGTCGCGTCTAGCTGTCCAGTTCCATCCTCCGTCACGGAGTGTTACGCCGGACATTGCCTTCCGGACTAGATCAGCGTCGATGCGCCCTTGCGGCCCGAGCAACGTAAGGGCCGATCGAGACGGCGCAAAAAGGTTTGGACCATCGACCAAACTCACAAATACGGAGCTCCGGCCGCTGGTGTAGCGAGACAGCAGGTCCTTCGTCAATCGCTCTAAACGTGCTGCTTCCGGCTGTGCTTGTAGCTCGTAATGGGCGGCTAAGCTGGATCTGGCTGCGCGTTCAGTGATTTCGGCCCCTTCGTAATCGCCGCCGGTCGAAAGGTCGCGGCGGCCGTACCGATCCCGTACCCAGCTTTCGTCAGCCATTTGCTCCAGCAAATCGCCGGTCAGGCGTCGGTCACCAACCAACGTTTCCAGCTTGACCGCTTCCATTTTGAGCCGCCGAGCCCAAATATGCTCGATTGCGCGAGCGAGGAAGACGCGATCTGGCCGCTCGACGTCTGGAAAGAGAGGTCGCCCTTTGATCTCGGCCCGAGTCGCCAGCGAAGCAATGGCGGTAACATCGCTCTCCGTCAGCGCGAGAGGCTGCGAGCCAAGACGAAGCAGCCAGCCGGCCAAGACGCGATCCACGAACAGCGCAACACCCGAAGATTCTCGCCCAGTCAGCGAGCGCCTAAACTGTTGCATTGCTTTATCGCGATCCTCTTTAGTCCGTATCTCGGTTCCGCGAGCTCTGAATAGCGCTTGCCGCTTCTTGTGGAGACTGGTTTCAATCCCTTGTTTCAGCGCAGCGACCAGGGCATCCGCTGTTGGCACTCGAAAGCAAAATACCAACGACTTCTCGCCACGATCCCACCGCTCCAGTATTGCATCGACTACTTGCCGCAGCTTGGGGTGGTCCGCATCCTTCGGTCGCGTGGCCTTCCCGGTCAATCGAGACAAGAGATCCACAAGACCCTGCTGTTCGCCTGTGGACGCAGCGGTGATGGCATCTTTTCCTTCCTTGCTCATCCACATCGTTGTGTAGCAACCCGTCAGCGCTGTCCCGAGCGTCGTTCGATACCGCCCTCTGCTGAGCGCTGCGACGACTTTCATGAGAAGATACTGAACCAGCTCGTCCCTAGGTTCCAGCGACTTACCGGGAGCAAGATGAAGTCGGCTTTGGTCCGGACGGAGCGAAGCGTCCCCGTTCGGTGGATACTCGCAACCAATCCAATATCGCCTATGAGCACCCGACCGGCGGTGACGAATCACCAGCGCCTTCATGGCTTGGCCAAGCGCCCGATTGGCTGCCCGCAATTCCAGCGCCCGATTGAAAAATGGTCGAACGGGACCTGGCACCTGGTCAATATTCCAGCTGCCTGTCAAGTCCGCGCCGTCCAGCTTCCCCCAAATCCGAGATAAGCTTTCCATCCGCGAGTCAGTCTGTTCATCTCGTGTGAGATCGAATTCGCTAAGCCGAGGACTCCAGCGCGCCAGTTGCTCGGCTAACGCCCCCCATTCTCGCGAAAATGCACGACCAGCTCGTTCTGATAACTCCATGCAGCGGGCCAAACACTCCCGCATCCGCTTGAGCACGGCCGCCCTGTCCTTGCCGATGGCAGATTCCATGTGGTCGATCACGTTCAGAATACTGATGGCTTCCTGGGGATTCAGCTGGAACGGTGTCGCCGTGAGTAGCAGTATGCGCTTAGCAAATGGCGCAATGAATTCACGGATCGCACGAAATTCGCCAGCTTCGTTGTTACGCCAGTGGTGAGCTTCGTCCGTTATCACCAGCGGAAATTGCCTCTCCAAAAGGTAAGGCCAGAGCCTTTTAAAGACGTCCCGTAAGCCAGCCTTGAGATCGCGGAACCATTCCAGCCAAGCCCTATAATCTGTCGTACGGTGGTCGCCTGGTTGTTTCAATGGGGCGCCCTTGCAGGTGCATCGCAAGTCCTCAAGTTGTTCTTGCCCGCCGTTGCGCGCAAAGCGATTGAGAGCTCTCTCCATGTCGCCGTAAGTTACACTAACCTCGGCGAACAGCCGCTTCTCCCAACGTGGCTCCCACTCATCCCGCTCGCGATCGGACGATGACAGATACCGCTCGTGCCGCGTCCAATCCCAAAGATTGATCTCGTATTCACCTCGCCCAGACCACTGGGCAGCGTCCTCCCATCCCGCCGAGCCGACCGTTTGAGAGAGCCCACGAATTAGGTGATAGCGCTGCCGCATCTGGAGACCATTCGCCCACCAGCGGAACAGGCATGCCGTCACGAATCGGACTGCCTGGTCCGACAAACGCTTCGTGAAAACCCCCGATTCAGCAACCAGGATTACCGGCACGTTTCGACGGCGGAGGTCGTGGGCGCGATAGATAGCCTGTAGGAGTTGGTCCGCCGATTCGCATAGAATCGACTGGAACCATTTCGTCCTTTCGCCGTCGACTGCACAGCGCGTAAGGAGCGCTTCAACTTCGAGGGTCCACTTCTCAGCGAGCGTGTGATTTCCCCCCGGCGTAATAATCAGCACGCACTTGTAACAGCCTGAGACGTCGTCGAGCTTCTGACATCGGTCTTTATCGCGCAGGATCGAGAGCACCGTGTAGGCGACCGAGAGGGCCACGTAGGTCTTTCCCATACCAACTTCGTCGGCGAGCACCTGCAACTCTCGACGATCGGAGATTTGACCAAAGAATGCTCGCAGAATATGATTGACCGTGGCCGCTTGTCGCTCGGCATCCTGGGCGCCGATGCGTTCACTGTCCTTGCCGAGGTTGATCTGCGCGACTTCTAGGACTGGAATCATGCGTTCACCTCTTCATGCTTGGTGGTGCCGCTCGTCAAAGATTCCGGCAAGATCACCGTCCACCGCCGAGCTAAGTCAATCGGCAGCATTGCGCTCAAGAATTCAGAGAATGCCTTGTCCTTGGTCACAGCCACAAAATCAGATTTCGTGGACGCTTGCCGGACAAAACTGTAAAGGCGGTTCAGTGCCCTCCGGCGCACATCATCCAGTGCTTGGCGTTCAGCCAGCGGCAATTCGACAGCCCAGGGCATGTCGTTAACGACTCGCACCAATTCTGCCAGCTGGAACGCTGCGGCTGTCGGAGTCCGCTTGCCAGTCAAGAACGCTTGAACAATCCGTTCCGCCAAGCTTACCGGACTGAGGTCACCCAATAGCGCCTGTTCTGCCGCTCGAGGGGAGGACGCCGCATTCTGAATAGTTCTTGTGAGGCCGTAAAGACTTTCTACAAATTCACGGACGACGTAGTTCTGCAACCGCTTCAGTTTTTCAATGTCTTGAGGATCTGTAGGGCCATTCTGATCGATGCGCTCATGGGCCTGTTGTTCGAGACGTGCGAGGAGGTCGTCCTCGGAGATGCGGCCGTGGAAGTATGCCAGCAACTGGTCCTCTGATGGCTTGGCACCCAGAATACTCGGCATTCCGTCCTTGCTGTCACGGGAAATGTTTACTGGAAATAGACAATGATGCTTGTAGGCGTCCCAAGAGATCTCAACGCAACGACGAGCGAGCAAGTGCCGTACCTGCTCGGCCGTAGAAGCTAAGCAAAAGGGGGACGGCATATCTACGGAAACTAGCGTCGGCGGCTTCTCATCACCAGAAAACGGGGGCAACACCACACCGAAAGCACGCGCATCTCCGGGGCGCCGATGTATGCGAAGTTCGCCGTCCGGTTCGGGTAATTTCTCCCAATTGATTGCCAGCTCGATACGTTGAATAAAGTCAGCCCAATCTGGTGCTTCCTCCTCCTCGGTCGATGGCTCAATCAGATCAACACTCCTACAAGAAGCCCAATCGATGACTTGGCCTTGGATTGGAGGACGCCACGCAGATGGCTGCCAATTGCCGCGCGCCCACCTGACTAGGACGCCTGCCTCGATGTTCGCGGTCAGCGGATCACGTAGAACGCCAAGGCCACGACGCGTGAAATTGGCAGACCCGACATACGCCAGAACGGTCTTCGGCCCTGCCAAGATAATCCATTTCGCATGGAGATCTCTGTTTTCTCCAGACATCCCGGCGGGGATTTCATCAGATGCGGCATCCAGCCGCGCAGGCATGATTCGTCCTCTCTTAACCGGGAACGCTCTTGTCCGCAGATGTGTAATCAACGCGAACGGGAACCGAGGCAAAGCATTTGGGCTCGGAGTATGGGCACACGTGATGATCTCCAACTCGCAGTCATCCAGAGAGCACCCTTTGGCTGCTAAACCATCGGCAATCGCCTCAAACGGACCGGCCGTTGGGGTCACTTCGACTTGCGGCCAAAACGGAGAGCACACTTGCCAATTCGATACAGTCTCGCCCTTTGGCCAGGCGTCAACCACCTGACGCCATAGCGGATCGGCGCCGCCGCCAAATACGACCTCTAGATGTTGGTTATTCTCTGACGAGGGTTGAGCTGACCACTGGCGAGCACGTTTGACTGCCGCAACAAACACGTGCCGCAGTTGGTCATCGGCGACGTCACCAAGCACGCTCTCCCAACGTGACAGTGCTTGTACAAGCAAAGCCGGCGGCAGCGTTCCGTCCTCATGAAAGTCCATCACGATGGCAAGTTCCCGCTGCCTTCGGAATCCTTCATGCGTGAGGTTTGCTGAACCCACGATCAGGCGGATGTGATTATACCGATGAATCAGGATCACTTTGGCGTGTTGGACTTTGTGCCCAACGGGCAGAACGTCCACGCGCAACGTCGGCCGACATCCCGCGGTGAGTGCGTGGGCATCGCAAATCAAGCTCAAGTCGGCTGTTGCAAGGGTGCGGTCAAGTGTCACCGGCGAAGCGTAGCCACGATCGCGCACGCCGCCGATGCCCAGGAGAGTCGGCAGAAAGTCCTGCCCGAAGAAATCCGGCTGATCAAGCGACAGCCCATAGGTTGAAAAAGCGGCCCCGACCAGAGCGCCGTCCGCTTCGGAAGGCCGCAGCCAATCCATCATTATGCTACTGCCGTTGCCAGCTTTCGTCGCCATCTCGCCTCACTGAATTCTGCAAAGTCTTATGAACCGCTTCGCACCGAAGGTGCGGTATGGGTGTCGAGTCATCGCCCTCCACCCATCTGTCACGTGCGACTCGGTCAGACCGAAGCGTTGCGACGTCAGTCGAGCCGCAGACCCAGGACCTGGCTCGAGTCGGACCCACGGGCTTTTCGGCAGTCCGCCATCAAACTTATCTTCCTGCACGCGCAGATGCCGTCGCAGAACCTCTTGACCGAGATTGATAGGCTCTTTGGTGACGCGCAGAGTTTGTGCAAATTCAACAATACCGAGTTTCTGCAATGCCTGCCTGGCGCTCCCCAGAACAGATTCATTCCCCGATGCGGCCTCCAATTGAGCGAGGAAGGCCTCGGAAGCCCTCTTCATCTCGGTGCATGCACCCACGAGAGAAGGGCATTCCATGACCGTCTGAAGGTCTACTTGGCCTGAGTCGGTCCCCCGTAGGCGGATCTGGTCGAATACAAACAGGACACACTGGTACATTCGCTCATAGGGCTCAATCACGCTTAGAGCATTTCCTATTCGGGCATTGGCTCGCCCGACAGGATCAGAAATGTTCGAGGTGGAATGTCTTAGGCTCGACAGGCAGAGACCCAAGAGCTGAGGTTCATCCTTTGGTTTTTCCGACTCACATGCTCGCAGAAGACGAAGCATTGTCCACCGAGTATCATCGTCAAACTCGGCCTCCTCGCCCCCTTGAAGGGCGCGACGGAGGATCTGTGCCTCCGGTGTGGATAGAGTCCCGGTGTGTGCTTGGCGTCCCCAGTCTCGCAGACCCTCGACTGTGAGCTTGGCACCATCACGGAGCACGTCGAGGGCATAGGCATCAGGCGAAGGAAACGCATCTGCGAGTTCCTCCCCCATGGGCCGGAGTGTCAATGTCTCCATGTCTGCCAGGTGAAGTGACTCAAGAAAGGTGCTGTAGGCACCAATGCCACCATACCGCACTTGGTTTGACAGCAGGTCGAACGCCAGCGTCACCTTCTCTTTTTTTGCGTTCAGCTCTCGCCATCGATGCACCGCACGGATGCCCCGTAGCCCATCCGTAGCCTTCGCACCTATCGCTGAGTCCTCCTCCGCCAGTCCGCAAGCCAAGCCCCACGCTCGCTCGAAGAGTTTCAGCTTCTCGATGATCAGCCGCCGGCGTACTGAGATGATGTTCCCATCGCCGTCACCAACCGCTTCCCTTGCCAGTTTCAGTGCGAGACAGATCATGCTTGCGTAACGAGGAACGGTTGTGATGGTGGTGAAACCCGGCAGTATCCGATCTGCGAGCGCTACATATCCCCCCATAAACCCCAGCGGGTCGATGCTATCGCTGGCAAGATCGAGCGGGTCGTATGCCGACCAAAAGACGTGTACATCGGGTCTGTCGATGAGTAATTCGGTTAGTTCGGGCACGGTAACGTCTTTCTGCAAGACAGAACTACTTGTTTCCAAATACGTCATCCAGGTCCTTTAACGGATCGGTTGCCCTCTCGGCTGGCGGCCTGCTTAAGCGCCTCACAAATCCTCACCATTGCTTCGGTATCCTGACGACAATAGGCGAGCAACGCGGCTCGCAGCTTCGTCTTCTCGCTTTGGCTTAGCTGCCCATGGACGAATGTTTCCCATGCGAGCCCGGCCTGCGCACCTTCGGCGATCTCCATTCCCTCATACGTCATTTCCGGCACAAGTGCCGGAAGAATGGCTTTCAAAGAAAATGACCCTTGAAACCGTGGGTGATACACGTGTTTCTTAACGATTGGCCATAGGTCCAAAAGACGAGCCTGAATCTTAGCGATTTTCCCGGCGTATTTCGGCATCCAGTTGGCCAGATCGCCGAGACGCTGTGATTCAAAGCCAGCATTGTAGGCGACAATCAACCCGCGTTTGCCCAGCGTGTCGATCAGCGAATCAAGGAAAGCGGGACGAGGATCCTCTTCATCTTCAGCAAGAAACTCAAAATGTTCCAATTCAGTATCGGCGGACATCTGCCGGTGAACCGACCATTGAAAAGGAATGTGCGAGTATGGCCACATTCCAGCGAACCGCGGGATCGCCGGATATAGCGTTTCGAAGTCCATGAAATATAGCGGATACTTCAAGCTGGACAATTCCTCGGCGAGGTCCTCGCTGATCCACGGCTCTCCAGTCTTCACGGAAGACCATACCCGGATTTGGTTCTCTGTAAGGGCGAAACCCTCCGGGATTTCATGGATAAGCGTTATTCCCTGGTCCAGCAGCTCCCCTTGTTTCTTGTCGCTCAGTCTCGGCAGGAACGAGATGTGGTATTCGGGTACAGGCGGATTGCAGCAATCATAGAACTCGCACGGTACCGGTTCGGAGCAGTGCCGACCCGGCGCAATCTCAGGCGGGTATTCCAGCGCCAGCACCTTCCGCTGGGACTTCAGCAGCTTCGGCACTTCGGCGTCGAGTTTCCGGATCTGGCTCGTTAGGTTCCGAATGACGAAAAGTTCATTTGGATCATACTGGAGCCCATCGTAGATGTAATCGCGGTTGAGGTGCATGAGGCAACAGGTAGAGAGATCGAGACCGCAGCCTCTCAGAACGTGAGCCTGGATCGCGACATCGCAGAGGTGGTAATCCTTCACGTCGACGGAAGACTTCACCTCGATCAACCGCCATCGGTTCCCAGGGCGCCGTTGGAAAATATCCACGCGGACCAAAACCCCGCGATGCTGAAATGTTGCTTCAAATACTGCCGGAACAGAGGGGTCACCCAACAAGCATGCCGTTTGCGCTAAGGCGCCGTCCAATCCGTGTTCAGCGCCAACGGCTACGCCCCCCGGAAACCGGGATTGAGCAAGCAGGCCAACCTCATTTCCTTGTTCAAGCAGAGCTTGCTGACCTTCGTCCGCCTCCTCGGCAAGTTCGGGCTGATAAATCTGGTAATACAGGCGCTTCAGGCACTGGACACCAGCCACGAACTTGGATTTGGACAGGCGTATTGGAGAGGTAGCGATCATGCGAGTCGCGCGGTCTAACTGCTTCTTCTACGATGACACAAAAAATACTTGAACGTCCGATGTGCCGCGTTGCAGCGGTTCCCGCCGTCCGAGGGGAGCAGCTTGGTGGACGCGTTCGCCCGAGATGAGAGAACCCGCTCTTGGTCAGATCGGCCTGATTCTTTTCTTCGGCTTGGATTTCTTCAAGTTGTCAGAGGCGAGTTTGTCGGCCAAGGCGCGGGCTGCCATGGCATCGGCGTACGGTCCGGAACAACTCATCGTTTCCTGAATAGCTCTTCCTACTTCTGTCTTAGCGGGAGTGCGTTTATCGGATTTCGACCTGAGCCGGTTTTGTTCGGCTTTTGCAGCCTTGCGGACGTTAATGGTTGTTTCGATTCCAAACTCACATTGGGACCGACGACACTCTTCTACGATCGCATATTCAGGGCATGGCTCCTTTACCAATGCTTTTCGAAGGCTTGGATAGCCTTTCTTAAGAATCTCGTCCGCTGTGTCTTGGCCCATCTCGATCAAGTGGAACGTACCATTAGCTGTGAGACCGAAGTCCAGCAGGCATGAACGCATCTCCGAGACCTCAGCTGGCTCATCCGCTATTTCGTCGAGCTGAACATATGCGTCGGTCTCATCAACCGCGCTAACAATCGAGAAGCTGCCGTCGCGCCATCGAGCAAAGAATACGGGCATGAATTCTCCTGTAAAGTTGTTTTAGCAGAAACAGGAAGGGACTGCGCGGTAGCCGGAAGTTCAGGCATGATCTTCCAAGAACTACCACCTCCCTACATTAAGTGTCATTGCTAACGCGACGGCATCCGTTTTAATCGGATTCGCCAAGTACCTCCTCCACCTTCGCGCAGAAGGCTCGTTGGTGCTCGGCCGCTACCTGCAGGATGAGGTGCAAAGCGAGAACATAGACCTCGACTGTGGGAGGAAGAGGATACACCTGCTTCACGACCTCAATTCGCCTCACAATCTTGATGAGTTCAACGCCAATGTCCGGACTGATGATCGGAACGTGATGAGCAGCCAGAAAAACTCCAGCTCCCGTCTCGTCGATGTCATTCACCAGTCCAGGTATTACAGGGGCTTGGCTGGCAGGTTTTTGATGCCCTATACCTCTGTTTGCCGCCGAGATCAAATCCGCAATCTTGGCGTCATTGAGTCCCGCAGACAGAGGTTCAATTCGCGCCACAGGTTGACCGTCCACCAGAATGGCCTGCTCGCCAACACTGTACTTCATCGTGGATAACCCTCCCGTCGCCGATCGTTGTCCTCAATCACCCCCGTCGGCGCAGTTGGCAGACTAGCGGTTCCGAATCCTAAGGATCGGCCGTCGGCGCGGAGCGAAACAGCATGAGCCTCACTCCGCAAAGCGCGGATTGCAGCGAGCAGTTCCTCGCCGACAACCGCACCACGGCGCCGAAAGGACCGTTGCCCCGCCAGGATGTATGCTTCGCGAATCTGCGCGAATGACAGGCGGTCGGCCTCCCTCGCCGCACCCACAACGGCTGGGTCATCCCCGGCCCAACCGGTGAGCCCGGCGAGGTAGTCGCGTCGCACTTCCAGCGAGGGCGCAGGGAATAGCGCGAGGCGATCAAACCGGCCTGGCCGCTTGAGGATCGCCGGATCGAGAGTCGACGGGTCGTTGGCCGTCGCCACGATCACTATTCCGTTTTGCATGGCGAGCCCATCCAGGCACGCCAATAGGTGAGGCAGCGTGATCGCTGTTCGGTTGGCGTGGCCGTCCGCGCCAAATATGCGATCCAGATCCTCAAGGATCACCAATGCCGGTGCCCTGTCCTCGGCCGCTTGAAACAGGTCAGAGAGCGCGTCATTGGGCAAGCTATCAGCGGAAAAGTCTATGCTGAATGCCGAGACCAGGGGATGGCAGGCCATAATCCGAGCTACCGAAGTCTTACCGTTTCCCGGAGGACCATACAGCAGGAATCCCCGCCGGTACGGCAATCCGTGGTCTACGAACCATGATTCGCTTTCCCAGAACGTCTCGAAATCGTCGCGTACAGATCTGAGAGCGGGCTCCAACACAACCGAATCCCAGTTATAGCCGTTCTCGGGTAGCGTGACGTTGCGACCCCCGACTACCGTGATGTGGCGCGGCGGCTCGATTTGGCGCAGAAGATTTAGACTCGTGGCGGCGTCGCGCCGCCTGGGTGTGAAACGGAATTCTCGCGGAGCTTGCTCGAACGCCTGGAGGCCGGACGGCGG
>OBLU010000580.1_pt1 | contig 34396 bp, 30 predicted proteins | sample 1518681 | NCBI WGS metagenome assembly OBLU01 (sample SAMEA3539304, study PRJEB22396) | soil metagenome | biome: tundra; feature: field; material: soil | place: USA | collected 2010-05 | depth 0.15 m
CGGTGGCGCGCCAGAGTTGCGAGACTTCGAGGACGTTGGCCTTGTCGACGGAGGTGACTTTCTTGCGGCGCTTGGCGGCGAGTTCGAAGGCTACGCGGGCGACGCGGACGACCTCGGCCTTGGTGTAGCGCATGGTGTTGATGGATTCGCCGGTCTCCTTGTTCCACCAGCGCGGGGAGCCGAAGTAGAGGCCGCCGAGGAGTTCGCGGACGAAGAGGATGTTCGCGTCCTTGGTGACCTCCGGGCGGAGGGGCGAGTTCTCCGCGAGTGCGGGATAGGCGATCGACGGGCGCAGGTTGGCGTAGCCGCCAAGGGCCTGGCGGATCTGCAGCAGGCCGGCCTCGGGACGCTTGTCCGGGGAGAGGTCGTTGAACTTGTTGTCGCCGACGGCTCCGAGGAGGACAGCGTCGGATTCGAGACAGGCTTCGAGGGTCGCGGTGGGGAGGGGCGAGCCGGTGGCGGTGATGGCGACTCCGCCGAGGAGGAGCGGGACGAAGGTGAAGTCGTGACCGCCGAGTTCGGCGACGGCTTTGAGGATGTTGACGGCTTCGTTGGTGACTTCGGGACCGATGCCGTCGCCGGCGAGGATGGCTATCTTGAGACGCATTCACTAACTCCTAAGGACAAGGGCAAAGGCTTAACACGGATCAATGCGGATAGAAGCACGGATTAGAAACAAGCAACAGCGAAATACGAGGGGTCTTCCCTTCGTTCAGAATGACAACTGCAAATCTCACGCGGTTACGGGTACATCTTTTGCGGGTTTCAGGAGTGAGAGCAGGTCCTGGTCATAGATGGTTTTCTTGCGGTCCGCCAACTCGGTGAAGCGGGTATAAACGACGTTTAACTGCTCGCGGGTTAGAGGCTGGCCAAGTTCGACATAGCGCTGTTCGAGGGCGCGGCGGCCGCTGTGTTTGCCGAGGACGAGCGAGTTGTGGGGGACGCCGACGGACGAGGGGGTCATGATCTCGTAGGTGAGCGGGTTGACCATGACGCCGTGCTGGTGGATGCCGGCGGCGTGCGCGAAGGCGTTGGCGCCCACGATGGCCTTGTTGGGCGCGGCGCCGAAGGTGATGCACTCGGCGAGCATCTGGCTGGTGGGGTACAGCTTGCTCATGACAATGTTGTGTCGGTAAGGCAGCTTGTCCTTGCGCGTGATGAAGATGGCGGCTAGCTCTTCGAGTGAGGCGTTGCCGGCGCGTTCTCCGATGCCGTTGATGGCGCATTCGACCTGGCGGACGCCCGCTTCGACAGAGGCGATGGTGTTGGCGACGGCGAGGCCGAGGTCGTCGTGGCAATGGGCGGAGAGGATGATGCCTTCGGCGTCGATGCGTGGGATGCGGGTGCGGACGTCGGTGAACATTTGCGCGTAGTCCTGCGGGATGCAGTAGCCGACGGTGTCGGGGAGGTTGAGGGTGGTGGCTCCGGCCTGGATGGCGACCTCGCATACCTTGATGAGGAAGTCGCGGTCGGTGCGGGTGGCGTCCTCGGGGGAAAACTCGACGTCGTCCTGGTAGGTGCGGGCGAGGGCAACCATCTCGGCGATCTGGTCGAGCGCCTGCTCGCGGGTGATCTGCAGTTTGGCGGCGAGGTGCAGGTCGGAGGTGGAGAGGAAGGTGTGGATGCGGGCCCGGTGGGCCGGCTCGACGGAGCGGGCGGCGGCTTCGATGTCCTCGCGTTTGCAGCGGGCGAGGGAGGCGATCTTGGGGCCGCGGACCTCGCGCGCGATAGTGCGGATGGACTCGGAGTCGCCCTCGGAGGCGATGGCGAATCCGGCCTCGAGGATGTCGACGCCGAGGGAGGCGATCTGGTGGGCCAGGCGCAGCTTTTCGTCGGCATGCATGGTGCAGCCGGGCGACTGCTCGCCGTCACGGAGGGTGGTATCGAAGAAGATCACGCGGGGCCCTTGCGACGGATCTTCCGGCTGTACGGGGGGCTCTGTCTGGGACATGGGTATGACCTCGACTCCTTGTTTTCTAGAATAACGCAGGCTTATAGTCTTTGGAAGACATATCATCATTTCTTATTGATATATTCAAGACTGGCCGGAGTTGGGTCCGGGGAGGCGGCTCGCGTGGATCTCTTTCAGTTGGAGACGTTTCTGGCGGTGGCGGAGGAGCGAAGTTTCTCGCGGGCGGCGACGCGGTTGCATCGGACCCAGCCGGCGGTGAGTCAGGCAATCGCAAAGCTGGAGACGGAACTGGGCGAAGTGCTGCTGGAACGGTCGTCGCGCGATGGCACGCTGACGGATGCGGGCGAAGTTCTGCGCGACTATGCGGTGAAGCTGCTGAACCTCCGGATCGAGGCGGCAGGCGCGCTGAGCGAGTTGCGGGAGCTGCATCGCGGACGGCTGAACCTGGCGGCGAATGAGTACACGTGTCTTTACCTGCTGCCGTTGCTGGACGAGTTTCGACGGCAGAATCCGCTGATCAAGGTGACGGTGCAGCGGGCGCTGGCGAGCCGCATCTCGGACGATGTGCTGATGCATGCAGTTGAGATTGGTGTGCTGAGTTTCCGTCCGGATGATGCGCAGATCCGGTCGGTGGTGGTGTATCGGGATGAGCTGGATTTCGTGGTGAATCCGAACCATGCGCTGGCGCAGGCGGAGGAGGTTTCGATCCGGCAGCTTGGGGCGCAGAATTTTATCGCGCACAATATTTCTTCGCCGCAGCGGCAGAAGGTGATCGAGACCTTTCGGAAGCACAAGACGCCGTTGCGGATGGGCGTGGAGCTGCCGTCGCTGGAAGCGATCAAGCGTTTTGTGGAGATGGGCAACGGAGTGGCGCTGGTTCCGGGCCTGACGGTGAGGACGGAACTAGCGAGCGGTGCCCTGGTGCGGGTGAGGGTGAAGGAACTGCAGCTCGAGCGCAAGCTGCGGCTGGTGTACCGGCGGCAGGCGAGCCTGTCACACGTGGCGGTGGCGTTCCTTAGGGTGGTGGAGGCGTACGCCGCGGCGCATGGCGATCCCTATTGCTTTCAGGCGGAGCGGGGAGGTTGACGCCAGACGCTGTGCCGGCGGCGGGGCGAAGACACCGCGAAGGGTAGCCGGACCCACGCTCCGAAATTAGTTTTCAATTTGTTCTCCTTTACTCAAACTCTGGCGACGGGTAGTCCGTCTTTAGCGGTAGACTTGTCCGCCGGAGATTGTATGCCGGCATCGACACTGGAGAACAGCCAATGAATATGATGATGATTCGTAAATATGCCATGCGCGCAGGCGTCGTGGCTATGTGTAGCGCCGCGTTATGCTCGGTGCCGATGATGGCTCAGGGCGGCGGCGGCATGGGAAGAATGACCCCGGAAGCGCGCGTGGCCGCGATTGACAAGGCCGTGACGCTGACGGATGACCAGAAGACGAAGATCACGGCAATTCTTACCGACGACCAGAAGAAGATGGCGGATATGCGCGCTTCGGGCGAAGACATGCAGACCCTGATGCCAAAGATCCAGGCAATGCGCGCGGACGAGAATACGAAGATCAAGGCGTTGCTTACGGACGACCAGAAGCCGAAGTACGATGCTTATCTCGCTTCGCAGCCGCAGCGTGGCCCTGGCGGCGGCGGACCTCCTGCTGCACCTCCACAATAATTGTTGATTTAGAATTGGAAGATAAGGCCGGGGAGGAATTCGAATCCCCGGCCTTCTTGCGTGATTGCGGTGTTCGATGCTCCACGAGAGCCCAAGCTACGGTTACAATGATGGGAGTAACCGCGCCATAGCCTGAGAGTTCGGGGACGAGTTGCGAAGGAACAAGAAGGGGTAGAAACGAAGAATGAAGAAGACGATGTTGTTGGGCGTGCTGATGCTGTCGGCCGCTGCAGGGTATGCGCAGGAGAGCCGGCAAGATGTGAGCTTCAGCGGCACCGGAATCTTCGGTTACAACGTACATGGCGCCGCGAATGTTCAACAGAAGATGACAGGCGCGCTTGGGCTTTTGCTGAGCTACCGGTACATGTTGACTCCGAAGAGTGCGCTCGAAATGAACTACAGCTTTGCGCAGGACTCACAGAAGTTCGCTACGAGTTTTGAGCCGTACGCCCGGATTCACTCGCGGCAGCAGGAGATTACGGGGGCGTACGTTTACAGTCTCAATTTCAAGAGGTTCAGTCCTTTTGCGGAGGCTGGAGTCGGCACGCTGATCTTTACGCCTATTCTGGACAATGGGACCAACCTGCTGGGCACCAAGGGCGCGAAGGGAATCGCTGGTCTCTTCGGAGGCGGCGTGGCCTATGAATTGAGCCCAAGCTTCGACATTCGCATGGAGTATAGGGCGTATCTGACCAAGGCGCCGAATTTCGGGGAGACGAACTTCTCCACGAATCGCTATGAGGTCATCTCTGCGCCGGCCATCGGCGTTGCGTATCACTTCTAGGCCTCTCGGGCTGGCGAGACCGGGATTGCCGGGATCAGACAACTCAATGCCCCACATCTGCCGGTCGGGATGTGGGGCATTGGTGCGTTTGTGCGGGTTGATGGCTGGGACGGCTGGCTACTTGTCCCGCGGTTTTCCGGCGAAGTGATAGGCGACGCCAATGGTAATGATTTGCGGGTTGAAACCGCTGTTCGGAAAGCTGGACCACTTCTGGAACTCATACTCGCGGCGGATTCTTATAGCGGATTCCTCGATGGTGTGTAGAGAGCTCTTAGCGCGGGCCTTCAGCCCGCCGATTCTCTATTGGCGCCTAGCCTTGGGCGTCGCCTCAGGCTAGGAGAACGCGGGCCTTCAGCCCGCAACGGCGACCTCTATATCAATGCGGAATTCGCTCTAGTAGGGCAGGTTAAATACAACGAGAGCGATTCCATCGCTCTCGTTTGGTGCAGCCTGATTGCGGAGGCGTTGACGTTAGTGGAAGCGGTAGGCAACCCCTGCGGTGTACACGGTTGGGGTCAACCCGTTGCCGAGGCCGGGCCAGCGCTGCGCCTCGAAATCGATCGCTCGCACGATGAAGTGGTGTGTAGCCACGATGTCGAGGCCTCCGCCGAAGCCGTACATGAAGTAAGTGCCGCTGTATCTTCCTGGGTTGTCCTGGGTCTCCTGAATGACAAGGGCGCCCACGCCGGCTACCACCTTGACGTAAGGGATGAACCGCCCTTTGCGGAAGGTGTACCTGGGGCCTAGGACGTAGGTGTTCTCAGCGATATCTGTAGGCGTGTCCAGCGCGACGTAGTGGATGTCCGCATCGATTCCGATGTGCGGGGTAAGGTCGAGATCGGCAAACGCGGTGAAGCCTTCAATGTTCTTTTGTCCGTAGTCAGGCTGGGCGAGGGTAAATCCGAGTCCGGCTTGCAGGCCTCCGTGACCTGTGGCCGTTGGCAGTGCCTGGGCAGATCCGATCGACGTGAGCGAAAGCACACCAGCAAGGGATCCAATTCTAATCAACGTCTTCAGCATTCCATCTCCTGGAAAAATAAAGCACTCCATCTGGAACAGGTTCACTGCTGGCCCATGCAATTCCCGGGGCAGGATGCAGTTTCAGCATCGCTGCCGCCGAGTGGGGTGTATTTATCGTGGTGCGCCTGCTGCCGGTGCAGCGGGCTGGGCTGCCGGATCTGCGGCCGCGGTGGCGGGCGCGTTCGGGTCGCCTGCGGGAGCGGAGGCTGCCGGAGTATTCGCTGCGGGTGCGGCTGCAGGAGCCGCGGGCGGGGCGAAGTAGGTAAGCTTCAAGTAGACCGGTTCAACCTCGAACGGCATCTTGTCGCGCGGATTGAGGATGGGCTCGAAGCTGGTGTGCATCTGCACCACCTGATCGGTCCAGGGATCGAACCGCAGGAAGCTGGCCAGGGGCATCGCAGCCTGCTGTTTGAGATCCTTCATGTCGAGCTTGATGCCCTTCGGAACCATGGCGGCCATCCAGAAGGTGGGGTCCTTGTCGCTCTTCACCAGGGCGTCGCCGATCATTGGGGTGTTGAGGGCGGGCAGCTCCTTCAACCGCATCTGCAGTTGCTGCAGGTAGAGGCCGAAGTACTGTTGTCCGCCTACGAGTTCCTTCGCGCTCAGCAGGTCCAGCGCCTTCTTGGCTGCTTCGGCGTTGTCCGCGTCGGTGTGGTGCATTGGAATGCGTTCAAACACCGAGGTGGAGGGGAAGAGCAGGCGGTCGCTGAAGGCGTACTTGGTGTCGAGGCGATGGCCCAGAATGATGTGCGCCAACTGGAAGGCGAGAATTGCGTTCAGGTTGCCCATCTGTTGCGCGCCATCGGCGGTGACGACGCTGGTGGTGTCGATGAGGCTCTTGGAGAGGATGATGGTGTTGCCGACTGCGAGCGACTCGAGCGGCTCCGTCAGCAGGGTGCGCACGCGGATCGGGCGGCTGACCTGAATGTTGTTGTAGACGAGGATGTTGTTCGCGAGGGCTTCGAGGGTCTTGTCGAACTCGCTGGGAGCGTCGAGCAGACCGGCCTGGAAGAGGCGCTCGATGACGTTGTCCTCGGCCTGCTGAACCCACTCGCGCTGGGCTCCGAGCGGGCTCAGGTCGGGAGCATCGTTCGAGACGTCCTGGGCGTTTACCACTTCCAGAGATGTGTTCTCGGCGTTGGCGGCCGGCACCTTGAGGACGTAGCCCCAAACATAGTTGATGGCCTTGAACGACAGGGTGCTGCTGGGGCTCTTGGGGTCGCTCTCTTCGACGTAGAAGGAGGTGGGGAGCCAGAGGCCGGGCTGGACATTCGTTCGCCAGCTATCGAAGTGGTAGAACTCCTTCATGGTCTGGATGGAGCCGGCGAAGTCGCCGTTGAAGCGGACCACGTTGCCGTCGCGGGTCTCGACCCAGATGCGACCGAAGAAGCGCCCGTACTCGCGCTTGCCGCTGATGGGCTGGACGTCAAAAACCGCGGTGGGAATGTTGCCGAGGAAGTCGTTGCGGATGAAGGTGAAGGTGTAGTGCTCGCGATCGAAGGCGTTGGAGTCCATGAGGATCATCTGGACGAAGCCGGACTCATGGAAGGCGAGGCGCAGGCTGGAGGAGATTCCGCCGAGAGCGTTGAAGGAGTTCTTGAAGAAAGAGAGCTTGCTCTTCTTGGCCTCGAAGTTACCCTTGTTTTGCTTGTACAGATCGTCGTTGATGACCTTGCTGAAGTCGACACGGGCGAGGTGATGCTCGTCCGACACCGGGACCTGGAGCAGCACCGGGTCCGGCTTCATGTTCTGGATGTAGGTCTCGATGAGGGGAGCGCGCTCCTTGACGGTCTTGATCACTTCCTTCTCGCGGACGATGGCCTTGTCGATGAGCGCGTTCTGCGCCGGGGTCAGCTTTCGACCGGGCAGAGTGTCTTGTTCGACTTTCTTCTTGCCAAAGATGGAGGCTCCAGCCATTGCGGGAAAGGTTGCCGCGAGGACAAGCGCCAGCAGCGTAGCACCAGCGGTGGGTTTTGAACGAGAAATCATGATTTGCGGCTCCCTATTGGTGGCCTTCCGGTCACCTTCGTAAATAAAGTCAGCGTAAAGCTTTTGAAGCAAAGCGGCTACACAACAAAAGTGGCGCATCGCCAACGAGTAGCTGGATGTGGCTGCTACCCGGCGAGTTGAAAGGTGACATTGACGAGGCCTTCCCACGCAATCGGATGACCGGACCCATCGGTTGCGGGCTCGAATTTCGTTCCCATGATGGCCCGTTTGGCGGAATCGTCGAGACCATATCCGAGCGGCTTGGCCACACTGACCACTTCGACTGCGCCATTCGGCGAGACTCGGATGCGGAGAGTGACGACGCCCTCGATGTGCATCTGCCGAGCCTCAGCCGTGTACTCCGGCTTGGGCTTGGAGATGACGGTGACGGTTTTGCCCGGTGCGGTGGCGACCACGGCTGGCTTGGGAGCCGGCGGCGGCGGCGCCTGGCCGAGACTGACTTGCTGGCCACTCGGAACCTTGGCCGTGCCGGTGCCTCCGGGAACGCCATGCGGAAGGCCGACGGCTGCGATGACGCCGTTGCCCTTGATGGTGGTGCTCTCGGGACTGCCGTTGCCGAGGACTACCTTGGTCGCGGGCGGTCCATGTCCGGTGTTCCCGGCATTCATCCCGGGAAAGCCTGAATTCATGTTTACCGGTGAGACCGCAGGACCTTTGGGATCCTTGAAAGGCATATCCGGGTGCCCCATTTGAACTGCGGTGGGGTGCGGATCATTGTTCACGACTGACGCCGCTTGCGGATGCGCCAGGCTCACGGCGACCGGAGCGGCCATGGCGATAATCTGCTTCGGAGCGGCCGGAGTGAGGATCGGCTTCGGGTTGTCCATCTTGACGATGGGCTGCTTGGGCAGCTCAGGGAGTTTCACCTTGGGAATTACGATCTTGGGCTCTTCGACCTTGACGATTTCGGGAAGAGGCTTGGGCGGTTTGGGCGGCGGGATCTTGGGCTTGACCGGCTCAGGTTTCTTTTGCTCGACCGGGACGACCAGCTCGGTGAGGCGCTTGCTATTGTCGATGATTTGCCTGTGGGCCAGGCTGAGGACGATCACAACGAACCCAATGGCCAGGTTGATGGCCAGGGACGTGACCGTCGAAGCCTTGCTCTGAGCTCCGACGTCGAGAACGCCAAAATGCGCGAACTGCATGCTTCGCTGCTGGCCGGGATTTGCGCTGCGGAGTGGCGCTGCCATGGTCGGTAAGTTCCTTGTGCCGGCCGCTCCTGTCAGGGAAGCGGCGGGATGAGTTAAGTATGACGCAATCTGAGACGCCAAGGTAACAAACTGCGTTTACATTCGCCCTTTATTTGGACCACCATGTTACGGCGGTTGGCCCATGGAATCATCGACAAACCCTTGCAAAAGCTACTATTTTGGAGCCCCCACCGGCGCGCCGGGTTGCCCATTTGGAGGGTTACCGATGTCATGCGTCGGCTGGTACCGCCGAATTGAACCGAGCATACCACTCCTGGGTTGCAGTGAGGCTCCCGTTCCGCGAGAATGAGTGCCTTCAAAGTCACCTAATTCCGGCGTTTCCTGCATTATGTGCTGCTCTGACATCTTCCATTAACCCCAGTTTGCCGGAAATCACTCTTTTGAGACGAAATCCCTATACTTTGGTTGTAGGCCGAATCGTTCGGACGTGTGGAGAAGCGATGAGAATTCTGGTGACGGGCGGGGCCGGGTATATCGGCGGCACCGTGGCTCGACGTTTGATGGCAGATGGGCACGACGTCACGATCTACGACAATCTTTGTCACAGCAAGATCTCCGCGGTTGCTCCCGGGGCGCAGTTCGTGGAAGGGGACCTAGCCGACCGTTCGCTGCTGTCCGAGACGCTCCTCCTGGGGCGCTTCCATGGTGTGATGCATTTTGCCGCACTGATCGAGGCGGGCGAGAGTATGCAGAAGCCAGAAATCTATTTCCGCAACAATACGGCGGGGACGCTGTCGCTGCTGGAGGCGATGCTGGCGACCGGGCATGACCGGCTGGTGTTCAGCTCGACTGCGGCCTGCTACGGAGAGCCGGTCAGCACGCCCATCCTGGAGGATGCGAAGCTGGAGCCCACGAATGCGTACGGCGAAAGCAAGCTGCTGGTGGAACACATGCTGCGCTGGTTCAATCGCATTCACGGATTCCGGTACGCGAGCCTGCGGTACTTCAATGTGGCGGGCGCGATTGAGGGGTACGGCGAGGCGCACGAGCCGGAATCACACTTGATACCCCTGGTGCTGGATGTTGCGCTGGGACGCCGGCAGAGCATCAAGATCTTCGGGTCGGACTACCCTACCCACGACGGCACGTGCGTTCGCGACTACATCCACGTGAGCGATCTGGCGGACGCGCATCTACTTGCGCTGGCGGCGCTGGAGACAAAAGACCGCGTGATCTACAACATCGGCAACGGGCAGGGCTTCACGGTGCGCGAGGTGATCGACTCGGTGCGGCGAGTGACGGGGAAGCCGATTCCGGTGGAGGAGTGCCCACGACGCGAGGGCGATCCGGCGGTGCTGGTGGCGGGCTCGGAGAAGATCAAGCGGGAACTTGGCTGGCGGCCGAAGTTCGCGGATATTGATGCGATTATCGCCAGCGCATGGGAGTGGCATCAGAAGCGCTACGCGTGAGGAGCGGCGAGATCAGCGGGAGAGCTTGGCGAGTTCCTTGACCAGGCGTTCGGGTGGCGGATTGGTCTGCGAGTCCTTCACCGCGGCGCGGTACCCGCCCATATAGATCGAGTACATCACCGCCAGCGCGCAGCCTACGCCGAAAAAGAAGCCGAAAAACCAGCCGATGGCAGACGATTCAAGCAGTGTCATATGGGCCAAGTCTAGCAGCGGCGGCAGGTTGGGGGCCAAGAGTTTGCCCATCACAGAGGGCATAGCGTAACTTCGTTTTTGCGGATCAGGATTCTGCGCGATTCGAGCCAGCGAATTACGACAACGGGGGAAGTGCGTGCAAACGTCAGACGGTACGAACATGGAATCGCTGCTGCGAGAGAACCGCGTTTTTCAGCCGCCTGTGGAGTTTGCGGCCAAGGCCCTCGTCGGAAGCCTTGAGCAGTACGAAGCAATGTACCGGCACAGCGTCGAGCAACCCGAGGAGTTCTGGGCGGAGGCTGCCGCTGAATTGGATTGGTTCGCACCGTGGGACAAGGTACTCGAAGGCGGGATGGGCTCGGCGAAGTGGTTCACCGGCGGCAAGCTGAACCTAAGCCACAACTGTGTCGACCGGCACGCTAATGGCACCCGGCGGGACAAGGTGGCGCTGCTGTGGGAGGGCGAGCCGGGCGAAGTGCGGCGCATTACGTATGGCGAACTGCACGGCATGGTGCAGCAATTCGCCAACGTGCTCAAGGACCTTGGAGTCAAGCGCGGCGACCGCGTCGCGATCTATATGGGGATGTGTCCTGAGTTGGCGATTGCGATGCTTGCCTGCGCGCGAATTGGCGCGGTGCATTCGGTGATCTTCGGCGGATTTGCCGCGCAGGCGATTGTGGATCGGGTCAACGACTCGCAGTGCGTGGCGCTGCTGACGCAGGATGTGAGCTACCGGCGCGGCACCGAGGTGAGGCTGAAGGACATCGTGGACGAGGCAATCGATCGCTGTCCGACGGTGAAGGATGTGGTCGTCTACCGGCGCGCCGCTGCGGGCGGAGAGCCGGTTTCGATGAAGCACGGTCGCGATCACTGGTGGCAGCATCTGATGGCAGCCGCTCAACCCGCCTGTGCACCGGAGTGGATGGACGCCGAGGACCTTCTGTACATCCTTTACACGTCCGGGACGACCGGCAAGCCGAAGGGTTTGGTGCACACCACGGGCGGCTATTCAGTGCAGAGTTACCTGACGACCAAGTATGTCTTCGATCTGCGCGACGACGATGTCTTCTGGTGCACGGCGGACATCGGCTGGGTGACCGGACACTCTTACGTGGTGTACGGGCCGCTGCAAAACGGCGCGACCGTGGTGATGTACGAGGGCGCGCCGAATTTTCCGGACAACGGGCGCTTCTGGAAGATCATCGACGATCACAAGGTGAGCATCTTTTACACGGCGCCGACGGCGATCCGCGCGTTCATCAAGTGGGGCGACGAATGGGTGCACAAGCATTCGCTGGCTTCCCTGCGGCTGCTGGGGACGGTGGGTGAGCCGATCAACCCCGAGGCGTGGATGTGGTACCACCGCGAGGTCGGCAAGGAGCGCTGCCCCATCGTCGATACCTGGTGGCAGACGGAGACGGGCACGATCCTGATTTCGCCGATTCCCGGGGCGATTGCGACCAAGCCGGGTTCGGCGACGCGGCCGTTCTTCGGGATCGTCCCCGAGGTAGTGACCAAGGAAGGCGAGCCAGTACCGCTGGGACAGGGTGGACTGCTGGTGGTGCGCAAGCCCTGGCCGTCGATGGCTAGGACGGTGTGGGGCGACGAGGAGCGCTATCGGCAGACGTACTTCTCGGAGATTCCGGGGAGCTACTTCACCGGGGACGGCGCGCGCTGGGACGCCGACGGCTACTACTGGCTGATGGGTCGCGTGGACGACGTGATCAACGTGAGCGGGCACCGGCTGGGCACGATGGAGATCGAGTCCGCGCTGGTAGCGCATCCGAAGGTGGCCGAGGCTGCGGTCGTAGGCCGGCCGGACGACCTGAAGGGGCAGGCCATCGCTGCGTTCGTTACGCTCGAACAGGGACAGGAACCGAGCGACGCGCTCCGCCAGGAGCTGCGCAAGTGGGTGGCGAAAGAGATCGGAGCACTGGCGCGACCCGACGATCTGCGTTTTACACAGATGCTGCCCAAGACACGCTCCGGCAAGATCATGCGCAGGTTGCTGCGTGAGTTGGCGACCACCGGCGAGGTGAAGGGTGACACCACCACGCTGGAGGACTTCGGCGTTCTGGCCAAGCTGCGCGAAAGCGATGAGTAGGGGGGCTGAAGGCTGAGGTGCGTTGACTGAAGAGATTCCCTTCCTCAGACCCTGCGGTTTTTTTGGCTAAGAGAGCCTTGGGTGGGCTTCGGTATATATCAACCGGTATATACTCTGGGATGAGGTGAAAGCGAATGGTCGAGACGACGGAAAAACGGGCGAAGTTATTCATGAACGGGCGCAGCCAGGCGGTCCGGCTGCCGAAAGAGTTCCGGTTTGAAGGGACCGAGGTAAGGATTCGCCGGCATGGGGAAGGTGTTCTGCTGGAGTCGGTGGGTCCGCAAGTAGGTGCCGGCGACCTGGCCCGGGTGCGGAAGGTGCTGAAGACGCTGGGTCCGGTGGACTCCGACTTTGCCGCGATGGTGGACGTCGCGTTGCAGAAGCTGGAGAAGCACGGCGGGGCGGAATAGGGTCTAAGAGAATGTTGAAAAAGTCAGTGCAAGCCGTAAACGGTGACCTCAGGGGCTAAAGCCCTCTTGATTATGCGGCGTTTGCGGCACAGCTGAAGCCGTGGCCTTAGCAAAACTGACTTTCTCAACAAACTTCTAGGCGACGCTGGGCTGTACTGACTTCATGTGTTTCCGGCGCCCGATGACGGACGGGGATTCCGGCTCCGAGAGGATCGCCAGCGGACAGAGTCGTTCGGAGACCCCTTCTTTGCAACTCTTCGCGTCCCAGCGGACGAGGGTACATCCACGCTGCACGCAGCCCAGCCTGGTTAGCAGCGCTTCCTGCAGGCGATGCTTCTCCTCCTCGCTATGGATGAGCAACGCGTGGCTATCGTTCATCTGTTTGTGGGTCATGTGATGGCCGTTGTCCCACAGGATGGTCTTATCGGGTTGGACGGTGCCAAGTGTTCCGTTGGCGATCCAGACAACTCGGGTGCCGGGGCCCAGGCTATCGACAAGTTTGCGAATTTTGCGGCGGTTGCACAGGGATTCCATACCAGGTCCCTCCGGCATCAACGGATCGCAATAGTAGACCGATTCCAGCGTGGGTGTCATCAGAAAAATTTATCGGCGGGGACGGAGTCCTCTTTGGGCGGCGTGGTCGATGAGTTGTGGGCGGGCCAGATGGTTGGGAATGTGCACTGGGCGATCGGGGAGTTTCTGCGGGAGATGATCGGGCTGAATTGGAAGGCGTGAACCGGGTGGGTGTCGCTGGATGCCGGACTAACGATACAATTGCCGCGCTGAGGAATCGAACAGGAAAGAACGAACGATGGCCGTAACGAGACGCGGATTCCTGGTGGGAGCGACCCGCGCTGGCGCGGGGCTTTTGGTTACGCGGAGTAGCCTGGGGCAACTGCTTCGAGAGGTGACCGGGCAGGCGACCGAGTTTGCCGCGCCGGGCGAGTTCAAGGTCGAGTACTTCGGCCAGTTCTCGGAACTTCCGGTGGGAGCGGTGAAGGCGCGGGGCTGGATCGAGGGCTGGCTGGGGCGGCAGCTTGAGGGGCTGACGGGGCATCCGGAGAACCTCGGGTATCCGTATGACACGTGCATGCTGGCGGGGAAGATTCCTCCGCCGTCCGTGAAGCATGGGGCCGACTGGTGGCCCTATGAGCAGTCCAGCTACTTCTTCGACGGGTCGGTCAGGCTGGGATTGCTGCTGGATAGCGCTGCGGCGCGCAAGATTCCCTCCGGATTGATGGAGTACGTTCTCGACCACAGCGGACCGGACAGGATTGGTGAGTCATTCTGGGGTTGGCCGAATGTTGTGGCGGGAAGGGCACTGATGGCCGAGTACAGCGGCACGGGGAATTCCGCCGCGGCGGAGGTGCTGACGACTTACCTGCTGAACGGTGTTTCCGGGGGCGGCCGCGATGGATTTCTTGCCGAGGAGGCGCTTTATCTGTACGGACTGACGGGCGATCAGCGTCTGCGCGACATTGCGGAGGCCAGCTACGACCGCTATTTCTTCAGCGACATCCTGTCGTTTTCGCAGGAGAAAATGATTCGCGGGAGTGCGCCGTTTCGCGAGCACGGTGTTACGGCGGCGGAACAGTTCAAGCTGCTTCCGCTGATGTACTCATACACCGGCAACGCGGAGGCACTGGAGCTGGCGCGGCTTGCCTACGGAAAGGCCTTGGCGGACAGTCTGATGCCGGACGGCGGGATGGTGAGCTCGGAGAATCTTGGCACTGCCGCCTTCGACTCGCTGCATGAGACCTGTGACATCACGGACTGGTCGTGGAGCTTTGGCTACATGTTGATGGCCAGTGGCGAGGGTAACTGGGGCGATCGCATCGAGCGCGCCACATTCAACGCGTTGCCGGGCGTGGTGACCAAGGACTTCAAGCAGCTCCAGTATTTTTCCAGCGTCAACCAGGTGCTGGCGTCGAACACTTGCTGCCCGCGCTATGGGATGACTCGGATGTCGTACCGGGCGGCGCATGACACGGAGTGCTGCACCGGCAACGTGAACCGCGCGATGCCGAACTATGTGACGCGGATGTGGATGCGTTCGGGGAGGGGATTGGCGGCTGCGCTGTATGGGCCGTGCGAAGTGGACACGACGATCAATGGGCAGTGCGTGCGAATCACGGAGACGACGGATTACCCGTTCCGCGACACCATCACCTTCAAGGTCACGCTGGCGCAGCCGGAGACGTTTACGCTGCATCTGCGGATTCCTGAATGGTGTGATGCAGCGACAGTGCGGGTGAATGGAAAGGCGGGTGCGGTGCATGCTGCGGCGGGGACATTTGCGGAGTTGAAGCGGGAGTTTCGCGATGGGGACGTGATTGCGCTGCGCCTGCCGATGAACGTGGCGGTGGAGAAGTGGTTCGAGGGAGACGCGGCGGTGATTCGCCGCGGGCCGCTGGTGTATTCGCTGAAGATCGACGAGAAGCGCGTGGAGAGTGCGCAGGATCCGGAGGCGATCCAGCGCGTGCTGCGGGGGAACAACATTGAAGGGTTTCCGGCGGTGGAGTTCTTTCCGCAGAGCGAATGGCGGTATGGATTGGATGCGGCGTTCGAGGGCAACCTAGCCAGGGTCCAGGTGAAGGAGTCCCCAGTACCGGACAATCCATTCGTTGCGGAATCGACGCCGGTGCGGCTGACGGTGCAGTTGCGCGAGCTTCCTGGCTGGGCGCCTGACTGGAAGCCGATCGTCGATCCGCTCCCCGAGGATCTGACCCAGGCTCCGAAAAATCCGGCAGACCTGCCGAGCGACGCGGAGTTGCAATCTCCGGGTGAAGTGTCGCGGATGACGCTTATACCGTATGGCTCCGCCCATCTGCGTCTCACGACTTTTCCGGTAATCCGCTAGAGGCAGCCGCTCGCATATTCCTTGGTATATACTCTTGGTAGGTACCATCGGAGGTCAGGATGAGGACAACGGCAAAGCTGTTTCGCACTGGCCGGAGCCAGGCGGTTCGCCTACCGAAGGAGTTTCGCTTCGAGGGGGATGAGGTGCGGATTCGGCGGTTTGGCAATGGGGTTCTGCTGGAACCGAAGGTGATGGATGTACAGGAGTGGCTGCGAAAACTGGACTCGTTTCGCAGTGAGCCGTTTATGCCAGACGGACGAAATCAGCCTGCTGAAATGCCGATTCGCGAGACCTTGGACTGATGTTGCTTGATACGAATGTTTGCATCGAGGTGATGAACGGAAGGCCCAGGTTAGTGGGCGAGCGGTTTGAGCGAGCTTTGGCGGACGAGAGAAAGCTCTTCGTCTCCACGATTTCGAGCTTTGAACTTTGGTACGGTGCCGCGTGGAGCGGCCGTCCGGAGTTCAACAGGGAACGGCTGGAACATTTCCTTGCGGGCCGAGTACAAGAGCTTCCGTTCGATGACGAAGACGCAATGCGGGCGGGCGAGGTGCGGGCAGCGCTCGAGCGACTAGGAACGCCGATAGGCAGTTTCGACACGCTGATTGCCGGTCAGGCGTTAGCGAGGGGACTCGTGCTGGTAACGCACAATGTTCGAGAGTTTGAGCGGGTGCGGGGGCTGAAACTGGAAGACTGGCAGATCTAGTCTAAAGCAGGTTGCTGGCAGGACGGGTGGGCAGGGTGAAGTGGAAGGCGGAGCCTTTGCCGACTGTGCTGGTGGCCCAGATGCGGCCTCCGTGCTGGTTGACGATGGAGCGGCAGATGGCGAGGCCGAGGCCAGTCCCGCCCATGGTACGGGAGTCGGATGCGTCGACCTGGCGGAAGCGCTCGAAGATACTCTCCAGCTTGTCTTCGGGGATGCCGCGGCCCTGATCGCGGACCTGGATTTCGGCCTCGTTGGCGTCGACGCGGCGCGAGCGGAGGTGGATCTCGGTGCCGGGCGGCGAGAATTTGATGGCGTTGGAAATGAGATTGGTGAGGGTCTGGAGAACGCGGTCGGGGTCGGCCCAGACGTTGACGCCCTGCGAGTTGAAGGTGATACGGAGCTGGGCTTTGGAGGCGCCGGTTTGCTGCAGGCCGGCGGCGCGGCGGAAGAGATCGTCGGCAGAGCACATGGTGTAGTGGAGCTCGGCCTTGCCGGAGCCGATCCGTTCGAGCTCGAGGATGTCGTTGACCAGGCGGACCAGGCGGTCGGTGTTCCCGGTGGCGATCTCGAGCATCTGGCGGAGCTTTTCCGGTCGCGCGGCGAGGGAGCCTCCGGTAATAAGGCCGAGCGCGGCGCGCAATGAGGTAAGCGGGGTGCGCAGCTCGTGCGAGACCGTGGAGATGAACTCGTCCTTCATGCGGTCAAGGGCGCGGCGCTCGGTGGTGTCGGTGAACGCGACGACGACGCCGACCGCTTTGCCAGCGGGTTGGGCGCCCTCAGGGAAGCCGGTCTGGCCTTCGGAGTCGATTCCAGCCTGGATCTCGATCTGGGGCCGGGCGACGTACTCCACCGGGAAGCTGGTGCCGTCTTTGCGCCAGAAGACCTCATTAGAAACGCGGACCGTGTCGAGATCGGTGATGGTGTTCTGAATCGGGCACTCCTCCGCAGGGTATGGAGTGCCGTCGGCATGGCTGTGGTGGATGAGGTCGTGAATGTTGCGGCCGAGGATCTCGTCGGGCTTGAAGCCGAGCATCTGGGAGGCGGCCGGGTTGACGACGGTGCAGTTGCCATCGAGGTCGATGCCGTAGATACCGTCGCCGACGGACTCCAGGATGGAATCGGATTGGCGGCTCAGGGCGCGCAGTTGGTCTTCGGCGCGGACCTGCTCGCTGATGTCGACGCCGAAGCCGAGGACGTAGGAATCGCGCCCGGGGATTTCGATGAGCTTGTTGCGGTAGGCAACGACGCGGACCTCGCCGTTGACGTGGCGGAGGTGGAGCAGTCCCTGGACCTCGCCCCGGCGGACGATGTCGCTGAGGTATTTGTCGAAGCCGAGACGGCGATCTTCGGGCATGAACTCCGAGAGCCCATGGCCGGTCATCTCTTCGCGCGTGCGGCCTATGCTCTGGGCGCCATGGGTGTTGACGGAGAGAATGACGCCGTGGGGGTCGTGGGTGCAGACCATGCCGAGCGACCCTTCGACGAGCTGGCGGTAGCGTGCTTCGCTCTCGCGCAGGGTTTCTTCGGCGGCGCGCTGGACCGTGACGTCAATGCCGGTGGCGATGATGAAGTTGATGTGGCCCTGGTCGTCGAGCAGCGGCGAGGCCGACCAGGCGATGCGGCGCAGGCTTCCGTCGCGGTGGCGCCACTCGTTCTCAAATGCGGTGGGGATGCCGTCGGCGCGGAGGCGCTCGAAATTCTGGATGGCGGCGGGAACGTCGGAATGGGGGATGAGCTTGTCCCAGAGATAGCGTCCGACGAGGGTGGGGAAATCGTAGCCGGAGGCGGCCTCGCAGGCGCGGTTGAAGCGGACGATGCGGCCCGCGGTGTCGTAGACGGCGACCAGGGCGTCGACGGTGTCGAGCACGGTGGAGACGAAGTTGCGCTCGACCGTGAGGGCGGACTCGATGCGCTGGCGGGAGCGGGCAACGCTCTCCATCTGGCGCAGGGCGTGGCCGAGCTCGATCGAGGTCATGGCCTGGCGGCCGAGGACGGTAAGGGTCTGAATCTGAAAGGGTGTCAGCCGGCGCGAGGCGAGGTCCAGAACGAAGAGCGCGCCAATGCGGATTCCGGATTGGGTGACGAGCGGAGCGCTGGCATAGAAGCGGAAGGTGCGGCCGGAAAGGAAGATTCCACCGGGAGCGAAGGAAGGGTGAACTCGGGTGTCGGGGATCTCGTGCACGTTCTGGGTGCGGAACGGCGGCTCGCCTGGCAGGGTGCCCAGCGGCAGTTCGATCTCGGGAATGCCGTACCGGCCCTGGATGCAGATGCGGTTGGAGGCGGCGAAGGCGATTCCAGCGACCGGAGCGCTGCAGATTTTGGCCGCAAGCTCTGCCAGATCGTCGAGCGCTGGATCGGGGGCCGCGTCGAGGACCTGGTATCGATCGAGGGTCTCAAGACGCAGGGCTTCACTGCGTGTAGCTTCGCTTTTTGCCAACGTGCCGTTCATCGTACCTGATCTATCGTAGAGCCTGCATCTTCCTGAGGCACTGGTACTTTCGGGGAACGCGATGGTACTTCAGGGGCTTTTGCCAGGATGCTTAGCCGGAACCGGCGGTAGCGCCCCATCGACATAGAGGCCTGACCGGGTAACAGGTTGGTATACTTGGAGGCTGTACCTTCCGCTGCTGCGGAGGTAGCCAGGAAAGTGGCGAGGCTCGAACAGGCGAGAGCATGAACGAAATGTTGAGCAAAATCGAGTCTCCCGCGGATGTGAAGCGGCTGACCATTCCGCAACTGACTCAACTTGCCGAAGAGATTCGCGAACGGCTGATTCTGGGCGTGTCCAAGACCGGCGGCCACATCGGCCCGAACCTGGGTGTGGTGGAACTGACGCTGGCGATGCACTACGTCTTTGACACCCCACGCGACAGTTTTGTCTTTGACGTAAGCCACCAGGCCTACGTCCACAAGATTCTGACCGGCCGCAATCGTCAGTTTGAGACGATTCGCCAGCCGGGTGGGCTGAACGGTTTCATGCTTCGGACGGAAAGCGAGCATGATGCCTACGGGGCGGGTCATGCCGGCACGGCGTTGAGCGCGGCCCTGGGCATGGCGGTGGCGCGGGACATGTCCGGCGGCAAGGAACATATTGTGGCGCTTTGCGGGGATGCGGCATTTACCAACGGCATCTCGTTCGAGGCGTTGAACAATATCGCGGCGCAGACGCGGCGGCTGATCGTGGTGCTGAACGACAATGCGTGGTCGATCGACAAGAACGTCGGGGCGATTGCGGAGTACTTCCACAAGATTGTGACGAATCCGACGATTGCGGGCCTGCATGATCGGGCCGCGGATCTGCTGGAGAGGTTCGGAGGCAAGGCCGCGCGGCATGTGGCGCGCAAGGCGGAGGAGGCAGCCAAGGGACTGATCGGGCCGGGCATGCTCTTCGAAGAGTTCGGCTTGAGTTACTACGGACCGGTGGACGGGCACAACCTGCCGCTGCTGATCGAGACGTTCAAGTTCCTGAAGCAGCAGAACAAGCCCGTGGTGCTGCACGCAATCACGCAGAAGGGGCGCGGGTTCCAGCCGGCGCTGGAGAAGCAGAAGAAGTTCCATGGGCTGGGGCCGTACGATCCGGAGACGGGCGAGACCAAGCCCACCGGACAGAAGACCTATTCGGAGATTTTTGCGGAAAGCCTGTCGAGGCTGGCGGACGGCAATGACAAGGTGGTGGCGATTACGGCGGCGATGCCGAATGGCACCGCGCTCGACCTGTTCCGGCCGCACCATCCGACGCGCTACTTCGACGTGGGCATCGCGGAGGAGCATGCCGTGATCTTCGCCGCGGGCATGGCCACCAAGGGTTACAAGCCGTTCTGCGCGATCTATTCGACCTTTCTGCAGCGAGCGTTCGACCAGATTGTGCACGATGTGTGCCTGCAGAATCTGCCGGTGGTCTTCTGCATGGATCGCGGCGGGTTGTCGGGCGATGACGGGCCGACGCACCATGGGCTGTTCGACATCAGCTATCTGCGCGGCGTGCCCAACATCATTCACATGGTTCCGAAGGATGAGGACGAGCTCGCCGACATGATGTACACGGCGATGCTGCACGAGGGACCATCGGCGATCCGCTATCCGCGCGGCGCCGGACCGGGCGTGAAGGTGAAGGATCAGCCTCGGGCGCTGGAGATTGGCGTCGCTGAAGTGGTGAAGGACGGGCAGGATGTCGCCATCTTCGGGCTGGGTGCGATGCTGCCGGAGGCGAAGCGGCTGGCAGCAATGTTGGAGGCCGAGGGCTTCTCGGCTGCGGTGATCAACCCGCGGTTTGCCAAGCCGATCGATCGTGAGTGCGTGGCCGGATACGGGCGGCATTGCGGGCTGCTGGTGACGCTGGAGGACCATGTGCTGGCGGGCGGGTTCGGTTCGGCGGTGCTGGAGTCGTTGAGCGACTTGGAACTGCGAGTGCCGGTGGTGCGGGTGGGGTGGCCGGATGCGTTCATCGAGCACGGTAAGGTGGAGGCGCTGCGCGAGAAATATGGGCTGACGGCGGAGGCGGCGCTCGAGAAGGCGCGTCCGTACCTGGCGGCGATGGAGAGCCGGCGGATGGCGCTGCGGTAAGTAGCCAGGCGCGGGTGATTTACCGATCGGGCAGGCCAGGGGTGACCGGGGTCTCTTCGTCGATTGCCTCGACCGTGCTGTCGTCGGTTGTAGGACGGCCATCGCGGACGCTCTCCTCGCCCAGGGAGTTCTTGCTACCAGCCGGCGCAGTCGGATCGATTTTTGCCAAGCGAGGATCGGACTCTGCAGTCGCGGTTGCGTCGCTGGCGATGGGGCTGTTTGGTCTGTGCTGCATTGTGGCCATGATTCGCACTCCTTCTGTCACCTGAAGCTAAGATGCCCAGAGTTCGGGGCGGGATGTGATGGCGCCTGATCTTTGCCAATGCAGATGGTATGCTGGCGGCCATGTCATCGCAGATCGGGGAGAGACACGGGGGATTTCTGCGGGGCAACGCTCTGTGGTGGGTTGCGTTGGCGGCGGGGCTGTTACTGCGGCTCTGGTTTCTGCGTCATCCGATGCCGCTCGACGATGATACGGACGTTTACGCGGAACTCGCGAAGAACCTGTTTCACCACGGAATCTATGGGCTCGGGGCAAATGGGGTCATCGACCCAACGCTGATCCGGCTGCCTGGGTATCCGCTGTTTCTCGGATTGATCTTCGCCGTGTTTGGCGCGGCGAATTTCACCGCGGTGCTGGTGGCGCAGATCGGGATCGACCTGCTGGGTTGCTGGCTGATTGCGAGCTTTGTGCGGGAGCAGGTGTCGGAGCGGGCGGGTACGTTCGCGATCTTCCTGGCGGCACTCTGTCCGTTTACGGCGGCGTACTCCACGATTGCGCTGACTGAGTGCCTTAGCGTGTTTGCGGTGTCGTTGGCGCTGTGGTCCTCGGGACGGCTGCTACGGGCGCAGGTTGAGGGCCGAGCAGATCGCACAGCTGCGCTGTTCGCTTCGTTTGCAATGGCACTCGCGATGTTGCTGCGACCGGACGGCGTGCTGGTCGGGGCCGCGGTGATTGCGGCGATCCTGTGGTATGCGTGGAGGCAAGGCAGGCTGCTGGCGGGAATGAAGACCGCGCTGCTGTGCGCGGTGCTTGCTGCGCTTCCCCTGGCTCCCTGGGTGGCGCGCAACTGGCGGACATTTCATGTGATCCAGCCGCTGGCTCCGCGGCGGGTGAACGATCCCGGCGAGTACGTGACCTATGGCTTCTACCGCTGGATGAGCACATGGTCGGCTGATATTGTTTCGACGGGCGACGTCTTCTGGAGGGTGGGAACGCAGACGATCGACGTCAACAACCTGCCCTCGCGCGCGTTCGATTCGCCGGCTCAACGCATGCAAACGGCGGAGTTGCTGGCCGAGTACAACACGCGGAAGGCGGTGACGCCGGAGTTGGACGCGAAGTTCGGTGAACTGGCCAAGGAGCGCCTGCGGGAGCATCCGCTGCTGTACCGGGTGTGGGTACCGGTGCTGCGGGTTGCGGACATGGCGCTGCGTCCGCGCACCGAAACCCTGGGGCTGGACGCCGACTGGTGGCGCTTTGACGAGCACCAGGTTGAGTCGGTGGAGGCAGTTGGACTGGGGCTGATCAATCTTGCGATTGTCGGAGCGGCGCTGGTGGGCCTGGTGCGGGGGCGCGTGCCCTGGGCGGCGATGGCGGTGGTGTATGTGCTGCTGCGATGCGCTTTGCTGAGCACGATGGAGAACTCCGAGCCGCGCTACACCCTGGAGGCGATGCCGATGCTGCTGGCCTGCGCCGCTTGCGCCTTCACGCGGAGGCTCGCCCCGGCGGCGCAGCCTCGTTCGGCTGCGATTCTCGAGATTGCGAACTGATGTTCGCGAGGATCTTGTTGAGCTGGGTCTGGCGGTAGGCGAATGTGCGTTCGATCTGTCCGCGCAGGAACAGATGGTGAGCGAGCCTGCCGGCCGCGCCGAAAGGCACCTCGTATTCGATGTCGTCCGCGACGATGGTAGCGTTCAAGCCTTGCCAACGCACGGGCCGAACATAGTGGCAGTGCTTCCAGTAGGTGAAGGGGCCGCGGGTCTGCTCGTCGCAGAAGTGATGATTCCAGGAGAGTTCGGTGATCTCTGCCTCCCAGCGAATGCGCATGGGCGAGAGCGGGAAAGGCCGGAAACTGAGTGTGAACCGGCTGCCAACTCCCGCGACAGGGGACGCTGAGCATGAGATGTCGGGGTGGTGCGGCGGCGGAAGGATGGAAGCCTTTTCGATGCGCGTCATCTGCCAGGCCGGCATGAGCAGGGGAAGATTGTCCGGGTTCGCGAAGAACTCGAAGACGAGATCGGAAGGGTACGACAGCCACTGCTCAGCGTGATATGAGAAGCGCATGGATGCTCAGATGCTGTTCCCTTAGCTAAAGTTTAGACCAAAAAAGACGGCAGGGAGTCTCCTGGAGACGCCCTGCCGGAAAATGCTGGGGAGGAGGCTGGATTTAGCTTGGCATCAGCACGGTGTCGATCACATCAATGACGCCATTAGATTGATATACATTCGAGGTGGTAATGGTCGCCATGCCGCCCTTTTCATCGGTCAGCATGATCTTCTTGCCGGACATGGTTGCGGTGAGCTTGCCGCCCTCAACGGTGGTCATTTCGTACTTGCCGCCGCCTGCCTTGATGCCGGCCGCAATGTCCTTGGAACTGATTCTGCCGGGTACGACGTGGTAGGTGAGGATTCTGGTAAGAGCAGTCTTGTTTTCAGGCTTCACCAGGGTGTCCACAGTGCCGGCGGGCAGCTTGGCGAAGGCATCGTTGGTGGGTGCGAAGACGGTGAACGGGCCCGGGGAATTGAGTGTGTCGACCAGCCCAGCAGCCTTGACTGCTGCGACGAGCGTGGTGTGAATCGGCGAGTTGGCGGCGTTCTCGACGATGGTCTTGGAGGGATACATCGCGGCGCCGCCAACCATGGGGTCTTTCATCTCCTGGGCGGTTGCGGTCAACGTCGTGATGGCCAAAGCAGTTGCGGCCACGGATGCGAGGAATGTCTTCTTCATAGTGTTCTCCCTTGTCAGTCTTGCTGAGAATCCTGGGTTGCTCTGAGCGCTCACTTCATCTACGCGGACAGGCCAACCCTGGATTGTTGAATTCTTTATCCGATGCGTGGAAAGATCCCGGGAACCCTGGCAATCGAGCGGATGTTCGTGGGATTAAAGAACAGGGGCGCCTTCCTTGACAGGGTCGACGCGGCATCAAACCAGAGGTGCATTGACATTCGCGCGCCGCACTCGTCAACTGGATGAGTGCTCCAGCGAAGGGAGCCGGGACGAAGGCCATGGGGAGTGGAATCGAAATGGAGGAAACCCACGCAGAAAGTGTGCGTGGGCACGCCGCCAGGCATCACGATAGAGGCCTGCTGGCGATTGGGCTGCTCAAGCTGTTTGAGGCGGTTTTCTTCTTCCTCGTCGGCGTCGGCGCGATTCATTTCCTTCACCACGACCTGGGAGATGCGGCGACGCGTCTGGCGGAACGATTGCGGTTCGATCTCGACGGCCGCGTGATGACGTGGGTGATGGACCACCTGGACGACATTACAGCCCACCGGCTCAAGCAGATCGGGGTGGCTACCTTCTTCTATGCGGGACTGCGGGTGACCGAGGGTGTCGGGTTGGTGATGGAGAAAGTGTGGGCCGAATACCTGACCGTGGGCGTGACCGTATCGTTTGTGCCCTGGGAGCTGTATGAGATTGTGCGGCGCTTGGACTGGGTTCGGGTCTGCCTGCTGGTGGCCAATCTCATCGTGCTCGCGTACCTGGTCTGGTGGCTGCGACGCAACCGGAAGGCGGGGAAGACCGTGGCGGGTTGATCTGAGTCTGGGCCAAGCCGGTCTTGTCCCCACCCCTCGAGACCCCTGCTGCATTTGCCCTCGCACCCCCATCCCCCTACAATCAACAGAACCCCCGCAATCCCAACCGGCAACGAACTACCAGTAACCAACAACGAAAAACGAAAGCCAATGATCATCTCCCCGATCCCGGAAGCCCTGACATTCGACGATGTCTTGCTCGTCCCCTCCTACAGTGAGGTTGTCCCCGCCCAGGTCAGTACCCAGACCCAGCTCACCAGGAACATCACCCTCACCACCCCGCTGGTCTCGGCCGCCATGGACACCGTCACCGAGTCCCGCCTTGCCATCGCCATGGCTCAGCAGGGGGGCTTGGGGGTGATCCACCGTAACCTCACCATCCAGCAGCAGGCCCTGGAGATCGACCGGGTCAAGCGCTCTGAGTCCGGAATGATCGTCGACCCGATCACCATCTCGCCCGAGCAGCCCATCTCCGACGCGCTCGAACTGATGCGCCGCTTCAAGATCTCCGGCGTGCCGGTTACGCAGAAGGGCAAGCTCGTCGGCATCCTCACCAACCGCGACCTGCGTTTCGTCTCGCGCACGGACATCCCTATCGACGACGTGATGACGAAGAGAAACCTCATCACCGTCCCCGTCGGCACCACGCTCGAGCAGGCCGAGGACATCCTCCACCAGCACCGTGTGGAGAAACTCCTCGTCGTCAACGACGACTACGAGCTCAAGGGCCTCATCACGGTCAAAGACATTCAGAAGAAGTTGAAGTACCCCAACGCCAGCAAGGATTCGAAAGGCCGGCTGCGGGTTGCCGGAGCGATCGGCGCCACGGGCGACTTCCTGGAGCGCGCCGCCGAGCTGATTTCGATGCGCGTGGATGCGCTCGCGATTGACTCCGCGCACGGCCACTCCTCGCGCGTCCTCGAAGCCGTTGCCGAGGTCAAAAAGCGCTTCCCCGAGGTCGACCTGATGGCCGGAAACGTCGCCACTTACGACGGGGCAATGGCCCTGATCGACGCCGGCGCCGACGCCGTCAAAGTTGGTATCGGTCCCGGGTCCATATGCACCACGCGCATGGTCACCGGCGCCGGCATGCCGCAGATCACAGCAATCGCGGAAGCGTCGCGCGCCGCATCGAAGCGCGGCATTCCGATCATCGCCGACGGCGGCATCAAGTATTCCGGCGATCTCACCAAGGCCATCGCCGCCGGCGCCAACGTCGTCATGATCGGCTCGCTCTTCGCCGGCGTCGATGAGTCTCCCGGCGAAACGATCCTCTACCAGGGGCGCAGCTTCAAGGCCTATCGCGGCATGGGATCGCTGAGCGCGATGTCGCAGGGTTCCGGCGAACGCTACTTCCAGAGCGCCGAAGACATGACCGAAGCGGCGGCCGGCGAGCGTCCGTCCATCACGGCGCGTGAATCGAGCGGCTCCAACCGCCTCGCGAAGTTTGTTCCCGAGGGCATCGAAGGTCGGGTCCCGCACCGCGGCCCGCTCGAAGCCATGGTCTACCAACTCGTCGGCGGACTGCGCTCCGGCATGGGCTACCTCGGCTGCGGAACCATCGAAGAGCTGCAGCAAAACGCCCGCTTCATCCGCATCTCCAACGCCGGCCTCCGCGAGTCGCACGTCCACGACGTCATCATCACCCGCGAGGCGCCCAACTACCACGCGGAATAGGCAACCATTTTTGATATATGCTCGCCGCTCTCACCGGTAAGTAATTCTTACACGCCAGCAGCGCGGAAACTCGCATCAGACGTTATAGGTGAATGTTTCAAGTCGCACGTAACAAAAGCTATCCAGTTTGGCATCTCGCTTGCTTATAAGCTGTTCGAACCGCCGGTTCGCTCGTAACCTTGCCTGGAGATACCTAACGATGTCCACCTCCCCCATGCTGTTGAATCCCTCCCGAGTCACACCACGACGCAGCGTGCGATTGGAATGGTTGCCTGTTCTGTACGCGCTAACCTTCATTTGCTTCACGTCAACGGCCTTCATGGGTGGTGCGCGCACCCAGATGTTGGTCGACGCAGTCTGGAAGCCACTGCTCGGGAATTGGCGCTGGGACCTCACGGGACCGGTGAATGAATTCTGCCGCAAGACAGGCCACTTCTTCGGTTACGGACTCGTGAGCCTCTTGTTCCGCAACGCCTGGTACAAGTCCGCGCGGGCCTTCGCGTGGGTGATGCGTAGCTGGCTCACACCGTTCGCAGCGACGCTCGCGGTCGTCTCAACATTCTGTGTAGGATGCCTCGACGAGTTGCATCAACGGTACGTTCCCGGTCGCGTCGGCTCCATCCGCGATGCTTTGCTTGACGCCGCGGGCGCGCTCTTCCTCAACCTGCTCGTCTGGGCTTTGCGTGCCCGCCACCGCAGGAACGCATTGAACGCTGGTAACGCCGCCTGATAGCCTTAGAGGATGCGTCTGGTTTCTTTCCCGAAGTCACATTGGCAGTTGGCGAGCGACGATGCAGGTTGGCGCTGGTGGCTCAACGTGTGGGGTCCGGTCGTCATTGCGATCGCCGTGATCTGCACGGAATCCACGGGCACCTTCTCCGCGCAGAACACCAGCAGTTGGCTGCGGCCTATCTTCGAACACTGGTTCGGCGCAATCCAAGACGGCACTTGGGACACCTTCCACCACCTCCTGCGCAAGTCCGGCCATTTCATTGGATACGGAACCGTCGGTCTGACTTTCCTGCGAGCGTGGCTGCATACGCTCGGCCGGCGCGGTCCGTCCACGCTGCTGTCCTGGCGCCTCGAATCGTCGATCCTCGCCATCCTGTCTACGGCCATCGTCGCGAGTGGCGATGAGATTCATCAGACGTTCCTGCCCAGCCGCACCGGAACGCCGGTGGATGTGCTGCTGGACACCACAGGTGCATGCGTCATGTGTCTGCTGGTCTGGATCGTCTGCTGGAGCGGGCGCGCTCAGGTGGAAGCTGTCTAGCGACCCGCGAGCAAACCAGCACGCCTGAATTTCGTATCCAGTGCCATGGCGTCGAAGCGATGCCGCAGCCCGAAGCCGGCCCGCTCATAGAGCCGCACCGCCTGGCTGTTCGCCTCAGTCACCGTCAGCGAAATGGCTTCGAAGCCCGCGTCCAGCAGAGCTTCCGCGCTGCGTTGCAAGAGTACGCGTCCGAGCCCGCGGCCGCGAAATGCCGGCGCGACGCAGAGCTGCGTAATGTGCGCGACCTCGGGAGCGACGCGTGAACACAGCACCATGCCGACCAGCGCTCCGCTGCGCCGGTCGCGCAGCAACCACGAGTGATTTGCCTCAAAGACGCCGCATCCCGGAAACCGCACGATGTTGTGCAGAAATCGCAGCGAGCCATGCAGCGAACGGTACTGGTCGTTGATCTGTGCATCCGCGTGCCCGATATAGCAGGTGTAGATCAGCTCTCCCGCCGCTTGATAGTCCTGTGGCGACCAGCGCGTCAGCTCGAGCTCCGGTGGAACGACGGGCGAAGCCGCCTCGGGTCCTGGCAGGGACTGGATCGTCCTGCGTAGATCGCACTCCAGAAACAGGCGCGGATAGATGGTGAACTCCGGGCCTGCAAACAGGTCGGCAAAGTCGCCGGCGTCGAATAACAGAAGCTGCGATTCCACGCGGTCGACCGCGGGCGAGTGTCGCAGCATGTCCAGCACGTGAACCAGGAGCACACGGGCGGTTTCGGCGTCGCTCATGGTTCGGTGGCCTGCGGCAAAGGCGTCGCCAATGACTGCCTTGTGTCCTTCGTAGACGCAGAAGGTATAGCCGCAAACGCGTCCCTGGTCGAGCGCGACGAAGCCGTTCAGAATGCGCGACTCCAGATACTGCAGCAGCAGCTCGGTTGAGCTTCGGTAATCCCAGCGGAGCCGCTCGCGCCACACTTCGGCCTCACGCTCCAGCAAGGGCCGCAATTGACGTGCGGAGAAGTGCCGCAGATCGAGAACTTCGATTTGAGAGGCAACCGGCAAACTGGACATGCAACCGATCTGAATTCGACTCGATCCAAAATACCTGTCGAGGTTGACTAGAGTCGAGCTTTATCGCACGGGACGAGTGCAAAAAACGCTTCGAGTTACTGTTTCTGGTAGACCTTATACACTTCCAGGCCCTGCGATTCGTAGAGGAAAAGCGGCTCATAGACGCGGCCGGCGAGCCACGATTCCAGCTTGGCCGCCTCGTTGGCTGGGATAACCAGCAGATGCTCTTCGGGGGGAATGTCGACGCCGCCGCTGCAGTTCTCCTCGTTCAGGCGGGGCTTGTCGGAGGGTTCGCAGTAATCGATGGGTTGCTCGTTGCGATAGAAGGCAAGGCCATACACCATGTCGCGGCGGACATCTTCGAAGGCAAGGGTGTGCACATCGGGCGCCTGCTGCTGCATCTCGCGTACCAGCGGCCTCGCCGAGTAGTTCAGGTCGAGGTCGTGGCCGTGGAAACCGAGCAGGAAGACCATTGCGGCCAGCACCGGAAACAGCGTGGCGTTGCGCACGTGGGCGATGCCGCCGATGCGGATGGTCTTGACCACGGCGAACAGCACCAGCAACGCCGCCGCCCCGGCGGTGACGAGCCACCTGGTCGGCGGTATGAGCGTGTCGTACAGCATGTGCTGCGGCGCCAGCACGATGACGAACGCCACGACGGCGCAGGCGGCCGCGTGCGACCAGAACAGCCATTTCGGCAGCCCAACCCGCCGGATGCGATTCAGATAGTCGCCGGTGAGAATCGTAATGGGCGGGATCGAAGGCAAAATGTAGCCGGGCAGCTTGGACTTGGAGAAGCTGAAGAAGATGATGGGGAAGAGCGCCCAGAGGACGAGGAACTCGGGAAAGGCGTCTCCCGCGCGGAAGTGGCCGAGATAGCGCTTGGGGTTGATGCGAACCTTCCACTCGGCGATGGAATCGCTCATTGCGGCGACCAGCGCACGGATGGCGATTACGGTCCAGGGCATCAGGCCGACGAGCAGGACCGCGAGGTAGTACCAGGCTGGCTGGCGATGTTCGTACAGGTTGGTCGCGAACCGTTTGAGGTTGTGCTCGACGATGAACTGCTGGACGAAGGTTGGATTCTCCCTCTGCACGGCGATGTACCAGGGAAGCACCATGACGAGGTACAGCAGCACGCCGGGCATCCAGATGGTGCGGCGAAGTGCGGACCACTCGCGGCGCAGCCCAAGGAACAGCAGGATGATGCCGAGGGCGAGGAACGGCGCAACCGGGCCTTTGGCGAGCGTCGCGGCCGCTCCGAAGAAGTAGAGGTCGAAGAGCCAGAACTTCTTGCCGGTCTCGTACCATGCGTACCAGCCGAGCATCCCGATGCAGAACGGCGCGGCGAGCTGCATGTCCGTGGACGCGCCGCGCGCGAAGCCCACAATCGCGACGCAGGAGGCGGTGATCAGCGCCGCATCGAGCTGGCCTCCGGGCCGGAAACGCCGCATGTGCAGAAAGATCATGACGATCAGCAGGAAAGCGCCGGTTGCGGCGGGCAGCCGGGCCGACCAGTCTGAGACGCCGAACTCCTTGAAGAAGCTCATCGCCCGCCAGTAGTAGAGTGCGGGCTTCTCCAGCCACGGACGTCCGTAGAGGATTGGGGTTACGGTTCCGCCGTCGAGGCAGCGGACGGAGTTCTCAAGGTCCTTCGGCCGGATACTGTGCGGGATGATCCTGGCGTTGACCTGATGGCAGATGTCGGAGTGCGCGTGGAGCATCTCGCGAGCGATCTGGGCGTAGCGCGGTTCGTCGGCGCCGACCAGACCGACCTGATCTCCTCCGAAGACCGGGATCAATCCGTAGAACAGAAGAAAGGCGGTAACGACCAAGAGAACGACGAACTCCCACGGATTTTCACCGCGGAAGCTGTGGTACCTGGCTCGCATCCAGTTGAGGAGCGCATGGCGTTTCGTTGCGCCGGACGCAGCGGGTTGTGGAGACTCAGTCAATAGATCCATCGGTAGGCCGACTGGATAAGCCAGGCTGGAAATCCAGACAAGGCTACCAGAGTCTTTGCTCCTGCGGTATTTCTGGAAGCTCCGCCGCCGGGGGTGCGATGGGCCTCCGTACGGGGGTCAGGACTGCGGCTCTGCGGGCTGCGGTTCGACTGGTTTCGCCGCGGCGGATTTCTCGTCGCGCTTCTTGTCGCGCTTGCGGGTGCGGGCGAGCAGTTCGTCCATGCGGCCGGTCAGACGCTCGGAACGGTCGATGGCGAAGGTCAGGTCGGGCACGTGACGGACGCCCATGCGGTCGCGCAGCGTGGAACGGATGAAGGCGCGCGCGGTCATCAGGCCTTCGAGCGTGGAGTCTTCTTCGGCCTCGTTGCCGTGGACGGCGACAAAAACGCGGGCGCTCTTGCCGCCGGGCGCGAGGACGACATCGGTGACGTAGCTGGGGGCGATGCGCGGGTCGGAGAGCTCGCCTTCGAGCATGGCTCCGATCTCTTCGGAGAAGGTGCTGGCGACGCGGTTACGGTGGTAGGTTCTGGCTCGGTGTTCAGGCATGGCACATCTTTCCGACAACGTTCAAGGATAACAAATCAGGTTCGAGGTTCCAGGTTCGAGGCACCAGGTTGTAGCTTCCAAAATCTATCAAGGGCTGGAAAAAAATGAGTTAGGTGTGACTCTGGGGCTTCGGCTGTTCAGTCCAGAATCTCCACGAAGGAGTCGAGAATCTCGGCTCCGAGGGTGTTGGTGAGGCGGTGAATGGCGTCATCTAGCTCCCTCATCTGGCCGGTCAGGTAGGAGGACGAGCTGGAGATGGCGGCTATTCCGAGCGTGGCGCGGTTCCAGAGGTTGGCATCGTCCAGCTCGGCGATCGAGACATTGAAGCCGTGGCGGAGCTTGTCCTTGAGCGAGCGGAGGACCTGGCGGCGGTCCTTGATGGACTGCGCGTGCGGGATGGAGAGTTCGACGGTGAGTTTGGCGATCGGCATAATGAGAGGGCTGTCAGTTGCAGGCTGGAGGTAGTTCGTTGAAAGCACGGACGACGAGCAAGGGGGGGTACCCCCCCGGGGGGGTATATCTTGCGGGTAACTTGCTTTGTTTGTTTGGCTTGGCGGGGAGGGGGCTGGGCCAAAAATAACGAAACAAAGGAGTTACGGCTAAGATCGTCTCCTGTAAGGACTTAGTGGTTTAAATGTTGAAGGCTGCTCGGGGGCGCTGGCGCTCCGCGTTGCAGCCTTTTCATCTTCACCAACTACGTTAATTGTAACAGATTGACCATAACTCGAATGCCAACTATTTTTGCGAGGCGATTTTTGGCTAAGTAGCTGATAGGAATAGCGTTGATGGGTGAAAATAAGTATGGTTGTGAGCGTGGGGGCTTGACATAATTCGGGTTGCGGAGGCGGGACCGGTACATTCAGTCCCCCCGGCGGTTTCCAGTCATTGGGCTGGAGTTTCGCCTGCCGGAAGGATGCGGGAGGTGACTTCGAGCCTGTGAAAGTTGCGGTAGGTGGCGCGGAAGGACCAGACGATGGCGTGGAAGGTGCCGGCGCCGCTGATGGAGCGGGAGGTGATGACGGCGGGCATCCAGAAGGTTTGACCGTCAAGTTGGATGGGGGAGTAGTCGACCGTGAGAACCCGTTGGCCTTTGATCGCGGATTCGTAGGGGCTTTCGGGAATGATGGTGTGGTGGGGGGTGGTGAGTTCCAGGTGGGTAATCTGCATGGCCGCTGGGTCGATGGAGGCGCGGCCCGTGGTTTTCTCCTGCAACAGGCAGTTGGCGGTATTTTCGGGTGTGAGTACGGTTGAGAAGGTGATGACGTAGGGAGCGTTGGGATCGTTGCGTTTCGGCCGCTGGAGTGTGTAGTTCATGCAAGCTCGCTGGCCGAGGGAGACGACGGCGAGGCCTCCCTCGAAGGCTCCGCTGATGACGGAGGGGCCTTCAATCTCATCTTTCGATGCCGGGGGGTGGCCATTGACGGTTTTGACTTCGCGCGATTCGTCGAGTGTGTTGGAGTGGTCGCGGTTCAGAATCCGTTTGAGGCGGAAGACCGAGTCGGTGACGGTGTTTTGATTGCGCAGGCCGGGGGTTACCTGGGAGACGACGTGCTCGTCGCAGAAGAGGCTGGGGACGTCTTTGTCGTAGTGCTGCAGGTTGCTTTCGAGCTGCTGGAGGATGTTGTCGCGAGTGGGCGGCTGGGCGTGGATGGGGAGTGCGAGCGCCAGCAAGGTGGCTAGCTTGGGGAAAGCGCGGGAGTGATGGCCGATCTCCAATGTGAGCTTTCCCGGTCCTGAATCCGTAAGGTCGCGCCCTTGCTGCGGCGACTTCCATCCACGATATACGCTGGCGGCGATGCGCCGCTGTTGCGGATCTGGGCGGCGTGCTTGTCCTTCGGGCATCGGAGAAGCAGATTCCCTTCGGGAATGACAAACAAAAGCAGAAGCAGATTCCCTTCGGGAATGACAAACAAAAGGAGAAGCAGATTCCCTTCGGGAATGACAAACAAAACGAGAAGTCGGGAATGACAAACCAATGCGATGATGGGTGCATGATCTCGCAGAGGAACTGTTCGGCAACGACGCCGATGGGTGCGACGCTGGTTGCTGGTGGGGGCGCGACGTTTCGCGCGTGGGCTCCGCAGGCGACGGCGGTGTATGTGAATGGGGTGTTCGGCGGGGTGGAACGGTTGGGGCAGACGGACGACCTGTTGATGAAGAAGGACGCGAACGGGTATTGGTCGGGGTTTCTGGCTGAAGCGGGCGAGGGCGACAGGTATCGGTTCTATGTCGTGGGAGAGGGATCAAGCGGGTACAAGCGCGATCCGTATGCAAGGGAACTGGCGAACGATCCGGCACTGCCGTTTCCGGTGTGCCCGGCGGTGATCCGGGCGGAGAGCAAGTATGTGTGGCATGATGCTGGGTTTCGCACGCCGGATTATGCGGACATGGTGGTGTATCAGCTGCACATCGGGACGTATGCTCCGGCGGGGCCGGGCTGGGCGGGAACGTTTCTGGATGTGGTGATGAAGATTGAGTACCTGGAGGCGCTGGGGGTGAACGTGGTGCAGCCGCTGCCGGTGTACGAGATGGAGGACTCTCCGTCGCAGGGGTATCCGGGACTGGGATACCAGGGATCGGACTTGTATTCGCCGGCGATCGACTATGCGGTGTATCACGAGGAACACCCGATTGAGTACCTGGCGACGATCAACCGATTGCTGGCGGCGAAGGGGTTTGGGCCGATGACGCGGGACGACCTGAGGCCGGCGTATGCGCAGTTGAAGGTGATGGTGGACTTGCTGCACTTGTACGGGATTGCGGTGGTGTTCGACGTGGTGCACAACCATGCGGGGGGATGGGGGCAGACGTACAAGGTTCCCGACTCGGTGGCGCCGGGAGGCGTGCTGCATGGGGACGACTATAGCCTTTACTTCTGGGACAGGGCGAAGACGGCTGGGCCGGATGGGAACTACGACAACAATCAAAGCCTGTATTTCACAAACCAGGGGTTTGTGGGAGGGTTGTCGTTTGCGCTGTGGAATGCGGATGTGCGGGGCTTTCTGTTGAACAATGCGCGGTTCCACGTGGAGGAGTTGCACGCGGATGGGTTCCGGTACGACGAGATCAGCATGCTGCTGGCGATGAATCACGCGAGCGGGTGGGAGTTCTGCAAGGATGTGACGAGCGCGGTGCGGGCGACGAATCCGCGCGTGTTGCAGAACGCGGAGTACTGGCCGGGTGAGTATGGGGCACCTGCTCCGCTGATGGTGACGAGCGTGGCGGAGGACGGGTTGGGGTTCGATGCGGTGCAGCATGATGGGCTGCGCGAGGCGATACGGACGGCGGTGGGGCAGGCGG
>OBLU010000582.1_pt1 | contig 34366 bp, 30 predicted proteins | sample 1518681 | NCBI WGS metagenome assembly OBLU01 (sample SAMEA3539304, study PRJEB22396) | soil metagenome | biome: tundra; feature: field; material: soil | place: USA | collected 2010-05 | depth 0.15 m
CTAGAAAACGGTTTTGAAAACCCACCGTCAAAATTGTACTCGTGCGTTTTGGTCATCAAAAGAAGGGATGAGAGTATCGGTCCCGCTCGCTTTTAGGAACTGGACTTAAGAAGATCGTCGATGAGTCCTCGTACACGCTGTTCAATATCGTCACGAATCAGGCGAACTTCGTCGATTTGCCGACCGGCCGGGTCAGTCAACTCCCAGTCGAGATAGCGCTTGCCGGGGTACACGGGACAGGCGTCGCCACAACCCATCGTCACGACCACATCGGCGCTGCGGCCCATTTCGTCGGTCAATGCGCGAGGCGACTCGTTGGATATATCGATTCCTCTTTCTTTCATCGCGCGAACGACTTCGAGATTGAGTGTCTCGCCGGGCGCGGAGCCCGCTGAGAGCACGACAATGTCTTCGCCTCCGATCTCGCGAGCGAATGCCGCGGACATTTGGGACCTTCCGGCATTATGCACGCACAGGAAGAGGATTACCGGGCGCTTCTTCACGTTGCCTCTTTCTCATCGACGACGGAACCGTAAAAGCGGCGCTTCGCCCACAGCGACACGTAGACCAAGCCAACGAGCACGGGCACCTCGATGAGCGGACCGACCACCCCGGCCAGGGCCTCTCCGCTGGTGACCCCAAAGACACCGATGCAGACCGCGATGGCCAACTCGAAGTTGTTACCGGCCGCGGTGAAGGCCAGCGTCGCGGTGCGATCGTAGGGAAGCCCGAGGGCTCGCCCGAGGGTGAACGACCCGAACCACATGATGGCGAAATAGCACAGCAGGGGCAGGGCCATGCGCGCCACGTCGCTAGGCCGAGAGGTAATGGTGTGACCCTGTAGGGCGAAGAGGATAACGATGGTGTAGAGCAATCCGTAAAGCGCGAAGGGACCGAGGCGAGGCAACAGCTTCGTCTCATACCACTCTCGACCTCGTTTGCGCTCGCCCAGCGTGCGGGTCAGGTAACCCGCGACGAGCGGTATACCGAGAAAGATCGCAACGGTCTCGGCTATTCGCCAGACGGACAGATTCAGTCCCTGTGTTCCGAGACCGAGCCACCCAGGCAGCAACTTGAGATAGAAGTAGCCGAGTAGAGCGAAGGCCACGATCTGGAACAACGAATTAATTGCTACGAGCACGGCCGCCGCTTCACGGTGGCCTCCCGATAAATCATTCCAAATGAGCACCATCGCAATGCAACGCGCAAGGCCCACGATGATCAGACCGGTTCGATACGCGGGCAAGTCGGGCAGCAGCAACCAAGCCAACGTGAACATGACCGCCGGTCCGACCAGCCAGTTGAGCACGAGCGACGCAACCAACAAACGCCGGTCACGCGTCACCGTACCCAACCGGTCGTAGCGGACCTTGGCCAGCACCGGATACATCATGACCAGCAGTCCGATGAAAATTGGCAACGACGTGCCCGACGTAACCTGCACCGCATTGAGGCGGGTGTTGAGGCTCGGTAGGGCCCGGCCGAGCCCGACGCCCACGGCCATCGCCAGGATGATCCACACGGGCAGGAACCGGTTGAGGAACGACAATCGCGCGATGACCGGCGCGATGGCCGTGCTGTCCCGCGATTGTTCCGAGACGGCGCCGCTCATGATCGCTTCTGGACTCCGCTCCGATGATGACTCAGCAGCATGGAGCGGCCCCGGACGTGGTCAACGACTCGGTCGAACAGCACGTCTCCTCGCCGGCCAGCGACGAGGTGTCCTCAGCATCGGCGAGCACGGTGTAGACCTCCCAGCGCGAGCCATCGGGTCCGTCCACCCAGACTTTGTCCTGAACTGCGTGGCAACACGTGGTCTGCTCTTCGACGTCGGTCTTGAAACCCTGGTTGGAGAGGTAGTGGGTTGCCTGTACCACTTCATCGGTCGAAAAGACCTCGACCCCGAGATGGTTGATGGTGCCAGCGACTTCATGATTCTCGAAGAGAACCAACTTGAGCGGCGGCTCGGCGATGGCGAAGTTCGCGTAACCGGGACGAATCTTCACCGGCTTGGTCTTGAAGAACTTGGAGTAGAACTCTATGGACTCTTCGAGATTTGACACGTTGAGGGCGAGCTGAAATCTGGACACTTCGGTCTCCTTTACATTGACGTTTGTCAATAAGAAGAATAACCTTAACATCGATGTTTGTCAATAGTATTATGGAACAAATGTCGCATCCCAAAACCATTGCCGTCGATGAGAAAGTAGTCAGCTGCTGCAGCCCGTTGGCGGGCAGCGCGATGTCCGAAGTTGAGGCCGGCGACATCGCCCAGATCTTTGGAGCCCTCAGCGATCCCATCCGACTGCGGATGCTGTCACTCGTAGCTTCTCAAGACGAGGTCTGCAGTTGCTCGCTCGAAGAGCCTTTAGGAAAGAGCCAGCCGACGATCTCGCATCACACCAGGATCCTTGCCGAGGCGGGGCTCATCGTCGGTGAGAAGCGGGGCCGGTGGATATGGTGGCATGTCGTTCCTGAGCGACTCAAAGACGTCGCGAGAATCCTGTCTTCTTGAGTGCCCATTAAGACGTTGCGCTGCCATGAACTCAATCGCTCCACAAAGTGTGTTCTGAATACTCGCCCGTATCACATTGATTTGAGGGCTCTGCATCCCTAATTAACGTGGAAGGGCTAGCGTTGGACGTCACTTAGAGACTTCCGCCGTCTCGCCCCGGCCGTCACTTCGTGGATCCGACTCGGCGACGAGTGTGCCGTCGTTGAGGACCGCGACGACTTGAGCGTGACCGGTGGCCTCGTCATGACGGGACAGGTTAACGACCGGCAGTCTCGCGCGGATGCTTTGTCGCGCCGAGTCCTCGACCGGAGACTCCACGTACGCAAGCTCATTGACCTGGTCGACCTCGAGACCCCCGACAACCCATCGTGGCGCCGCCACGGCCTCACGCGGCGTCTGACCCGCGAAGAGCCTGAGGAGAACCTGCGCGAGGATCTGCGGTTGTGCCTTGCCGCCCATCGTGCCCACGACCCAGGCAAGTCTCGGGCCACTGGTGACCATCACGGGCATCAAAGTGTGGGCTGGTCGACGACCGGGCGCGAGTTGATTCGCCGATTCCGGCGACAGCGAGAAGAAGCTGCCGCGGTTATGCATGACGAATCCCGTCGCGGGCTCGAGAATGGCGGCACCAAACGCGTGAAAGACGCTTTGGATCAGACACACCGCGCGCCCTTCACTGTCGGCGGTCACCACGGCAACGGTGTCCCCCTTCGGCCGACCCGACCCGAGTGGGAGATCCGTCGCCAGTAACTCGCTGCGCTGAAGGGCGCCACGGGCAAGATCCCGGAGGCGATCGCTCAAGAGTAAATCGGCTACGCAAGGCTTCATGGACTCTGGGTCAGCGAGAAAGCGTTCCCGATCGGTCGTCGCGAGGCGGAACAAGTCACTGAGGACCCCCGCGTCGCGGCCGAGCGGCTCGCAGTCGGGGCCGAGGGTCTCGAGCGCGCCCAGGATTTCGAGGAGCAGGAAGCCCTGGCTGTTAGGGCCGCTCGTCCACACGTCCCACGGTCCGATGTTTTTGCCTAGCGGTTCTTCGAGGCGTGGAGAGAACCGAGCCAGGTCGTCGATGTCGAGTTGACCGCCGAGTGCGGCGAGTCCGCTGACGAGAGTCCGGCCCAGTTCGCCGCCGTAGAGAGTGGAGGGTCCGCCCTCGGCCAGCGTTCGTAAACTGCGAGCGAGCACTGGCTGAACTAGTTGGTCACCCGTGCGCAGTGGCTCTCCACCCGGAGCCAAGAGGGCGGCGAGGCCGGGATCTTGGAGCACGAGAGGGTACTGCTCTTTTATCGCCGCGCCCAAACTAGGGGCCACCGGCGCCCCGTTTACCGCGAGATCGTGGGCCGCCGAGAGATGTTCTGACCACGCGCGCGACGCACCGAGGTCGTGAATCGCGGACAACCCCGCTATTGCTCCAGGGATGGTGATCGTGTCGACTCCCGTCACCGGCATCGTGTCTCCGTGGCGAGAGCGAAATTGGGCGAGATCGACGTGCCGGCTGGCCGAACCGGAAGAGTTGACGTTGGTGATCGAACCGTCTGGTTGTCGGACGAGTGCAATGAGGTCACCGCCGAGAGCCGTGTTGTGGGGATACACGACCGTGAGGACGAACGCCGCCGTCAAGGCGGCGTCGATGGCGTTACCGCCTCTTCGCACGACGTCGGCCGCGGCTTCAGTGGCGAGCGTGTGTGGTGTGGCGACGGCGCAGTGCCGACGCGCTGACGCGCTTGAAGCCTTCGTCACGGGCGTCACAGAACCTTGGAGAGAAACGCTTTGGTACGAGCCTGCACCGGGCTATCGAAAACCTGCTGAGGTGTGCCGATCTCTACGATCTGACCGTCATCGAACATGGCGACGCGGTCGGCGACCTCACGGGCGAAGCCGATCTCGTGGCTCACGATGATCATCGTCATGCCATCGTTGGCGAGATTACGAATCACGGGGAGGACCTCCCCGATCACTTCCGGGTCAAGGGCACTGGTGGGCTCGTCGAAGAGCATTAGAGCCGGGCTCATAGCCAGCGATCGGGCGATAGCAACTCGCTGCTTTTGACCCCCCGAGAGTTGGGCGGGGTAGGTATCTATCTTGTCTCTCAATCCGACCTTGGTTAGTTGATCAATCGCCAGAGTACGGGCCTTGTCTTTGGACATCTTTTGCACCTTGATCGGGCCGAGCATCACGTTCTCGACAGCAGTGCGGTTGGGAAAGAGATTGAAGTGCTGAAATACGAAGCCAGGCCAAGTCACTCGCCGATTTTGCCATAGAAGCGCAATTCGCGCGCGAAGCGATCTCCATTTCGAGCGTGATGGCTAGGCGAGGCGTTTGGAGGTCCGACGCGAACCCTCACCTAGTCACCAGCGCCATCGCGGCCTGAGTTTTCCTAAAAGGTCGTGTCCTATTCAATGGGAATCTTTTGTGAATCCTTTCACGGTTCCCAGTGCACTATTGACGGACAATCGATAGTCAATATCGGTAACGATTGTGGTTCGAGACGCACCCTTTAGGTTGGGAGTGACGGGCACGAAGTGGTGTCCAAAAGGAGTGACGACATGGAGATCATCCGAAATCCCGACGGGAGCCTGGTGGTACCTATTCCAGAGGGGCGACATCACGACAGTGACGACGCAGTCGACACTCCGACCGGTGACAGCGTTGACGTGGTCGCTGAACCGACGACTCGGTTGTTGCATCCCGGTGAAGGAGGCTATAGCGAGGCTCTTGCCGAATGGGATCTTCAACAAAATCCCGATCGCGCCCCCGCCGTCTCGACCGCGAGTGGGCGAGAAGAAGCGATGAACGTCGTGCACACCCTCGCCGAGTCGCCCGACCATGACGTTGCCGGTGCGCTCAAAGACGTCAACGACTCCGAAGCGAGCGGCGAGGCGCTGCGACACGTGCTGATTGGGGGGACTCACTCGGTCGAGGCCTTCTCCGAAGAAGTGGCGGAAGCCGAAGGGGGCGAACCACTCCCGGCCCACAAGATGACCAAGATCATTGGCGAAGTCTTGGCCGAGCTGGACAAGTAATCGGTCCGTCCTTGCGCGATCTGACGCGGTGGCTCGGATCGGATTTGTAGATTGTCGAGTCCAGCGTGCGCCGCCGCAGATTAAGCAGCCGACGACCGCCGGCGTCGCGGGCCTCTTGAAGGTGCCATCATCACTCAGCGCGCAGGGATAAGGGCGAAGAGTTGGGCAACGCTCTTGAGCTGTGGTGACCTTCCTGAACAAACACGGCTACTCGTTGCTCGCCCTCAGACCGGTTCAAAGACAAAGACGCCGTCGCTGATCGCTTAGGAGACCATGTCTTTGTCCTCGCTCAAATCAGCCACACGATACGAACGATTCAACGCACCAGAACGCGGGGGTCTACGCGCTCTTCCGGCATTTAGACGTCCTGGTCACACCTAATTCGCGGAAGTCCCACGGGAGCGGACCTTCGCGCGAAAATCAGCGCGCAAATCGTTTCCTAGCCTACGACGTGTGCCGTCACCGGAAACTTCATTCACCATGAACCCAACGCAGCGGCGGCGTGAAATGAAAACCTACGAGCGCTCTACAAAGTCCGTTCATGGGGTAACCAGATTCCGTGCACGGCACGAAGAACTTTCGTCATTAACCTGTCTGTCTCGTGACAATCCTCATCGATCTGCAAAAAGTCACCCTTCAAGGCACCGATCGAGCGCTGTTGGAGAACCTCGATTTGACGATCTCCTCCAGAGACCGGATCGGCGTCGTCGGAATCAACGGAGTCGGCAAGACAACTCTGCTCAAGATCATTGCCGGTGATTTAGTACCAGACTCGGGCGATATTCGCCGAGGTCGAGACGTCCGGGTGAGCTTCTTGGAACAGATACCCTCGGTGCCAACGGGGACGGTCCGCGAGGCCGTGGGGTCCGGGTGGCAGATCGACGCGGCGCTCGATCGATTGGCAATGTTGAGTGCCGTCGACACCGCGACCACCCAACTGTCCGTCGGCCAACTCAAGCGCGTGGCGTTAGCTCGTATCTTTGCCAATCCCAACGATGTTCTCATTCTCGACGAACCAACGAACCACTTGGACTTGAACGCGATCCAGTGGCTCGAGCAGCAAATCATGAACTTCCGAGGCGCCGTCATTCTGGTAAGCCACGACCGGTTTTTACTCGACCAGGTCACCACTCGGATGGTCGAAATCGATCGCGGCAAGACGTTTATTCACGCTGGTGGCTACTCGCGATTGCTGGAGGCCCAGGCCGAACGAGAAGAGCAGGCCGCGTCGGCCGAACAGGTTCGTCGCAACCTCGCCAGAACTGAGTTGGCCTGGTTGCGTCGCGGCGTCAAAGCCCGCTCCACGAAGCCCCAGGCCCGCATCGACGCGGCCAAACGACTTTTGGCCGGTCGTCCCGAGGCGGCGGCTCGCTTGGGAGCGCTCGAACTAGGTACCGACACGCCTCGCCTCGGCACCATGGTGATCAAAGCACACCACGTCGCTTTCTCCTACGACGATGAGCACCAGATTCTCCACGACGTCAACGTCGAGCTGGGCCCCGGTGACCGCGTGGGCATCGTCGGACCCAACGGCTCGGGAAAGTCGACCTTCGTGAACCTCCTCGCGCAAGTGATCGAACCCTCGAAGGGAACGGTAAAGCGCGGCCCTACGGTCGTGTCCTCGTACCTCGAGCAAGGTGGTGGCGGCTTCGACGAGCAAGCAACCATCCAAGAACTCGTCGCGGGCCCTCAAGGCGTGCCCGGCTCCCCCGCCGACCTGGCGCTCATGAGGCGATTTTGGTTCACCGGAGCGCTGCCCGCGACGAAAGCCAAGGATCTTTCGGGCGGCGAGCGACGGCGACTGCAGTTGCTCCTGGCCCTATCGGCGCGACCCAACGTGCTGTTCCTCGACGAACCCACGAACGACCTCGACCTCGAGACCATTCGCCTCATCGAAGGGTTTCTGAGCCAGTGGCCCGGCACGTTGGTGGTGGTCTCGCACGACCGAACGTTCCTCAGCCGCACCACTGATCGACTGTTGGAAGTTCACGATAACGGGACGATGAGCGACGTACCGGGCGGCATCGACGCCTGGATTGCCAGAGCCGCCGGCGTCACCGTGAGCTCGTTGCCCGACGTCGACGACAAAGTGGCTTCGACCTCACCGTCCACCGCCCTGTCGGGAGTTTCTCTGGGGCGTCAGATCCGCAACGCCGAGAAAGAGATGTCGCGTCTCGATCGACGCCGTCACGCGCTCACGAAGAAAATTTTGGCCTCACCCGATCGCGCGGAACAAGCGCAGCTCGGTACCGAATTGGAGGGCGTGCAGAAGGCATTAGGTACTGCCGAGGAGTACTGGTTGACGCTGGTCGAATAAGACCAACGTTGGAGTATGGTCACGTCCGGAAAGATCGCGATGAACGCCAGAAGTGCTGAAGTAGCCTGGGAACTTCTATGAGCCTCTCGATTGGTATCGTCGGACTGCCGAACGTTGGAAAATCAACACTTTTCAACGCGCTTACGAAAAACAACGTACTGGCGGCCAACTACCCCTTCGCGACCATCGAACCCAACGTGGGCGTCGTCGCGGTGCCCGACGAGCGCCTCGGCGTCCTTGCCGCAATGTTTCACTCCGAAAAAATCATCTCAGCGGTCGTGAACTTCGTCGATATCGCGGGCATCGTGCGCGGCGCGTCGACTGGTGAGGGTCTCGGCAATCAGTTTCTCGCCGCCATTCGTGAGTCTGACGCGATCTGTGAAGTGGTGCGCGTCTTTGAAGACGATGACGTCATTCACGTCGACGGCCGCATCGATCCGGCGAGCGACGTGGCGACCATCGAAACCGAACTGATTCTCGCCGATCTTCAGACCGTAGAACGAGCGGCCGCCCGCCTCGAGCGCGGTGCCAAGCGTGGCGGCGACGACGCGATCAAGTTGGCGGAGTACAAGAAAGCCCAACTTGCCCTGAACGAGGGTCGCGTTATCTCTCAGATTGGCAAGGAACTCGATCGCTCGTTGCTCTACGATCTGCACCTCTTAACCGATAAGCCCTTCATCTACGTCTTCAACGTCGACGAAGAGACCCTCGGCGACGAAGCACGTCAGGACGAACTGAAGGCGTCCGTCGCGCCGTCGGCCAGCATTGTCCTCTGCGCCAAAGTCGAAGCCGAACTCTCAGAACTTGACGACGCCGAAGCACTGGAACTTCTGCAGTCCTACGGCCAAGACGAGTCGGGGCTCTCGCAACTCTCTCGCGTCGGTTTTTCGACCTTGGGCCTACGGACCTTTCTCACGGCCGGACCCAAAGAGGCGCGCGCCTGGACCATTCACCAGGGCGAGACCGCGCCCGAGGCAGCCGGCGAGATTCACACTGACTTTCAAAAGCACTTCATCAAGGCCGAGGTCGTCTCTTTCGAGGACCTGGTCGCGGCCGGTTCGATGGCGGCGGTGAAGGCCGCCGGCAAAGCGCGCGTCGAAGGCAAGGAGTACGTGATGCGCGACGGCGACGTGGTCGAGTTCCGAGTGGGCGTCTAAGCAGTACAGTTGAGGTGGGCGACTGCGACAGAGGTCGGCGCCTAGAAACTTCGAACTCCTAGGAGAATCATGACCTCTGACGCCTTTAACTTCAAAGTTGCGGACCTCTCACTTGCGCACTACGGTCGCGCGGAAATTATCCTGGCCGAACACGAAATGCCCGGTCTCATGGCGATGCGCGCCGAGTTTGGCGAGTCGAAGCCCCTCCAGGGATCTCGCATCGCTGGATCGTTGCACATGACGATTCAAACGGCGGTGTTGATCGAGACACTCGTCGCGATTGGCGCGGACGTTCGCTGGGTAAGTTGCAACATCTTCTCGACCCAAGACCACGCGGCGGCGGCGATCGTCGTGGGTCCGAACGGCACCGTGGATGACCCGCGGGGGGTGCCGGTCTTCGCCTGGAAGGGCGAATCGCTCGAAGAGTACTGGTGGTGCACCGAGCAACTACTTCGCTGGCCCGGCTTTGACGGTCCCACGATGATCCTGGACGACGGGGGTGACGCGACGCTCTTCGTCCACAAGGGTCTCGAGTTTGAGCGCGCGGGTTTCGTGCCCGCGCCCGAGTCGGCCGACTCCGAAGAGTACGCGATCATTTTGCAGTTGCTCAACAAGATCATCTCGAGCGGCGAAAAGATCTTCGAGCCCATGGCGAACAGCATCATCGGCGTCTCGGAAGAGACGACGACGGGCGTGCACCGTCTGTACGAAATGGAGCGCGACGGCGTCTTGCTCTTTCCCGCGATCAACGTCAACGACGCCGTCACCAAGTCCAAGTTCGACAACAAGTACGGCGTTCGTCACTCACTCATCGACGGCATCAACCGAGCGACCGACGTGCTGATCGGCGGCAAGGTCGCCGTGGTCTGTGGCTACGGTGACGTCGGCAAGGGATCGGCCGAGTCGTTTCGAGGTCAGGGCGCTCGCGTCATCGTCACCGAGATCGACCCGATCTGCGCACTGCAGGCCGCCATGGACGGTTTTCAAGTCACGACGCTCGAAGAGGCGCTGCCGATTGCGGATTTCGTCATTACCGCGACGGGTAATCGCGACATCGTCACGGTCGAGCACATGCAGACGATGAAGCACTTGGCCGTACTGGGCAACATCGGTCACTTCGACAACGAGATCGACATCGCCGGACTCACGAACCTGCCCGGCGTAAAGCGCGAGACGATAAAGCCCCAGGTCGACAAGTGGACGTTGCCGAGCGGTCGCGCGATCATCGTGCTCTCCGAAGGACGACTCCTCAACCTCGGCAACGCGACCGGACACCCGAGTTTCGTGATGAGCAACTCCTTCACCGACCAGACCATGGCCCAGATCGAGCTCTTCGTAAACCAAGAGATGTACGAGAAGAGGGTCTACGTCTTGCCGAAGCACCTCGACGAGAAGGTCGCGCGACTCCACCTCGACGCGCTCGGCGTCAAGTTGACAACGCTCTCGAAACAGCAGGCGGACTACATCGGCGTCGCGGTCGAAGGACCCTACAAGCCCGACAGTTACCGCTATTAGTGGCGAAGCGGTGTCCGCGGTCTGCTCGACCTGCAACGTCGTACTTGAACGCTCCGCAGAAGTTTACTAATCCCATAACATTTGTAGGATAACCTCTGCAGTGATTTGTCTTCGCGGCAGAGTGCGGGCGAGGAGATGGAGGAGACCGAAATGGCTGAATGGGGATTTGAGACGCGTCAAATACACGCTGGCGCCACGGCCGATCCGACGACCGGCGCACGAGCGATTCCGATCTATCAGACCACGAGTTACGTCTTTCGCGACACCGCGCACGCCGCGGCGCTGTTCGGTTTGGCCGAGCTTGGCAATATCTACACCCGGATCATGAACCCCACGCAGAACGCCTTCGAAGAGAGGGTCGCCTCGCTCGAAGGTGGCGTCGCCGCCCTCGCGGTGGCGTCGGGCTCGTCCGCCGAGACCATCGCACTGCTCAACTTGGCCGAAAACGGCGGACACATTGTGTCGTCGGCCTCGCTCTACGGTGGCACGTACAACCTCTTTCACTACACCTTGCCCAAACTCGGCATCGAGACGACGTTCGTTGAGAACCCCGACGACTTGGCCGAGTGGGCCAGCGCCATACGTCCGAACACCAAGGCGCTCTACGCCGAGACGCTCGGAAATCCCAAGGGCGACGTCCTCAACTTCGAAGGCGTCGCGAAGGTCGCCCACGATCACATGATTCCGCTGGTCGTCGACAACACGCTCGCGACGCCCTTTCTCTGTCGCCCCTTTGAACATGGTGCGGACGTCGTCGTGCACTCCGCGACCAAGTTCATCGGAGGACACGGAACATCCATTGGTGGCGTCATCGTCGACAGCGGGAAGTTTGATTACGAGGGGAGCGGCCGGTTTCCCGGATTCACCGAGCCCGACCCCAGTTACCACGGTCTCGTCTTTGGGGATCTGCCCGAACCCTTATTCTCCGCCCGCTTTGTCTTGAAGGCGCGTCTGCAGTACCTACGCGACCTCGGCGCGGCGATTGCCCCACTCAACTCCTTCCTCTTCTTGCAGGGACTCGAGACGTTGAGTCTTCGAATGGAACGACACGTGTCGAACGCCACCACCGTGGCGAAGTGGCTCGAAGCTCGCGACGACGTCAAGTGGGTGGCCTTCCCTGGACTCGAGTCGAGTCCTTGGCACGCCCTGCAGGTGCGCTATCTCCCCAAGGGTGCTGGCGCGATACTGGCCTTTGGCATCGAAGGTGGCGCCGACGCGGGCCGGAAGTTCATCGAAGGACTCGAACTCTTCAGTCACTTGGCGAACGTGGGTGACGCGAAGAGTCTGGCGATTCACCCGGCGTCCACGACGCACTCTCAGTTATCAGAAGAAGAGCAACTCACGACCGGTGTCAGCGCGGACCTCGTGCGACTGTCGGTAGGAATCGAGTCAATCGAGGACATCCTGGCCGACCTCGAGACCGCTTTTCGCGCCGTCAAGGGAGCATGACCACGAGAACGCCGGGCTACTGGCGTCCGGGCGACGACCCCGGCGCGCGCGAGTTCGCCGCTTTTCGCGGTGAGACCGGATCGGGTTTCACCTTCGAAGGCGGTGGTCACCTCGAGAGCGTGACCGTCGCCTTTGAGACGTGGGGGACGCTCAACGCCGCGCGCTCCAACGCGGTGCTCGTGCTGCACGCGCTCACCGCGGACTCGCACGCCGTTGGCGACAAGGGCCCGGGCCATCCGGCGCCGGGCTGGTGGAACGGTCTCATCGGGCCGGGACTCGCCATCGACACCAACGAGTTCTTCGTGGTCTGTCCCAACGTGCTCGGTGGCGCGCAGGGTACGACCGGTCCCTCGTCGCTCGACGAGAACGGCCAACCCTACGGCTCGCGCTTTCCCGTCATCACCGTGCGCGATCAAGTAACGGTGGAAGTCGCCCTGGCGGATCAGCTGGGAATTGCCGCCTGGCACACCATGCTGGGTGGATCGATGGGCGGAATGAGAGTCCTGGAGTGGGCCATTGGCTACCCGCAGCGAGTGCGACGCGCCATCGTTCTGGCGGTCGGCGCCGCGTCGACGGCCGATCAGATCGCGCAGAGTTCGCTTCAGGTTCGAGCCATTAAGGCCGATCCACACTTCCTTGAGGGCGACTACTACGAGAGCGGTTCCGCGCCTCGTGAGGGTCTCGCGATTGCCCGTGGCCTCGGACAGATCACGTATCGATCGTCGGACGAGTTCGACGCTCGATTCGGACGATCCAGCCAGGACGAGGGCGATCCTCTTCGCGGCGACCCCTACGCCGTCGAGTCGTACCTCGCCTATCAGGGCGAAAAACTCACCCGACGCTTCGACGCCAACAGCTACGTCGTGCTCAGCGAAGCGATGAACCATCACGACGTGGGTCGAGGTCGCGGCGGCGTCGCGGCGGCCCTCGGTGAGATACAAAGTCGGGTGACGGTGATTGGCATCGACTCGGATCGGCTCTATCCCTTGCGACTCCAGGAAGAACTAGTACGCCATGCTCCCGACGCCAACTCGCTCTTCGTCATCTCCTCGGCTATCGGTCACGACGGCTTCTTGCTCGAGGTTGACCAGATTGGCAAGGTCGTTGGCGGCGCGCTTCGCGAGTAACGACTCACTACCTTTCGACATTCTCGTCGTCAAATCGCGAAGTCGATCACCATTGAACGAAGGAATCCGCTACCGCTCTGACGGGCCACGCGCCACCTCTTAACGTCAATCTCGTCGCGACGGATCTCCGACAACCCGTCGTGGCGTGAGGCTGCGCGATCGTCGAGGGAATCCGCAGGTCCCACGAGCCGCTAGCGGTACCCTACGAAAATATCGTCAGCCGGTCCGTCGACGTTCGTCGGATTGGTCACACGGACGAACCACTCGGTGCGCATCACCTCTTTGAACTGCTCTCGGCCCATCTTCATCCAGAACGAATCGGCGATCTGCGAGTGATGGGCCGCGAGCGCGTCGTACTTCGCGTCGTTGACCGAACTCACGTCCACGGCGACGTCGATGAGCTCGTCGGGAGTGCCCATCTCCACTTGATCCTCTTCGCTCTCTTCGGGCTCGGGCGCTCGCACGATGCCCTTCGCGGCGTCCGCGGCCGCCTCCTCGCGTTCTTCCTGCTCCCAACGCTCGCGCATGATCGCCATGAGCGAGGTGGGAATGGTGTTGAAGTACAAGGTGGGCTCGTAGTCGAGGAGTTCTAGGGCAGCCATCGTGACGCGGTGCGCCTGGATGTGGTCGGGATGGCCGTAGAAGCCAAAGGCGTTGTAGGTCATGACGACCTGGGGACGCTCTTCGAGCAGGACCTCGGCGAGTTTCTTGGCGGCTTCATCGAGGGGCGTTGCCCAGAAGGACTCGGGGTCCTCGTTCTGCGGCCAGCCCTTCATGCCCGAATCGCGATAGCCGAGTCGCACCAACCGGTCGATCCCGAGGATCTTGACCGCGTTATTGAGTTCGACGGCGCGAATCTTCGCCACTTCGTCCCCGTCGTGGTGATCGGCGTCGGGCTTCGCACCGTCAAGCGCGTCGCCGCACTCGCCGTTGGTGCACGTCACGAGCACCGTGCGCACGCCCTCGTTCGCGAGGCGGCGGTAGAGCCCGCCGGTCGAACTCGCTTCGTCGTCGGGGTGCGCGTGCACGGCCAGAAAGGTAAGTCCCATCACAGTCCTCCAAAGAGATCGGCGCCGTCGCCCGCGGCCTCGTGTCGGCTCCAGGCGCGCTGGTAGTACTCGGTGCTAAAGAGTAACGAGAAGAGATCGTCGCTCATCTCGACGAGGTCGTCGTTGTCGATCTGCGAGGCGTGAGCCACCATCGCGTCGTGCTTCACCCGCACGTAGGCGCTCAAGTCCAATCTCGAGGCCACCAGTTCGTCGGGCACGTGCGTGCCCGCGTCCAACACCCAGGCCGGCATCGAGAGGCCCAACGACGTAGCGCCCTCCACCAACTTTGTGATGACCCCTTCGGGCACGACCGAGTAGTAGAGACGCTCAGCGCTCGACGAGAAGTCCAGGGCCCGACGAGTCACGACGTTGGCCTGGACGTGATCGGGGTGGCCGTAGAAGCCCTTCTCGTCGTAGGTCACGACGACGCTGGCGTGCTCTTCGTCGAGGATCGAAGCGATCGTTCGCGCGACGGCGTCAACGTCGGCGTTCATAAAGGCGCTGGGGTTGTCGTTCTCGGTCCAGCCCTTCATACCCGAGTCGTCGTAGCCGAGCGTTACGACCCGAGAGAAGCCCAAGATCGCCGCCGCGCGTTGTAACTCGCCGGCGCGGGTGACTTTCGTCGCGAGAGCGTCGTGCAGCGGGTCGTCGCCCACTCGGCCGCTGGCGTCGTAACCGAGTTGGCCACCGGTGCACGTGATGAGTACGACCCGATGTCCGAGGGTGGCGTAGTGCGCCACCGCCCCCGCACCAAAGAACGCCTCGTCGTCGGGGTGAGCGTGCACGCACACGAGGGTTGGTAGAGAACTCATCAAAAGAGACTATGAGGTGGCGAGTTGAACGATACGCACGATCAAGAGGATTCCGGCCGCGAAGAGATAGCAGCTCTGGGCCCGCATGAGCAGGCGTCGAGCCTTGGAACTGGGCATGGGCGCCAGCAAGGTCAGTCGAGGTGTTCGCCAGTCTCTCTTGTCAATGTCGTAGTGCGGTGGCGCTTCGAGTTTTCTAAGTCCCAGGGGCAGTCCAACCACCAGGCCCAGCGCGCCCACGATGGACAGGACCACGAGCAGGGGCAACACGGGCACCGACGTAAAGAGCGTGGAGATCATCAACGTGAGGGACAACACCACGAGGGCCGTCACGATGATGACCGCCGCCACGTTGAGGAGACGCCCGTTCTTCCATGGTCCCATCAACTCACGGTCGTTCGCCAACAACAAAACGATGATCGTCGTACTCGGCAACATCAACCCGCAGAGCGCTTGCACGGCCAACGTGATGATGCCGAGCGGCGCCCCGGGAATGATCGACACCGCACCGGCGAGAATCAAGATGGCCGCGAAACCGCCGTAGAAACCCTTGGCTTCGTTGAGCCGAGCGTTCAGTCCCTGGTGCGTCGCGGCGAGATCACTCAACGCGTAGGAACTCGCGAGCGTGACGACGGCCGCGCCGATGACGGACGCGTTGAGCAGGATGATCGCGAAGAGCGTCCCCGTGTCGTGTCCCACGTAACGACCAAGTCCTCTCGCCACGCCGAGCGCGTTGGTGTAGGAGTTCGTGCCGCCGTGCCCGGCGAGACCTATGGCGCAGACCGCCACCAGCACCGAGGCGACAATGACGACAATGAACGACCCAATGATCGTGTCGACGCGTTCGTAGTTGAGCCAACGCGGGGTGATGCGCTTATCGACGATGTTCGACTCCTGGAAGAAGAGCTGCCAGGGCGCGACGGTCGTGCCGATAATCGAAATAATGAGCAACACCGAAACCGACGACGCACCGCCGCGAATGCGCGGGATAGCCGCGGAGTGGACCATGGTCGCGAACGAGGGGTGCGCGATGAGGACGAGTGGAATGACGACGAAGTTGACCGCGATGAAGAGCATCATGAAGCGCTCCCATCGGCGAAACGACCCCGACGCCGTCACCGCGAAGAGCAGCGTCACCGCGACGGGCACCGAGACGTCGGGACTGACGCCGAAGTACTCCATCGACAGTGAGATGCCAATGAACTCGGTGACGATGATGAGAAAGTTCAGGATCAGAATCGAAAAGATCGAGAGGTTGCCCCAGTAGTTGCCGAAGCGCTCACGAATGAGCCGCCCGTAACCCACGCCCGTGACCGCGCCGAGTCGGGCCGCCATCTCTTGAACAACGATGAGTACCGGGATTAACAGCGGCAGCGTCCAGAGCAAGGAGTAGCCGAAGTTCTGTCCGGCCTGGGCGTAGGTGGAGACGCCGCCGGCGTCGTTGTCGCCGACCATCACGATGAGCCCGGGACCAATGATGGCGATCAGGGTGAGAAATCGCGCGCGAAGGCCGTGGCGACTGCCTTCGTCGTGGGCGCTGATGGTGCCAAAGGCCCCAGCGATCTGTGGTTCTTTCGACTGTTCGCGCTGCACGTTCCACCTCCTTTCGTTCTCTCGTGGTCGTAGGGCGAAACAACCACGCAAGGACCAAAGGGGGCTAGGCGCTCTCCTTTAGAGACGGGCGAAATTGTGTCGGTACGTTGAAAGCCTCGCGGCTGGTACTAGGGGGTTTCAGAGAGACCCCCTTAGAACGTGACCTTGGTCGAAGCGGCGCATTACTCCTCCACCGCTCCCACGCCAAACTCTGCGCGCCAGCCCTGAGGCAGTAGCTCTTCGAGTAGGTCGTCGACCGTCACCACGCCGATCATCTTGGCGTGCTCGTCGTCGAGCACCGGCAACACGGTCAGGTTGAAATCACTCATCTTTCTCGACACTCGAAGGACGTCCCAGTGCGGGTGCACGTGGGCGAGGTGCGTCTTGGCCACGCTGAGCGCCAGTTCGCTCGGACGCGCGCGCACGAGGGGCGCGATCGACGCGGCACCGATGGGGTGGCCACCATCGTCCACGACGAAGACCGCTTGCAGCGACTCCGCGGGAACGCTGGACGTTCGAATGGCCTCAAGCGCGTCGGCGACGGTAGCCGTCGGCGGAACAGAGACGAAGTCGGGGTTCATCAGTCCCCCGGCGGTGTCGGCGTTGTAGGAGAGAAGCTGGCGAACTTTGACCTGTTGTTCGCTCGGCAACAACTCGAGAATTGGTAGCCGGCGCTCTTGGTCAATCTCCGTGATGAGGTCGGCCGCGTTGTCGGCCTCCATGCGCGAGAGCAACCGGGCAGCTTCGGCGTCGCTGCGCGACTCCAAGAACTCCAACTGGTGGGTCGTGTCGAGCTCTTCAAAGACGTCGGCTTCGAGCTCACGGTCGAGTCCCACCGCTTCGATGATCTCCTCACCCTCTTCGTGACTCGCCTGCTCGACGAGGTCGGCGATTTGGGCGGGGTGCAACTTCGCGAGTTTGCGATAAGGGATTCGCAGGCGCGCTGTGGGAACGTGCGAGACAAAGGGTTCAATGGAGGCGAAGTCGACAATGGAGTCGGCTTGCACGTGTGAGCCGATCCTGTGGCCGAGTACCCGGCGCAGGAACGAACGACGACCGGGATCGACGCCCACGACCTCCCAGCGACCGTCAATCTCGGCGATTTCGATTTCGTTGGCGATGATGATGCGTCCTCGGACCAGGTTAATAAGGTGTCGCGCGAGCAGGTCTTCGGCGAGCAGCAGCTCGCCCGGTCGACGCTCGAAGCGACGGAGATCGACTCGGCTGCCTTCAAAGGTCATACGACCCTGGGCCAGTCCACCGATCTTCTTGATCGACACGAAGAGGTTTCGGCCCTCGATGCGGATGACGGCGCCCACGATCGGCGGGTGCGCGTCGTCGCCGAGACGCGCGACCAGGTCTTGGACGCGTCCGATTCTGTCGCCGTCGGAGTCGAAGATCGGACGGTGCAGGAAGGTTGAGAGGTGCAATATTTCGGTCATCAGATGCCTTTACAACCCTCTTAGGCTACCGCTTCGTTGGCGGGGCTCGGCTGGCGACGAGTGAACGTCGCGCGAACGTGGCGCGAACTCGGCCCGTTGTGATCAGCGATTCGAAGGAACGAAGCGCGCGAGCACGTCGGCTGCGAAGTCAACGTCGTCGTCACTCACGCCCGCGTGGGTGACAAAGCGGGCCCGCTTGGGTGCCACCGTTCCGCCTTCGACGCCGAGTTGGGAGAGTTCTTCGACGATCTGGCGGGCCTGGGGGTGATTGAACGAGACGATGTTGGTCCGACACGTCGTGGGATCAAAGTCCGACTCGGGAAAGGCGGCGGCGAACAGTTCGGCGAGTTGGCGCGCGCGCACGTGATCGTCCTTCAGTCGTTCGACCATGGTGTCGAGGGCGACGAGACCCGCGGCGGCCAAGAAACCGGCTTGGCGCATCGCGCCCCCGAGGCGCTTACGCTCCACGCGCGCGCGCTCCATCAACGAGGCCGGTCCCGCGAGCAACGACCCGACGGGGGCGCACAGTCCTTTCGAGAGACACGTCATCACCGTCGTGGCGGGAGCCGCGTACTCCGCGGCGCTCGTCTTGGTCGCGACGACGGCGTTAAAGAGCCGCGCACCGTCGAGGTGAAGCGAACGATCTCCAATCGCGGCGGCGAGGCGGCGAAGGTCCTCCGCGTCCCAGGGCGTCCCGCCGGACAACATGTGCGTATTCTCCACCGTGACCATCGCGACGTGGGGTTGATGATCGCCTTCGGCGTCGATCACCTCGAGCACGTCCGCGAGTTCGAGCGTGCCGTTCGTGTCGTCGACGGTGGCGAACTGCACCGACGAGTTACGTGCCGCGGCGCCCATCTCAAAACTCACGAGGTGTTGGCCGCGTCCGGCGACGATCACGTCACCCGGCAGGGCCAACACGCGAAGCGCGATCTGATTGGCCATGACGCCCGACACCACGAAGAGCGCGGCTTCCTTACCAACCAACTCGGCGAATCGTTGCTCGAGTTCATTAATCGTGGGGTCTTCGCTGTAACCGTCGTCACCGACCACGGCCTTCGCCATGGCGTCGCGCATCGCGGGTGTTGGCTGGGTCACCGTGTCACTTCTTAGGTCCACGCGACGAGTCATAGAGGAAGGCTACCGGCTCATAAACTGCCCCTATGAGTGACAACTTGATCGATCAGATTCCACATCGTCCGAACGTGAACGATCAACTCGGCGTCGAAGTCGTGCTCGTCACGCCGGACAAGGTGGTCCTACGCGTCGAAGTCGGACCCAAGGTGCACCAACAGTACGGCATCTTGCACGGCGGCGTGTCGGCACTGCTCGCCGAAGGCGCCGCGTCGATCGGTGGCGCCGTGAGTGTGGGACCCGATCACATCGTCGTGGGTACAGAACTCAACTGCTCGCACCTTCGCGCGATGAGTTCGGGCACGCTCACCGCGACCGCGACGCCGTTTCGCAAAGGTCGCAGCGTGCACGTCTGGGGCATCGAGCTACGAGACGAACACGAGCGACTCATCTGCGTGGCACGCTGTACTTTGCAGGTATTACCAGCGCCCTCGCCCAGTTAGACCCACCCTCTAGACTTGGCCAATGACTAGTCAACGAAGGGGCTGAGACATGGGTGCTCGTTTTGTTGGCTGGGGAGCGGCCGTACCAGACCGGATTGTCACCAACGAGGAACTTTCCTTGACCCTCGACACCAACGACGAGTGGATCACGGAGCGCACGGGCATCAAGGAGCGCCACATCGGCGGCACGGCCAAGAGCCTCGGGGTCATCGCGGGCAATCGCGCCCTCGAAGACGCCGGCATCGAGCCCAAGGACATCGACTTTTTGATCCTCGCCACCACCACGCCCGACCGCATCACGCCCGCGACGGCGACGTTGGTCGCGCACGAGATGGGACTGAGCTGTCCGGCGATGGACTTAAACGCCGCCTGCAGCGGTTTCATGTACGCCGTTCGCACCGCCTACGGACTGCTCGAGACCGGTAACAAGCGCGTGCTCGTGATGGGCTCGGAGAACCTGTCGCGCTGGGTCGACTGGAGTGATCGCAACATGGCCGTCCTCCTCGCCGACGGCGCGGGCGCGACCGTGCTCGAGTACGACCCGACCGAGAACGACCTCCTCTCCTTCGTGCTCGGCGCCGAGGGCGCCGACGCAGACCTGCTGACCTGCGAACACGAGGGCTACTTCCAGATGAACGGCCGGGAGATCTTTCGCCGCGCCGTGCGCGTCGTCGTGGACTCGGCCGAAAAGGCATTGGCCATGGCGGGCATCACGTCGGACGAGCTCAGCCTCGTCATCCCCCACCAGGCCAACATTCGCATCATTCAAGCGGCCTGCCAGCGGCTCAACGTCGGCATGGACCGCGCCGTCGTGGTGCTCGATCGCTACGGCAACACCTCGAGCGCGTCGATCCCCCTCGCCTTTGACGACGCCCGACAGAACGACCGCGTCCATAAGGGTGACTACGCGCTCTTGACGGGCTTTGGCGCCGGGTTGACGTGGGCGTCCGCCGTTGTTCGGTGGTCCAAGTGAGCGGTCCGTCGCTCGTCATCTTGGCGGCCGGACGCGCCCGTCGCTACGGCGGCGTCAAACAGCTCGCCCCCGTTGGTCTGCACGGTGAGGGCGTCATCGACCTCATTGCTTCGGACGCGTACGCCGCGGGCTTTGACGACATCGTCATCGTCATCAACCCCGACACCGGTCCCGAGATCCAAGAGCACGTCGCCACGTACTGGCCCAAGGGTCGACGCGTCTCCTTTACGCATCAGACCCAACTTCGCGGCACCGTCAGTGCTGTCCTCGCCGCCGAAGAGAGCCTCGATCTCACGCAGCCCTTCGGTGTCTCGAACGCCGACGACCTCTACGGTCGTGAGTCGTTTCTGCACTTGGGTAGTCACCTCGCCACGAGTTCCAACAACTGTCTCGTGGGCTTCGAACTGGAGCGCGCACTCGTCGGGGAGCTGCCCGTCTCTCGCGGCACGTGCGTTGTCGTGAACGGCCATCTGACCGAGATCGTCGAACGTCGAAACGTCTCGGCCACCCTCGAGGGCTACTTCGCCGACGACGGACTCGAGCCCGCGATTCTGCACCCCCAGACCACGGTGTCGATGAACCTTTGGGGCTTTCAACCGTCAATCTTTCCCCTCATGCACCGCGCCGTTGAACTGCACGACTTCGAGAAGGAGAAGGAGATCCAACTCTCCACCTTCGTCGGTCAAATTCTTCACCGCACGCCACTGCGCTTTGACGTCATGACCACCAAGTCGCGCTGTATTGGCGTCACCCACCCCGACGATCTACCGCTCGCGCAAATCCTCGTTCGTGAAGAGATCGAAGCCGGCGAACGTCCCGAGTTCGCGTTCGTCAACTAGCCAACAGAGGCATCTCTTTTCGCGTAGTGCTGCTGAATCCACTAGTCATCAAGTGGACTCTCGCCACCGTCGTCTGAACTGAGCAAAGGATGACTTTTCAAACGTCGGTTCATCGTTCCGTCATCGAGCTTCACGCACCTCGTGAACCTAGCGAACTTCCCCCTCGCGTGTTCGGGGCCGCCGCGAATCAGCACCCGCTGGACCTCTTTCCAATGGGTGGGGCGACCGCGACAAGTTCCCACGTGGAAGCGGTGAAACTCTGTTGCACTTGCAATCCGGCGTGCGAACCATTGGTCAACGTCTTGTGCCATTGGAAAGAGGGAGGTGACGACACGCCCTCACGTTTGTTGACTTTCCAACCGAGCTTTTGGAGTCGAATACTCATCAAGGTAAAAAGCGACGTCGGTGATCCGACGTACTTGAAACCGCTCTGCACGACAACTTGGGACCAGCCAAACGTTCCCGCCCTCCCATCGCAACTGTCTTGGTGCGGCTCCATTTTCCAGAGGTAATTTGATGAGCTCACTGACGGCAGCGCCGAAACAGTGGGCGCCAACTGCGCCAAAACACTGCCACCGGGGTCGCCACCCGGTCCAGAGAAACGTTGCCACAGCACCACAACGACGGCCGCGGTCACGAGAGCAGCCACGATCGTTTGGAGCAGACGACGTTTCGATTCAGCCCCGATTAGATTGCGAGATTTCCCTCGAAGGATATCTTGACCCACGACACGGTACCTTCACGCTCAGGCGAAGCCCGTACGCGTTCGTTTCTCCGATTCCCGTGCAGGCGACCTCGGATCTATTGGTCACGGCCTCATCGTCTCGGAGATATCTAGGGTTGAGATTTCTCTCACGTCAGTCGTCAGTCGAGCCCCGGCACCTCGGCGAGCGTTCTGGCCGGTATTGAACCCGTCACCCCCGCGACTATTGGATCCACTGAGACGACCCCGCAGAAATCGAATAGTTCAGTCGCGCGCGCTCGGACGGTCGTGGTTCTACCGCCGCCGGGCAGCACCACTTTTGCCACCACGGACTTCACGCACTCCGACTGCGGATAGGAGTCATCACCGACTACCCAGAACGACGCGAGTCCGCCACGAGATTTGAGATCTACCAACGGCACGACACGTCCATGGGCGTTGCCGTAGAACGAGTAGGTGGGGCCCGGTTGATCTCGAAGGGTTGGCGAACGGCCCTGGCCCCTCAAGTCAATGAACGAAATCGTTGGATAACCCTTCAGCGAACACTCGTGTGCACTGACGTTCCGGATCCAAAAGAGTTGCTCCGTTTGCGTCATGCCCGCGGTTCCACCCGCGTGCGTCACCCGCGTCGATCCGGCGGAACAGGGTGATACCTGAATCATCGCGAGTACCGAAGAGCGATCACCCGCGACCCAGAGTGACGCCACGACCAACAAGAGCAGAAATCCAAAGACGCCATATCGTCTCACGCCGTCAGTCTGACAGGTCGCCTCAGCGACTGGTTATCGAGTTCCCCCTCGGCAAACTGTGTGGGCGAAGGAGTAAGGCAAATAGCCGCACCGTCACCACTGCAGTTCTGAACCGAAGTATCTCCTACGCGCCTGATTCTGGTGGCGTGTCGGTTGACGCTTCATCGGGGTGAGCCGGGTCAGTGGATGCCACCGGTCTTACCTCCCCTCCACGTCCAGTACCGGAGCTTGTCCCCGGCAGGCCTAATCTGGCCAGGTTGATGGCCGCGTTCACATCGCGGTCGATTGCAAGACCACAGGTCTCACAGTGATACGTCCGTTCGTCAAGAGACAGCTTGGCTTTCACCGTCCCACAGCGACTACAGGTCTTCGATGACGGGTAGAACGGGCCGGCCTTCACCAGCGTCGATCCGTACCACTTCGTCTTGTACTCGAGCTGGCGCGTGAACTCGCCCCAGGAGGCGTCGGCGATGTGCTTGGCGAGTGAGTGGTTCCTCAGCATCCCCGCGACGTTCAGGTCCTCTACGACGATGACGTCGTAGTCCTTGGCCAACATCGTCGTGGTCTCGTGGATGAGGTTGCGACGCGCGTTGGCCACGCCTGAGTGGATCTTCTGGACCCGGGTGTTGGCCCTCTTCCACCGGCTGGTTGGTGCCTGTCCCGGTCGTGGTCCCTGGCGCCGGGCGGCGATGCGTTGCGCGTGCGCCAACTTCTTCTCGGAGTGTTGGAGGTGGCGAAGGTTGGCCACCTGAAGGACCTGCTCGCCATCAGGAGTGGCCCCGGTGTAAAGGGCAGTGAGGCCGACGTCGACGCCGATGACCCTCTCTGGCGCGCGCGTGGCGCAAACCCGCCGCTGGACCTCGACGGTGAAGGCGACGGTCCACTTGCCACCACGCTCGCAGACCGTGGCGGCCATGATCTTGGCCGTCCCGCGATTCACGTGTCGGTAGAGCTTGCGGGTGGACTCGTAGGTCTTGACCTCGCCGATCCGAGAGACGCGAACGTGGTGGGCGTCGCTCAGGCGCACCGCCGTGTTCGTGAACCGCACCGAGCCACCTTGGCCCCGGCGCTTGAAGGTGGGGAACTTCGCGCGGCCCCGGTGGAAGTTGGTGAAGGCCTTGCTGAGACGCTGGGCAGCGTCGTTGTAAGTGCTGACCCCGTTCTCTCCCCACCACGGGGCCAGCTCGTTGCGCTTCTCGGCCCAGAGATAGAGCAGTCCGAAGTGCGAGGTAGAGAGGTAGTCGTACTTCGTCACCTCGAGACCGGCCGCCTTCTTCTCACGGTTCTCGTCCCAGTTGGCCGCGACGAGGCCCAGCAGGGCGTTGTAGGCGAAACGCGAGCCACCGATGTGGCTACGCAGCGCGTTGGCCTGCTCGGAAGTGGGGTCGATCGCGAAGGAGTAGGCCTGGGTCGTAGCGAGCGTCGAAGTGCTGGTGTTCTCGAGGAAGGCTGTGGCCACGGAGTCAGTATCGGCTCAGGGTGCGACATTAGCCTTACTCCTTCACCCACACAGTTTGCCGAGGGGGATCGAGTTATTGGTACGCGTTCGTCGACAATCGACGGACTTTTGTTGGTGGTTCTCATCGCCAGTCGCGTGAAGGCGCCACCGACCCCAACGTGAGCGGCTCGACGTACTCTGCCGTGAGCGTCACGACGCCCTGTCCTCGCTCGAGCGAACCTCGAATCACCAACGCTGGCTTGTTACTCGCCACGCTGCCCCACCGGGCCCACGCGCCCTTGGAGAAGATCACGTTCACGTGACCGGTCTCGTCTTCGAGGTTGACGAAGACCGCGCCGTTCGCCGTCTCGGGTTGCTGACGGTGCGTCACGACGCCGGCCACCATCACGCGGCCGCTCTCCGCCGCGAAGAGCGCGCTCGCGCGCGTGACACCGCGTTCGTTGAGTGACGCGCGCACCAGCTCCATCGCCGTTGCCTCGGTCGTGAGACCCATCGACCAGAGATCGTCCGCGACACGCTCCATCTCACTCACCGTGGGCAGTGACGGCGCGACGAGTCCCGTCACCACGCCGGGGAGTCGATCGGGCAGCGCCTGCGCCGCGGCACCGGCCGACCAGGTCAGCGCGCGCCGGCTCGCGCCAAAGGCGTCAAGAGCACCCGCGGCGGCGAGCGCTTCGAGGTGGTGCTGTTGAAGACCGGCGCGACGAACGAGATCGGTGCTGTTCTCCCAAGGCGCGCCCGCGACCACGCGTTCCGCGAGTTCCGTGCCGATCGATCGAACGTCACCGAGGCCGAGGCGCACGAGGGGACGCTCGGGGTCCCCCTCTAACGAAGCGCCCACGTCCGAGACGTTCACGTCGGGACGCAACACGCGAACGCCGTGACGTTTGGCGTCGGCGACGAGACTCTGCGTCGACCAAAAACCCATGGGCTGGGCGTTCAGCAACGAGACGAGAAACGCGGCCGGGTAGTGCACCTTGATCCACGCCGAGCAGTAGACGAGGTGGGCGAAGGAGACCGAGTGCGACTCGGGAAAGCCGAAGTTCGCGAAGGCCGCCAGCGCGTCGAAGAGTTGATCGGCCGCGCTGCCGCTAATGCCGTTCTCCTTCATGCCGGCGTAGAAACGACTCTTCAGTTTCATCATGCGAAGCTCGGAGCGCTTGGCGGCCATGGCTTGGCGCAACTCGTCGGCCTCGGCCGGCGAGAAGCCCGCCACGGCGACGGCCATCTCCATCAACTGCTCTTGAAAGAGCGGCACGCCGAGCGTGCGCTGAAGGATCGGCTCGAGTCGAGGGTGCAGGTAGGTCACCGGTTCGTCGCCGCGACGCCGACGAATGTAGGGGTTCACCGCGTGACCTTGAATAGGGCCCGGACGAATGAGCGCCACTTCAATGACGAGGTCGTAGAAGCAGCGCGGTTGCACTCTGGGCAGTGTCGCCATCTGGGCGCGCGACTCGACCTGAAAGACCCCGACGGTGTCGGCCTCGCACAACAGGTCGTAGACCGCGTCGTCTTGGGGCAAGGTGGCGAGATCGAGCGCCACCCCGTGAAAGGCCTCGACGGAGTCGACCGCTCGGTGCAGCGCTTCGAGCATGCCGAGTCCGAGAAGGTCGAACTTCACCAGACCAATCGCCGCGCAGTCGTCCTTATCCCACTGCAGGACACTGCGCCCGGGCATGCGCCCCCACTCCACGGGACAGACCTCGAGCACGGGTCGATCACAGAGCACCATGCCCGCCGAGTGAATGCCGAGGTGACGAGGTCGGTCCAAGAGTTCACTGGCCATCGTGGTGAGAAGTTCGGGCACCGCGGCGTCGGTCGCGCTCATGGTCGATCGATTGACGTGGTCGCGAAAGTAATTGGCCTCTTCTTCGCTGTGACCGAGCGCCCGCGCCACGTCGCGTAGCGCCGAGCGCGACCGGTAGGTGATAACGGCCGCCACCTGGGCGGCGTGGTGACGTCCGTAACGCGTAAAGACGTACTGAATTACCTCTTCGCGTCGTCCCGACTCGATGTCGACGTCAATGTCGGGCGGACCGTCGCGCGCCGGCGAGAGAAAGCGCTCAAAGAACAAGTTGAGCGCAACGGCGTCGGCGTTGGTGATGCCTAACGAGTAACACACCGCCGAGTTCGCCGCCGAACCTCGTCCCTGACAGTAGATATTGTTCGCGCGACAGAACTCGGTGATGTTCCAGACGGTGAGAAAGTAGCCGGCGAAACCGAGTGTCTTGATGACACCGAGCTCGTGATCGATCTGACGCCACGCGCCCGCGACGCGCTCGGCGTCGCGCGACCCGTAACGATGCGTCGCGCCCTTAGCGACGATCTCTTCGAGGTAGCTCTGCTCGTCGTGTCCCTCGGGTGTTAAGAACGCGGGCAGATTAGGCGCCACGAGCCGCAGGTCAAAGGCCAGCTCACTCACGAGTTCACCGGCCCGGTCCACGACCCCGGGCCAGCGCGCGAAACGGCGACGCTGCTCGGCGTCACTTCGCAGGTGCGCGAGTGGTGACGCGCTGAGCCAGCCCTCCATCTCTTCGAGGCTCTTGCGAGCGCGAATTGCCGAGAGCACGTTGGCCCGAGGAAAGTCGCGCGGCGTGGCGTAGTGCACGTTGTTCGTCGCGACGACCGCGACGTCAGAGCGCACCGCGAGTTCGGCCAGGACGTTGTTACGCGCGACGTCGTCGGGCGCGCCGTGGTCCCAGATCTCGACGGCCACGTTCTCACGCCCGAAGCGCTCGATCAGCCGCGACAGGGAACGCTGCGCGGCGCGCGGTCCCTCGTTCATCAACGCTCTCGTGAGAGGTCCCTTGCGGCACCCCGTCAACACCAACCACTCGTGCGCGCAACTCGCGACGTCGTCCAGCGTGAAACGCGGCGCGCCCTTCTCGCCGCGCTCGAGGTGCGCGAGCGCGAGCATCCGTGAGAGTCGTGCGTAGCCCGCGGGCGAACGGGCCAAGAGAACGAGGTGCTCACCCGAAGGGTCCGACACGCCCACGCGATCGTCGTTACCGTCGAGCGTGATCTCGCTACCAAAGACGCTCGCGAGTCCGAGCGCGCGCGCCGCCTCGGAGAAGCGCACCACGCCGTAGAGCCCGTGGTGATCGCACAGGGCGAGGCCCGACAGGCCTAGGCGCGTTGCTTCGACGACCAACTCTTCGGGGTCACTCGCGCCGTCTAAGAAGCTAAAGCCCGAGTGCGCGTGCAGTTCTCCGTAGGTCGCCATCAGTCATAGATTCCAACGAGCCACCACCGACTCGACTCCGCTACCACCAACAACGCCTCACCACTAGCGAGCACCATCTGAAGGTGCGCGCGACGGCGATGACGCGACCACCAGCGCTCCACCAGCGGCCAGGGTCCGGCGTGCCAGATGATCTCGCGACGAAGTGGCGAGGAGAAGATCACGGCCGTGGGCTCCGCACTCAGTACGCCGCGCGCGTTCAACACCACGGGACGATTCGCGGCGTCGCGCAGTTGCAACGGCACCGGATGGGCCAACGTGGTCGCCGGCGAGGGCGCCGCGAGTTGCCCGGGCCACGGCGCGAGGTCACGAACGTTCGTCGGTGGCGAGCCCCAGGGCACGAGCGTGGCCCGGTCCTCGGGTCCGCGACCGCCGCGCAAGGCGGCCACCACGATGCCCTCAGCCCCGAGACGTCGACGCACGCGGTGCGCGGCCGCGTCGGCCCGGTCGTCACCGGCCCCGCGCTGACCAAAGAAGCCCTGCTGCTCTTCGAAGAGATCCTCCTCGCCGCGCAGCTGCGCCAAGCGTCGCGCGAGACGCAGGTCGCGCTGACCCTCCATCTCAAAGAGTTCGCCGCGCGCCACGCGATGCAGCGCGAGCGCGTGCTTATTGAAACGCTCCGCCACGCGCGCACTCTCGAGGTCGGCGAAGGCGCCCAGCGTGTGCAGTCCCAAGCGCTGACACGTGGTCGCGAGGTCCTTACGCCCCAACACGTCAAGGGGCTGCGCGCGACGAAACGCGTCGCTCGAACCCCGGGGCACGATGAGTTCTCGACGGGCCGCGAGTTCAGCGCAGAACAGTCCCTCGGCGACGCCGAGCTTGGGCTCCACGCCCACCACGTCGAGGACACTCTGGCGCACCGCGCGCAGCACGGCGTCGTCGCCACCGAAGAATCGACTCGGCCCACGTAACGGCAACACGTAGAGACCGAGACGCACCACCTCGGTAAAGGGACAGAGCACGCTGAGCGCGTCGAGCAGCGCCAGCGTGTCACGCAACGTCGAGCCGTCGGGTTGTTCGAGCGCGAGCGGCTCCACCCAGATAGCGAGTAGCTGTTCCATCAACTCGCCTCCGCGCGTCCGCGACGATTCGGTACTACCACCACGTGCTCGGACCCCCGGGCCGCTTCACCGCGACCACTCACGCGCACGGTGAGATAGCGCGCGTCGAGCCGCGAGGAGGCGACCCACTCGGCCTGCGTGACGCGAAAGAAGAGGTCGGCCGGAAGGGGCCAGGGCGCGCGCGGTTCGCTGAGCGCGATTAACACGGTGCCGCGTTCACGCACCCGATCCATCAAGCGACGCGCGGCGCCGTGACCGGCGCGCGAGGGTGGTCGCACGAGTACGAGGTCAACGCCGTCGAGAAGATCGGCCGCCGACTCGGCCCACGCGCCTCGCGGGCGTGGCACGAAGAGCACGCGGCGCAGATCAACGCCGAGCTCGGCCATCGCCACGACACCGGGATCGTCCACGCCCACGACGGCCGCCCAGTGACCTTGCGTGCTGGCCTCGCTCAAGAGACTTAAGGCGAGACTCAGTCCACCCAGACCCACCGGTGCCTCGACGACCACCGTGGAACCACGACGAAGTCCCGCGCCGGGAACGAGCGCGCGCCACGGATCACCGAGGGGCAACGTACGACTCTTCGCCAGTGAAACGGGGCGCAAGGCGGCGAGAAGTTCGGGGGAGAGCGAGGGACGAGATGGCGAAAAAGCGAACATACGTTCGTAAGAGTAGCCACTCGTCGTCACACGCGCCAATGCCGTCAAATCAAGACAAACTAGAGCCTGTGTGTGGTCGCGTCGCCCTCTTCAGCCCACCAGCTCGCCTGGCCCGATTCCTCGACGCGGCCCTCGCCGCGGGACTCGATCCCGACGGACACCCCAGCTGGAACGTCGGACCCCAGCGTCGTCTCTTTGGCGTGAGCGAGCACGACACGAAGCGCGTACTCGATCGCTACCGCTGGGGACTCGTGCCGAGTTGGGCGAAGGACCCCAAGATCGGCAACAAACTCTTTAACGCGCGCGGTGAGACCGTCGCCGAGAAACCCTCGTTTCGTAGCGCGTTCGCGAAACGCCCCTGCGTGATTCCCGTCGACGGTTTTTACGAGTGGGACCATCGCCCCGGACGTAAGCGCCAACCGAACTTCTTCACGCGCACCAACGATGATCCCCTGCTCCTCGCCGGGCTCTACGAACACTGGCGCAACCCCGACGACCCCGACGCCGAACCCGTGGCGACGTGCACCATCATCACCACGACGCCGAGTGTTGATATGGACGAGATCCACGACCGCATGCCGGTGGTACTGAGCACCGATGACGTCGAGACGTGGCTAAACGTCACCGACTACGGACCCGACGAGCGGTTGCTGTTGCTCCGTCCGGCACCCAAGGGCACGCTCACCCACTACGGCGTGGGTACCGCGGTCGGTTCAGTGAAGAACGACGGGCCCGAGCTCACCGAGCCCGTTGATCCGCAGTCGCTCTTCTAGTCGTCACCTACGTCGCTCACTTTGACGGTCCCGATGAAGTCACGTCGAATCGGGAATTGACAGGATTCGAGCGAGTCAGTTTTCGACGTGCGCCGTGGTCCGTTGAGCGGTGGCGCGTGCACGTCGCCGTTACGCTGAAACGATGGCGCTACGACTTCGCCCCTATCGAGAAGAAGATGAGCCGGCGGCCCTCGCCGCTCATGAAGCGTTGCTCGTTGACGACTTCCACTTTCTCCTGGGGTGGGACGACACGATGGCGTGGTCGGATTTTTTGGTGGCACTCGATGACCAGCGGCGGGGTCTGAACCTTTCGGAGACGCAAGTTCACGCCGTGCAACTCGCGGCCGTCGTGGAGGGAGAACTCGTAGGAAGAGCCTCGGTCCGTTTCGAGCTCAACGGTTTTTTTGCGACGACGGGCGGGCACATTGGCTACGCCGTGACGCCCGCACATCGTCGAAAGGGCTACGCGGCCGAGATCTTGCGGCAAGCCCTTGTGGTTGTCCGCGCCGAAGGCGTGGATCGAGTACTGGTGACCTGTTTCGAGAACAACGCAGGCTCTCGTCGGGTCATTGAGAGCTGCGGGGGTACGTCCGAGTCGACCGTCCCGTTAGAAGCTGGACAGAGTCTTTGTCGAGACGATGGACAGAGTGTTCGTCGTTACTGGATCGAGTGATCGCACGCGCTCGAGCGCAATTAGTCCTAGACGGCCGAAAACCCCGAGTGACTAGTGAGCCGAAACTCACCCGCCCCTCGGGGTTTCCGAGGCACGCCAACTATGTTCCGTGTCGGACAGAACATCTTTGACGGCAGGCACTTCACGTCATTGGCCTGTTTCGAACAGTGGACCGAACTCCACTGCCCGCTAGAAGGAATCCGCTCCTCTTGCGAGGCCCCTTTTCCCCCTACTTCCCTCTCCCCTTGCGGTTCGAAGAATCGTCGGCAGGTACTACGTGAACTACGAGAGACACTCTGCCAGAGATTTTTGCCCTCACCTCGATCACGAGGGGAAATCAAAGACTTATGCCCAGAATTGAGACACTTATCCACCAGTTTCGAGTCGAGGGGGTCAGATACCAACCACTTAGTCGCATCTTTCCCACAGGAGGGTGAGCGGTGCGACACTTTTTGCGGCGTTGGGCGAGCCGCCGACGGGTCACGACGAACCGAGTAAAGCGAACTACGAGTCTGTAGTTTGCTCGAGCCAGCGGCCGTGCGCGTGACACCAACCCCACAGTGTGGGCGACGACTTCGGGCGCGTCAACACAATCTGTGAGGCACCACGATGATGCGCTTCCTCGTCGACCTTGACGCCCGGCCACTGCACCATGGTCGACTCAATCGAGATCCACGCGACGTTGCCCTCACGACAACGTCGCGTGAGTTCGTTGAAGTACGCGCGCTGTTCTTCCGGCGTGAAGTAGAAAGCGACCCACGTGTTAAAAACCACCGTCAACGAGTTGGCATCGCTGAGATCAAAGGCGTCGTCTAGTCGTTCGAGCGCACTTCCGGTAAGTTCCGTCACACTCGGCCACGAAGGTCGCGCGGCCACGATCGCGTCAAAGCGTTCGTGACGTCGGCGCTCTTCCGGCCAGAGACAGGCCTTTAACCAAAGGCGGTCATCCTCGTTTTCGAGATCGAGCGGGTTGGGATCGATGCCCACGCGAGAGTTCACCGAAGGCAGTGTCCGTGAACGATCGATAGGAGTTAGGTCCTCACAGATCAACGTGAGCGGATTGCCGTCGTCCTTCGCGCGCACCGGAAACTGGTCGAAGCAGAGATTGATGCCCGCCGACGCGCCCACTTCAATGACGTTGATCTCGTTGATCGTTTCCGCGACGAGGTCTGCAAAAACGGCTTGCAAGACCGCGCCGCGTCCCGGCTCGTTGGTCTGCGTCGATCGCCACAGTTCACGACTCAACAGCTCGGGTGTTTCGCGCAGGACGGCGAGTACGCGACGCGCTGCGTCTTCGGGGTCCTCGAGTTGACCGTGGCGCGCCGCGTCGTAGATCGGCCCGAGAACTGGGTGACCTCGAAGGCCGGCTAGGTGCAGCGTCGCCAAGATGAGCATCGGGTTTCGTTGCTCGAGACGAACGCTGGCCAGTAGTTCCAGCGCGAGCGAATCACCCTCTAGATCGTGCAGCAGCGCCTTGTAGAAGGGTAGGCGCTCGTAGTCCTCGGGCGCGAGAGCAAAGTGGTAGCGCTTTCGCGCGTCGTCCAGATCGGGGGCTTTCATGAAAGTGCTCCCAATCTTAGAATGACGGCGCGAGAACACGCTGAGCGACGTTTCTTTGGCAACGCTGGGTCAGGTTGGCGTCGGCAACCGCGTTTCAGTTAGGAGCGCGCTACCGCTTTCGGCGACGAGACGCTCACGAGGTGGCTGAAGACCACGATGTTGGATTCGTAGTGTCCAGTGGCGCTGTCGAAGGTCCCGCCACAGGTGACCAGTTGCAGTGAACGCGTGCCGTGTGATCCGTAGACCAACTGATCGGGAAAGGAGGTCTTGGAGTACTGCACCACCTTGGTCACGACGAAGTTCGTCACCGTGCCGTCGGCCAAGACCAGGTTGACGCGGTCGCCGGGCTTTAGCAGCTTCAAGTCATAAAACATTCCGGGTCCGAGATACGAGTCCACGTGGCCGAGTATCACCGCCGAGCCAATCTGTCCGGGTGTCGCGCCGTACTTGTACCAACCCACCGTGTGCGTACCGGCGGGCACCATGACTTGGTCATTCGCTAGCAGACCGAGCGTGCCGACTTTCGAGCTCACCCCTATCGAGGGGATCGTGAGTATGACGGGGCGCGATCTCGCGATCGCTGAAAACTCGTGAGAAACCTTCGCCGGAGTCTTCGCAGCGGACGTCGACGTTATCCGTGCGGGCGTCTGAGCAAGGACGACCACCTTCGGATCACTCTTTGGCAGGGTCGCCAGGAGCGAGACCACGCCGACCGTCAGCGCTATGGCCGCAGTACTCCACCACACCCACTGACGGCGCGCGTGCCCGCTCCGACCAATCACGTCCGGCGAGCGTTCACTGGACGCTCGTTAACTCCGACGGCGACGAGTACGCACGGCGATCGATGCCGCACCTACGCCAACGCCAAGTGCGCCCAGGCCCACTAGACCCATGAGCGGCGAAGCAGTTCGCACCGTTCCACCTTCACCGGTTGCCGGTGCGCCAACGGGAATGATCGTCGCCCCGGGGGCGACCGTCGTGGTCGTCCCAGGCTTCGTAACGGGCTTTTTAGTTGTCGTGGTGGTCGTGGGATGTGTCGTCGTGGTCGTGCCGCCAGCCGCTGTCGTTGTCGTGGTGCCGCCAGCCGCTGTCGTTGTCGTGGTGCCGCCGGCCGCTGTCGTTGTCGTGGTGGCCGCGGAGCAGGTCGGCACGCTGATCGTGTTCTCGTCGAGCGTCACGGCACCAGTTTGCGCCAACACTCGGCCATTCACGGTGGCTCCGGTATTTAACGTCGCCGACGTCAACGCCAGAATCGTACCGATGAACGAGGTATAAGTTCCGAGAGTCGCCGAACTGCCGACTTGCCAAAAGACGTTGCAGGCTGACGCCCCGTCTTCAAGAACGACCGAACTACTCGAGTCCGTCGTCAAGGTGGAAGCGGCTTGAAAGATGAAGACCGCGTTCGGGTCGCCTTCCCCGTTAAGGGTCAACGTTCCCGTCAGGGATAGGGATTTAATCAAGCTCCCCGCGGTGTAGATGCCCGGTGTCAACGTCGGCGTCGTCGCGCCACCAAGGGTTCCCGCAGCCACCGTGATGGCGGGAGTCTCACCCTGCGCAACGAGGTACGCCGCCGTGGAGGCGTTCTGCGCCGCTAGCGACGCCGCGTTGTGGACGTTCTCGGTGCCAGCAAGGGTGATGGAAGAGAAGCCGGGTGTTGAAGTTCCCGGATTGAGTCCGAAGTCACCCGTTATCACCGAGGGTCCGGTGTTGGTAATCGTCGAACCAGCGATCACCGCGTACGACGTCGCGGTACCGAGATCGATGTTCGTCGCGGCCGCAGCGCTATCGCTCGCGAAGGCGATGAGCGTTATAAAGCTGAGTAAACCCACGCCGAATGTTCCAAGACCTAGGCGGGCTCGGGAGAGATTGGCGGAGCGCTGGGTCGGGCTCCGAAACATTGAGAATTTCGACGGCGAGGAATAGGGACGCTTTACTTCAGGGATGACACGCATACCACGCACCGCTCTCGAGACCGAATTAAGTTCAACGTCAAAGAGGATGAAAACCGGTCTTCTGTTAAAAATCATACATCCAAGTCGGATTTCAATCAGGTAACGTTTTTCGCTCGATGCACGCCAGTGACGAGAATTGCATCACGATGACCGT
>OBLU010000583.1_pt1 | contig 34295 bp, 32 predicted proteins | sample 1518681 | NCBI WGS metagenome assembly OBLU01 (sample SAMEA3539304, study PRJEB22396) | soil metagenome | biome: tundra; feature: field; material: soil | place: USA | collected 2010-05 | depth 0.15 m
CCGCGGCGGGACTGATGAACCGTTTGAAATGGATCGGGCAGTAATCCAGGCCGGTAACAGCGAAAGGCGCCGGGTCTCCGGTACCACTCGCGGTGATTCGCCATCCACGGCGACGAATCTCAAGCATCTTTGGGATTCGAAGGTGGTGATCCTCCCCGCCCACGTGCAGCACATGCGGGCAGCTGGGCGCGGCTGTCATCGCCAGGTCACTGCGCAGGACGGCATCGCCGTGGCAGCGTTGGACTCACGGAGTCTTTCTCCAACCAACGTCCCCGACGCATCGCCGTGTCGTAAAATGTGCCGCGTCATAAAATGCCGCCTAATGAAATGCATGTGATGAAATTTCCTTCCCGCTACCTGATGTTATAGCGTGCCACGAATACTTCGCCATAGTCCCTCGTGAAAAGGGTGGTAGATGCCGGCGCAGCGACATCGCCCTCTGCGCCAAAGGATTCAAGTCGATTTAGATCGAAGGATCTATTGATGGCCGGCGCAATTCGTGGATTTCGCGCTCTTCGCCTTTGCTCACAGCTCCCGGATGATCGTCGGCGGTTGACGACATGCGGGGTAATTCAACGTCGGCAGGCGACGACACGTTGTCGTGCCTGTGCCCTCATAGTTAACTATACTCACACCAAGGGCAAACCCGTCGTACGGCCGGGACGCAAAGCTTTCGGTGGGCGGCGGAAAGCGAAGTATCCGCAGATGGCGCGTATCGCAATCGGGAGACGAAGTCCGGATGGCTATGGCATTCAAAGCGGGCACCCGTGCGGGGTCATTTATTCTCGCAGCGCTCCTCGGCATCGCGTTGAGCGCATGCAATCAAGGCCAAGCAGACTCTGCCGGCACGAACAGCGGTTCGAGTTCGACGACGGCGGCCGCCGTGCCCACAATCGCCGGGACGCCGAGCACGTCAGTCGCCGCTGGCACCGCCTACAGTTTTCAGCCTGCTGCCAGTAGCGCCAGCGGCGGCAAGCTCACCTTCAGCATCCAGAACATGCCGTCGTGGGCCACATTCAGCCAGGCGACCGGCTTGTTAGCGGGCACACCGAGCGCGGCCGATGTCAGGGTCTATTCGAATATCATCATCGGTGTCAGCGACGGTGGCGCGACGGCGGCGCTGGCCGCGTTCTCCATTAGCGTAACGCAGAGCGTGACGCCAATTGCACCGGTAAACGGCGCGTGCGGCTCTTCGAATGGCGTGGCGGTCAGCTCGGCGCCGACAACGGGTCTGTGCGGCACCGGTACGGCATCCGCGGTCGGCGGTTCCGGTCCCTGGTCGTGGAGTTGCGCCGGTAGCAACGGCGGCAGCACCGCGCAGTGCTCGGCTCCCCTGCACACTGCATCCATTGGGCCTATCACCAGCCTTCACTATGCCCCCGGTGCCAACTTCGATTCGAATGGCAACTATCTACCCGGCGCGGACGGATTCAACCTGGCAGATATCAGCGATGTCGGCACGCTCAACTCGCTGCCGACTGGCGTCCTTGGACTTGCGTGGGTCGGCCTGTGCAACGGGGTTGATTCCACCTTCACCGCAGCCATTCAACCGTTCATCGGCAATGCGAAATTGTTCGGCTTCTATCTCATGGACGAGCCGGACCCAACGGGCCAATATGCGCCGCTCTGTACAGCCGCCAATTTAATGGCCGAATCCGATTGGATACATGCGCATTTACCGGGAGCCAAAACATTCATTGTCATGATGAACTTGGGAACGCCGACGAGCCCGACCTATGCCAACACCTATAATCCGTCCAACACGCACATCGACCTGTTCGGTCTCGATCCTTACCCCGTGCGGCCCCAGTTCACCGGCGGTGTCGATTATCAAGTGATTGGTGCCGGCGCGAGCGCCGCCAAGGCCGCCGGGATACCCGCCAGCGGCATCGTACCGGTCTATCAAGCCTTTGGTGGCGGAGGGTACACTTCCTACACTCTTCCGACTCCGGCTCAAGAGCAGCAGATTCTCTCCACCTGGGCTTCGGTTGTCCCAAACCCCGCGTTCGATTATGCCTATAGCTGGGGTGTGCAGCATGGGGATCAGTCGCTCTCCACCACGCCCGATTTGCAGCCGATCTTTCTGCAGCACAATGCCAACCATTAGTCGGCATCGTCCATCATCCAAATCCACGGCTTCTATTTCGTCGTCCAGTAACCCCCGGTGAACGTCTGGCGAAGCGAGGAACTCGCGGCGCTCGCACCGATCATCAGCGTCAGGAACTTCTGCAGATCGCTCGCGGGCGCGTTCGCGACATAAACTACATCCTCGCCATGCACTGGAAATCGGCTTGCGTAAAAGAAGCCCGCAGGGTTGTTCAGGTCGATGAGGTAGACTGTCGCCACGACAGAGGGCGATGCTGGGGCACCCGCGCTTTCCGATGCGGAGAGATTCACGGCGCTAGGCGGTTCCAGGCGATAGACAAATATCGCACGCGGATTCGCAAGACCGTCGTTCAGACCTCCGGCCCGCCCTAAAGCGTCCATCAGAGTCAGATCACTGTCCTGAAATGGGAGCCGCCGGTCGACGGGACCGAGGCTGTTACCGTAGCCGATGGCACCCATCGCCACGAAATACCGCTGCTCATGCGACACATAAATCGTGTCCCCGGGACTTAGCCATCTGTTCAACCCAGGATTCCCCATGATATCGCTGAGCCGCATCCGCCAGTTTTGGCCATCGCGCTGCAAGGTCACCACCGACTCGTAGGCTGGAAATTTTGGCCCTTCTGCCGTGGCGATCGCGCCGAGGAGTGAAATCCCAGCCGGATCCAACGCGAAGCTGGTCGCTTTGCCGACATCGCCCAATACGTTGACCCGGTCAGCGCGACGATCGGCGATGGTCACTATCACCTGCGGTTCCAGGGCGCGCGCGGACAGCAGCGTCTGTATCTTTGTCCCCAGCTCGGCGGGCAGCAGCCCGGCTGCCTTGACCTGTCCCACGTAAGGCACGGTGATATTGCCATTGCGATCGACCTGTTGGTCCGGCAAGGTCACGTAGTTGCCCGGACGCGTACCGGCCTGCCGCGGCAAAAACAGCCCGCCGCTGTCGGATTCAAAAATCGTTAAACCCAGGATATCGCCGATACCGATTTCGCCGTGATACACCGCGTGTTCGCCATGATCGACCGGTGCCGGCGCGATTTGAGTCATGCGCTTCAGCACGCCATCATTCACCTCCACGATGGCGTACTTCACGCTTGAATCGGGGCCGGTTCCGCGCACGATCTGGCTGGCGCCATCTACGATGGCACCACGCGTGGGCCCGCTTTCCGATAAAAAAGAGCCCGGCGTGCAGCCCGCGAGCAGAAGCGCCATCAGTATCAGTCCATGGCGGACGCGCCATTGAGGCGGCTGTCTGTGCCACATCCCGTTTGCCTCATCGGGTCCGGAACGTGCCCCCAGCCTGCGAAGCGTACTTTGCAATTGCCCTCCCTTCAGGCTTTTGTCTGTCATGACGCCTCACGCATGATGGCCCCACCCATGTGCCTATCATAGGGGCAGAAGCCGGTTCAAATTCAGGGTCTAAATCCAAGGGTGGAGCGTGTAGTTCATATGATCGCTTTGATTCAAGGCGATACTTCAGTCATGTTGCAACATGTTTGTAATATGTATTACGAAGGGATCGCATGCAGGCAGGACAATGTATTTCCGCACGCGTGAACAGGGATCAATGGATTCAACCGCGGGGGTCCTCCTCAATGGGCGTCGGCCAAGGACAAGGTAGAAACAATGAAAGTCGTAATTCAAGCTGGTGGCAAAGGCATGCGTCTAAGGCCCTACACCACCGTGTTGCCGAAGCCGCTGCTACCGGTCGGTTCCAAGCCTGTACTGGAACTCTTGCTGCGCTGGGTGCGCCGCAATGGAAGCCGTAATGTCTATATCACGACCGGATACCTCGGGCATTTGATTCGCGCCTTTTGCGGTGACGGACACCAGTGGGATCTGCGCATCACTTATTCCGAGGAACGTGAGCCGCTTGGCACGATCGGCGCCCTGAATTTGTTGAGAAAGGAGCTTGAAGAGCCGTTCCTGGTCATCAATGGAGACGTACTCACCGATCTGAATATCGGCGCGTTTGTGCGCTCTCACCGCGCCTCGGGTTCGGCACTTTCCGTCGCCACCATGCAACGCTCGATACGGATGGATTTTGGCGTGATAGAAGTCGAAAAGGGCAGGATTTCTCACTTCCGCGAGAAACCACGTCTCAGTCATCTTGTGAGCATGGGTATCTACTATATGGAGCCGGAGATACTGCAGCATATTCCGAGCGGTATTCCTTTCGGCTTTGACGATCTTGTGTTCCGGATGCTGGAGGTCAAGGCGCCGGTCAATACATTCCAGCACAATGGATTCTGGCTTGATGTCGGCCGGATCGAGGACTTTCAAAAAGCTCAGGACATGGACTGGGACGACGAAGCGCCGGCTTTCGACGAAGCGCCGGCCTTCGACGAAGCGCCGGCCATTGAAGTTGCGCCAAACTTCAATGGGTCCTCAGGTCGGTTTCACGCGGCGGCTGCCGAGTAGCAGTGCCTTGTTGTTTTCGTCCTGAGTCTTTCCGGGATTCGCATGTTACTCGTGTCAGAACCCATCTTGGGGGAAGATGAAAAAGCAGCCCTCTGCGCAGTGATCGACAGCAATTGGATCACCATGGGCTCACGAGTCCAAGCCTTTGAAAAGGCATTCGCGACCGCACATGGAATGACCGAAGGCGTGGCCGTCAATTCCTGCACGGCCGGCCTGCATCTCGCGCTCGCGGTTCTTGGCGTCGGTCCGGGGGATGAGGTGCTGGTTCCATCGTTGAGTTTTGTCGCCACCGCGAACGCGGTGGTCTACTGCGGTGCGACGCCGGTGTTCGTGGACATCGGCTCGCCGGAGGTACCGCTGATGTCCGTTGAGGACGCCGCCACGCGCTGCACCGAACGGACGAAGGCCGTGATCGTCATGCACTATGCCGGTTATCTCGTGGATGCCGATGAGTGGCGCGAATTCGCCGACAAACGCGGCCTCTTTCTGATCGAGGATTCCGCGCACGCCGTTGGCGCAGCGCGCTCGCGGATCTTCGGCGACATTGCCGTTTTCAGCTTCTTCGGCAACAAGAATATGACCACCGCCGAGGGTGGGATGATTCTCGGCGCGAACGAAAAAATGATGGACGAGTTTCGACGGGGTCGCGGGCACGGGATGACGACCAGCACGGTGCAGCGCTTGAACGGGCAGGGAACCTACGATGTGACCATGCTGGGCTTCAACTACCGGATGACCGAACTAAGCGCGGCGCTTGGCCTGGTCCAGCTGGAAAAATTGTCGGGCTGGAACGCGCGCAGGAAAACCCTGTCCTTGCAGTACAGGGAGTTGCTGACCGGGAGCGGCATCGGGGTGCCGTTCGCGACGCAAAGCCTGTCCACCCATCATATTTTCCCGGTTCTGCTGCCCGAATCCGCCGACCGCGGGCTCGTCATCGCCGCCCTGCGCCAAGAAGGCATTCAAACATCGTTCCATTATCCGCCGATTCACCTCTTATCCTGGTATCTCGATCGCAATCCGGGCGTACGCCTGCCGGTGACCGAGATGTTTGCTTCGCGGGAATTGACTCTTCCATTGCATCCGAAGATGGAGGATGCGCAGGTCGAACATGTCACGCGCGCCTTGCGGCGCACTCTCGCTCACTCGGCCGAGCCGTCATGACAAACGCACAGCCACGGGCCCTTTCACGGCAAGCGGGCCGTTGGGTTGCGGTAGATCGGATCGTGGCACTCATGATGCTCATTCTCATCATGCCGTTGGCGATCGCGATCGCGATCGCGATCGTGATCGACTCTGGTTTCCCGGTCTTTTTTTCGCAGGAGCGCCTCGGCCAGCATGGACAGCGATTCCGGATGCTGAAATTCCGGAAATTCCCGTCGACCGTGAGAGAGAATACCGGGCCGCTGACATTGGCCGATGATTCCCGGTTCACGCGGGTTGGAAAATTCCTGGCGAATGCCAAGCTCGACGAACTGCCGCAACTCTGGAACGTGATCCGGGGCCATATGGTGATCGTCGGCCCGCGGCCGGAGGTACCGAATTTCGAGGCATGCTTCGAAGGTCCTTTCCACAAGGTGCTGGATTATCGCCCCGGGATTTTCGGTCCGAGCCAGGCGGCGTTCCGCGCAGAAGGCGCACTTTATGCCCCCGATCAAGATCCCCTGGATTTCTATCGATCGGTCCTGTTTCCGGCCAAGGCCGCCCTGGACCTGGCGTACTATCCGTCGCGAACCGTTGCCGGGGATATCAAATGGGTGTTGCGCTGCATTCGCGCGGTGTGCGGATCGGGTCATAAGATGCCCGTGGGCCTTGCGCAGAATTCCGGTGCACTCGCGCCAACGGAAGCGGCGCCAAGGAACAACGCAACTGCGTAACAGAATTTCCGGGACTCGATCATGGAGCACATAGCAAGCGCAACCCAGAGTCCCGGCTATCGCGGACGCAGGGTGCTGGTGACGGGCGCTGATGGGTTCATTGGCTCGCATCTCGTCGAAGCGTTGGTCGCGGACGGCGCGCGAGTCACCGCGCTTTCCTTATATAACTCCTTCGATTCCTTTGGCTGGCTCGACGACCTGACCGAGCAGACGCTCGCGTCGATAACGCGGATTCGTGCCGACATTCGCGACGCGGCATTCATGCGGCGGGTTATGGATGGGCAGGAGGTCGTTTTTCACCTGGCGGCGTTGATCGCGATTCCGCATTCCTATGCCGCGCCCCAGTCTTACGTTGAGACGAACATCCTGGGAACGCTCAATGTGCTGGAAGCGGCACGTGAAAATCACGTCAGCCGCGTCGTGCACACATCGACCAGCGAGGTTTATGGCAGTGCTCTCACGCTGCCGATCTCGGAACAGCATCCGTTGCAGGGGCAATCGCCGTATTCCGCTTCGAAAATCGGCGCCGATATGATGGCCGAATCCTTTGTACGATCGTTCGCTATGCCGGTGGTCATTCTACGCCCGTTCAATTCGTACGGCCCACGCCAGAGCGAACGCGCAATCATCCCGACATTGATTCGGCAATTCCTTGATCCGAATTGCCAAGTGTTGAAGGTGGGCGACACCACGACGGTGCGCGACTTCACATTCGTCACCGACACCGCGGCAGCCTTCATGGCCGCCGGTGACGGCACCAACGTCGAATTTGGTCGCCCCTATAACGCCGGCTCGGGCAAAATGATTTCGGTGGCCGATCTGATCGATGTGCTCGCGGATTTGATTGGGACCCCCAAACCCGTTTCTCGCGAGCCAGAACGTATGCGGCCGGGAGCCTCTGAGGTCAGGGCCTTGCAAGCGGATAGCCGCCGTTTGTTCGGGGACACTGGATGGCAGCCGCGATCGAACCTGAGGCAGGGCTTGGCGCGCACCGTGGACTGGTGGCGGAACCGGCTCGCGCATGGGCGCGTGAGACGTGAAAGTACCTTCATGTCGTAACTAATGATCGTGTTCGCAAAAAATGGCAGGCTTATCTCCAACCAGGGTCCCGGTCAGTGAATCGAGGTGCCTCATGATGGACGGGATTCTGGCGCTCGGACTGCTGTTCACGACAGCCACTCAATTGCGTCTGCAGGGCATATCGGTCGGACCAGGGGAGTTGGGTCTGCTGGTTTGGATCGCCGGAATGGTTTTCAAAACTCTGGCTTCTGGCAAGCCGTTTCTCACACGCGCGGTATCCGCCCTGCTGGGCTTCTGGGGGGCATTCGCACTGGCCCTGAGCCTCGGCATGATCACTGCGATGGCCACCGGGGAGGCATTCGAGCCGAACCTGGTTCTGCACGACGTGATGGCCTACGGACTGACCGCCGCGGTGAGTTGTATTTGCGCTGCCACCCCGTCGCGCTTACGTCGCGTCGGCTGGCTACTGGTGACCGGCGGCGCGGTGTCGGTGTCGCTACAGTATGTGAACGGGATCGGATTATTCCACATCCCCGGGGTCGATCCCTGGTACTGGGAACGGTTTCGCGGCTGGTCCGACAATCCGAATCAGCTCTCCTTCCTTTGCCTGATGATCGTGCTGCTGGCTTGGCATCTGGCCGACACGGCCGCGAGCCTCGGCACTCGGCTCGCCGCCATTCTGCTGATGATCCCGCCGCTCGTGGCCGGCCGGATGTCCCAGAGTGACACGTTCACGCTCGCATTGGCCGTAGCGCTGCCCGTCTGGATCGCCCTCAAGTTGATCGTCTGCGTACGCAACGACCGGCTCCAGTTATCGCTGCGTGCCTCGATCGCGCGGCTCATTTTGGCGGCGGCACCGGTACTGTTGCTGTGCGTCGCCCCCCTGGTCCTGTCCAGGGCCGGGGATGTCAAGGGGTTCATGGTCGGGTTTGCCAAGAATGGCGGGGCCGAAGCGGCAGACGAGGCGAATTTGCGGATGACACTGTGGCGTCAGGCGATCGAGCGCGGCTTCGAATCGGGGATGCTCGGTCTTGGCCCGGGGCCGCATTTGGAGATCCCGCCTGCGATCGTCGCGGGACGTGTCAGCGAGGGCACCCAGCCCGCAAATCTCGATCATCCCAGCCAGAACGGTACGGCGAACTTCGAGGCGCACAACACGGTCCTCGATTTGTTCACGCAGGGGGGATTGCTGGCCGCGGCGAGCTTCCTCTGGCTTCTGCTGCGAGCTGCAAAGTGCGTCTACCGGGCGCAATCGGCGGGGCTCATGGCTCTGGTGGCCGGCGCGGCGATCTTCATGATGACCGGCAATATCGTTCGCCAGCCGATCTTCTGGTTCGCCATCGCCTTGTGCCTGACCGCGCAGATTGCTCGGTCCGAGCCACGCCGGCCAGCCCGGCCCACTTAGCGCGGCGAGATGCATCTCATCTCCATTTCCTCAATGAAGAGGAACTACCTACAGAAACTATTGACGATTGCTTTGTGGGCTGGACTCAATTTGCTTATATGCGCTGGCCAAAGCTGCAGGTTCAACTTTCACTTCACGCATCAGCTACCGCATCGGCACTAGTTGTCTTTTCGCCGGCTGATTCGGATTTTGTATGTGTTGAGCCAGTTTCACATATTAACGACGGAATCAATGCCCATGCCCGCGGAGTGCAGGGCACCGGCATCCAAATGCTTGCTCCAGGTCGCTGCCTCGAAATGGAGACCACAATACGGGTCGAAATCGGTGAATCATCGCAGCTGATTTTGTAGCGTGTTCCGCCTACCCCAAGAAAAATGGGTCTCTAAGGCTCGGCGAAACATGGCGACCATCGAATGGCAGGCAGGGTAATGCCTGTGGACCGGTCTTTGCGCATTGAACACTGTCTCTTCGTTCAAGAACTCAGATCGTCGTCGATGCGGCGATCGGTCGAATATCCAAATGTGGCGATACGATGTTGCGCACGTACTTGTTTGAGACCGCCGGTGTACTGCTAACGCGCGTCCAGAAATGGTGCGCGCTTAAAGCCTGGGGAATCGGCCTTTGCAAGCGCTCCGGAATGAAAAAGGCGCGAATTGCCGTCGCCCGTAAATTGGCAGTAATCCTCCTCCGCATGTGGCGTGATGGGACGCAGTTTCATTGGACAGCAGCACCAACCGTAAGCTGACAGTAAGCCCGAACTGGAGCCCTTAGATGTTTCTACCGGTCCGACGGTGCTGACGAGATCGACCTATTTTGTGTGACCAGCGTGAGTGCGCTGAGCGCGCTTTCAACATTGATCGGTCAACGCCACCTGACACCATGATGCGGAGGCCCACGGCCTACCGCGGAGAGAACAGTGAAACCGGTGGCAGCACAAGAGCGCTTGCATTTGGGTCCGGAATTGGAGAACAGAATAGGTCGAAATCGGAAACCCAGACTCAAGACTCAGTTCTTCAGCTCCATGGGGCAGCAGCTTATGCCGCCTGCCAGGTAGCCCTCCCATTGCGGACACGAGCCCACCAAGTCGCTAACAATGCGGCGCCACTCCGCGTCGAATGGTTCTCGGCAAACGGGCTTTCCCGCTCGCCGGTACCAGTAAGCCGCGTTCTCCTGATCGCCTTCCTTGCGATGCAAGTAGGCGTGCACCCAGGAAGCCTCGGGGCCTTCATCCTCCTGTGCCCTTCCATGCGCCTGCTTCCAATCGCCCTTGGCATCCCACCACAAGCCAGCGAGGGCCGGTGTGAGTTCCGCTGGGGGTTGAGAGGCCGTCACTGAGTTGTAGAAGTCATCGAAGGTCATGACTGAGCGACGTATCAATATCTGCATGGGCCTTTCCCTGCGGCAGAACCGCCAAATTATAACCCAGCTTTTTTTGCTCCAAGTTGAAAAACTCTCGGTATGTGTTCAGCGGAAAAATCGTAGCGCTTTAGAAAGCCTGCAATTTCATTGATTCGAGGGAACGGACACCGGCTATTCGTACCCGTCTCGCCAACCGCCGGCTGACCTCCAAGTTCAGGCTTGCGGCAGCCGAAATGCGCTATTAAACGCTGATTGCTTGCACAGGCATCTAATCCTTACTATAATTGATATGGTAAGGATTATGGAGCTGATCATGAGTACAGAAGCTACCCTGACCAGCAAGGGTCAGACGACAATCCCCAAGCCGATTCGCGACAGTCTAGGTATGAAGACTGGGGACAGAATGAGCTTCACATTGATGCCAGACGGCGTTGTCGTCATGCGAGTAAAAAACAAGCGTGTGTCTGAACTCGCGGGGCTGTTGCACAAAAAGGGCAGGAAACCTTTGCCCATCGAGCTACTGTCACGCTGATGCTGGGCGTAGATACCAACGTTCTCGTCCGGTACCTGACACGAGACGACAAGTCGCAGTACGAGAAGGCACGGCGATTGATCGATCGTGAGGTGGCCAAGGGCGAACCGGTCTTGGTAAGTCTGCTGGTCTTGCTGGAAACGGAATGGGTGCTTCGAAGCCGATACGAATTGGCGAAGGCAGATATAGTCACGGCTTTCTCCGCGCTCCTGGACACAGCGGATCTGGCCTTCGAGGACGAGCCGTCTGTTGAGAATGCCCTCTATTCTTGGAAGGATTCGGCCGCCGATTTTGCGGATTGCCTGATCGAAGCACGCAATCGCCGGCTAGGCTGTCGCGCCACTGCGACTTTCGATGGCAGAGCCCTGAAGCTCCCCGGTTTCATTTCGGTCTGATATGCCGGATTCTCGCGCTGCTGGGCGCAATAGGCGCATTGGTCGCGGGGGCAAGCCACGGGCATCCAATGCCGTCCAATAATATCTCGTCCTCTCGCGGGGTAACTTTTCGGGGTAACTCGTCTCATCTATCTTTTTAAACGCTTATGAAGCAGCGTGTTACGGCGCTTATTCGAATCCCTCAGCCGGCATATCCCAAATTGCGATCGCAAATGACGCTGCAGCGCCGAGTAATCCCTCAGCCGCCGCCGCTAGAATCGAAATGTGACCGTGCCGTACAGGGTGCGCGTTGATATAAGCGAGTTCGGCCGCCGGAAAATTGAACTGCCCTGTCACCACGCTCTGCTGCCAATTTTTGCCCACCGTGAAGTTCGCATAAACGGTGAGATCGCTAGTCTTGTAACGCGCGGCGAATTCCGTTCCCCCATATGTGGCCGTGGCCGTAATTGAACGGCGCGAATATCGGTACCACGCCGAACTGTCCGGTGTCCAGGTAGCGAATGGTCCGTTCGCAACTGTTGTGAAATGAAATGCGCCGTGTAGCCGAGCTGCAGGTCGAGCCCGGAACTCGGCGCGCTCTTGATGCTTCCCATCAACAGGTAATCCCGAAAATTCAAGCTCGAATCGATGTCGGCCGATGAGGGAACGCTTGCGACGCCGTACACGGCCGCGCCTGTCTCGGATACGCTGGGACCGCTCAGGCGTTCCGCCTCGACGACCACCGTCGGCAGATTGTCGCCCCCCCTGGCCAAGGCCGGAATAGCTCTCCTCATTGGCATGCGCAGCCCCTGCCATGAGGAGCGGCAATAAGAGACTTGCGCTTGCCGGGATCCGCATGTAATGAATACCTAATACGAATGCGAGTGATTCTCATTTAGTTTATCCGAGTGGGGTCGGTAGGGTCAAATCAGCCAAAGGCCCTCCGGTCCCCGAGGGCATCGCAGTGGCATGCAGCCGCGCACTCTGGCATGGTGCACACGAGCCATGAGCCCGTTCGTTCATCATCGGCGGCGAAACGTAGCAGCCAGTTTGACCCTGGCCATGCTTCTGTTTCGAGCCTATGTGCCGCTCGGCTTCATGCCGGCGAGCGGTTCGCCGTTCCTGCTGGAAATCTGCCCGCAAGGGCTTCAGCTGCAAATGCCGGCGCACCACATGCATGGCCAGACCGGCCATACGCACGACTCGGGCGGTCATACCTATTTTGCGAATTGTCCGTTCGGCAGCGCTCCTGCTGCCGGACCCATTACCCACCTCAGCGTATTTGAGCCTGCAGGACCGATCGAATCCCAGGCTCTACCCGAACCGCCCCTGCGATGGGGCGTTGCGCTGAAGCGAGCACATCGAGCTCGCGCTCCGCCCACTCCCGCTTGAATTGAATGTCGTTTGCTGGTTGCGCATGGTGTCGCTTGACGCCGTGCGCGATCCAGTTGCTTCGATTCGATCGTGATGCGCTTGCGACGGCAGGCGCAGAGTACACAATCCATGAATCCTCCCATCATCCGTACGGCAACTGTGGCTGTACTTGCTTGCCTCGCTCCGGCATCGCTGTGGGCTTGCGCCACTTGCGGCTGCACCATCAATTCGGATGCCGCCATGGGCTATTCGGCCGCCACGGGTTGGCGCCTCAACCTCGAATACACCTTCATCGATCAAGATGAGCTGCGCTCCGGCACAAGCACGGCGAGCCCCGCCGCCGTGGTCAACAATCCGTCGAATCCTTCACTCGGCGGCGGCGAGATTGAAAAGCAGACGATCAACCGCTACTACACCTTGGGCGTAAGCTACCGCCCCAACGCGGATTGGAGCGTGAATCTGCTGGTCCCATATGTATCGCGCAGCCATTGGACCTACGGTCAGCAGCAGGCGCCTTACACGCCTGCGGAGACCGCGCCCGATCAAATCAGCGGCGCGCGGGTCTCCAATCTCGGGGACGTCAAACTGATCGGCAATTATCAGGGGCTGTTGCCCACGCATAACCTCGGCGTGCAACTGGGGGTGAAGCTGCCCACGGGCCAATACGGCACCGCGGCCAACTTCTACAACGGACCGAACGCGGGCACTCCCCTCGATGCGAGCCTGCAGGCGGGCACCGGCAGCACCGACCTGATCGTCGGCGCGTATTACTATCGAGCGGTCAGCCAAGACTTCGATGCCTTCGCGAATGTCCAATTCCAATCCGCGATCGCCGAAAAGCAGAATCAGCCCGGCAACGCCTACCGCCCCGGAAATACCGCGACGCTGAGCTTCGGTGTGCGCTACGAAGCCAACCCGAAATGGATTCCACAGCTGCAGGTTAATCTATCGCATAAGAGCGCGGACCAGGGAGCGCTGGCCGACACCACCACCGACACGGCCGGTACCGTCGCTTATCTGAGCCCCGGCCTCACCGTACACATCGTGCACAAGCTGCACCTGTACACTGTGTTTCAGCTACCGGTGTACAGCAACTTGGATGGCTATCAGCTGTTTCCGCATTGGACGGCCACCATGGGGGTGAGTTATGCGTTCTGAATTCAAGCGCCGCGCGAGGGCAATTTGCTCACTGTCCGTTATGACGGCGTTGGCTTCGGTTGCGCTCGCGAGCATACCGGCCATCGGCGGGACGCCGGCTGAAGCGCCGACCATCCGGATCGAGGACGCGTGGATACGCTGGCTCCCCGCCGGCGTGCCGGCGGGTGGTTACGTGACGCTCACCAATACTGGTGACAAACGCTTGGTGTTGATCGCTGCTTCGAGTCCCGATTATGGAGAGGTGTCGATGCACCGCAGCGTCGAGCGCCAAGGCATGATGCAAATGACGCCGGTGGCGCAAATTGCCATCGATGCGCACTCGAGCCTCGATTTCGCAGCGACCGGCTACCACTTCATGCTGATGCAGCCGAGCAAGTTGGTGAAACTCGGAGATCGAGTCCCCATCACGCTGAGGTTCGCAGACGGCGCCTCATTGACCGTGCGGTTCGAAGTGCGCAAGTGATCGACGCATCCAACAGATTGACGCGGCGAGCATTGCTGCTCGGCGGCGCCGCGGTGGGCCTCGAGTGGCTGTTTCCGAGCTGGGCCGGAGCGAAGAACTCATTGCGCGTGGATCAACCGGCGCCCCCGGCCGTGCTGATCACCCTCGATGGCGAGCGCATCGCCACCGCCGATTTGACCGGGCACGTCATCATTCTCACCTTTTGGGCCACCTGGTGCGGGCCTTGTCGCCAGGAACTACCGATACTCTCGGCATACGCGGCGCAGCATGCCGATGCGGGTCTCACGGTGCTCGGATTCAGCTTGGACGCACCGGAGGATGTGAGCACGGTTCGGGCAGCCGCACGCTCGCTGCATTTCCCTGTGGGCTTGCTGGCCGACTCCAATTTGCCCGGGTACGGGCGGATCTGGCGCATCCCGGTGAACTTCACGATCGATCGCCGCGGCCGCTTGATCGATGATGGCTGGAAGGACGCGCAGGCGGCGTGGACGCCGGAAAGCCTGGAGGGCATTGTCACCCCGCTGCTCGCGCGCTAGTACGGCCGCGGATACACCGGTAAAGTAGCGGCATGGCAACGGGAGTGGCGTGCGGATACCAGGCTCCGCTCAGTCACGGGTGTCGTTCAAAATAAACAAGGAATATCGACGATGAACAAATTGCTCTCACATTTGGGGCGCGTCTCGACCGCCCTGGCCGCGCTCGGCGTGTGCGTCGGCGCCATGGCCGCAGCGCCGGATCCCGCCCTGACGTCGGCGATCGCGGATCCCGCTCGCACCGCCAATTTCGTGGCGCGCGACAAGGCTCGGCACCCGGCGGAGGAACTCGCGTTCTTCGGTATTGCGCCCAAGATGACGGCGGTTGAACTGTGGCCCGGCGGCGGCTACTGGACCGAAATTCTGGGACCGTACCTCGCCAAGGGCGGAATGTACTATGTGGCTCTGCCCGCGCCCGGCGATGCCGAGGAAGACAAGTCGGTTGCACGCTGGCGTTCGCGGATGGCGGCGCAGAAGGATCGTCTTGGGACGATTCATGAGACTACTCTAGGCGCCGGCCACTTCGATATCGCCCCGCCAGGATCTGCGGATCTCGTGCTGACATTCCGCAACTTGCATAATTGGATGGATGGCGGGTATGCCGATCAGGCGCTGGCGGCGTGCTTCAAAGCGCTCAAGCCCGGCGGGATTCTCGGGATGGAAGAGCATCGAGGCCCCGCCGACAAGCCGCAGGACCCGAAGGCCGCGAACGGCTACGTGCGCGAGGACTATGCAATTGCACTCGCCAAGAAAGCGGGATTCGTGCTGGTCGGCTCATCCGAAATCAATGCCAACCCGAAGGACACGAAGGACTGGGTGGACGGCGTGTGGACGCTGCCGCCCACCTTGTCGCAGGGCGAAAAGGATCGCGCCCGTTACATCGCCGTCGGCGAAGCGGACAATTTTGTGCTCAAGTTCAAGAAGCCGGCGCAGTAATCCCGTCCATACCCGTCCACACCCGTCATCGACGTCTCGGCGCTGTTCGGTGCGCCAGCGGCGGCGCGAGACCGCGCCGACCAGGCAATCATGAACGCCGCTGATGCGTTCGAGCCGTTCGTGTATAGCGGCCATTTGTGGGCGACGACGACGAAATTCGTGGAATTCAAAGGCATGGAGCCGTTGCGCAAGCCGCTGCGAAGTAGCGATCGCGGTGGCGATCCTAAGCCGGCATCGTTTACGGCAATTGAAGACCCACTTTCGCCGTCCAAAATCGCTCCCTGATCCACGCGGCGCGCACGACGCACCACCACATGAGCGTTATATGCAAATCGCCCCATGGCTCCGCGCACGGTATGAAGCAGCAATAGCCGGGCAGATCGTGGGGACCCTGCAGGCCCCACGCCCCAAGCCGTGGTACAAAATCGACCTGCTCGAGCTCCATCGCGTTCAGCCGGCGACAAATCTCGGCGGAATTGGGCGGTACGCTGGCAAGCGGCAACGTGATGGTTGACAGGTACCCGGCTCCGGCGATCGGATGGGGCACCGTCACGTTGACTTGCAGCAACGCGGTCTCGGCTTGCGGATCGATTGCCCGCGACCGACAGTCGCCGCTTAGGGGCAATTCCGCCCAAACGCCGGTCAGGTCGTTCGATGCCGCCAACCCTCGTCCTTGCAGCATGGTCGTTGCGGCTTTCAGCGACTCCTCGTCCAACGTCTTTTGCCACTGACGCGGCATGGCATGGTGAGCGCGTTGCTGCTCCAGCACGGTGGGAGATGCGGCGGCCAGCGCGGTGGATCGGCCGAGCGGCAGCTGGGCGCCGAATGCATTCAGAATGCTTTGTGCCGCGAAATGCACGGCAGGCTCGTGCGAATAGATCGAATACTGCGCCGTCTGGCGCAATCTTCCGTCCTTGAAATGATAGGCGCCGTGAACCGCCGTTGCGTTGAGTCTCTGCACACCGAGCGCATTGAACGGGGGCAAACCCGCGGTGGTGTATTTCGTGTCGATTTCCGCAATCGCCACCACATGCAGCTCATCGCGGGTGACATCGGCGGGCAGCAATCGCAAAGTGGTGGTCCCGGTCTCATGCACCCGGCGATACCCCCCTTCTATTGTTTCGAGAGCATGAGGCTCGAGCGCCTTATGAATTCGTGTTTCTACTTCCCTGATCACGTCAATCCTTTTCGACAAGCGCATCCGGCGCACGGAATCTTCGCGTCTCGGCAGGCTGAATACGCTCACTTTACGGGCGCGTCAACAGCGGTGGGCGCATGGAATCTATTCCCCGACATGCAGCCGCCCAAAAAATGAGATGGGTACCGCGAATAACAACTTTAAGTGCCCGGGGGAAATCGCGAATACTCGCACCCGCCTAGGTAGTTCACCGCATTTCGCAGCAACCGGCCTGAGCCCAGTCTCTAGAGAGATTAAACAACGGCGTAGGAGGCTGTATGAACGATCGGATCATTCCGATACCAGAACAGTGGTATATGGATCGGCGAACCGGCGATATGTTTCAAGTCATCAGCGTAGATGACGATGACGGTTCGATCGACTTACAGCACACGGACGGTACCTTGGAAGAGAAATCGCTGGACGAGTGGGCAACGATAGAATTGGAAAGCTGCGAACAACCGGAAGACTGGGTGGGGCCGTTTGACGACCTGGAATCCGATGACATCGGCATGCCGGAGACCAGAACAGAGGCACACGCGGCTGACCTGCCCATGGAGCGCGCGTTGCTCGAGATCGAGGAGAAACGGGGGCCCGACCTGACTGGCGCCGAGTGATGAGCTGAAATTCGCCCGAAGTGCATCCCACGCCCTCGAGGCGGTGACTTGCCGCTTGACCTGTTCAACCCTCGCCTCGTTGCATTAATCCTTCGCTTTCGTGCCGCGCACCAGCAGCACCGGCACGGGTGTAGTGCGCACCACATACTCCGCGTCGCTTCCCATGACCAGACGACGGATGCCTCGGCGACCGTGGGTGCCGAGCACGATCAGGTCCGCCGGCCACTTCTCCGCGCACTTCACGATCGATGCGCCGACTGGTCCCATTAGCGTTTCGATTGTTTGTGTCTGCGCCTCGACATTTTTTTTGCGAGCGAGGCTTGCCGCGTCTTTCAAGATGGTCTGGCCACGCTCACGAAGCTCCTTCAGCAAATAGCTCGAGGTCACCATCGAGTGGCGCCCCTCGGCGATCAAATAATCATGAACAACGTGCAACAGCCGTAACTTGGCCTTTTGATCTTTTGCGAGACGGATCGCGTGTTGAAGTCCGAGCAGGCTTGTTTCGCTGCCATCAACCGGCACCAGGATTTTCCTGTACATTGATCGAGTCTCCTTGGTTCATCGATTCCCATCGTCATCTCCGCTGCCCGGATTTCGCGGCTCAGACCCCCGGCGATCGAAGCCGCACCGCTACGATTTCGTCGAAAATCCACAAAACGGTGAGCACAACCAATCCATTGAGCGCCGCGAACGCAATGACCAAAGCCGCGATATCAATCGCCACATCTCCTCTCGACCGGCTCGCCCATCCGGCGTGCACTCGACGTCGGAATTGACGCGACAAGAGATATCGCCATCCGAGGCCCCATCGCACCATGAAATCGACCAACGCCCTGGCTGGCATGCCTAGTTCGGCCTGCATAGTTGCAACCTAACTCACCGATTCCGCACGAGCAATTTCCCCGCCCCTGCGCCGGGACGGTGATAACCGGACTTTGCTTGAGTTGCCGCCTTTGGGAATCTACGGCAGAACGGCCTTAATCGCACTAAGGGGTTTCCGCGGTGCCGGGGCACCCCCGGACGCAAGGGAATTCGCCGCTATATTCGGAAATCACGGATGGTATCGCCGACTGATTTGTCGCGAAATACGCTTTCCTGGCTTTTGTTCTGCTCAATAGCCGCCGGCGCATCGGGTGCTTGGCCGCGAAGAGCTCTGCTGCGAAGGGAGGAACCATGCACAGTGATACTCTGATGCCCGGGCCACTGGGGAGCCCGGGCGCGAACCGGGCCGAAGAACGAGCGGATGATCCTGAGCTGCTGATCGATCCGCACGAAGCGCATGCACTCGCCACAGGGATGGCCTCCGATCCGTTCGCGCTCTTGGGTCCGCATGCAGCGGGCCGGGACAGCGTCGTGCGCGCCTTTGTGCCGCCGGCCGAGGGGGTTGAGGCGATAGACTCGGGCGGCGCCGTGTTGGCACGGCTGTCGGCGGTGCAGACGCCGGGCTTGTTTAGCGGTCGGATACCCGCCGGCACCCCCTATCGCCTGCGAATCCACTGGCCAGGCGGACTGGTGCAAGAGACCGAAGACCCGTATTGCTTCGGGGTGCTGCTGGGGGACATCGACCTCTACCTGTTCGCTGAGGGCACTCACCGGGAGCTCGGCCGCTGTCTCGGCGCTCAGGTGATGAACGTCGATGGCATCCCGGGTGTGCGTTTCGCCGTCTGGGCTCCCAATGCGCGACGCGTTTCAGTGGTTGGAGATTTCAATGGCTGGGACGGGCGCCGCCACCTGATGCGCAAGCGGGTCGAAGCCGGCGTTTGGGAGCTGTTCATTCCGCGACTACCGATTGGCACTTTCTATAAGTACGAGATCATCGGACCGCACGGTCTGCTGCCGCTCAAGGCCGATCCGGTCGCGCTCGAAGTCGAATTGCCGCCGCGCACGGCCTCCGTTATCGTCGACCCCGCGCCGTTTCCCTGGACGGATTCGCAATGGATCGAAGCCCGGGCCGGACTAACCCACCCCTCGCGCGCCCCGATCTCGATCTACGAGGTGCACGTGGGGTCCTGGCGACGCGTGCCCAACGAGGGTTGGCGCGCGTTGCATTGGGGGGAGCTCGGCGATCAACTCATACCGTATGTCACAGGACTCGGATTCACACACGTCGAACTGCTGCCGATGATGGGGCATCCGTTCGGTGGCTCGTGGGGCTACCAGGTACTGAGTCAATTCGCGCCGCACGCACCCTATGGCAGCGCTGCGGAATTCGCGCGTTTCGTCGATCGCTGCCACAGTGCGGGCCTGGGGGTGATTCTCGACTGGGTGCCCGGCCACTTTCCGACCGATGCGCACGGGCTCGCGGGGTTCGACGGCACGCCGCTGTACGAACATGCCGATCCGCGCGAGGGATTTCAACCGGAGTGGAATACCGCGCTCTACAACCTAGGGCGTAATGAAGTGCACGGCTTCCTGATTTCGAGCGCCCTGCACTGGATCGAGCGCTATCACGTCGACGGCCTGCGCGTCGATGCGGTCGCCTCGCTCCTTTATCGCGACTATGCACGCGGCGAGGGACAGTGGATCCCGAATCGCTATGGCGGACGCGAGAACATTGAAGCGATCGAATTCCTGCGGCACCTGAACGACGCGATAGCCGAGCGCCACCCCGGCGCACTGACCATCGCCGAGGAGTCCACCGCCTGGCCCGGCGTCACTCAGGGGACCCACTACGGCGGGCTCGGCTTTTCGTTCAAATGGAACATGGGATGGATGCACGACACTCTGCGCTATATGTCGCACGACCCCGTGTACCGCTCCTACGATCATCACGACATGACATTCGGGCTCCTGTATGCATTCTCCGAGCGCTTCGTACTGCCGCTCTCGCACGACGAGGTCGTGCACGGCAAGGGCTCGTTGATCGGCCGGATGCCGGGCGATACGTGGCAGCGCTTTGCGAATCTGCGCGCCTACTTCGGCTTCATGTGGACGCAGCCCGGCAAGAAACTGCTGTTCATGGGGGGCGAGATCGGGCAGGACTGGGAATGGAATCACGACGGCCAAATCGATTGGGCGGCGCTCGAACACCCCTTGCATCGCGGAGTGCAGCGCCTGATCGTCGACCTCAATCGCCTCTACGTCCATGAGGAGGCGCTGCACGTACTCGACACCGATAGTGCCGGCTTCGCATGGCTCGTCGCCGATGACTACACCAACAGCGTTTATGCCTATTGCCGCAGCGGCGGCCCCGGCACGGCAACGGTGGTCGTGGCCTGCAATTTCACACCCGTGCCGCGCTATCGTTATCGCTTCGGCGTGCCGCACGCCGGCTTGTGGCGTGAAATCCTCAACACCGACGCCGAAATCTATGGCGGCTCGAACCTCGGCAATGGCGGCGGGGTGCAAGCGAACGCGCACGCCTCGCACGGGCAACCGTTCTCGCTGGAATTGACCTTACCTCCCCTTGCCACGGTCGTGCTGCGTCACGATGGGTGACGTTACGGACAGACCGATCACGGTGGGCGCCGCCGGTCCACTCGGAGCCCATTGGGACGGCCGCGGCACCAACTTCGCCGTCTTTGCCGAGCATGCCGGATTGATGCGGCTGTGCCTATTCGATGCCAGCGGCCGGCGCGAGCTGCGACAAGTCGCGCTGCCCGAGTGCACCGACGGCGTCTGGCACGGCTATATGCCGGAGGTGGCGCCGGGACAGATCTATGGCTACCGCGCCCAAGGTCCCTATCGGCCCGACCAGGGTCACCGCTTCAATCCCAACAAGCTGCTGCTCGATCCCTATGCGCGCCGCCTCGCCGGCGCCTTGCGCTGGAGCGATTCGCTCTTTGGCTACCGTATCGGCTCACCGCGCGCGGATCTGTCGTATGACCGGCGCGACAGCGCGCCGTTCGTCTCGAAGGCCGTGGTCACTGCGGAGTCGTTCGACTGGGGCGATGACCGGGCACCGCGAATCCCTTGGTCCGAGACCGTTATCTACGAGGCGCATCTGCGCGGACTGACCATGCGCCTCGAAGACATTCCAGAGCACCTGCGCGGCACCGCGGCGGCGTTGGGTCACGAGCGAACCATCGCGCACCTACGCAGTCTCGGAGTCACGGCGCTGGAATTGCTGCCGATATTCTCCTACGTGCAGGACCGCCCTTTGGTGGATCGGGGATTGGTCAACTATTGGGGCTACAACACACTGGGCTATTTCGCGCCCGAGCCGGCCTTTTTGTCGAACGGGAACCCGGCGGAGCTCAAGGTCGCCATTAAGGCGCTGCACGCCGCGGGCATCGAGGTGCTGCTCGACGTCGTCTACAACCACACCTGCGAAGGCAGCGAGCGCGGCCCGACATTAAGCCTGCGCGGTCTGGACAACGCCATCTACTATCGCCTGCAAGCGGACAACGCGCGCTATTGCGTCAACGACACCGGCTGCGGCAACACGGTCAACTTCTCACACCGGCGTGTGATCCAGCTCGCCCTCGATTCGCTGCGCTACTGGGTCGACGAATATCACGTCGATGGCTTCCGCTTCGATCTCGGCGTGACCCTAGGCCGCGAGACGAACGGTTTCGATCCGGGCGCGGGCTTCTTCGACGCCTTGATGCAGGATCCGACCTTGTCGCGCGTCAAATTGATCTCGGAACCGTGGGACATGGGGCCGGGTGGCTATCAGCTCGGCAATCATCCCGCGGGTATGGCGGAGTGGAACGCCAGGTTTCGCGACGACGTGCGCAAGTTCTGGCGCGGGGATTCGGGGCTGCGCGGCGCGCTCGCCGCCCGGCTGCAGGGATCAGCCGACCTATTCGACCGCGAGCGGCGCAGGCCGTGGGCCTCGATCAATTTCATCACGGCTCACGACGGCTTTACGCTGCGCGATTTGGTCAGCTACAACCAGAAGCACAATGAGGCCAACGGCGAGGACAATCGCGACGGCGACAGCCAGAACGCGAGCAACAACTGGGGCGTCGAAGGACCCACGGAGGACGCACAGGTGCTCGAACGGCGCGAACGGGTCGTGCGCGCCATGCTTGCGACGCTGCTGTTCTCGCATGGCACGCCGATGCTGCTCGGCGGCGATGAATTCGGGCGCACTCAGAGCGGCAACAACAATGCCTACTGCCAGGACTCGCAGCTGTCCTGGTACGACTGGAGGCTCGCGCAGTCGCCGGCGGGGCAAGCGCACCAAGCGTTTGTCACGCGCCTGATCAGTCTGCGGCGGGAGCTGACCTCGCTGCGCTGCCGCTATTTCCAACACGGTTTGCTCGAGCCGCTGCCGCAGGTGCGCGACATCGAATGGTTCGATGAAAACGGCGACAGCATGCGGCCCGAAGACTGGCAGTATTGGGAAGGGTGGCTGCTTTGCGTGCGGCGCGCGCATCGCCTGGACGATGAGCACACCGAGCTGTGTCTGCTGCTCGCCAACAACACGATCAACGATCAAGTTTTTCAATTGCCGCAGCCGCTGTTCCAATGGCAGGTGCGCATCGATACCGCGGACCTGCAGGTGATCGATCAGCCGGTCGATCAGACCGCGGTTCGCGTCGCGGCGCAAAGCACGCAGCTGCTCTCGGTCGTGGTCGAGGGATGCGCGGCCGAAGCGATGCCGCACACGCCCGCCGACACGGCGATCCAGCCGGAAAAAGTCCCGCTGCCGACGCCGCCGAAACCCACCGCGGGCGCGTAGCCTTGCGCAGGGCTCACCCTCCTCCCGCCTGGATGCGCCGCTAGATACCTAGGGGGCAGGATCGGCCAGGTCCCGGGGCCGGGGCCGGGGGGGCCTGCGCCCATTGATTTCGCATTTCCCACTGCGCATGATGGAGTAACCAACGTGGATCGCTCACCTGAGATAAGAAAACCCTATGAACCCGCGCAACGCATTCCTGACTCTGATGACCCTGATTGCATACAGCGGCTCGGTCAGTTATGGAGCCACGATCAGCGGGACCGTGAAAGGGCCGGAGGCCGCGCCTCTTGAAGGCGTCTTCGTGGAGGCGCAAAACAAGAAGATCAACACGACCTTCATGGTCTTGTCGGACAGCCACGGGCATTACCGCATGGAGAAACTCCCCGCGGGGGATTATAAATTGTCGACCAAGATCACCGGCTACACTGGCAACCCAGACACGGACGTGACGCTCACGGACGACCAGATCGCTTCTTTCGATATGTCGTTGCGCAAAATTCCGGTGCGATGGAATGACATTTCCATTTATCAGGCCGGCAAGCTATGGCCCGCATCACCGGTGAAGGACAAGGTCTTCTCCACTTGTTTCACCTGCCACGGATTTCAGACGCGAATGGCGTCGGTGCAGCACGATGCCGAGGGCTGGCTCGGTCGCGTCCGGTATATGCAGGTCGCCATGAAGTTCGGTTTGGCGGATCGGCTCAACGATCAGCAAGTGGATGAAATTGCCGCTTATTTGACCAGTCTGTTCGGCGAGAAATCCGTGCTTCCGGGATCCCCGGAGGAAGCGCCCGGATATAAGGACACCGTGCGGCCGATCAGCAGCGCGGCCATGAACATCACTTTTGTGGAATACGACATGCCTTCCGCGAGCCGCATGCCCTTCAGCGCCGCTCCGGACAAGAACGGATATTTCTGGATCCCCAACTTCGGCGTCGCCAACAAGATCAGCCGGCTCGATCCGAAATCCGGCGCAATCCAGGATTTTCCGGTTCCAAATATCGGCACTGCGGCCGTTCACTCCGCGGTGCCGGGAACGGACGGTTCGGTGTGGCTTACCGAGCAGGGGTCGAACAAAGTTGGACAATGGGATCCCCACACGCAGAAAATAATCGAATTCCAGGATGCGTATATTCCCGGCAAACTCGGTTACGGCGCCGGGTCCAAGCACACCGTGCGCTTGGATCCCGATGGAAATGCCTGGTCATCCGGGAACCCGTTGACCAGGCTCGATCGCAAAACCAAAAAATTTACCCGTTTCGACGAAATGGCGTCCACCTATGACGTCGAGGAGGATAGCAACGGCAATATTTGGTTTACACGGCCCGACACGAGTCAGATCGGCATGGTGGACTGGAAGACTCTGAAAGTGTCCCTGTGGACTCCACCGACACCGAAATGCTTTCCGCGGCGCATGCAGATCGATGCCGACGGGATCGTTTGGTTCGGCGAATTTAACGCCGGAAAAATGGGGCGATTCGACCCAAAGACAGAAACCTTCACGGAATATCCATTGCCCGGCCCACAGCCGACCCCCTATGGTCTCGGCATCGACGCGGACAACCATATTTGGTATTCCTCGTACAACATGGATGTCCTGGGCCGCTTTGATCCGAAAACGGGCAAGACCATTGAATATCCGTTCCCGCACTCCGAAAACACCATTCGGGAATTATTCCGCGATGCGCAAGGGCGCATGTGGTACGGATCTCCTTCCAATAACAAGGTCGGTTACTTCAGTTTGACCGCCAATACCGCACATTAATCGTATCCAACACCGCATCGACGATATCGACACCGTCAGCTCATCGAGCTCGTCGCTGCCGAGTTCTCCGTACTCGCCGCGTCGCGCGGCATTACTATCCGTCGTGCTTGCGAACCGGTTGAAGTAGTGGGCGATCAGGACGCGCTGGCCATTCTGCTCCGCAACTTGCTGAGCAACGCGCTTCGCTATGCGCACAAGCAAATTCGCGTTGAGATCAGCGCCGATGATCCGTACGCGACGATCGCCGTCGTGGACGATGGTCCAGGATTCAGCGAGGAGAGTTCGACACGAGCCTTTAATCGGTTCTTCCGTGGCCCGGAGGCAACCGCAAGCCATTCATCCGATGGGGCAGGCCTCGGATTGGCAATGGTGCTAAGAATTGCTCAGTTACACTCTGGCACTGTGGAGATCGGACGTGGGCATTATGGCGGCGCCAGGGTTACGGTGACACTAAAGTGCCTCAGCCCAGAATCCGCCACGGAAGTTTCGCCGGCGGCAAGTCTGGACTGACTCGGGCCGACCTGGCCCTCGCCCTGCCGGCGCGCTGCGCGCGTCCAAGACAGCTCCCCGCGATTTTGTCGAACCGGTGGGTTCGTCCGCACACCCTGCTTCTTAGCAATAATAAGACCCCAATGAAGGGGCCTTATTATGGTTACCAAAGATCGCGCCGATAGCAGACGCGCGTTAACTCACTTTGGATGCGTCTTGAGCTCCACCTGAATCACTTCGAATTCCTTGTCACCGGTGTTTTCAGGCATGTGAGTAGTCGGATCACTCCACACCACCGTGCCGGCTTTGGTCACCGCGTCTTGGGTCTTTCCGTCGGGCATTGTAAATTTTCCACGGGCATCGGTCAGGTACACCACTACGCCGGCCGGATGCGAGTGCATCACGGATTTCTCATGTGGTCCGTAGGTGATGCGAAGGACCCGAACTTGATCGTTTTCCAGCACTATCTTGTAGTGCTTGGGATCGACCTTCGCGGCGTCCTGCGCTCTAGTAGCCGCTCCGATCAGAAACACGGTCGTGCCCAGCATCGCAAGCCCGGTCATCACAGCAAGCCGATGAGTCACCGGAGCCTTGCTAACGGCATCTAGTATTAAATTGGCCACAGATGGATTCCCTTTGTTTGTTCAGATTTTTGTGCGGGCTACCCGCCGCAATTGGAGAGTCTGACCGCGCTCACGTTGTCTTCTTCTGTCTCAGGTTGCCCTCATCCGCTGGGTTGACTGACGTCGACCCGGCTTCACGCTGACAGCCACGACTTATGTAATACCTCGCTGTGCTCAATGTCTACTGCTATCGGTACGACCGATGGGAGGGGCTGAGTTTGCCAAAGGCGTCCGCAAGGGAATCGGCGGAGGCAGCGGAGGGATCGATCGACTCGACGACCCGCTCACCGCTGTGCCAAACGGGACCAACCTCACATGCCGTCGGACTCTAAACAGCCCTGCTACTCAAGCGGGGGGGACGTCGGGGGCGGATTGCTCGGTACGGGGGGCGTCGACAAAACGGCTGGAGTCTGGGTGGATCCGGCTGCCGATGGCAGGCTCCCGTTAGGATTGGCAACCGGTTCATTTTCCGGCTGCGCCGCATCATGCCTTGCGACGGCGCGTGCAACTTCATCAGCAGAAGGCGGAAGCTCCCGAATTTCCAAGGCTACCGGGTTAATGACCGATGGATTGTCGCGCAGCCTCAAGTAAAGCCGACCACTGATCGGGTGAGGCACCGGCAGCGCATATCCTGGAAAGCCAGCCGGCACTTTCACCGGGTGATCAAACTGCGGATCGTTGGCCACGGAATCGATCAGAAACAAGTCCGACCCGGACAGTTTGCAAGCCAGGTCAGGACTTGTTGGGCATTGGAGGTCCTTCAGCACGGGCAGCCGGACCAGCGTGGTTAGGGGCTGCCAGTCGCCGACCCCACCGTTCGCCAGAACTCGGTACCGTAACGGTCCGAACGCCGACGGTCCAAACGCCTTTGCCGGATCGAGCGTCGCCACAACAACCCACGCATCCTCTAATCTCAGGCCGCCGTTGTCGAGCCTTAGCGCGACCGCAAACAACTCATCGACCGTCGCGACTTCGATTGTCTCTTCACGCGCAAATGTCACTGGCGACTGGGCACGCAACGAAAACGTCAGTTTCGCGTCTTGCGCAAGCTCGTCTTGATTTGCCAGCTGGATGCCGCCGCCGCTGGAAGGCGATGATTGCACGCTCCTGGCGATCAACAACACGCGAGGACGTGGCGGGTCCACCGATACGGGCACACGCAATACGCGTCCATCTGTCAGCGTAACTTTCGCGGCGATCGCATGGTCCGCATTTAGAGTCGACGCGCCTTGAGCGTCTTGCGCCATCATCGGCAGTTCATCAACGCCGTGCCTGGTCGACAGCTCACCGGGCACAAATGCAACATTACCTATGGACAGACTTGCGACCTCATCGAGACGGCTTCCCTTCAAAATACCCTGTACATCGCCAGCATGGATGGCGAACCCGTCGAAATGTCCCGCGTCGGAGAATGCCTGTAGAGGAATTGACTGTGCTTGACTGCGCCCATATTGGGCGACCATCAAGGTCATCGCCCCGGGCTGTGACTGTTGAAGCGGCAGATTCACCTCCACTTCGTTCGGTTTCAGCGCCTTCCACTCGGCCTGCAGCTCTTTGCCGGCGGCGTCTCTCAGCATGATGCGGTCGAGACAACTGACGCTGTCGGCCTGAAGGTGAACAGTATTCTGACGGCCGACGATCAGTGCTGCTTCGTCTCCGGCGACGAGCGCCCAAGCCTTTGTCCGCGAATTCATCAGGTGGAAACTGGGTCCTTCGTAAGGCTCAAATCCCCAATATCCCCGCAACTTCGCCTCCGCAGCCTGCCCCAGAGCGCTGGATTCCATTCCAGAGGTATCGACGACATAACCGCCCTGCGCTGCATCGGCATGGGCCGGCAATCTGATGGTTTTACCGTCGTTCCCGGTCAAAGTCAGCGTCACGTCGTGTGCATAGTCTGTCGAAAAAACCAGAGGCGCTCCCTCGACCGGCAAGACGAGCGCTGTCCGATTGGCGCAGTAAATTTCTTTGGGATCCACCGCATGCAGCGGCGGTAACTGTGTTTGCTCCACCGCCGGCAGCGCTACCACCAACACCGACTTTGGATTGTAAAACGAAGGCGCCGTGTTGAGAGTCAGCGCCAGCTTATCCTCCCGTGGTGAGGTTAGCGCCGGAATGTACTGATACTGCGCCGTGCGAAACGAATCCATTATGCGAGCGATGTCCAGTACCGATGCGACATACGGACTGTAGTAACCGTACCCGAGCTGCGGGGTGAAGCTCGCCTCCATAGCCAAATCGCTACCGGGACCCGAGGTCAGCGCCTGGACAATCGATGTGCTGTGTCCATCATTTAGAATCAGGCTCTCCTCGCCTTGCATCAGACATGGAGCTTGCAGGGCGGCGATCCTATCCAAGCACTTTTCGTCCACTTTGATCGCCAAGCTCCGCGCAAGTAGCGGAGCGGCCTCCTTTAGCTTGGACGGATCCGCGTCATTTAAGAGACGAATGGCCGAGAGATAACGCTCCAATCGGGAGCGATCGAGCGCCGCCTGATTCAGATCCTGCGATGTGCGCACGAATGCACCGGGGCGCCCACGCACTGCGCCGACGAGCGTACTAAAATCACCGCGGGTCGCAGGCGCGAGGAATACCAGCACCTGCTCCGCACCCTTCGGCACAGTGACAGTGAACCCGTCACGCCCACATTGGCCGCTCCATGTTTTACAGGGAAAGAACCAACTCTCAGGCGGCGGATTGGTTGAGCCACTCAAGAACGCAGTAACCAACAGGTATTGTGCGGACTGATTCGCCGGCAGATCCGCCCTGATCCACAATCGGTCGCCCGCAACAAGGTTTGGCACTTCGGAAACCGGCAGGGTCTTGCCTTCGCGGGTGACTTTTACCTCAAGGGTAGGGCCGGCAAGGTCAAACGGCGCGGGACCGGCATTGGCCACCACAGCGAGAATACTGAACAGGAACCCAGCGCGAAATGCCAACAACATAACGATTATTTAACCCTTCATGGCCGATGCAACGACCGATGCATCCGAAATTTAGATCGCCGAATCCCTATGAAGTTCGCTCCGATCGGCGACCAGGCGGTGCCGCCCCCAACCCGTTCGATCAAGTTGTCGTCCAAGTATTACCGGGGTGCCCTGCGAGACTTGCGATCCGTCGTGAACTTTTGTCTTACGTGCCCTCTAGAGGCCAACCGCGCCTTTGCGGAACGCCCTTTGCTCTTTCGCGACACATTAGCGCCCCCAAAGGGATCATCGTTCACAATCTTAGGCAACGACTTCGCGGCCGCTAGGAATTTTAGCCACGCATCGGACTGGGGAGCTGATGTCAATATCGCGTACAGCTGAGCGAGCGTTGCCGATGTGCCAAGCTTTACCATCGCGGGCGCGATTTTTTTGAGCGGAAATCCCAGACTCTGGAGCCAAGATAAGAACGCCATACCGCAACCGGTGCTTGTCGCATTTTGATCGGTATTATCCGTCCTGTTGACGAAGTCGGGCATTCCTTTCTGTGCCCACGTCGGTGCGGTTGCGAAATCCGCGAGTGCGTTGTTGCCGACTATGGCAGCACACCAACGAGAAAGTGCCTCGCCGGTGTTTTGGCCGCACAGATTTCCGTCCATCGAACATTCGCTCAGTTCCGCCTCAAATAGTGCCGATACACGCGCAGCGTTTCCGTAAGACGCACAGACCTCAATGGCCCCGCCGTTCGTGTAATTGCACGCGTCGTGGTCTGCGCCGCCCGTGCCGTCGGTTTGGCCGCCCAACGCGAACACAATTACGCTGACGGGATCTCCCGGCACGCCGAATATGGCGTTATTGGCCGCAACGACACGGTCGGCGTCGGCAAGCAACTCTTTCGCATTTTGCAGGGCCGCGTCGCCTAGTGAAGGATCCACATATACTGTCACCGTGGCAACCGGGCTGGTGCCTACATATTGCGATGTGCCTTTGTAACTCGGCCATTGTGGCACCGGAATAGAGCGACGAATTGGGTGACTCATTGATTGTCCTCCTGAAAGCTTTCCGGGTATGCGCGAGCGCAAACGACTGGATTGAGTTGCTGCGAATCCCTTCGTGTCGATGATAGGACTTTGAGGCAATTAATCATATGTTTGATGTCGCGACGCGCTGTCATTGAGTTGATATATTTCAGTCGAAAGACTGTCGTCGGACCGTTATATTCAAATTGTCAGGTACCCGTTGTCGGTGCATTTCTTACGTGGTCACGTTCGGCGACCCGTTCTCGGTCAATTATTCACCGACCGACTCAGAACACACATGTCATGACAGGTTCTTCACGCGCAAGACAGCTGCAAAGGAGTTCCCTTATGTCGGAGCAACTTCAAGAATCCCTTGCGGAGTGCATTACCAAGCACATCGAGCTTATCATCGGTTCGGAGCAGGCGGCGAACCGGCGCCGGTCCCGTAGCGAGACAATTTATGAATTTGTCGGGAACTCTATTGGCACGTTGAACTTCGTTGCCCTTCAGTTGATTGGCGTGGTCCTCTGGGTGGTGATCAACGCAGGCCTAATTCCGCCAGTCCGCCCCCTCGATCCTTTCCCGTTCCCCATTCTGAACCACATCATTGCGTTGGAGGCCGTGCTAATGACCGCATTCGCGCTGATGAAGCAAAATCGCATGAGCAAACTTGTAGACCGGCGCGCGCATCAACCAACGCAAATCGCAACGATACTCACTCTCGCTTCCAACGCAGCAAGGAGTTTCCCATCGCTATAGTGGATAATTAGACAAATGGTGCTAAGACCCGGAGGACGAAAGTGATATCGGCGACCGGCGGGGATTGGACAGCGGAGCTTGTGGCACGGCTTGCCAGAGTATTACCCGAGCCGGAAGTGCTGCTCGACATGCCGCTCATCGCGGAAATCCGAGAGCTCAAGGCTGCGCGGCGGGCCGTTGTCGTTGCACACAACTACCAGGTTCCGGCCATTACCGCGGGCGTCGCCGACTTCACCGGGGACTCGCTTGCGATGGCTCGTTTCGCGGCGCATACGGACGCCGAGACGATCGTTGTGTGCGGTGTTCGCTTCATGGCGGAAACCGCCAAGCTCCTGAGTCCGTCCCGTACGGTTCTTCTGCCAGCGCCCGAAGCCGGCTGCTCGCTGGCTGAGTCGATTACGGTGGCGGACGTACGGGCGCTGCGCGACCGTTACCCTGGAGTCCCGATCGTCGCGTACGTGAACACGACGGCTGCGGTAAAGGCCGAGGTCGATGTTTGCTGCACGTCCGGGAATGCGGTCGCGGTCGTCAAGTCTCTTGGCAGTCCGCGGGTAATCATGCTCCCAGACCGGTTCCTCGCCAGCTTCGTCGCCAAGCGGGTCGACTGCGAAATCATTCCATGGTCCGGGTCATGCGAAGTTCATGACCGGTTCTCGGCCGCCGACATCACTCAGTACCGCGGCACGGATGTTCGCGTGCTTGCGCACCCTGAATGCCCGCCGGACGTGCAGGCCGCGGCCGACTTCGTCGGCTCGACCGCCGCAATGATTGAATACCTGGATGCGATGCCGACGGGTCGCGTGCTGCTACTGACCGAGTGCTCGATGGCGGACAACGTGCTGCTCGCGCATCCCGACATCCGGTTCGAGCGCCCTTGCAACCTGTGCCGGCACATGAAGTTGGTGACCCTGGAGAAGATCAGAAACTCGCTGCGCGAAGGCGGGTGCGTTATCGAGATGGATCCCAAGATCGCAGAGCGTGCCCGACGACCCCTGCAGCGCATGGTCGAGCTGTGATGGAAAGCGGCACGGCGCCGGACGGCACCATTGATTCGGACGTCCTCGTCATCGGCGCCGGAGTCGCCGGCTTATGCGCCGCGCTCGCGGCCACGCCGAGGCGGGTGATTCTCCTCTGCCCCGACGAACCCGTCCGCGCATCGTCGAGCGCGCTGGCGCAGGGAGGTATCGCGGCTCCGGTAGGGCCCGGCGACTCCATCGAGAGCCATGTCGGCGACACCCTCGACGCCGCCTGCCATTCCGCAGACCCCGAAACGGTCAGACGGGTAGTCGGTGGCGCGATCGAGGCGATCGCGTTCCTCGAGACCTCGGGCGTCGCCTTTGACCGGGATGGAGCCGGCAGGAGTCTGCATCTGGAAGCAGGGCACCATTACGCGCGTGTCGCCCACGCCGCCGGCGACAGAAGTGGCGAGGCCATCGTGACAGCACTGTGGCAGCGCATGCAGAGCGCACCCCACATTGAGCTCCGAATCGGCTGGCGCGCCACCGAGCTTCTGGTTGCCGCATCGGGCGAGGCGGCAGGCGCGCTGGTCGTCGATCCTCACGGTCGCCCACGTGTAATCCACGCGTGCGCCACCGTGCTCGCTACCGGAGGTCTCGGCGGTCTCTTTAGATGCACGACCAACGGCGAGCATGCGACGGGCGATGGACTCGCGATGGCACTGGCAATCGGCGCCCGCACCGCGGCGCTCGAGTTCATCCAGTTTCATCCGACGGCGCTCAGGGTCGATGCCGATCCGCTGCCGCTTCTCACCGAGGCGCTGCGCGGAGCGGGCGCACAATTGGTGACGGGCAGCGGAGTTCCTGTAATGGCGGGTCGCCACGTGTTCGGCGACCTCGCTCCACGGGACGTAGTCGCGCGCGCCGTGTGGGAGCACGCTCAGGCCGGCGAAAACGTGCTCCTCGATGCGACCGCGGTATTCCGGTCCACCCAAGGAGCGGCGTTCCCGGGCGCGCGCGCCATGGCACAGCGCTTTGGGCTCGATCCCGCCCTCAACCCGCTGCCGGTGTCGGCGGCTGCCCACTACCACATGGGCGGGGTGCTCGTGGATACCGCGGGGCGTACGAGCATTCCGGGCCTGTCGGCCTGCGGCGAGGTGGCGTATACCGGCTTGCACGGCGCGAACCGCCTCGCCAGCAATTCACTGCTGGAGGCCGTCGTGTGCGGACAAGTGGTCGGCAAGGCGATCGCGGCGCGCCGCTCGCGCCTCCGCCGGGTCGTTCAGCCCCAAGAGGGCGACACATCCACGGCAACCAGCATTGCCGCACGCTGGGACCACATGCGGGATCGCCTATGGCAAGCGATGGGACCCGTGCGGGATGCGTGCACGCTCGAGTCTGCACTGACTGCGACCGCCGCTGAGCGCGACTCCCTTGAGCTCGGCTCCAGAATCCTGCGCAACCGCTACGGCCTCGCGATCGAAATGCTCACGGCGGCGCTGGCGCGTGAGGAGAGCCGCGGCGCGCACTGGCGCGCGGATTTTCCGCAGCGGGATGCGCGACGCGACGGGCCGCGCGCAGTGTATTCACGGTACCCGGCGCCGACGGTTGCCGCGACCCATGATACGTATCAGCGAGAGCCACGTCGTGTGCACGCGATCAATCATTAGGTGCGCACACTGCGGCCTCCATGGCCTATGCATCGGAAAGTCCGGACACGAAGATGTGTCGCTGGTGGACAAACTGCATGTCCGCCAGGGCACGCTGGCTAGTGGTGAGGTGCTGTTTTGGTCCGGACAGAGAAGCGCGGCCTTCTATGCGTTGCGAAGTGGTTGCGTCAAGGACGTCGCGATGAGGCCGAACGGCACGGAGTCCATCGTCCACTTCTCGCTGCCGGGCGAGGTCCTCGGCCTCGGCTCACTGGCGACTTCCCGGGCGGAGACTACCGCGATTGCGGTCCAGAGCGCCCGGTACTGCCGGGTACCGGCGGCAGCTGTGCATAAGCTCGCTGAAAAGATGCCGGACGTAGGACGCGAGCTGGTTCGCTTGCTGGCGACGAAGGTGATGGCGACGCAGCAGCTAGTCGCCTCCGTGCTCGATCGGGATGCACTCGCTCGCGTCGCCGGATGCGTGCTTGATATTTCCAGCCGGATGCAGCGTTCCGGTCTCGATGGGTCACGGTTCCGTCTCGGCCTCAGCCGCAGCGACCTTGCCAGCTACCTCGGCGTAACGCTCGAAACGGTGAGTCGGTGCCTTGCGGAACTGCACCGGCGGCGGCTGATCGAGGTTCATGCCAAGGATCTGCGGCTGCTGCGGCCGGCAGATCTGAAGCAGCTCTTCGGCTAATCCCCGCGCAGCCATCCACGCGACGTACACGATGAGCGGTCAAACCGCTGCGGCCGCGCTCAGGCCGGCGCTTCACGTGGCATCGGCGAATGAGTCTATAGTATTGCGCGCATCGGTGAGCAAGCGCTCCAGCAGCTCGGCCACGCTGCGGATCTCCGTTCCGACCGGCAGCGATTCGCTGCTACGGAAGATACAGGGCCATTTTCGATGCTGCCGCGCAGTGCTTCGCCACCGCACCGGCGATGCGATGACCAGAGATGCCGAGCCCCTCCACCCTGAATGACGGGCAAGAGCCTGCGTCCCCGGATCCGGAGCCGGGGAAACGGCGTGTTGATCATTCGGTCGACTCCAGGCAACGGGCGTTCGCGATTACAGTACACACCATACTCCTCATCCGGACCCCGAAATTGCGCTATATCAATTTCCGCGCTCGCCGGGT
>OBLU010000584.1_pt1 | contig 34287 bp, 32 predicted proteins | sample 1518681 | NCBI WGS metagenome assembly OBLU01 (sample SAMEA3539304, study PRJEB22396) | soil metagenome | biome: tundra; feature: field; material: soil | place: USA | collected 2010-05 | depth 0.15 m
CTTCCGATCTATCATCGGCATCTCCGTCGACGACGTTGCCTCGCACGAGAGGTGGAAGGCCGACATCGCCGAGACCCAGGGCACCGCGCTCAATTTCCCGTTGATTGGCGACGAAGGTCGCAAGGTTGCTGACCTCTATGACATGGTGCATCCCAACGCGAACGACACGCTCACCGTGCGCAGCGTTTTCATTGTGGGACCCGACAAGAAAGTGAAGCTGACGTTGACTTATCCCGCGTCGACCGGGCGCAATATTGACGAGATCATTCGCGTGCTGGATTCGCTGCAGCTCACGGCGAATTACTCGGTGGCCACGCCCGTCAACTGGGTCGACGGCGACGACGTCATTATTGTCAACTCCATCAGCGACGAGGACGCCGTGACCAAGTTTCCCAAGGGCTTTAAGAAGGTCAAGGACTACTTGCGCCTCACCCCGCAGCCGAACAAGTAACGTTCAACGGCACATCGAGCGGTCGCCTAAGCGCGGCCGCTCGATGCTTTCGCACCTGGTTGCCTAGAGCGGCCGGGCCAGCATTTCTTCTAGCGCGGCTCGCAACTCGCGTTTGAGGACCTTGCCCTGGGGATTACGCGGTAGCGCGTCGGAACGGAAGAAGATTCGTGTCGGCACCGAGAATTTGGCGATGCGCGAAGCAACGTGTCGAGCCACCTCTTCGGCCTCGATGACCCGACCGGGCCTCAGTACGATGACGGCCGCCACTTCCTCTCCCAGTACGTGATGGGGAATTCCCACCACGGCGCAGTCGGCCACGTCGGGCAGTTCGAAAATCACGGCCTCCACGATGACCGAGTAGACATTCTCGCCGCCGCGAATGATCATGTCCTTGGCGCGGTCGACAATGTAGATGTAGCCCTCGTCGTCAATGCGCGCGATGTCGCCACTGTGCAGCCAACCCTTGGTGAAAGTCTTCTCGGTCGCTTCGGGCTTTTTCCAGTAACCGCGCACGACGTTAGGCCCCTTGATCCACAATTCGCCCAATACTTCGGGCCCACGGGGCAGATCCGCTGTCGGCTCGTCACCTTCGAAACCCTCGGGCACGATCGCCACTTCGTTGACCGGCAGGGCTGAACCGCAGCTCTCCGGTCGAGCAACGTAGTCGGGCCCGATGTTCAACGAAACCGCGGCTGACGTCTCGGTAAGTCCGTAGCCGTTACCCGGTCGACCGAGGGAGAAAGCGGTCCGAATGCGCTTGACCAGTTCGGGCGGCGCCGGGGCGCCGCCGTAGGAGACGCTGCGGATGCTCGAGGTGTCGTAGTCCTTGAAGTTGGGGTGATCGAGTATTTGCATGGCGATGGTCGGCACGCCGCCTATATGGGTGAGGCGCTCCGAGCCAATCAGTTCGAGGGCTTGACGGGCATCAAAGTGGTGGGACATGACTAACTTGCCGCCGGCGGCGGTGTTGGGGATCATGACGGACAGACACCCGGTGGCGTGAAAGAGCGGCACGTTGAGTAGAAAGGCGCTGGGGAACGTCTCTTCGCCGTCGGCGGTTTCGCTCGGAAAGCGCAGCGAATGGCGCTGGGCCGCGTAAAACAGGTTCATTACGTTGGTGATGGCGTTGCGATGGGTACCCACTGCCCCCTTCGGTCGACCGGTGGTTCCCGAGGTGTAGAACATCGTGGCGTCGTCGTCGGTGTCGATGGGGACTTCGGGTGGCGTGGCCGACGGATCAACGTCACCGAGCAGGTCGTCGTAGCTGGTGACAAGTATGCGCGAATGCGATTCGCCGAGCCGGGTGGTTCGGGTGACGTCATCGCTGATGACGATGACCGTCCTAAGATCCTCCAGTTCGTCGAGTCGTGGTCGAAGGCGTTCGAGACGTTCTTCGTCGATAATCACGACTGATGTACCGGAGTCGGCCAATCCGTAGGCCAATTCATCGCTCGACCACCAGGCGTTGAGTGGCACGACCACGGCGCCGCAAACCATGGCCCCCCAGAAGGTGGTTACCCATTGGGGCAGGTTGCGCCCCACGATGGCCACGCGGTCGCCCTTGGTGATGCCGAGCTCGACCAAGCGTTGGGCGAAGGTCGCGGCAATTCGGTAGTGCTCTTCGAAAGTGAATCGCTGGCCTTCGTAGACCAGGAACTCCTTGGTGGCGTGGTTCAGCGATAGGTCGAGAATCTGGCGCAAGTTGACGGGGGCGTGTTTCCATATTTTCATCTCGACGCCGTTGATGGTGGCCCGGTCGACCTCAAACGTCTGCCCGCGCGCGGTCATCTGGATGTCGGCTTGGAGTAGTGAAATGGTGGATTCGCTCATGGCTGGATCTCGGTGGGACCGGCAGCGGAACGAAAGAGGTTCGCCCGATAGAACTTAAGCTCGGCAATGGACTCTTTGATATCGTCCAGGGCCCGATGGGCGCTTTCCTTCTCGGGCAAAGTAGCTAGGACGTCGGGATACCAGCGGCGAGCTAGTTCTTTAAAGGTCGACACGTCAACGTTGCGGTAATGGAAGAAGGCCTCCAGGGTGGGCATGTAGTCCTGAAGGAACCGCCGGTCGGTACCAATGGAGTTGCCGCAGAGGGGCACGGTGCGCGCTTCGGTGATGTGTATCTTCAGGAAGTTGAGGGTGGCCGTTTCGGCGTCGGGGACGGAAACGGTTGACGATTGAATTAATCCCAGCAGCCCAGACTTCGTGTGCATCTCGGTGACGAAGTCGCCCATCTGGATAAGTTGCTCGGACGACGCGTGTATGACCAGGTCGGGCCCTTCGCCCACCACGTTGAGATCGTCGTCAGTCACGATGGTGGCGATTTCCACGATGACGTGGCGTTCAGGTTCGAGGCCCGTCATCTCTAAATCCATCCACACCAGCACGCTGGAACACTAGTAAATTGGTTTCAATCTTTGGTGGAGACCGGACCGGTAGCCTTCGGGTTATGGAAATTCTGGCCAAAGTACTCCATGACGGCGCCGTGCTTCCGAGCTACGCCAACCAGGGCGATGCGGGCTGTGATCTCGTGGCGGCGGAAACCTGCACCCTTAAAGCTGGCGGCGGCCGAGCACTCGTGGGCACCGGCCTCAGCATCGCCATTCCCGAAGGTCACGCCGGTCTGGTGCTGCCACGCAGCGGCCTCGCCACCAAGCACGGCGTCACCTGCATCAACTCGCCCGGTCTCATCGACGCCGGTTATCGGGGCGAACTGAAGGTGGCGATGGTGAATCTCGATCCCGATCATGATTACGTGGTGAACGTGGGTGACCGGATAGCCCAACTGGTGATCGCTCCGGTGACCTCTGCTCACTTCAGCGTCGTAGACGACCTGCCGCTGGCGACGCGCGGCGAGGGCGGATTTGGCAGTACTGGGCGATGACCCAGTTTCTCGATCCACTCGACAGTGCTTTCGTGCTGCTGGAGGTGGCCGGTTCGGCGATGAATATTGGGGCGGTGATTGAACTGGACTCCGGTGTTGTCGAGGAACCCGAGCGGCGTTTTGAACTCATTCGAGACAATATTGCCACTCGGATCCACGAAATTCCTATTTTCACCCAACGCATCGTGCGAGCACCCTTTGACATGACCTGGCCAATTTTGGTACCGGATGAGAAGTTTGACCTTGACCGTCACGTGGTGCGCGTAGCCTTGCCGTCGCCCGGAACCTCGGCCCAATTCGACGCGTTGGTGTCGGACTTTTTTTCGCGAGCCTTGATACCGAATCGTCCCTTATGGCAGTTACTGGTAATCGAGGGACTTGAAGATGGCGGGGCCGCCCTGGCGCTCAAGGTGCACCACGCGCTCGCTGACGGCGTTTCCGGCGCCGAAGCCTTCGCCAATCTCTTCGATATTTCCCCGGAGGTTCGTGCTCCGACGCCCTTCGTGGAGCCCGAAGAGGACGGCCCACCCGCCGTCACCAGCTCCATGGGTCTGCTACGTCAGGGCCTCGACAAGATTCGCCGCCGTCCTCAGTTGATCGTAGAAAGCGTCGGTTCTTGGGTCGCTCGTCTCTACGAGACGGTTCGCGCCATCGTGAAGGTCGCCGTCGTCCACGGGCGCAGGCAGTCGAATCCCGAGCAACCTTCCATTTTCGAGGCCCGACGGACCTCGCTCAACGGCGCCGCCGGTGTGGAGAAGGATTTTCATCGCTTTCGCGTCCCGCTGACGGACGTCAAGCACGCCGCCAAGAGTCGGGGGGCCTCCGTCACGGACTTTGTGGTCTCGACATCGAGCGGGGCCCTGCGGCGTCTGTTGGATGATCGCGGCGAAGTCCTGCGCAAGGATCTCATTGCCTTCGTTCCCATCAACGTTCGCGAGCACGGTGATTCGTCAGAACTCGGAAATCAGATATCGGGCATGCTCGTGCGAATGCACACTGACATTATCGATCCCCAAGAGCGGTTGGATGCGATCGCTAAGGACTCCACGGCAACGGTGGGCCCCCAGCGTATTAAGAACGCGAAAGTATTGCAGAATATCCCTCGTGTGCTCGGTCCCATGGCGCTTTCTTTCGGTGGCAAGATCATCTCGGGCTTCGAACTCATAAACCGGATGCCACCCATCGCCAACCTCATGGTGTCTTCGGTGCCCGGCCCGCCGATCCCCCTTTGGCTCAGTGGTTACCGAGTGGTTTCGGCCGCTCCCGTGGGGCCTCTGATCGGTAGTTTTTCTCTCAACATCACGGTCCTGGGCTTTGGGGAGTATTTGGAGTTTGGACTGCTGGGCTGTGCCGAACAGATGCCGGATCTCGTCACGCTGCGCGACTATATTTACGAAGAGGCGCTCAGCCTCATTTCCTCGGCGGCCAGCTAATTCATGGCGATCTCCCCGTGGGGATGGATTCTTGGTTTGAAATTCAATTGGTCGAATGAAGCGCGTGGGCTACAATGAACCTAACGCGGACGTAGCTCAGTTGGTAGAGCGCGACCTTGCCAAGGTCGAGGTCGCCGGTTCGAGCCCGGTCGTCCGCTCCATTACTTTATCGCTCGTCTAGGGCCAAGCCGTCATCATTCGCGAGGTTGGCCGCCAACGTCGAGCCGGCAACGCCTACCGATCGGAGTGGTGTTGATTGCGAAGCCTGGTGGCTTCAGCAATCGACTCGACGTCGGAACCACCGCGTAGGAGTTCGTCACATTCGAGCGCCGCCTCGTCGATTCCTTCCGGCTCCACAAAGGGCGGTTGAGCCAGGAATACGTCCACTGGATCCGCAGGGTCTGGTGGCTCTTCGACACCTTCTCCCTTGTGACGCCGCATGGCGACGACTGTACAACTACGCGACACCAGCGCCGGGAGGAATCACTCGGCGAGGCGGTGTCGAGTGAGCGACAGGTCTGTCCTACCGAGTGGCCGGGTCGAGCAGTGCGGTGCGCGCCAGTCCTTCCACGTCGCCAAAGTCGAGAACGACGTCGACGTTCTCGTCGAAACTCGGTTGAGGGCTAAACACGATCAGACGTTGGGCGTCAAAGAGCGCGGCCTGTCCGTCGGTAATGGTGGCGGCCTGCGCCAACGATGCGCCATCGACATCGGCATCGTCAGAAAGCTCCGCAATGAAGGCGGTGAAGGAACCGCTGCCATCTACTTGGTCGGCGGTGAAGCTCAGGCAACCCGCGACGGGCAGATAGGAACCAGACGCAGTGAGCGAGAACAAAGTCGCGGCCAACTGGTCCTGGCTAATGGGATTGGCGACCACTTTGCCCGAGCCGTCCAACGCGTCGGCCAAGCCGGCGGCAAGTTGGGCAAGATTGGTCGTGGGGTCATATTCGATCCGGTTATCGCCCAACGTCGGAGCGTTGTAACGGCCTCGGGTCCTGGTGTCACGGAATACGAGAATCTCGACAAAACCGACCCCGTAAGTCGTTGTCACCTCCACCATGCGACACTGCGAGATATCTGCGACGCGATTCATCGCTTCTCGAGCGACGTGGTAGCGATTCATCGCGTCACCATCCGCCACGTCAGCGAACCGATTGCCAATTGAGTCGAGATCGACCCCAAGCGAACGGGCGACGAACAAAGTGGCTTTGAGCCAGGAGTCCCACGGCACGTCGTCAATTCCAGGCAAAAGGGCGAATCCGTCGAACGCGTCGTACGTCAGTCCCAACGACGACTGTCGACGTGCCTGCAACGTGCGACGCATCGCGAAGAGACGCAACGTGTCCGACTCTTCGACACCGAGACCACGGCGAAATTGATCGCAGCCGTCATCGCCTTCGGCGATGACGGCTCGCACAATGCCCGTGACCACGTCGTCATTGGCATCGACGCGGAATCGGATGAATTCGCCGGCGCCGATCTCGTACGGGTGGGCGGCGAGTTGATCCCGTGACGCCGTGATGCGATCGCTGGAGCTCACGACAATACGTCCACGAACTCGACGGAACTGCTTCTCAATGCCGGCGGGGCGATCACCTTGGCGGCAGACTCCGCTTCGACGAAAGCACTGAGCAGCGACCAGGAAGCGGCGGCCATGAAGTCACGCGTACGCTTAAATGAGTGGTTCGGGGCAGTCAACACACCAGGTACTGTACGACGTGGCCGCGGGTAGAATTGAACCCGGTTTACTTTGTCGTCAGTAGGGTGAAGCAATGACGGCAGAAGGCCGCGAAAAATACGGACCCTCTACGACGCCGCCGAGGAAAACGAGTGGACCGGTCTAAATAGCAGCCCGCGTGCTCGAGTTGCCTACGAAGTGCACCGACGATTTCTTCGTTAATACATCAAATCGGGCGACCGAGTGTTGGAAGTGGGCGCCGGACCCGGTTCCTTGAGCACGAAGTGGCCGCCTGCACGGGACCGCGTGTGCTCGACGGTGCAACACGTTTACCCTTTGCCGCCCAGCTCCGTTAACCCGACCTATTGGCCCGTCGTTCTGGCGGGGCTCTGTCAATGAGCTTTAAGCGCGGGGGACGAACAACTTGATGCACGATCTTGCCAGTGAGCCGGATTCGCAAAACTATCTCGCCAAGTGTTCGGTGTACCCGAAGAATCCGCGCCGCTCAAGGCATTGATGTCGGCGAGCGAGAACCTGACCAGTCCGGGCAAGGTGAACCAGTCGCCGGGTGGCGCCAAGATGCGGTGCCAATCGCTCCTCGACGTCACTGGACCGACACTAAAAGTCCGTCTTCTTCCGGGTTATGAAGTATTGCGAGAACGCGTTCAATAAGTTGCACCAGTTCGGGTATTCAGCAAGACCCACAGAAACGGGTTACCGGAGGCGGCAGAAGAAAAAGGGGGGGCTTGTGAATCAAGTTCGTACATTGAAGTGGCTCCGAGTGGTGGTGGCGTTTTGCGCCTTGAGTTCGGTGGGATTAGTAGCGGTGTCGTCGTCAGCCGGCGCCGCGAGTTCTCCGGTTTTCGTCTATCAACCGTCTCACGCTGGCGGCACTCTTCACCTGGTCGCCACTGGAGCCGGCGGCACGCTTGACCCCCAGGTCAACTACACCCTGCAGTACTGGCAGTTGTACCAGGCGACGTACGACGGACTAGTGGCTTTCGAGAAAGTAGGCGGCAAAGACTCGTTCAATGTTGTACCGGACCTCGCCACGAAATTGCCCACCGTCAGCAATGGTGGCAAGACCTACACCTTTACGCTTCGTTCCGGCATTAAGTTCTCGAACGGTCAGACGGTCACGGTGAAGGACGTGCAAGCAAGCTTTCAGCGACTCTTCAAGGTATCCAACCCCAACGCTGGTTCCTGGTACAACGACATCGTGGGCGGACCGGCCTGCGTGACGACGCCTAAGACGTGCACCTTGAGCGGTGGCGTCGTGGTCAACGCGGCCAGCAGTTCAGTGGTGATCAATCTGATTGCGCCGGACTCGGAGTTCCTCGACCAGTTGGCGGTGCCCTTCGGATCCATAATTCCCGCCAGCACTCCGGCGACCGACCAGGGCGATACGCCGATTCCCGGCACCGGAGCCTACGAGTTCAAGTCGTACAATCCGAACTCGGCGCTAGTGATGGTGAAGAATCCCTACTTCAAGGTATGGTCCGCGGCCGCTCAGCCCGAGGGGTACCCCAAAGAGATTGAAGAGACCTTCGGACAGCCTGTTGAATCTGAAGTGACGGCCGTGGAGAACAACCAGGCCGACTGGATCTTCGATCCAATCCCGGCCGGCCGACTCTCGGAAATATCAACGAAGTACGCCTCGCAGGTACACGTGCACACGCTGACCGCCGACTGGTACGCGCCGCTCAACGTCAACATCGCGCCCTTTAATAACTTGAAGGCCCGCCAGGCGATCAACTACGCCATTAACAAGAACTCGACCGTCTCGTTGTACGGCGGCAAAGAATTGGGGGTACCTACCTGCACGATTCTTCCTCCCAGCTCTCCCGGTTACAACTCGTACTGCGCCTAAAAGGCACCAAGAGCGCCACCTACACCGGTCCGGATCTGGCCAAGGCAAAGGCACTGGTGACGGCTTCGGGCACGGCCGGTGACAAGGTCGCGGTAGTGGCTCAGAACGACCCGGTCGACGAAGTGGTAGGTGAGTACATTCAGAGCGTTCTCAATTCCATTGACTACAAGGCATCGATTAAGCCGTTGTCACAGAACATTCAGTTCAACTACATCCAGAACACCAACAACAAAGTCCAGATAAGTGTGACCCAGTGGTACCAGGACTACCCGGCGGCGTCGGACTTCCTCAAGGTCCTTTTGGGTTGCGCGAACTTCCACAAGGGTTCGGACAACAGCATCAACATTGCCGGTCTGTGCGACAAGTCCCTAGACGCGAAAATGGCCACGGCCGAAACGCTGGAACTGACCAACCAAACCGCGGCGAACAAGTTGTGGGGTCAGATTGCCGAGCAGCTCATGACGACGGAAGCGCCGTGGGTTCCCTTGTTCAATCCGAAACTGCTGGACTTCACCAGCGCCAACGTGGGCAACTACCAGTTTTCGCTCCAGTTCTACATGTACGTGGACCAGCTTTGGCTGAAGTAAATAGTGTCGGCCTCTCACTCGAAACATCGGCATTATTAGGCGCTACGACGATCGCCAGGGGCTCTGAAAGCCCCTGGCGATCGTCGCTTCGCCAACTGCGACGAAATCGCCCCGCCATGATTGCGCTCGGCGTGTTGATCTTCATGGTGACCGTCTGCCTGCTGGCACCGGTCTACGCCCACGACATCGCCCACGTGAACGCATTTAGCTCAAACTTGCAAGGCCGAATTCGGCTGCACGGAAAGACGATCAGCGTCTTGCAGGCCAACAAGAAGGGGCTCGGACTGGGCGTCACGCCCATCGGACCCACTTGGGATTTCTCCACGTATTTCTTGGGCGCCGACGCGCAGGGCCGCGACGTCTTTGCCCGATTGCTCTACGGCGGGCGCATTAGTCTGATGATGGCCACCGTATCGGCCATCATCTGTTGCGTGGTCGCGACCGTCATGGGCATGACGGCCGGCTATTTCGGGGGCGCCGTCGACTGGGTGGTGTCGCGACTCTTCGACATCATTTGGGCCTTTCCCATTTACCTGCTGGCCATCTCGCTTTCCGTAATTCTCCTGACCAGCGGGATCGACCTTGGCATTGTCCACATTGGGGCCGGTTCGCTGCTTATCCCGATTCTCATTATCGCTTCGGTCTTTGTGCCCTACGTGGGCCGGCCCATCCGCGGCATTGTCTTTTCACTCAAGGAGCGTGAGTTCATCCTGGCGGCGATTGGCTCGGGTGCCTCGGACTGGCACATTTTGCGCAAGGAAATATTCCCGAACGTGGCGCCGAGCGTGATCGTGTTTTTTCCGCTGATGGTCGCGTTCAACATGCTGACCGAGTCGGCGCTCTCCTTTCTCTCTATTGGCGTCCAGCCGCCCAACGCCAGCTGGGGAACGATCATCAATAATGGACTCGACCTGTTGTACACCCGGCCCTGGGTGGCGATGGCTCCCGGCATCTGCATCGTGATCACGGCCGGTGCCCTCAACGTCTTAGGCGATGGGGCCCGCGACGCCTTCGACCCGAAGGCCAAACTTCGGGGATCCATCTGATGCGTACCTACATCATTCGTCGGCTCGTCTCGGCGGTGTTGGTGCTCTTTTCCATCAGCGTGATGGTCTTTCTAATCTTCTTCGCCACGCCCGGCGTTAATCCCGCGGCCCGCATCGCCGGGCGCAGCGCCACGCCGCAAATTCTGGCCCAAGTGAGCAAGGAGTTCGGTCTTAATCGACCGCTGCTGATTCGTTATGGGTTGATGATGTACCACCTTTTCATCAAACAGGATCTGACGTCGTACGTGAACATTGGTGACAAGGTGGTGCCCCAAATAGCCGCGGCCGCGCCGGTGACCCTGTCGCTCATACTCGGAGCCGCGTTGATCTGGTTGGTCGTCGGGGTGCTCGGCGGACTGGTGGCCGCCGCCAATCGCGGCAAGTTCATTGACCCGCTGATTATGTTCTTTGGCATCGCGGCCGTCTCGGTGCCGGCCTACTGGCTGGGTGAAGTAGTCAATCTCTTCACCCAGAGCAAGTTTCACTCGTCCATTTTTTCCTGGGTACCGGCGTCGGGCTACGTGTCGCCGACCTCCAATCCCTGGCAGTGGGCCCTGCATCTGCTCTTTCCCTGGATTACCCTGGCCGCGCTTTACGCAGGCATTTACGCGCGCGTCCTGCGCGGCGAATTGATCAACGCCATGAACGAGGACTACGTGCGAACCGCCCGGGCCAAGGGTCTCTCGGAGCGGCGAATTCTGCTGCGTCACGCGCTGCGCTGCTCGCTCATTTCAATTGTCTCGCTGTTCGGGCTGGACTTCGGCGCGCTCATTGGCGGGGCCGCGCTGCTGGTCGAAGTCGTCTTTGGCCTGCCCGGTGTGGGACTCTTGACTTACAATTCGCTGCTCAACCTGGACTTGCCCGTCATTATGGGTTGCGTCATGTACGGAGCGTTCTTTGTCGTCCTGGCGAGCGCGGTCGTTGACGTTCTCTACGCCTACCTGGATCCGCGGGTGCGCATTGTCCGTTAATTTCACGCCCGCCAGCGAAGCCGTGCTCACCGTCGAGGACCTGAAGGTCTCGTTCGCGACCCGCCAGGGCGAGGTTAGGGCCGTCGATGGCCTTTCGCTCCAGGTCGGCCAGAAGGAGGTGGTCGGCATCGTCGGCGAGTCCGGATCGGGCAAGAGCGTGGCCATGTATTCCATGCTCGGGCTGGTGCGCGACGCCAACGCGTCAATTACGGGCAGCGTGCGCTTCGCCGGCAAAGAGATCCTGGGCCTCTCCGACCGTGACATGCAAAGCATCCGCGGCGGCGACATCGGCATGATTTTCCAAGACCCGATGACCGCGCTGACGCCCGTCTACACGGTGGGCTGGCAGATCGTCGAACAGATACGCGCGCACACCGAGATGACCAAAATGCAAGCAAAAGGACGGGCCATTGAACTGCTGGCCGAAGTTGGCATACCCGACCCCCGCACTCGCGTCAATCACTACCCCCACGAGTTTTCCGGTGGCATGCGCCAGCGGGTGGTGATCGCGATGGCCCTGTCGTGCAATCCCAAACTACTTATCGCCGACGAGCCCACGACGGCTCTAGACGTCACCACCCAGGCCCAGATCTTGAATTTGATGAGCAGATTGCAAGAGACCCATGGATCGTCAATTGTGATCATCACGCACGACATGGGCGTCATTGCAGAGATGGCTCATCGCGTGGTCGTCATGTACGCCGGTCGCCCGGCCGAGATCGGCCCGGAGATCGACGTGGTGCGATCGCCCCGCCACCCTTACACCTGGGGCCTGCTCGGCGCGGTTCCTCGAGCCGACACCCGCAGCAAACGACTTGCGACGATTCCTGGCAACGCCATTTCACCGCTGGACGTTCCCGTTGGCTGCCCCTTCGCTCCGCGCTGCGAGTATCGAATGGCGATCTGCGTGCAACGTCCCGTGATGAAGGGCACCAAAGAACATCAAGACGCCTGCTGGCTTAGCGACGAGCAGCGGCTGACGATTCGGTCCAAGGTCAATCGGGTTGCGCCGTGAGTGAGGAGATTCTCCTTCGCGCCACCGATGTCGTGAAGAGTTTCTCTTCTCGGGGCAAGAAGCTCGGAACCCGTTCGTTCGCTCAAGCGGTCAATGGTGTTTCTCTCGAGGTTCGCCGTGGCGAGACCTTGGGCATCGTCGGTGAATCGGGCTGTGGCAAGTCGACGCTCGCTCGGTGCTTGGTCCAACTGCTGCCCGTGACGTCGGGAACCGTCGAATTCAATGGCACGGTGTTGATGGACCTCAAGCGCCGCCAACTTCGCCCTCACCGACGTGACATGCAACTGGTCTTTCAGGATCCTTATGCCTCGCTCAACCCCCGTCGCACGGTGGGCGACATCGTGGCCGATCCCATGCGTATCAATAAGGTTGGTAGCGAATCCGAAATAATGGAGAGCGTTGAGCAACTTTTTGTCACCGTGGGTCTGGACGCTTCGTATTTGCGGCGCTATCCCCATGAATTCTCGGGTGGCCAGCGTCAACGAATTGGCCTTGCCCGCGCGCTCGCCCTGAACCCGCTGCTGGTCGTCGCGGACGAACCGGTCTCGGCGTTGGATGTCTCGGTGCAGGCCCAGGTCCTCAATCTGATGGCCGATCTCCAAGAGGAGTTCTCCTTAACGTACGTTTTCATTGCGCACGATTTGGGAGTAGTGCGTCACGTTTCGGACCGGGTCGGTGTCATGTACCTGGGCGAGATCGTGGAACTCGGCGATGCCGACGCTTTGTACGAGAGGCCCTTTCACCCCTACACCGAAGCACTTCTTTCGGTGGTGCCCGAACTGAACGACACCGACGCTCCGCGACGCGAACGAATCTTGATCTCCGGCGACGTACCGGACCCTTCCGACCGGCCGACGGGCTGTTGCTTTCATCCGCGTTGTCCGGTGGCCACGGAAAGGTGCATTACCGAAAAGCCCGAATTGGTCACCATAGCTCCGGGCCGACAGGTGGCCTGTCACCATCCGCGCAACCTCGGCACGCCGGTACGCCTTGATTCGGGAGTTTGACCGGGAGCGCCGAAGGAAACGCCCGGCCGATTCAACGGTGACGGGCAGAAAGTTTACGCAGTCAACTCATTGAAACCTTCCCGCCGACTTGCGCAGAAGCGGCCCATTATGCTTCGCGCAAGGAGGTGGTCATGGTTCATCCAGCACTCGAGCCCTACGTCCGTGCCGCCAAAGATAGGCCCGCGCCGCACCCCTCGACCATGAGCGCGCTCGAACGTAGGACTGCCTTGCGCGACGGGGCGCGAGCGATGCGAGGAGAACTGGAACCGGTAGCTGCCGTCGTTGACGGCGAGATTTCGTTGGAGGATCGCACGCTTGGCTCTCGAATGTACGTCCCGTTGCGCGATGAAGGCAAAGCGCTGGTGCTCTTCTTTCATGGCGGTGGTTTCATATTGGGCGACCTGGAAACGCACGACGCACTATGTCGACGGCTCAGTGCCGATACCGGGATGCGGTTCTTGGCGGTGGACTACCGATTGGCGCCGGAGCATCCGTTTCCGGCCAGCGTAAACGATGCCGTCGACGTCGTGCGACACGTGGCTAGCAATATCGCGAAGTACGCGAATCCTGACGCCGAACTGATTGTCATGGGCGATTCGGCCGGCGCCGCGCTGGTCGCGGTGGCGTCGGCCCTCACTCGACAGGAAAACTTAGGAATAGCGGCTCAAGTGTTGATTTATCCTACGCTGGGACCCGAGGTAGTGACGCAATCGTCGCATACCTACGCCACCGGATATCTACTTGAGGTCGAACACCTGCGCTACGACTACGCGCAGTATCTGGGCGAGTGGAGTGATCACACCGACCCGCGGGTCACTCCACTGATGTTTGACGATCTCTCCGGAGCTCCGCCGGCGATTGTGGTGGTGGCCCAGTGTGATCCGCTGCGCGACGAAGCAGTGGCGTACGCCGGTCTCTTAGAACACTTTGGAGTGAGGGTTGAACTTCTCGAGGCCGAGGACATGGTGCACGGCTTTTTGGACCTGGCCCCACTAGTCCCCGAAACGCTCAAAATAGTTGACGATCTGGCGACTCACATGCACCGCTACGTGGAGCACGCCTCGTCGTGAATGTGCTCTTCATTACGCTTGATCAGTTTCGCGGCGACTCGTACGGTGCGGCCGGTCATCCGCTCGTGCGCACGCCAACGTTAGACCGTATCGCTTACGAAGGTGTTCGTCTCGAGCGGCATTTTTCGCAGTCGGCGCCGTGCGCGCCGGGACGGGCGGCGCTCTATACGGGCACCTACCAGATGAATAATCGCGTGGTCGCCAACGGGACGCCCTTGCCGGCGGGACTGGACAACATTGCGCTGGTGGCCCGTCGAGGCGGTTTTGATCCAACGTTGTTCGGCTACACCGATCAAGGCCTAGATCCCTATCAAGCCGAGGGTTATGACGATCCCCGTTTGGATTACTACGACGGCATCTTGCCCGGCTTCTCCGTGGGCCTGTACCTGCCCGAGAGTCAAGCCGGGTGGGTTCAGCACCTGCGAGCCAAGGGCTACGAGGTAGCGAGGGATTGGATGTCGCTGCTCATAAGCGAACCTGAACGGCCGGCCGAGGATTCGCTCAGTGGATTTCTCACCACTCGATTCGTTGAGTGGCTGACGGATCAAGAGAGTGGGTGGTTCGCGCACCTCAGCTACTGGCGACCGCATCCACCGTACGCGGCGGCGGGGGAGTTCTCCAAAATGTACGACCCGGCGGACGTGGCTCTTCCGATCAGGCCAGTGGACCGGGAATATCGTCATCCCATTCACGAGTACTCATTGGGCGTGAGCGGTAGGGCCGCGCCGGCCAACGTCGACGACATGCGATTTATTCGCGCCCAGTACTACGGAATGATTAGTGAGATTGACTTTCAACTCGGACGGGTGGTCGACGCAATTGAATCGCGTGGAGAATGGCAGGACACCGTGGTGGTCGTTACGTCAGATCACGGTGAGCAGTTGGGCGATCACGGTCTTATTCAGAAGTTGGGCTTCTTTCCCGAGAGTTACCACGTACTGGGACTATGGCGCGATCCGCGGTCGAACTTGGCGGGACGAACGGTCTCAGCGTTTACCGAAAACATCGATCTTTTGCCCACGCTTTGCGACGCACTTTCGCTAGATCAATCGGCTCAAAGCGATGGGCGGTCACTGAGTGCCCTTATGGATGGTGAGCCAGTAGCCTGGCGCACCGCAGCGCACTACGAGTGGGATTATCGAGGAGATTGGATCAAGCAGCGGGGGACTCGCTGGTCCGCCGATCAAAAGCTCTCCGGTCAGAACCTTGCGGTTTCGGTCGGTGACGACGTGAGTTACGTGCAATTCGGCGACGGATCGTATAGATGTTTCGACTTGAAAGCCGACCCGACGTGGCGTACCGAGTGCCGCGACAGCGCTCGAATTTTGGAGGCCGCTCAAGAGCAACTGGTGTGGCGCCAAGATCATGTGCGCAGCGACCTGACCGACATGTTGCTCGGACCTCAACGAAAAGGTCGTTGGCCGACGCAGTTCACGCGGGGGTCGTCGATGACGGACCTAACCCCCGCAGCAGTCCAGTAACCAGACTTCGAAAAGTACCTTCGAAGTCACTCGAGAAGTTAACGGACGTCATCTCGAGTGACACGTAACCGTGACAGGCGGACCAGATCATCTGGGCGGTGTTGGTCGCTGAATAACCCTCAAACAGACCGACGGATTGGCAACGTTGGACGTGCTCGACCAGCACGCGGAAGGTCTGGTTCGCCAGCTGGATTGCATCAACCGAAGGCTGGAATCCCTCAAAGTGGTGAATAAACATGACCGTGTAGTGCGCTTGGTGTTCGAGGGCGAATGTCCGGTAGGCGAGCGCGGAAGCAAAGAGGTCGCGCGGCGGATCGTTGTTCTCGATCGTCAGCGCCTCTTGGAGGGTCGAGAACCCTTCGGTCCAAATGATTTCTAACAGTCCGTTCTTTCCATGGAAATGGTTGTAAATCGTCATGGGCGCCACCTTTGCCTTCTTTGCAATGGCGCGAACGGTGAGTCCATCGGGGCCTTCTTCGTCGAGAATATGAAGCGCGGCGCCTAGAACCGCGGGACCGATCCTAAGAGAAGGTGTGCGTAACAGTCGACGGGCCATTGGGTGTAGTATAGAACAATGTTCCATAGATATGGAACATTGTTCTATAGGAGGGCAATTGCCCCGTTCGACGCACGATCGGCGATGGCAGGTTTTGTGCGTCCTGTGCCTGGCCGCCTTCCTCGTCACTATCGACAACACCGTGGTGAACGTGGCGTTACCCACGTTCGCGAGGCACCTGCACGCGTCGAACTCTTCGTTGCAATGGATAGTCGATGGCTATTCGCTGCCCTTCGCCGGACTGTTGCTCGCTGGCGCGGGAGTCTCGGATTTGTGGGGACGCAAACGAGTCATGCAGGGCGCCATCGTCGCCTTTGGCATTTTTTCCTTCTTCGCGGCGCGGGCGAACAGCGTGCCGGAACTTTTAACTGCCAGAGCACTTATGGGTGCAACAGCGGCGTTCATTTTCCCCGCTACTTTGTCGATCTTGACTACCACGTTTGACGACAACTCTGAGCGCGCGAAGGCCTTTGGAATCTGGGGTGCGACGGCCGGCGTCGCGATCGCGGTCGGGCCCATTGTGGGAGGTTCATTGCTGGTTCATTTTTGGTACGGTTCGATTTTCCTGGTGAATGTTCCGATTGTGATCATCGCCTTGGTGTTGTCGGCTTTCGTAGTGCCTGAGTCCAAGCGACCCGGAGCTCACGCACTAGATGTCGGTGGCCTCGCGCTAGGCACCTGCGGAGTATTGGCTCTAGTCCTCGCCATCATTCAAGGCCCTTCTTGGGGATGGAAGTCCGCACTAACGTTGTCGCTCTTCGCGTTAGCGGCCGCATTGGCGATCGTGTTCGCTCGCTTCGAACTGGGCCGATCTGCTCCTTTACTCGATGTTCGCATATTCAAAAACGGTGTGTTCTCCGCGGGCGCGGGCACCATTTCGGCCAGCTATTTTTGCCTCTTCGGATTCATTTTTCTCGTGACCCAATACTTCCAGCTGGTGCGCGGCTATAGCGCGCTGTCGGCCGGAGTCCACACGCTGCCCTTCGCCTTTGTCACTGCAGTGGTGACGCCATTGGGCGCATTACTCGCGTTGCGCATCGGCACCCGCTACGTCGTGACTGCGGGACTGCTGGCCATGGCATTGGCCATGGCGTGGGTCACGACCATTAGTGCCCTCGCGCCCTACTTTGGTCCCGTGGTGGGTTCGATGATCGTGTTGGCGGTGGGGTTCTCCCTGGTCAGTGCGCCGTCCACGGCGGTCCTCATGGAGACGCTGACCCCGGAGCAAGTTGGAGCCGGCGCCGCCGTGAACGAGACCACAAGAGAATTGGGTGGCACCCTGGGTGTGGCCCTCGTCGGTTCGGTTTTCTCTTCGATCTTTGGTCCCCAAGTCCTTCGGTCGCTGGCAAATTTTGGCCTGTCAGCCCATCAACTGATCGTCGCTCGAAGTTCGATGGCGGCCGCTCAAGTTACGGTTGCCCATCTTCCTTCAAATCTTCGCGCTTCATCATACGAAGGTCTGACCAAGGACTTCATGGAGGGATTCCACCGCGGGTGCTTAGTTGGGGCCATCGTTACCGCAGTGGTGGCTCTATGCGTCTTTCGGTTCTTGCCCAACGGAGGATCTCGCAAAGTAGGCGCCGTCAATGCCGTGGTCCCAAACGATACTTTGACAAACTGAAGAGTTGATCCCAAGACAAGGCGAGACGATATCTCATTGTGGTGTTCTCCTAAATTTCTGTCGGTGATTAACTTTTTCACCCAATGAGAAGGTTGGAGACCCAGGGGCCCCAGCCCGGACGGGACTGATCGAATCAAGCGGACGGGCGACTTGTAGTAAAAAGACACACGTGAATGGAAATGGCGACGCCATGGAGAAGGTCGCCGTGATCCGCGGTGCGAGCGCAGAAGTGATTGATGAGGCAGTGAGCGTCGGGGCGGCACGTCAGCGATCCCCGTCGGGGAGCTTTCCGAGAGTTCTCTTGGTTCGTCTCCAATGACCTGGCAACTTGATCCCACGAATATTGGTACCGGACTACCCCTTGAAGGCGTGCGGGTGCTCGATTTTTCCCGAGTGCTGGCCGGACCGCTCTGCGCCATGATTGCCGGTGACCTTGGAGCTGACGTCATAAAAGTGGAGAGTCCCGAGGGCGATCCCGTGCGAGCTTTGGCTCCTCCGCTGTTGGGTGACGACGCTACTTACTACCTGGCGGTGAATCGCCACCGCCGCAACGTCATCGCCGATCTACGCAGCCCCGACGATTACGAGCAGGTCCTTCAACTGGTGCGCGACGCCGACGCCGTGGTGGAGAACTTCTTGCCGCGCCAAGTGCGCGGCCTAGGCATTGACCGACTCCGAGCGGCTAATCCAGATTGCGTGTGGATCAGTATCACTCCGGCGACCACTGGTGGCCCCATCGCTGATTTGCCCGCCTTTGATTTGTTGGCCCAAGCCCGCTCAGGGCTCATGGGAGTGACCGGTGACGCCGGCGCGGAACCAACCAAGGTGGGCGCGCCGCTGGCTGACGTGATTACCGGACTCTACGGTGCGATTGGACTGCTTGCCGGACTCTTCGCCCGGGCACAGGGTCGAGCCGGCCGTCACTTCGAGGCGCCACTGCTCGAATCGACGATGAGTGCCTTAATTAATCAGGCTCAGGGCTATCTCTCCACCGGAGAGAACCCGCAACGATTGGGGAACGATCATCCCAGCATCGCGCCGTACGGTCCCGTGACGACGGCCGACGGGCATCTCCTGCTGGCCGTTGGTACCGATGCCCAGTACGCCAAATTGGTGGAGACGCTCGGTAGTGCTTCGCTGACCGGCCACAAGGAGTGGACCACCAACGCCGCGCGGGTGGGCTCGATAACTAGCCTGCGCCGAGTACTTAATCAAATCTTCGTGGCCCATTCGACCGAAGATTGGTTGGATATCTTGGTTTCGTCGGGAGTGCCGCACGCGCCAATTTTGGACGTGGCCGGAGCGTTTTCTCAGGCCCAGATTCGTGACGGTGATTTCCTCGGCGTGATGGGCACGCCCAGCGGTGAAACGACGGCGATGCGCACGCCCCTTCTCATCGATGGCGTGCGACCGGTCATACGGAGAGGACCGCGACGACTCGGCGAAGATACGCGCGAGATATTCACTGCCTAGCGGACCAACTACGGCGCGCGAAAAGCGGGGCCACCAAAAGTGTCGACCGTGGTGAAGTCCTCGACGGATTTGCGAGCAAGCTTGGTGACCGGTTTGGCGGGAAAACCAAGGATAACAATGGAGGCCACCGCGTAGGTTGACGGGATGGCCAGGGATTGGCGCAGCCCCTCTTCATTTCGGGTGGCGATGGTGGTGAGCACGCCAGCGAGCCCGCTTTCGCGCGCCGCCAGGAGAATGCTCCAGACGAAGGGATAGATCGATGCGCCGCCGACAATTGAGTAGCGCTCTAGGTCCCGATCGGTGGCGGCGAGTACCTCGAGATTGGCGCAGACCACCAACATCGCCGGCACCTCCTGCAACGTTTCGGCGAAACCATCCGGTCGCGAGGCGGCGATAGCGGCCGTTCGTTGGGCGAGCGCCGCCGATCGATCGTCGTCGCTCGCGAGAGGGGAAAAGGGAATTAGACCGGCGAGGATATGACCCACGTAGTCGTGCCAGGCGTCGAGGTACAGGTCGCGCACGGCCTGTCGCCGGGCGCTGTCGTGTACCACGATGACGTGCCACGCTTGGCGATTGCCGCCCGAGGGGGCGAAGCGGGCATCGTCCAGGACCGACCAGAGAAGTTCATCACTGACGGGTCGATCGCTGAACGCACGAATCGACCCGGTGGTCCGCAAAGCTTCGATCAGTTCCATGGCGCCACTTTACGGCGAAGGAAATGATTGCGTCTACGCGTCACGTCGCTGGAACATGGTGAAGCCAACACCGAGCAGAAAAATCACGTAGAGCACCAGTATCGCGAAGGCACTCCACGGTGCGAACGACTGCGGTTTAGGTATCACTGACATCATGGAGCCACCTAAATTGATGGGCTCAAATTTTTGAAAGTGATTCTGCCAACTCTGGGGAAAGAAGAATCCCAGGAGGGGGACGATGAGCAGTAGTGACACGAAGACGCTGATGCTGGCCAGGCTCTGGCGAAGGATGACCCCGAGCGAGAAGCTGAGCACCGCGAGCAGCGTCAGATAGACCCCCGACAGCAGGACCGCGCGGAGCACGGAACCATTACTGAGCGAATCGGTGGGCACCTTGCCCGAGAAGATCTTCATTCCGATGAGGAAGGTGGAGAAACACACCATCTCACTAATCACCAACATCGATACGATGAGCACCAACAATTTGGCCAGGATGAGTCGCACGCGGTTGGGTACCGCCGCCAGGGTGGTGCGAATTGCGCCCGACGTGTATTCGCTCGAGATGAAAAGAGCACCAATGACGCCCACGGCGAACTCCGCGAAAATGATCCCGCCGAGGCTCGCCGAGACCGGGTCGAAGGTTAGTTTCTGATTGTCGGGCATGGTGCTGTAATGGCTGCGAATTAACCAGGTAATGAGCACGCCCAGGCCAATGGTCAGGAATACGAAGATCAGCGTGCCCATGATGGTTGAACGAACGGTGCGGAACTTGATCCACTCGGACCTGGCGACCGACGCGAGCGTCACTTCGTTACTCATGGCGCGACGTCTCTAACGTTCCGCCACCGAACTCGACCGCTCCGGCAGTGAGGTCCATGAACACGTCTTCGAGTGAGGCGCGCTGGGGAGTGAGTTCAAGAATCGTGATGCCCGCCTCGAAGGCCGCCTGGCCAATCTGGTCAGAGGTGAGCGCTCCCACGGTCAGACCGTGATCGTTTTCTTGGTGAACGGTGCCGTGCAGAGCATTGATAATCGAGGTCAACTTCGCGTTGTCCGATGAGCGCACCAAGACGGTACCGTTGGCCGTCGCGGTGAGATCGTCGACCGAACCTTGGGTGATGAATCGCCCGCGACCGATCACGATGATCTGATCGGCACTGACGGCCATTTCGCTCATCAAGTGGGAACTCACGAAGACAGTACGGCCCTCGTTGGCCAGCGATCGGAAGAAATCGCGTATCCAGCGAATCCCCTCGGGGTCGAGACCGTTGACCGGTTCGTCAAAAAGCAGCACGCCGGGGTCACCCAGCAGCGCGCCGGCGATACCCAGTCGTTGACTCATGCCCAGGGAGAAGTTTCCAACCTTCTTGTTGGCGACGGAGGTGATGCCAACGAATTCGAGGACTTCGTCCACCCGCGACCGCTTGATCTTGTTGGACGCCGCCAGCGCATGAAGATGATTGCGAGCCGTGCGACCGGGGTGGACGGCTTTGGCGTCGAGCAATGCTCCTACTTCTCGTAGGGGTTCCTTCAAGTCGTGGTAATCCACGTCATTGATGGTGGCGCGACCCTTGGTCGGGTGGTCCAGGCCCAGGATGACGCGCATGGTGGTGGATTTGCCCGATCCATTAGGTCCGAGAAATCCGGTAACGACGCCGGGCTTCACGTCAAAATCGAGATCATCGACCGCCAACGTGCCTCCGTAGCGTTTGGTTAAGTGGTCGATTTTTAGCATGAGCTCTTCGAACGATGCTACCGAACTTTGCATTTTCCTTGGCGCGAACGGCGAGGCCACCCCTGAGCGCCTGATTCGGGTTACTAAATATTTAGGAGTTTCGCCGCCGCGCTGATTGACAATACGCGCAGGTACCAGAGATGGCGACGTGGTGGCGGTCCAGCAAGAATCCGAACGTCTTCTGAAGGTCCTTACCCAACGCATCAAAGTGAGCCGCCGGAATTTGCACGGTCACGTTGCACTGTTCGCAGGTCAAGTGGCCGTGCACCGCCCCGCTCAGGTGATACACGGCTGCCGATTGACCGAGGTGGGTGTGCACCACAATTTTCAACTCTTCGAACTCCTCGAGTATTCGATAGACCGTCGAAGGACTGACGTCGGGCCGGCGGTCTTGAACCGCGATGGTCACTTCATCTACGGTGAGATGACCCCGGGCCGCCACCAACACCTCGGCCACCGTGCGCTTGGCTATGGTGACCCGTTTGGCGGCGCCGCGGATGGTCGAAAGAATCTCGTCGACGTTGTTTTCCGAGTTCGTCATGTCAAAAGAATAGGTCCGAGCGCCAAATGCGCGAGAGCGCTTATGCCCGAGTCGCGCCGCCTCCGAGATGTCCAGACCCGACCAAGCTCTGAAAGGACGGTGTAATCAGATGGTCGTCGGGCAATCAATTCCCCCGCTGGGTACATCGATGCTTGAACCAACGCCGGAGGGCACCGAGACGGTCTACGTGGCGATGGATTGCTATTAGGGCGCCGAGCCAGAGTTGCCCGGTGGGCCGGGCTTCGAGTTAGCCGCCCGACAGACAGGCGATAACCTCCTCGGCTTGCAGCACCATGGAGCGAACAATGTCACCGGCCAGTTCAAGCGACCTTATGGCGCCCACCACTTGACCGGCGGGGTAACCCTCGCGGCGTGGATCGACGCCGGGCGTGTTCTCGTCTCCACCTAGATGGAAGGTTCCTTCGTTGGTCGAGACCCTCAGCTGTTCGGGGAATTTCTTAAGAAGCGACGGGTCCGCCTCATAACGATCTGTGGTCTCGTTGCGAAGCACTCGCATGGTCTTTCCACTGAAGGCCCGCGACACCACGGTGCCGTCTTCACGTGATGCCAAGATGCCCTCTTTAAAACCAGGCAGTGCGCGTGCTTCGGGCGTCGCTATGAATCGCGTGCCGATCCAGACGCCGTCGGCTCCGAGGGCGAGCGCCGCCGCGAGACCACGTCCGTCAAAGATGCCTCCGGCGGCGACGACCGGAATGGCACCATTAACCTCGTCAACAATGAGCGGCACGAGCGGCAGCGTGGCGACGGTACCGGTATGCCCACCGGCTTCCGTGCCCTGGGCAACAACCACGTCACAGCCCGCGTCGAGCGCGCGCTTGGCGTGTTCCACCTTGCCGCACATGGAAATGACGAGCACGTGGTGTTGGTGGCAAAGATCGATGACGTGACTGGGCACGCCCAGCCCGGCGACGAAGGTCGTGGCGCCGCCTTCAATGAGAAGTTCCACGTTAGGCACCAGCGTGTCCGGGAAGGCCGTCAGCAGATCAACGCCGAAGGGCCGATCGGTGAGTGATTTCGTGGCGGCGATTTCGGCCGTCAGTTCTGCGCGCGACATCGTCGAGGCGCCGAGGCAGCCGTAACCCCCGGCGTTCGAGACCGCCGCCGTCAACCGGCTGTACGAGACGCCGCCCATGCCGGCGAGCATGATGGGGTGTTCAATTTTGAGTAGTTCCGTGAGTTTGGTTTTCAAGATTCCTCCGATTTCAACTTAGCGATGGTGGACCCGAGTAAACCACGAGGTCACGGTTGGTCAAGAGCGAGGGGCGAGTGGATTGATCTCGACCACGGAAATGTCCGGGCTTTTCTTCGGTGGCATTTTGCTGGCGCCGATCCGATTGACGTCCGGTGCGTCTCGCCGGGAGTCGAGTCGCACCTCGATCGCTCGATGACGTTGGCGTCGGTCACTCAGATTGTGATTTGTGGCACAAGGATGGCCATAAATTCGCTCAGTTCCGGCCTGATGGCGTCTAAGTTTGACGTACAGTCGAACGTCGTGAGACGGTACAATATGGCGAAGTAGGCCTGGAAGGAGACGCGATGCCACTGTCAGAGCACGAACAACGAATTCTTGCCGAGCTGGAAGAGTCGCTCTCGAAGCAGGATCCCCGATTCGCCAAGAATGTCCGGGAAACCAATGTCTACTCGCACGCGGGGCGCCGGGTGCGCTGGGGGATCCTTGGTTTCGTGGTGGGCCTGCTGATCCTCATTTTCTTTTTCTCTGAATCAATTCTGCTGGGACTGGTCGGCGTAGCGCTGATGTTCGTGGCCGCAGTGGTGATTGAACGTAACGCTCGACTCTTGGGCCGTGCCTCGTGGCAGGACATCACCCGTCCTGGACATGGTGACGATGCTCACGCGAACTCCGGTCCCCGCACCAGTTCGCTTCGCGACTGGTTGTCGCGTCAACGCCGCAAAAGCGAATGACCGACGCCGGGGCGGCGCTTCTCGCCGTCCCGTGTCTGGCTCTGGATATTGGTGCAACCAAAATTGAAGGAGCCCTTGTACACCCCGATGGAACGGTGCTCAGTCGTGAACGGCTTCTAGTCCACGACTTGGGGGTCGATCTCATTGGTCCGACTGCCGACATGCTGAAACGGGTCGCCGGTGACGAGCCAGTCACTTTCCTCGGCGTGGGTTGCGCCGGACCCATGACGCGGGGCGGTGAGGAGGTCTCGCCACTCAACATTGCTTCGTGGCGTAATTTTCCCTTAAGGGCTCAATTGAGCGAACGGCTCAACATCGAGGTCTATATCGATGGTGACGCGCGGGCACTCGCCTTGGCCGAGGGAACCTACGGTGCCGCGCACGACGACGATTCATACCTTTCGATGGTCGTATCCACGGGCATTGGGGGAGGGCTGGTAATGGACGGCCGGCTCGTGGATGGCGCGACCGGAAACGCCGGCCACGTGGGGCACATCAATGTCGTGCCCAATGGTCGCAAGTGCGGCTGTGGCAGCTCTGGCTGCCTGGAAGCCGAAGCTTCGGGCAGCGCCATCGAGGCGATGACGGGACTACCACCAAGCGAAGCAGACGAAGCCACGCGAACGCGAACGAGCGAGCTGGTCGGACGGGCCGTGGGCACGCTGGCGTCGGTACTGGACTTCAACCGCTGTTACATCGCCGGTTCGGTGGCGCTCGGATTCGGCGACCAGTTCTTCGTAGTCGCCAACAGGGTGGCTCGCACCATGGCGCAATTGGATTATTCGGCCGAACTCGAACTGCGGCCCTCGGGCCTGGGCAGCGACGGGCCGATTCTCGGTGCGGCATTAGTGGGTTGGCGGGGAGCTTCGACGTGAACACGTTTTGGTCGCCGGGACTCGGTGCGTACGTGGTTCGTCACCCGAGAAGTGCGTGGACGCTGGCACGAGCGGGCTGGCGTCTTCGCGCCAAAGCCTGGTGGCGTCACGCGCCGTTCCTTCCGCTGCCCGACGCGGCCTATTGGCATTTTCGAATGACCACCTACGGAGCGAGCATGAGCAGTCCTCTCGCGCCCGAGACAATGGTGGACGCCGCCAAGTGGTCGCTTCGACAATCGGTGCGGCGCTAGGAGTGGTGATGGGACGGGTACTTCTCCTCAACGCCACCTTTGAGCCGCTGCAACTGGTCAGCGAGCGGCGCGCGGTGGTGTTGATGCTGGCCGGGCGGGCCGAGCCCATAGTGACCCCCGATGAACCTTTGGTCTGTCGTTCGGCCATGCTGATCGTTGAAATTCCAGCGATAGTTCGTTTGCACGAGATGGTGAAGATACCCGCCAAGGTCCGCACGCCACCACTAACTCGACGATCGCTCCTGCTTCGTGACAGTTACCAGTGCGCCTACTGCCTTGAGCACGCCGACACCATTGATCACGTGGTGCCCAAGAGTCGAGGCGGTCGCCATGAGTGGACCAACGTAGTGGCGGCCTGTCGGCGCCACAACATGCAAAAAGGTGACCGCTTGCTCGAAGAGTTGGGCTGGCGACTGCACTTCGAGCCCCGAGCTCCCGATGGACCTTGGTGGCGTTGGCGACACGTGCCCGACCCCGACCCTTTGTGGGCACCGTTTTTGCCACGTGCTTCGTGAAGTCAGATGTCGAGGAGCTCTACGACTACGGGGCCCTGCGTTCTCTGACTGAACCGACCATGTTTGTGGTCCGGCTCGCTCAACCGACGTTGGTACTCGGCGCCAGCCAGTCGCCGGAGCTACTGGATAGACCAAAATTGGGATCGATGGCGCTCCGCCGACGTCGTGGTGGGGGAGGACTCGTTCTCCTGCAGCCCGACGATCTTTGGGTCGACTGGTGGATTCCGGCCGACGACCCACGTTGGTCGGGCGACGTGCGCGCCAGCTCACTCCGCGTGGGAAGTTGGTGGCGCGAGGTACTACGCGACCACGTCGTGGGAGAGGTCGCCATGCACGAAGGCTCGCTGGAGGGCGAACCCAGGTATCGAATAGTCTGCTTCGCCGGGCGCGGGCCCGGCGAAGTGTTTGTTAATGGTCGCAAGGCCGTGGGCCTCGCGCAGTGGCGAGTGCGCGAAGGCATCTTCGCTACCTCCGTACTGCACGCGAGTCCCTCGATCGCGGTAGTGGCCATGTTGGCCGACCCGCCACCGGGACTCTCCGACGCCCTTGATCATCACGTCACTTCGTCCCTCGTCATAGACAAGCCAGAAAATCTCATTCAGGATCTCGGCCGTTCCAGTGGTCCCTGGCAACTTCGCCACCTTTTCCTGACGGAGTAAGACCGGTTTTTCAGGATTTTCTAACTGACAATGAACTCCGCACGTCCCCACGAATCTCCTAACCCTTGTTTTAGGTAGGGGGATGGTCCAAACTTGTGACGAGTGGTGCGATGTGGTGTATTGTGGCGCCAGGTGGGGAATAGTGGTGAACTCTCGGGAGGGGTAATTCGATGCTTGGTTTTGTGGGCCAGTTTCAGCACTCGCTGGACGCAAAGGGTCGACTCATCCTGCCCGCAAAGTTTCGCGCCGAGTACGAGCGCGGGGGACACTTGAGTCCCAATACCGATGGTTGCGTCGCACTGTGGACCCCCGGTGAGTTTGCGCGCCAGGCCGAGGAACGACTTCAGCAGGCGCGCAGCGGTGGTGCTGATGAACTTCGAGTGGCCCGTTACTGGGCTGCCAACTCGTCGGACGCGGAATTCGACAAGCAAGGTCGCTTTGCTTTGCCGGTAGCGATTCGCGAGTACGGACAGCTCGAAGGTGACGTCTTAATTGTGGGATCGCTCGACCACATTGAGCTTTGGGACCCGACGATCTACGACGAGAAAGTGAATCCCGCCGAAGCAATTTTTAAACAGGGCAGTAACTAGTGATGGGAGTGCAACTGAAGTGTCGGCCGCGGACCATGCGCAGCCTGGCAATCGTCAAGACGCGAGAGGACCCCTCCTCCGCCCACTCTTGCGTCTTGGCGATTGAAAGGCTGCAGATGGCCCAGGACAAATACCACGTACCAGTGCTCGAGAATGAAATCGTCGAGTTGTTTACCGGTCTGGAGACCGGTGTAATCGTCGACGCCACACTGGGTGGAGGCGGCCACGCCGCCGCGCTCCTAGCGGTCGCCTCCCGGCTGCGCCTCGTAGGTATCGATCGGGACCCCGACGCTCGTGTTGCGGCGGCTGACAGACTGGCCTCCTTTACTGACCGGGTGCTCATTGTTGACGCCACGTTCTCCGATCTGGCCAACGTGGTGGCCAACCACTCCGACTTCGTACGTGGTGACCCCGTGGTGGGCGTGCTGATGGACCTCGGCGTGTCCTCACACCAACTCGATGAGTCCACTCGAGGATTCTCCTTCCGAGTGGACGCACCGCTCGACATGCGTATGGATCCGACCAAGGGAGAAACGGCCGCGCAACTCCTCTCGCACCTTGACCAACAACGGTTGGTGCAACTCCTTCGAGCCAATGGTGAGAACCGGTTCGCGGTATCCATTGCGAAATCGGTACTGGCGCGCCAGCCCCAGAGCACCAACGAACTCTCCGAGGCGGTGGAACGGGCCGTGCCCATGGTCGCCCGCCGTCGCGGACACGTCGCGACTCGCGTCTTTCAGGCGCTACGCATCGCCGTGAATGACGAAGAGGAGCAACTCACGAGCGGTCTGGAAGCGGCCATCAACCTGCTCGCCGTAGGGGGAGTATTAGCAGTCATCTCCTATCACTCCGGTGAAGACCGCGTGGTGAAGTCCGTATTGCATGAAGCAGCCACGGGTGGATGCCATTGTCCGGTCGAACTCGGCTGCGTCTGCGGTGCGGTCAAGCGAGTGAGCGTCGCGAAGTCCAGTGCGCGGTTAGCCAGCGTGAACGAAATCGAGCGCAATCCACGCGCTCGATCGGCCCGTTTGCGGATAGCTCGAAAGTTGGCTTCGTGAGCGTCATTACCTTTCCCCGTCGGGTCGATGTCGGCCCTGCTCGCCGCTCAACTAGCTCGCGCACAAAGCGCGCGTCTCGCCGCGCGCTCGCGGCCCACCGGCGCGAGCGCGGTTCTCTGTGGCAGGGTTCGCGCGCCGTTCGTCGCTCCTCGATCGTCGTAGCCGTCGCCCTCGTGCTTTCCATCGCCGGCAGCATGTTGGACGCCAATCGCCAGATTCAGATTCACGTAATCCAAAGCCAGCTGCTCCAAGATCAGTCGACCTACGCCGAGCAGGTGGGCACTTTGACCGTTATGTCGGCGCCCAGCCAGATCACCTCGCAGGCTGGCGTTCTGCACCTGGTCGACCCCGTCTCAGTTACGCAAGTACCTTCGACGTCGCTTGATGCGCCTCTGCCGCTACCAAAATTTTCTGGTTATGCACCGGTCACATCAAGGACGATTCGGTGAGCTCGCTCCAGACCACGATTCGGCCGCGTGCCCGTCCGCGAACCGGCACATCGCAGCGTGTGAATTCATCAATGTCGCGACGAATGAAGTTGTTTCGTGCGGTCTTCATACTGATCTTCTTGCTCTTAGGAACGCGGTTGTTCACCCTCCAGATCAAGGATCATGCGCACTACGCCAAGTTGTCGGTGAACCAGGTCCGGGAGAATCTGACCACCAGCGCCCTTCGTGCCGGCATCTACGACCGGTACGGTCAGATCCTTGCCGTTTCACGCCCTACTTCGCTGGTGATCGCCGATGACTTTCAGATCACCAATCCGCTCAAAGAAGCAAGAGCGATGAGCCCGATCGTGAAGATGCCGGTCAGTCAATTGACCCCGCTGCTTTCTAAGAAGAGCGGCTACGTGATCATTAACAACGCCCTTGACTTAACCGACGGCCACAAACTTTCTTCACTGGGCTTTCCGGGCGTCGTAGTGGAGGACTCCTCAGTTCGCAGTTATCCCAATGGATCTCTGGCGACCTCGGTGTTAGGCGGCACTAACGCTTCCGGGGCCGGGTCGGCCGGTCTCGAGTACGAATATCAAAAGTTGCTGGCGGGACAGAAGGGCGTAACCCGGGAGTTTGTCTCGTCATCGGGGGTGAATCTGCCGAGTTCGCATAGCACCGTCATTCGCAAAGCCAAGCCCGGAGTCGGTCTGGAACTAACCCTTGACACCTCGTTGCAATTTGTCACCGAGCGCGATCTGGCCCGTCAGCTCGCCGCCACCGACGGTCTCACCGGCGTGGCGATCGTGATGGACGTCAAGACCGGTGAGATTTTGGCGGACGTGTCGCTCGTTAACACCAGGACGAGCGCGGGCGTGCTGGGGCCGGTACCGGCGTGGGGCAAGTCCGTGGGCGAGCCGGGTATTGAACAGTCCCTTAACAATCTGGCCTTTACGCAAAACTACGAGCCGGGTTCCGTCTTCAAGGTGGTGACCTTCTCCGCGGCCTTACAGGCCGGTCTCATCACCCCGACGTCGGTCCTGGCCGTGCCGAACTCCGTGGTCGTGGGCGGTCGGTACTTCCACGACGCGGAAAACCACGGGCTCGAACACCTGAGCGCTACCCAGGTACTGGCTCAGTCGTCCAACATCGGCACGTACGAGATTGGCCTGCGAGTGGGCGAGGCCGGCCTCCTGTCCCAGGTCCAGCGACTAGGTTTCGGCCAGATGACCCCGGTCAACTTCCCCGGTGAATCGCAGGGCCTTTTGGTGGATGCCTCCAACTGGTACACCAGCGATGAGGTGGCTCTTCCCATTGGTCAGGTCGATGCCATTCCACCGATCGAAGTGCTGGATGCGTATAACTCCATCGCCAACGGCGGCGTCTTCGTGGAGCCCAAGTTAGTCCGCGGCTACGTCTACGCCAACGGCACGGCGCAGGCCACGGCGAAGAGCGCCACGCACGAAGTGGTCTCGCCCAGTGTCGCCCAGACCATGAACACGATGCTCCAGCAGGTGGTGCTGGACGGCACTGGCACCAATGCCATTATTCCCGGCTACAGCGTGGCCGGTAAGACCGGTACCGCCTCGATGCCTTATCCCGGTCGCGACCAACTTTTGAGTGGTGACTATAACGCCAGCTTCGTGGGCTTCGCGCCCGCGAACGCGCCGGTGCTATCGATGATCGTGGTTATTGAACGGCCGCAGACCACCATCTACGGGGGATCGGCCGCGGCACCGATCTTCCAAGAGGTCATGTCGTACGCGTTGCACCACTACAACATTCCGTCCAACGGCACCATGCAAAAGCCGCTCAAGGGTGCCGGAGCGAACATCGCATCGGACGTGACGTGATGCAACTCGGTGACGTGCTCGACGATTGCAGTTTGGACGTGCTGACGAGCAGTATCGAAATTGAGCACGTGGAGATTGATTCGCGCCGGTGCGTGCCCGGCACCCTTTTTCTCGCGTTGGACGGCGTCGCGACGCACGGGTCCAAGTTCGGGGCGGACGCAGTGGCGAGGGGAGCGGTAGCGGTAGTGGCGAGTGAGCGTTTGGAACTCGGCGTACCCGTGGTGGTGGTGCCCGACACCCAATTGCGGCCTCTCGTGGCCCACGCGGCCGCGAGCGTAACCGGCCACCCCGAAGCAGCGATTGAATTGGTGGGCGTCACGGGCACCAACGGTAAGACCACGGTCACGGCTTTGGTGAGTGCGCTCGCTGACTCATTGGGCTGGAACAGCGCCCACATAGGAACGTTGACGAACGAGCGCACCACGCCGGCCCCCCCGGAACTCTTTCGAACCTTGCGCCAACTCGTTGACGGGTTTGACGCCACCAAGCAACGTTCGGTGGTGGCCCTGGAAGTTTCCAGTCACGCACTGGTGCAACGACGCGTGGAAGGACTGCGATTCACGGTGGTGGCCTTTACCAACCTCAGTCATGATCACTTGGACTACCACGGTTCAATGGACGAGTACTTCGCCGCTAAAGCACAACTCTTCACCCCCGAGCACGCACAGCGCGCGGTCATATGGTGCGACGACCCTTATGGCGAAAAGCTGGCGTCATCGATCACGCTGGGCGTGGCCGAAGTGCGGCGCGCGGACGCGAGCGACGTCACCACGTCACTGCGGGGCACCACGTTCTTCTGGCGCAATCATGTAATCAACACGCCGCTGGTCGGCGATTTCAACGTGGATAACGGGTTGATGGCCATGGCAGTGCTTAGCGTCCTGGGCGCCAGCGACGCCGCGATTGCCCAAGCCATGTCCGACGTACACAACGTTCGTGGACGATTCGAAGTGGTGAGCAGCGACGGCGTGATCGTCATCGTGGACTACGCCCATACTCCTGACGGGCTTCGTCGGGTGCTGGCGGACGTTCGCGAGCTGGCGCCCGACGCGCACGTCGTGACGGTCTTTGGCTGTGGTGGCGACCGAGACCAAACCAAACGTCCAGAGATGGGATTGGTTGCGTCCACGTACTCTGACCTCACCATCGTGACCTCGGACAATCCCCGTTCGGAGTCGCCCGAGGACATCATCGACGCCGTCATGTCGGGGATCGTGCCCGGATCCACCGTGCTTCGCGAGAGCGACCGTCGACGGGCCATCGCCCAGGCCTTCCAACGCGCCCAGAGCGGCGACGTCATCGTGCTCGCCGGCAAGGGTCACGAAACCACGCAGACTATTGGTGAAAAGATTGTCCCCTTTGACGATCGGGCGGTTGCATTGGAGTTTTTAGAATGAGGAAGCCATGTTGAGTTTGATGGAATCGGGCGGCGTGGGCTTCCTCTTCGCGCTTTTGGTCACGCCCCTGTGGATCCATTTTCTGCGCAACCGATCTCTCGGTCAGCTGATCCGCGAAGACGGTCCCTCGACCCATCACGCCAAGGCCGGTACCCCCACTATGGGCGGGGTAATCATCGTCTGTTCGGCCGTGCTCGGTTACGTGATGGGCCACGTGGGCACGTCGATCGTCTTCACGCGCTCCGGCCTGCTCGCCGTGAGCGTGACGGTGGCTTCGGGACTGCTCGGATTTTGCGACGACTACCTGGCCATCAGAAACGCTCGAAACCTGGGACTGAACAAGCTCGCTAAATTCATTGGACTGCTGCTCATCGCGGCCGTCTTTGCTATTTTCGCGGTCTACTGGGTGCACACCTCGACCAACCTTTCCTTTACGAGGTTCTCCCTACCCGGTTGGAATCTCACCGCCGTTGGTTGGATACTGCTCGCTGTCCTGGTCATCGTGGGGGCGTCGAACGCCGTGAACTTGACCGACGGCCTCGACGGACTGGCCGCCGGATCGGGAACCTTTTGTTTTGGCGTGCTGGCCATAATTGGCTACTGGCAGTTCCGTCACTATTCGATCTATCGCATCCACGCGGCGCTCGATCTCGGCCTTGTGGCGGTGGGGCTCGTCGGGGCGTGCATGGGCTTTCTTTGGTGGAACGCGGCACCGGCCAAAATCATCATGGGTGATACCGGCTCCTTGGCGATAGGCACCGGTCTGGGAGCGCTCTGTCTCCTGATGAATCTCGATCTGCTCCTCATCGTGATCGGGGGGCTCTTCGTCGCCGAGACGGCGTCGGTCATCTTGCAAGTACTTAGTTTTCGTGTCTTTGGACGAAGGGTGTTTCGCATGGCTCCTTTTCACCACCATTTTGAATTGCGCGACTGGCCCGAAACGACGGTGATAATCCGTTTCTGGATAATCGCCGGCCTTTGCGCCATGCTCGGACTGGGCATCTTCTACGGGGATTTCCTAAAGATTGCCAAGGTCGTCTGATGACCGTCACGCAAACACCTCGGGGCACGTTGCGCCGACTCGAACGAGAGGTTATCGAGGACGGTCGCGTTCGTTCGTCGACCGAGCGGGCCCGTGGTTACCTGCAACCACTACCGCGCGGCAATCTCAACGCCCGCGCGCTCTTGGTGGTGACGGCCCTTATGGCTACCTTCGGCACGATTGCCGTCGCGTCGGCCAGCGAGGGTCAGTCGGCCGCGAGCGGCGGCTCTCCTTGGTCGATCATGATCCACGACGTCATCTATTTGGGCTTCGGGTTCTTCGCGCTCTACGTGATGGCCCGCATTCGCATCGATCAATTGGTCCGAAAAGCGCCGCTTCTGATGCTGGGTGGACTGGGACTGCTGCTCGCCGTAAAGCTGGTGGGCCTCTCCGCGAACGGCGGCAAGCGCTGGTTGAACCTGCGAGTCATTGACCTGCAGCCTTCGGAAATGTTCAAGCTCTTTACCGTGCTTTTTGTCGCCTGGTTGGTACAACAACACCACGAGGAGCTGAACAACTGGATGCAGTTGGCCGTGTGGACACTTCCCGTGGCGCTAGGTTGCGCCTTGATTCTCATGGAACCGGACATTGGGACCATGTCGGTGGTGGCCGTCATTGGCTTTGTGATGTTGGGGATTGCCGGACTGTCGCCACGATTGATGGCGCTGATCACCGCGCTCGGTCTGGTTGGCTTTTATGGCTACATGAAATTCAATCCCTACTCGTACGCCCGTTTCTTCTCTTTCTTGCACCCCAATAGTGATTTACAGGGCAACGGCTATCAACTGCTGCAATCCAAAATTGGACTGGGCGCCGGGGGGCTCTCTGGCTTGGGCCTCGGTCACAGCCGCGAGAAGTGGGGCCTCCTTCCCAATCCCCACACGGACTTCATCTTCACCGTCATCGGAGAAGAGATGGGACTGATTGGCACGCTCTTCGTCATCGCTCTCTTCGTCGCGTTCCTCTTCGCGTGCGTGCGCATCGCGCAAAAGTGCTCCAATGATGTCTACCGACTCATTGCTATGGGCATCGCGGCGTGGATATCGCTCGAAGCGATCATTAACATTGCCTCGGTGGTGGGCTGGTGGGCGGTGACGGGCATTCCGCTGCCCTTCTTCTCGTACGGCGGGACGGCCCTCATCACCGAACTCGCGGCGGTGGGTCTGCTCTATAACATTGCCCACGACCAGAGCCGTTCGCCCGACGTGTCGCTGCTCGAGTACGTACGCACCGACTTTCGCAGCGCCATGGAACGAAGCGCCCCGGTGCGATTGGGCTCGCGTTCCAAGCCCCGGTCGAACCCGACGGCGCGCGGCTTACGTTGGCGGTAGTGGTGACCGGCCCCATCGTCATCACGGGTGGGGGGACCGGTGGTCACGTCTTTCCGATGCAGGCCATCGCCGAACAACTCCAAGCGCTCGGCGTCTCTCCGGACCGACTGCGTTACGTGGGCAGTCGGCGCGGTCAAGAGGCGACCCTACTGGCGACGGGACCAATTCCACTCACGCTGCTACCGGGACGGGGAGTTCGTCTGTCCCTGGCGTGGCGAGTAGTG